>WNFK01227145.1_pt2 | contig 25700 bp, 33 predicted proteins | sample 5400281 | NCBI WGS metagenome assembly WNFK01 (sample SAMN13153350, study PRJNA577476) | soil metagenome | isolation source: 20 cm soil on Douglas fir-dominated hillslope | place: USA:California | collected 2013-09-17
CGTAAGCGACGACCACCACGATCTTATTTTCTAAGAGATGCAGGAGATCGTTCTTAAGCGCTGGCCGATTTTTCAGCAGTTGACGGTTAGTGTGAAGAGTATCTGAGCCATACCAGTACCCGTGTATGTGAATGACCTGGCAACCTTGAGCGGTGCTTTGAAAGATAGATCCATCAGCCGACAATGTTGTTCGCCATGCGTGGCCACCGCTCTTGTCGACCGAAATCTCAATAAGCGGATCGAAATTGGAGGTGATGATTACGGAGCCGAAGCGATCGGGGAACTTGGCAATCAACGTGCCTAGTCCGGCCACGGCGGGGCTGAGGCCCCATAAGTCATAATTTTTTTCCAAAACCCCCAGGTTCTGATCATCGAGGTTTTGGATGCTCATACCCCACTCGGTTGAGCCCGTCGGAACAAGCGCTTGCGCTACGGCGCGTTTCACAATTCGATTCGCGGCGTCCTGCCCTTTTCGGCCCGACAAGAAATCGAACGCAGATTGATAAGCATTTGAGGACCGTTCCAGTTCAGCGTCGAGCCTTTCCAACTGCGCAGGTTTAGCCGCGAATTCAGAACGGATGAGTTCGATTACTCCTTGGACGTCTGCGACGCCTGGCTGGCCATAGAGCGGAGCCGTGATGGGAGCGCCTACTACAAAGACGACTTGTTTATCTGAGCCGGCCAGCCCCGCATGCCATGATCTCCGAGCCTGGCGACTGCACCACTTCATAGGGCTTAGTTCAACAGGAATCGGCCCCTGAGCTAAGTTGGTCTTCTCTTCGTGGTTGATTATCGATCGAAGAAGGGCCGTATCCTTCTCGCCTTAGGCTGTGTCCGCGAACGGGTCGAAAGCGGACATCAGCATCGATGCCGTATTCGGCATTGTTCGGGCCTGAACAAAGCTGTGTGAACCCGGCTCATTAGCTTCTTCTAAGACCATCATGGGTCCGGCCGAACCGCTTCATTTCCCCGGGTTTTGGAGCCCTGCCGCCAACCCGGTTTAGTTCGCACTCATTAGGATTTATAATGCTGGACCAGTAACTTAATGGGATTCAGCGATGTTGCAGCGCCAAGCGAAGGTTCTCCGCACGGGTCAAATTCGGGCGGTCCTCGATCACGTCGAGCGAACTCGGCATCCGATCCGGAACAGGGTCATCTTCCTGCTGTCCTTGCGCGCGGGTCTAAGGGCCAAGGAGATCGCTGGCCTCGAATGGCGAATGGTCACCGATTCCGAGGGCGACATTGCTGATTTGATCAGCCTCACGGATGCCGCGGCCAAAGGTCGATCGGGCGGTGTCGTTCCCATGGCCGGAGAGCTTCGCCTTGCACTGAGGTCGCTTTGGCAAATTAGCCGTCGGCCCTTCGGGTCGGCGAGAGTCATAACGACGGAGCGGTCGGCGGCGACCTCGGCTCAAGTGATCATCAACCTGTTTCGGGAATGGTATTCGGCCCTCGGGTTCGACGGTTGCTCAAGCCACTCTGGGCGACGAACGTTCATCACCATGACGGCAAGAAACATCGGTCGGTTCGGCGGAAGTTTGCGGGACGTCCAAGCTCTTGCTCGCCACCGGTCGCTGGCGATGACACAGCGATATATCGAGATCGACAGCCAAGCGATGAGAAGGGTCGTCGATGGGTGGTGATGGGGGGCGCATCCTCCGCGATCCCTACACGAACAAGCCCTACGTGATGTTCTACGTGACGCGGCGCGTAGGCGGCGGGGTGCTCGATCCGAACGCGATCAAGGTGCTCAAGCTTCCGGCCTGACGGTCAGAGACGGCGGATGAGGCTTTTGATCCAGCTCATGCTGAACTCGATCGCCCATTCCGTTTGCTGACTGGTCAGCTTTGGCATCTCGGCGCTACCGGGACCATGGCCCAAAGGGTTTCTCGCGTCGGTGAAAAATCCCTTGAGGCTGTCGGATTCCCAGCGATCGATGAACTTATTCGATTTGGCGGCTAGGTGATCGATGTAGTTGTGAGCGCCTTTTTCTTTCCCGGTCGTCCACTGTTTGATGTCGCAGATGATCTTGATGGCGCTCTCTAGCGCACGGGCCGCATACCAGGCTGGGTCCCGCCCGTTGCTGTCGCGCCGATCGAGCGCTTCCTTCATGTCAGTATCAACGTTCACCCAGCGAGGACCGGCAACCAGCGCCCAAAACGGCGTCTCCACGCTTTCCTGAATCAGAGCGTCAGTCGCTGCTTGGATGAAACCGTTATGGTAATGCAGCGAATAACTCGTTTGGCGAAAACGGGTGTTCAGTTCCTCGATATTCCGCTGGAAACCGTCCGCAACTCCGACACGCATCCGACGAATTTGTTCCCCAAAGTTCGTGGGCTGCGGATGCGTCGATCCCCCAGGGCCCAAAGGGGGTTGGCCCGGATTCTTGATCGGCTCGGCGTTCATTGCCGCGATCGTCTCTTCACGTTGTCGAAAGCCAAGCTCCACGAGACTGAGGCGCTCCTTGACGTGCCGGTCGGGATCGCCATTCAGATCGGCTAGCATCCATTTCTCACGCCTCGCCAACGGATTGTTCTTGTAGCTCTGCGGGACGTCGTTCCCGTTAAACTTGGTGGTGTAAAATACCCATTGGGGAGACAGTTCAGTCAATCCAAGCTCACGCGACAGACGCGAGTGTAGGTTGGCCCAAAATATGTCCGGAGCGCTGCCGTCCTTTGTAGAAGAGGGATAGGGGCACACATCTTCGGTGAGGATCCGGGTAGCCTGCACCAGAAGCCGCCGATCGCGCTCCTCAAACCCATCACGGAGTCTCGTGTCCTCGTAGCGCCGCGCGAAAATATCAATGAGCATCTGTCAAAAAGAACAGAGGTGAAACTTGGACGCAAGCCGTGAAAGGCCACCTATCCACAACTGATGCCTAGAATTGTGGTGTTGCCGCCAGTTTAGCGGTTCAATTGTTTCAAGCGATCCACGATGCCCTTCGCAAGGGCGATGAACTCGCGAGCCTCGTCGGCGCTAATAGGCCCACCGCCGGCAGACCTATGAACGGCCAAGTTTCTGAGATGCCGCATTCGGTTCAACAGGTCTACAGTCGCCGAATCGATCGCTCCGTAATCCGCGAGGATGCCAATGTTCTTGAGCGCCGAATTGTAAGGCGGGTAGTCGGGTGAGATAGCCAACCGCAACACCGACCGCATTAGTTCGTGTTCCACACCTGACCACGCCACCGCCACTGCCGGCTCGGGGAACTCAGCTGCTAGGCGTGACGCCTCTCCTAGGAGATCGTCGGATTCTTGCTGTTCAGGCCGCACAGTTGGAGTCGGCAGACTCGGGCGGACGTCAATTTTCTCGGCCTCCTCGGTCGCTATCTCCAGTTCTCGCCTGAACTCGATCTCGACATCCTTGTATTTGAATCGAGAGATTTTGAGCAGAATCTGAGCGAACTGACGGCGAAACAGTATTGCAATAGCTAGGGCGACGAGAGGCCAAGCGAGCGAGTTCACGAGAGATGCAATGAACTGCAAAATTGACATTTGGTCACGTCCGCCAAATTGAATGTTACCACTAGATCGCCGGGCAGGCGTTAGTTACAGATTTCCTATGGCTATCTGGATCGGGACTTGTCCACACTGCAGCGCGTCAAACATGACGTTCACGACCGTCGCGGTTGACGCGCTTGGCGACTACTACGGAAACGCATTTTCTTCTTGCCCCGGTTGTCGGAAGCCCGTCGCCTTCCAGTTCGGACGATCGCCTGCAACGCGCGGCGGATCCACACCAAAGGTTGCGGCTAACCAAGTTCAAGGCATGAACGGAACGTTCGGTGCTGCGAATTACTACATCTTGAATGTATGGCCTCGCCTGGAGGGGTCTGTTGCACCGGATTCGCTTCCCGAAGCGGTGGCACGCAATTTTATCCAAGCGGACGAAGCCCGGAAACGCAATCATCGTGAGGCGGCGGGCATGGCCTACCGTCGGGCTCTGGAACTCACCATTAAGGATCGAGGGCCGGAGTTCAAAGGGACTCTACAGAAGCGGATCGACGCTCTGGCAGCAGCAGGGAAGCTAACACCTGACCTTGCAAAATGGGCTCATTCGGTTCGCGAACTCGGCAATGAAGCCGCCCATGACGAGCCGGAGCCGTCCGAGGCAGACATTGACGATCTCGGCGCATTCACGCGGGTCGTTCTCGAATACCTCTACACGATGCCAGCGAAGGTGAAGAAGCGCGCTCCGGCGGTTGTTCCCGATGGCGAGGTCCAAGTATCAACTGACGGTGAAACTGAAGCTGAGTAGGAGTTTTCGATGCCAATAATTTCAGCGTGGGAAATGCGCGATCCAAGTGATGCGGACGCGCGGTTCATTGCTCTAGCTGCCGCGTTGCGCACTTATCAGGAACACAGCGTTTTCGATGTTGAGAAGATGCGGAAATATATCGGTGAGCTAGCGCAGGACGACATGGCGCTGATCGCGCGCGCGATGTCGGTGGCCCAATGGATAGCTGGTCGCGGATCGCTCTAGCCTGAGACCCTGAATGACGCGGCTCGAAATCTCTGGATATGTGCAGGTCGTCATCGGCCTGGTCGGCATTGTAATTACATTGCTGACAGCGCCGTCGATCCTCGATGCTTTCGGGCAAGTGACGGCGGGTCACGGCCTCCCGAACGAGTTCAACACCGTGAGCGGGGCCATTCGCGTTTTCGGCGTGATGCTTGTGCTCGCCGTCCTGTTGCTACTCACCATCATGGGAGCATCCATAACCCTCTCGACGCTGTTCAAAGCTACCGGAGCGGGTCATCCAACGTTCGCGGCAACCGCTCTTGTGCTGGGTGTCTTCGGAATGGCTGCCACCGCCACATTCGGAGTTTTCCGAAGTCCCCTTTGGGTGCCGGGCTTTGTGGGCAGTCTTGGTGCTTTGCTTTCCGGAGGAGCGGCAATGGGGAAGGATGATCCGGACGGAACAGCGCCGGGCATGCTCGCCTTGATCTTCTTGATCCTGTTTCTCATGAGCGGATTGGGGACGCTCGGAACGATGGCCAGTCGTGGAAATGATGACCTGAACGCTCTGGTCGGCAATAAAGGTTAGATCAGGGGGCTAATCGGGGGCGACCCGCTAAATCGGCCTCAAAAACCCACATTTTCCGTTGGGGTTAGGCTCCCTCCGCCTCCGTGCACTCAATCAAAAAAGCCACACGAGACGAGCTGCGAACCATTATAAAAACCATTATACGACGGCCAATTCGGCTTAGTTTTCAAAGCCCCCAAAGAATTAGCAAACCGCTGGTTTCAGCCACTCACCCACGTCTCCGGGAACGGCCCCTCTCGGGAACAGCGGCCTATATAAGCCGATATTCAAGGCATCAACCTGAACTCCGCGCTATTTGGGCATGATCTCCAGCCGCAGGTCGAGCCGCATCGTCTCGCCCGGCCGAAGCACGCGCATCCCGAGCTCGGCCCATTGCGCCTCGGGCGCGTTGAGCGCGGCATTGGCGTGGGTCACCGGTTCGGCGACGAAAGTGCCGCCTTCGGCCGGAGAGTAGAGCTGGAAGAAGCGCGCCTCGGGCGACGACAGGCGAATGTCGTACGGCCAGTCCGGGTCGGTCACGGTCGCCGTCCCGTTCCACCCGCCGAAGCCGTGATCGAGATCCTGCCCGCATACGAGACGCTCGCGAAGATCATAGCGTCCGTCCGCCGGCACCTTCTCGACCGGCAGCACCTGCGCGTCGATCGTCCACACATGCGTGACCTCGGTGTCGATCCGGGTCCGTGGCCCACACGGGAAATAGGGATGCTGGCCGAGCCCGCACGGTATCGCCTCACGGCTGGTGTTGGTACAGGTCAGGCCGACGGACAGGCCGCGCGCATCCAGGCCGAATTCCTGCCGCGCGTCATAATCCCACGGCCATTCGCCGGCCAGGTGGCGAAAGCTCAGCACAGCATGGGCTTCGCTCTGCTCGTCGACCTGCCACGCGCTGAGCCACCCCTGGCCATGGAGCGGGCTCGGATCGCCCGGCATGTTCGGAGCCAGGCTGACTTCACGTCCGCGAAAGGCGAACTGCCCGCTGCGGATGCGGTTGACGTAAGGGATCAGCGGGAAACTCGCGGCGTCGAGCACCTTTTCGAGCGGGCTGTGGCATTTGCGCAATATCGGCCGGGGACCGCCCGGTCCGGTCCATTCGAATCCGAAAATAGCACCGCCAATCGAAGGACTTAGCTCGGCCTGAAGGTGGCCAGCAGTCAATTTCACCATCGCTTCGGCCATGCTTTCCTGACCCTCCGATTTCAATCCAATTCAGGTTGGTGCAACTTCCCTGGGGATAACCCGCCAAACCGGATTGCGTGGCGATTCACGCGAATTGTATTAAACGCATCGGGACCGGGGAGGGTCACGAATGACCAGACGAGTCAAAGAGTTCGTCGACATCGGGGACCATTCGTCCCTCGATGAGCTGATCGGCAAGCTCAACGAACTGCGCGACAGCCTGCCGCCCGAATGCAGTGCCGAGCTCAAGCTTCGCGGCGACGACGTGTTCGGACGCCGGATCACCATCACTTACTTGCGCGACCAGACCGAGGAAGAGGCCGAAATCGAGCGCCGCTACGCCGAGGCGGCGAAGGACGCCAAGGAGCGCGAGCTTGAACGGCTGCAGCGCGAGCTCGGCAAGGTCTGCTACGAGGCGCCCGGCAAGCGATCCAAGCTGCGCATCGTCGGCTGAATCACGCGGCGCGGAAGGCGAGCGCCAGCCCGTTCATGCAATAGCGCAGGCCGGTTGGCTTCGGCCCGTCGTTGAACACGTGGCCGAGATGCCCGCCGCAGCGCGCACACAAAATCTCCGTGCCGAAGAACAGATTGTGCACCCCGCGGGTGACGACGGCATTCGGCAAAGCTTTCCAGAAACTCGGCCAGCCGGTGCCGCTGTCGAACTTGGTCGCGGAGTTGAACAGCGGGTTGGCGCAGGCGGCGCAGTCGAAGGTACCGCGGCGATGCTCATCGTTGAGCGGACTCGTGCCCGCCCGCTCGGTCCCGGCTTCGCGCAGGATATGGTAGCGCTGCGGGCCAAGCTGTTCGCGCCACTGGGCGTCCGTTTTGGTGACCGGGAAGCGCGCCGCTGTCGCGCTCGCCGAGCAGCCGCCGAACAGCAATCCGGCGGCCGCCGCGCTTCCGCCTCCGAGTAACGTTCTGCGATCGATCATCGGCCCGCCTGTCGCAGCTCCAACCGGAACGGCTCCTGAACGATCGTCCCGTCACGTTCGGCCGAGCTGCTCCAGCGCGGTTCAGCCCGTCCACCGGATCCTGAGCAGCATTCGATACTCGATAGTCTTCAGGATCCAATAAGCCGAGAACGCCCAAATCCCGGCCCATTCGGTCAGAAAGACCCAGTTAGTCCCCTGGAGCGCGGCGACGAAGACGGGCAGCACGACCATCGCCGCGCCCGCGCTATTGTAGGCTGCGGTGAACCAGCGTTTCTTTCGTTCACTCCTGATATTCTTGATGCGGCCCTTCGACAGGAAAATCGCGACAATCCCGATCAGGACGAAGAAGACGATCGCGGCACCCCGGTGAGGCCATGGGGAGCCGGAGCCCGTACTGCCTGGCGACGGGATCAACGCGACCGCGATGATCGCGACCCCCGCGACGTTCAACAGCCAGTTCTCGAGCTTCGACAGGCCGTGGAACAGGAACAGGAACACGCCGACCGCGCACAGCGAGCCGACCAGGATGTCGCGCGCTGATCCGGTCGTGTCGTGGTAGAACGAGCTGATCGAATCGTGGGGCCGATCGCCCCCCGCGATCATCAGCAGGACTGGCAGCGCAATCGCGATCAGGCCAATCCCGAGGCTCAAATAGAGGTAGCTGCGAACCGCCTGCGCTTCGAAGATGCGTTGGTAGCGCCGCACATCTTGCGATGTCAGCAGTTGGTCCTTGGTGGTGCTGGCCTGAAATGCCGAAGCCGCGGTCGCCATGGTTCCCCTCCGTCAAAGCGGACTGGATTCGGCGCCGCCAGCTTATGCCGCGGGTGGTGATCCGACAAGCTGAAGGAAATGGCGGAGCGGGAGGGATTCGAACCCTCGATACGCTTTTGGCGTATACTCACTTTCCAGGCGAGCGCCTTCGACCACTCGGCCACCGCTCCCGCCGCACCCGGACGGGTGCAAAACTTAAAAAGAATCGCGCTGGAAGCGCGCCGTTTAGGGTCCGACTGCAGATCGGGCAACCTTGCCGCGCTCGGCGTTGAACCCCTATGCCGATGCGATGCGCCATTTCGGACCGCCCCCCACCGCCGACGACATCGAGGCGATCGCGCGCGCCACGCTGAAGGCCCTGCCCGAACCGTTCGCCGACAGCCTCGACGACGTCGTTGTGCTGGTCGAGGATTTCGCCGACGACGAAACCCTCGATGCAATGGAAATCGACGACCCGTTCGAGCTTTCGGGCATTTATGAGGGCGTCCCCCTGACCGAACGCAGTGTCGCCCAGTCGGGCACTTTGCCCGAGCGCATCCGCCTGTTCCGCCGCCCGATCCTCGACGAATGGGCGAGCAGCGACGACACGCTCGAACATCTCGTCGCGCACGTGCTGATCCACGAGGTTGGCCACCATTTCGGCCTTAGCGACGACGACATGCACGCGCTCGAGGACGGAGTCGCGTGACGCCGCTGCTGCGCTTCGACGAGGTCAGCCTGCGGCGCGGCGGGCGGCTGTTGTTCGAGGATCTCAGTCTCGAACTCGGACCCGGCGAAACGCTGCAAATTGCTGGCCCCAACGGCAGCGGCAAATCGAGCCTGATCCGGCTCGCCGCCGGGCTGTTGCGCGCCGAGCGCGGATCGATCGACCGAGCGCAGCTTGCGCTGGCCGACGAGCATGTCGCGCTCGATCGCGAGCTGCCGCTCACGCGCGCGCTCGGCTTCTGGGCGGGGGCGGCGGGGCCCGCGATGGCGGCCCTCGGCCTCGCCGAGCTCGTGGATGTGCCCGTCCGGCTGCTTTCGTCGGGGCAGCTGAAGCGCGCGACACTGGCCCGCGCCGCCGCCTCGGGGGCGCCGCTGTGGCTGCTCGACGAGCCGACCAACGGCCTCGATGCGGACGGCTTCAGCAACCTCGTCGAACTGATCGACGCCCATACCGCGACCGGCGGGGCGGTGGTCGCCGCGTCCCACGTTCAGCTGCCCGGCGACTGGCGCGTGCTGGAGCTCGGCCAATGATCGGCGCGCTGATCTTGCGCGACGTCCGCCGCGGCCTGACCGGCGCCGCGTGGCTGCCGGTCGCCTTCTTTTTGCTCGTCGCGGCGCTCGTGCCGTTCGCGGTTGGACCCGATGCCCGACTGCTCGCGCGGATCGGCTCCGGCGCGTTGTGGATCGCGGCGTTGACCGCGGCGCTGTTGCCGATCGAGCGCTTGATCGAGCCCGACCGCGCCGACGGAATCCTCGATCAACTCGCCCTCCACAGCGTCACGGAGGAAGCGATGGCCGCCGCCAAGATCGCCAGCCACTGGCTGGCCTTCGGGCCCTTGCTGCTGATTGCGACGGTGCCCGCGTCAGCGCTGCTGGCGATGGACGGGGCCGCGCTCGCCCGGATCGAACTCGCGCTGGCGGTCGGGACGCTCGGGCTGGCGGCGCTGGCGGTCGCGGTTGCGGCGGTCACCTCGGGCCTGCCGCGGGCAGGTTCATTGGCCGGGTTGCTGCTGTTGCCGCTGGCGGTGCCGCTGTTGATCTTCGGCGCGGCCAACGCATTTCCGCTCGAGGCCGCCGTGTCGCTGCTGCTCATTGCCGGGGCGCCGTTCGTGACCGCCGTCGCGATCCGCGCTAGCCGGACTTAGACCACCGCGCGAAAATCGCGGTCGGCAGGAGCAGCCCGCGCGCCTCCTCGCGCACCGCCATCTCGCCCACTTCGACCGTGCCGCCGAGGTCGCCCAGCGTCTGCCTGACCAGCTCGCCGATCGCCAGTGCCGACATTCGCACCGCGTAAGCGGTCAGCACCAGGAAGCAGCTGTTCCCGTCGAGCAATTGACGACAGTCGGCGAGCAGCGGCGCGAGGTCCTCCTCCAGCCGCCACACTTCGCCTTCGGGCCCGCGGCCGAACTTGGGCGGGTCGAGCAATATACCGTCATAGCGTCGCCCGCGCCGCACCTCGCGCGCGGTGAATTTGGTCGCATCGTCGACGAGCCAGCGGATCGGCCGGCCGGCCATGCCCGACAGCGCCGCATTGTCCTTGCCCTGTTCGACCGATTTCTTCGACGCGTCGACATGGACCAGCCGCGCGCCGGAATCGCTCAGCAGCAGGCTGCCGACCCCGGTGTAACCGAACAGGTTGAGCACCTCGGCGTCAGACGCACGCTCGACCATCCAGTCCCATTGCGGGGCCATGTCGGGAAAGAAGCCGAGGTGGCGAAACGGCGTCAGCGACGCGTTGAAGCGGACCTTCCCCCGCGACAGCTCCCAGCTTTTCGGCACCGGCCGATGCTCGACCCAGCGCCCCCCGCCCTCTTCATCCGATCCAGGGACGAAGGTCGCGTCGGGATCCCAGTCGTCGCTCGCTGGAGCCCACATCGCCTGCGGCTCGGGCCGGACGACGGTGACCGCGCCGTAACGTTCGAACTTCTGCCCATGGCCGCAGTCGATCAGGCCCCAGTCGGCCCACGGCTCGGCGACAAGCGTCGTGAGCTCGCTCACGCCGCCAGCGCGAGCTGGGCGCCGACCGAGGCGATTGCGGTGCGGCCGTCGATGATCGCCGCGCCGGCGGCCTTCGCCGCCGCGGCGTCGACCGCGCGCAGCTGGCCGAGCAATTCGTCGAGGTCGAGGATTCGCCCGAACACCTCGATCGAGCGCGCCATATGGTCGGCGCGGCCGCTCGGGCTCTCGAGGGCCATCAGCAACCCGGCTTCGAGCTGGGCGCGGGCGCGGTTGACTTCGGCTTCGTGCAAGTTCTCGACCGTATCGCCGAGCACGGCCCGCGCCAGATGCATCGATTCGGCCGCGCGCTCGCGGTCGGCGGCGCAGCTCAAGGCGACGATCCCGGTATCGGCAAACGCCTGGCTCCACGCGCTGACCGAATACGCCAGCCCGCGTTCTTCGCGCAGTTCCTGGAACAGCCGTGACGACATCCCTCCGCCCAGCGCCTGAACGAAGATCGACAGCGCCGGCAGCCGCGGGTCGGCGGCCGCCAGTCCCGGCAGACCCAGGCACCAATGCGCTTGTTCGAACTCGCGCCGGTCGTTGCGCACGCCTCCGGTAAATTCGGCGCGACTAATGGGAACGCCGGGCCAGTCGACCATGTCGCCGAGCAACCGCTCGGCGACGCGCAGCAATTCGTCCGGATCGACTCGCCCGCTCGCCGACAGGATCAGCCGCGACGGCACCAACTCGCCCTGGATCCAGCGGAGACAATCGTCGCGGGTGATCGCGCGGATCGTCTCGGTGCGTCCGAGGATCGAGCGGCCGAGCGGCTGGCCCTCGAACGCCGCTTCGAACAGATGCTCGTGGACCAAATCGTCGGGCGCGTCGGTGACTTCGCCGAGTTCGGACAGGATCACGTCCTTCTCGCGCTCGAGATGCTCGGCGGTGAGGTGCGGGGCGCGGATCAGGTCGGCGAGCAGCTCGCACAGCAAAGGCGCATCCTTGGCCAGCGTCCGCCCATAGAACACCGTCTGGTCGCGCGCGGTCCAGGCGTTGAGCACCCCGCCGACATCCTCGATCGCTTCCGCCAGCGCGCGCGTGTCGCGGCTGCCGGCGCCCTTGAACACCATATGTTCTACGACGTGAGCGAGGCCCGACAGAGGCTCGGGCTCGGAGCGCGCGCCGACCTGAGCGTACAAGCCGATCGACACCGATTGCGCGCCCGGCATCGGATCGACCGCCACCGTCAGCCCGTTCGCCAGGCGATGAAGTCCCGCACTCATGGTTTGCGACCGCGTTTCATGACCGCGATGATGTAGATGATCAGGCCCGCGAGCGCCAAGGCGAACCAGGTCGCAGCATAGCCGCGATGGATGGTCGGGGTGATCGGGCTGACCGTGCTGACGTCGGGCGTCCTGCTCGGCTCAAGCCCTGGTGGGGCGGTCGCCGCAACCAGCCGCATCCGGGTCCGCCGATCGGGGACGATGATGCCGCTGACCAGTCCCCCCGGCCATTGCGCGCGTGTTTTGGGGTCTTTCGCCCAGCCGACCTCGACGCTCATTCCAGGCCCTTCGGCCCCCGTCGCGCAATCGAGAATATGGACATAACCGGATTCGCCCGACTGGTTTTCTCCGCCGGTCACCGTCTGTCCGATGACGCGCAGGCAAACGCCCGTCGCGTGACGGAACAGCGGCAGGTTCGCATCCTTGGGCGGCACCGTCGGCCAAGTCACCGGAGGCAGTTTCTCGGCGGCCGCATAGCTGACTAGTAGAGCCTGCTTTCGCTCGGCCTGCTTGAGCTGCCAAATGCCGAGGCGAATAAGGAACGCAATAGCTGCGATGACAAAAATTGTAGCGACAACGGGCAGGCGCCGGATCATTCGGCAATCTTCCCTTCGCGCGCGCGGTGGCGATACTCCTGCCCCAGCAGCAACGCCTTGGCGAAGCGCAGCCCGCCGACCGTCAGTACCGTGGCGACGGGGATCCAGATCAAATGAACCCAGAACGGCGGCTCGGCCGCGAGCTCGAGCGTGATCGCTCCGGCGACCACGATCGCCCCAACGATCAGGATCAGGAAAGCGGCGGGCCCGTCGCCGACATTGAAGCTGTCGAAATCGAGCCCGCACTTGCGGCACTTGTGCGCAAACCGCACCCAGCCATCGAACAGGCTTTGCTCACCGCAGCGCGGGCATTCGCCGGCGCCCGCGGCCGCCAGCGGCGAGTGCGCGGCCACCGGCCGCTCGGGGCTCACCCCGCGTGCGGCGCGCCCCAGCCGCCCCAGACGTAGATCGAGGTGAACAGGAACAGCCACACGACGTCGACGAAATGCCAGTACCAGGCCGCTGCCTCGAACCCGAAATGCTGCCGCGGCGTGAAGTCGCCCTTGAACGCTCGGATCAGGCAGACGGTGAGGAAGATCGTCCCGACGATCACGTGGAAGCCGTGGAAGCCGGTCGCCATGAAGAAAGTCGCGCCGTAGATATTGCCTTTGAACGCGAACGGGGCGTGGGCATATTCCCAGGCCTGGATGCTGGTGAACAACAAGCCGAGCGCGATGGTGCACATCAGGCCGCGCTTCAGCCCCTGGCGGTCGCCGTGGATCAGCGCATGGTGCGCCCAGGTCACGGTGGTTCCGGAACACAGCAGGATCATCGTGTTGAGTAGCGGGAAGCCCCACGGATCGAGCACTTCGATGCCCTTGGGCGGCCAATGTCCGCCGATCGCGGCTTGCGGGAATAACGAGCTGTCGAAGAACGCCCAGAACCAGGCGAGGAAGAACATTACCTCCGAGGCGATGAACAGGATCATCCCGTAGCGCAGATGAAGCTGAACGACCGGCGTGTGATAACCGGTGTGGGCTTCGCGGATGGTGTTGGCCCACCAGCTGTACATGGTGATCAGCACACCGGCCACGCCGAGCCCGCCGACGAACGGCCCATAATGGTTGTCGTGGAACCACATCACGGCGCCGCCAAACAAGGCGAAGGCCGAAAGGGCGCCGATCAGCGGCCAGATATCGGGCTCGACCAAATGGTAATCGTGGTTCTTCGTCGCGGCCATGCGTGCGGCTTCCCTCGTAGTTCGTGATTGAGCCTCTAGCGGGCCGAGGCGGCGGTTTCCACCGGGTAAAATGTGTAGCTCAAGGTGATCTCGTCAATCGCCTTGGTCTGGTCGTCCTGGCGGATCTTGGGATCGACGTAAAACACCACCGGCATGTCGACGCTTTCGCCCGGTTTCAGCGTCTGCTCGGTGAAGCAGAAGCATTCGATCTTGTTGAAGTATTGCCCGACGGTGTCGGGGGTGACGTTGAACACCGCCTGGCCGGTGATCGGCCGCGCGCTTAGATTGGTCGCGCGGTAATAAATCGTGGTGCGCGCGCCGGGCGCGATTCGCACCGTATTCTGCACCGGCTCGAAGCGCCACGGCAGGCCGGGATGGACGTTGGCGTCGAACCGGACGCCGATCTGCCCGGCGATCGCGCCCGGCGCCTTCTCCGCCCGCAGCGGCGTCCCGTCGAACCCGGTGAGCTGGCAAAAGGCGCGGTACAGCGGCACCGAAGCGAAGGCGAGGCCGACCATGGCCAATGCGAACAATGCCATGGCCAGCGCCGTGCGCGTGTTCCTCTGGGCGACAGCGGTCACCAGTTGATCCCCGTCTTGGCGATGGTGATGAAAAACAACAGGACGACGAACGCGCCCAGCAGCCAAGCCATGATCCGCGCCCGTTCGCGCTGGCGGCGGACGATCTCCTCCTCGGGCGTCATTGCGGCAGCCACCGGTCGACGACGAGCACGGTGAACAACGCGAACAAATAGAAGACCGAATAAGCGAACAGCTTTTTCTCCGGCGCCATGTCGGCCGGTTCGGTCGCTCGGTTCGCCAGCACGCGCCCGGCGAGGACGACGAACACGAGGCTGAGGATCGCGGCGGACAGGCCGTAGGCGCGCCCGGTCAGGCCGAGCGGCCACGGGGCGACAGCCGCCGCCGCCATCGGCAGGCTGTAGAGGAAAATCTGGTGCCGGGTATTCGGCACGCCCGCAACCACAGGCAGCATCGGAATTCCGGCGGCGGCATAATCCGAGCGGACGAACAGCGACAGCGCCCAGAAATGCGGCGGGGTCCACAGGAAAATGATCGCGAACAGCATCAGCGGCAACGGCGCGATGTGGCCCGTCGCGGCGACCCAGCCGATCAGCGGCGGAAACGCCCCGGCGGCCCCGCCAATGACAATATTTTGCGCCGTCCTGGGCTTCAGCCAGATGGTGTAGACGACGACATAGAACAGGATCGACACGGCCAGCAGTCCAGCCGCCAGCCAATTGGCCGCTAGCCCCATTAGCAGCACCGAAAAGACGCCGAGGCCGACCCCGAAGTGCAGCGCGGTCTGGCGCTCCATCCGCCCCGCCGGGAGCGGCCGCCTGGCCGTCCGCCGCATCTTGGCGTCGATATCGGTTTCGTACCATTGGTTAAGCGCGCCGCATGCTCCCGCGGCTAGCGCAATGCACAGGATCGCGGTGAAGCCGAGCACCACTGGCGGCAGGGCCGGCGCAGCCAGCCAGCCGCACAGGCCGGTGAACACCACCAGGCTCATCACCCGCGGCTTGGTCAGCGCGAGCAGGTCGCGCCAGTCGGCCGGCAGCGGGGCCGCATTGCTCATTTCGATGGCGGGCATTGCCGCGGCCTATAAATGCTCGATCTCAATAGGAAAAGGTTTGGCGCGGTTCATTTAGCCGTTGGTATGGGGCCGCATGATTGATCGAATCCTCGTCGCCGCGCTGCTTGTTTCGGCCGCGCCCGCGCTGGCCCAGCAAACTCCCGCCGATGTGACCGGGGCGCCGGGCGCCGCGAGCGATGTCGTCCCGGTGTCGATCGACACCAGCCTCGGCCGCGTCGTCATTGGGCTCGATCGCCTGCACGCACCGATCACCACCGCCAACTTCCTTCGCTATGTCGACGCCCACAAATACGACGGCGAGACATTCTACCGCGCCATGCCCTACGGCGACGGCGGCGGGCTGATCCAGGGCGGGATCAGCAGCGACGCGCGCAAGCTCAACAAGCCGATCGCGTTCGAATCGACCAATGCGACGGGCCTGTCGAACACTGCTGGAGCGATATCCATGGCCGCCCCCGCCCCCGGCCAGGCGCAGGCCGCCTTCTTCATCCTGACCACCGATATCACCGGGTTCGACGGACCGGACGGCTACGCCGCCTTCGGCCGCGTGATCGAGGGCATGGACGTGGTCAAAGCCATTTTCGCGGCCCCGGTCTCGCCGACCAAGGGCGAGGGCGCGATGATGGGGCAGATGCTCGAGCCGCCGATCAAGATCATCAAGGCCGCGCGGCTGAAGTAGGCCCCAACGAAAAGCGCCCCGGCCGTGATGGCCGGGGCGTCTTCTTTCGACCGTTGCCGCGCCGCCTAATCGATCTTCGGCAGGGTCGAATATTGGTGGAACGGCGGCGGGCTCGACAGCGTCCATTCGAGCGTCGTCGCGCCCTCGCCCCACGGGTTGTTCGGCGCCTTTTTGCCGGCCGCGAGCGACCAGATGATGTTGATGAAGAAGATCGCGACGCCGACGATGGTGATCATATAGCCGATGGACGAAATCTTGTTCCAGTAAGCGAACGCCGGAGTGTAATCCGGAATGCGCCGCGGCATGCCGTCCAGCCCGAGGAAGTGCTGCGGGAAGAACACCAGGTTCACGCCGATGAACATGGTGAAGAAATGCAGCTTGCCGAGCAGCTCGTTGTACATTTTGCCGCTCATCTTCGGGAACCAGTAATAGAAGCCGCCGAAGATCGCGAACACCGCGCCGAGGCTGAGCACGTAGTGGAAGTGCGCGACCACGTAATAAGTGTCGTGCATGTAATTATCGACGCCGCCGTTGGCGAGCACGACCCCGGTCACGCCGCCGACGGTGAACAGGAAAATGAACCCGATCGCCCACAGCATCGGCGTCTCGAAGCTGATCGAGCCGCCCCACATGGTGGCGATCCAGCTGAAGATCTTCACGCCGGTCGGCACCGCGATGATCATCGTCGCGGCGGTGAAATACATCTTCTCGTTCACGTTCATGCCGGTGGTGAACATGTGGTGAGCCCAGACGACGAAGCCGACGACGCCGATGGCGACCATCGCATAGGCCATGCCGAGATAGCCGAACACCGGCTTGCGGCTGAACGTGGCGACGATCTGGCTGACCATCCCGAACCCGGGCAGGATCAGGATGTAGACTTCGGGGTGGCCGAAAAACCAGAACAGATGCTGATAGAGGACGACGTTGCCGCCGCCCGCCGCGTCGAAGAAGGTCGTCCCGAAATTGCGATCGGTCAGCAGCATGGTGATCGCGCCCGCGAGCACGGGTAGCGCGAGCAGCAGCAGGAACGCCGTGATCAGCACCGACCATACGAACAGCGGCATTTTGTGCAGGGTCATGCCCGGCGCGCGCATGTTGAAAATCGTGGTGATGAAATTGATCGCGCCGAGGATCGAGCTCGCGCCAGCGAGGTGGAGCGAGAAGATCGCCATGTCTACCGCCGGCCCGCTCGACCCCGAGGTCGAGAGCGGTGCGTAAAGCGTCCAGCCGGTGCCCGCGCCGAGCCCGGTACCACCGGACACGAAGCTCGAGCCGAGCAGCAGCAGGAACGAGGGGATCAGCAGCCAGAAGCTGATGTTGTTCATCCGCGGGAACGCCATGTCCGGCGCGCCGATCATCAGCGGCACGAACCAGTTGCCGAAGCCGCCGATCATCGCCGGCATGACCATGAAGAACACCATGATCAGGCCGTGCGCGGTGATCAGCACGTTCCAGTGGTGCAACTGCTCGTCGAAGCTGGCTCCGGCCCCGGCGCCGAGCGGCCAGATATGGTTCAAAACCTGGATCCCCGGCTCGGCCAGTTCCCAGCGCATGATCCCGGAAATGCCGCCACCGATGATCCCGGCGACGATCGCGAAGATCAGATAGAGCGTGCCGATGTCCTTGTGGTTGGTCGACATGAACCAGCGGACGAAAAAGCCCGGCTTGTGATCGGCGTCATGATGCGCGTCGTGCGCCTCATGCGGCTTCAGATTCAGCGCGTCGGCGGGAATCGTGCTCATCGGTTGTGCTTCGCTCTCAGTTCTGGGCCGTCGCGGCCTGGTTGGTCGCGGGTGGGGTGGCGGTGCCGGTCTGCGCCGGTTGAGGTGTGGCTGCCGCAGCGTCGGCAGGAGCGGCGGCCGGCTTGGCGCCGGGCATCTTCCCGCCCTTCGATGCGACCCATTGCGCGAACTGCGCCGGGGTCACGACCTCGACGTTGATCGGCATGAAGCCGTGACGCGCGCCGCACAGTTCGGAACATTGCCCGAAGTAAACGCCTGGGCGGTCGACTTTGACCCAAGTCTCGTTGAGCTGGCCGGGGTTGGCGTCGAGCTTGGTCCAGAAGGCCGGGACCGCGAAGCTGTGGATGACGTCGTCGGCAGTAATGATGAACTTCACCACCTTGCCCGCGGGGATGACCATCCGCTCGTCGGCGGCGAGCAACGGCGGGCCGTCGAGATCGGTGCGGTAGCGCTGGTCCTTGGTCCGCGTCGGGTCGTCGCGCTCTTTCAGGATATAGCTGTCGAAGGTGACGCCATTGTCAGGATAATCGTACGACCAATACCATTGGTGGCCGGTGATCTTGACCGTCACGTCCGCCGGCGGCGGCGAATATTGCGCGCGGAGCAGCCCGATCGAGGGGATTGCGATCCCGACCAGGATGAGCACCGGAACCAGCGTCCAGACCACCTCGATAAAGGTGTTGTGCGAATTGCGCGACGGCGTCGGATTGCGGCCGCGCCGGTAGCGGTAGATCGTCCACAACAGCAGGCCGAGCACGAAGACGCTGATCAGGGTGATGATGCTCATCAGCCAGAAATTGTGGAAATGCGCGGCGCGCTTTCCGAGCGGCGTAACCTGTTCTTCAATCCCCAGGGCGCCGGGAACGGGCATGCCGATCCCGGGCGTCGGGATCTGATGGCCGACGCTGCCATAGACGATCGGCGCGGGAGCAGCCGCGGCGGCGGCCGCCGGCGCAGCAGCAGCTTTATTCTCAGTCGTCGCGCTGGCGGGCGCCTGTGCGGCCGCAGGTGTAAGGCCGGCCGCGGCCAAGGCGATCGCCCATCCAATCAGTTTCATTCACAACCCCGGTTGCGTGCAGTGAGACTGGAAACGCAGGTTCGCGCTCCCCGATTTGGGCGTCTCTATAGGCGCGGGTTCCGAGAGCCTCAAGCGCCTGTTCCCGACAACAGTTGATGGGCTGTTCCGCCCGGCCTAATGGCCCTTCTCGAGATGATGAGCGACGACGACATCCTCGCGGAATTCCGCGCCGCCGACGCGCTGCTCGAAGGCCATTTCATTCTCTCGTCGGGCCTCAGGAGCGGGCGCTACCTGCAATGCGCCCGGGTGTTGATGGACCCGCGCCGCGCCGAACGGCTGGCGCAAGCACTCGCCGCCAAGCTGCCGACCGAGATCCGGGAAGCGGTTGAAGCCGTCGTCTCGCCGGCGATGGGCGGCGTGATCATCGGCCACGAAATGGGCCGCGCACTCGGAAAGCCGGCGATGTTCCTCGAGCGGCCTGAAGGCACGTTCGGGCTGCGCCGCGGCTTCCGCCTCGAACCGGGCACAAAGGTATTGATGGTCGAGGACGTCGTCACCACCGGGCTGTCGTCGCGCGAGGCAATCGACGCTGTCCGCGCGGCCGGCGGCGAAGTCATTGCTGAAGCCGCTCTGGTCGACCGTTCGGGCGGAACGGTTGATCTCGGCGTGCCCTTCACGCCGCTGATTCGCATCGACGTCCCGACCTACGCCGCTGACGCGCTTCCGCCCGAACTCGCGGCGATCCCGGCGATTAAGCCCGGGAGCCGCGCGGCGGCGTGACCGGCAGGCTCCGCCTCGGCGTCAATATCGACCATGTCGCGACCATCCGGAACGCGCGCGGCGGCGATCATCCCGATCCGGTGCGCGCGGCGATCATGGCGGCCGAGGCCGGCGCCGATGGCATTACCGCCCATCTGCGCGAAGACCGGCGGCACATCACCGACCGCGACATCGACCGGCTGATGGCCGAGATCGACCTGCCGCTGAATCTCGAAATGGCGGCGACCGAGGAAATGCTCGGAATCGCGCTCGCCCACCGTCCCCACGCCGCCTGCATCGTCCCCGAAAAGCGCGAGGAACGGACCACCGAAGGCGGGCTCGACGCCGCCGGACAGTTCGATCACCTGGTTGCGTTCGTCGACCGGCTCAAGGCCGCCGGCATCCGCGTCAGCCTGTTCATCGAACCCAGCGAGCGCCAGGTCGAGGCGGCGCTGCGGCTCGGCGCTCCGGTCGTCGAATTCCACACCGGCCGTTATGCCCATGTCGCGGGCGATGAGCGCTCGGCTGAGTTGAAACGGGTTGCGGATTGTGCCGCGCTCGCGGTCAAGAACGGGATCGAGCCCCACGCCGGGCACGGCCTGACCTTCGACAATGTCGCTCCTGTCGCCGCCATCCCGCAGCTCGCCGAGCTCAACATCGGCCATTTCCTCATCGGCGAGGCGATCTTCACCGGCCTCGACGCCAGCGTGAGCCAGATGCGCGAGTTGATGGACGCGGCGCGGTGATCGCTCGGGCCCAATTGGCCGCGCGGCTGGTCATGTTTGCAGCCGCTCTGTGGATCTTGGGTGTTGTCGTTTGGGGGCTTTTGGTTGGCCGATCACACATCGAGACGCCAAATTGGTCCCTTTGGCTCTTGATTGGGACTGCCTTCGTTCGGCTGTTGCTTTGGCTTGCCTCGAAAGTAGCGAGCCGAGCATGATCGTCGGGATCGGCTCCGACCTGTGCAACATCGAGCGCATCCAGAAATCGCTCGATCGGTGGGGCGACAAATTCCTCAATCGCGTGTTCACCGACATCGAGCGGGCCAAGGCGGCGCGCCGTCCCTTCACGACCGCCGGCACCCTCGCCAAACGCTTCGCCGCCAAGGAGGCCTTCTCAAAAGCGGTTGGCACCGGCTTCAAGCGCGGCGTGTTCATGAAGGACATCGGCGTCGTTAATCTCCCATCTGGCCAGCCGACGCTAAGCGTCACCGGCGGAGCAAGGGATCGTCTTGACGCCCTTGCGCCGGCAGGCCACGCCATCGACATACATCTGACCATGACCGACGATCATCCGTGGGCTCAGGCCTTCGTTATCCTCACCGCCCGCAAGCTGGAGCCTTGATTGTTGACCGACACGATCCCCGAGGCGACCGCCGATCAGCCGGAGACGCCTCCAGTCGAGAAAAAAGAGCATAAGGGCTCGGCGCTGTGGCGTGAGATCAAGGGCCTGTTGTGGGTGCTGCTCGCGGTGCTCGCCTTCCACAGCTTCATCGCCAAGCCGTTCTACATCCCGTCCGAATCGATGATGCCCGGCCTGCTCACCGGCGATCGCCTGGTGGTGACCAAATATCCCTACGGCTGGTCCTACGTGTCGCCGACCATCCCCAATCCGTTCGCGATCATCCGCTCGGTGCTGCTGCGCTCGGGCGAATCGTGGGGCATCACGCTGCCGTTCCAGCACGGCCGCGTGCTCGGCAAGCTGCCCGAGCGCGGCGACATCGTCATCGTCACCCCGCCCGGCCGCAACGAGGATTATATCAAGCGCGTGATCGGCTTGCCCGGCGACACGCTGCAGATGATTGATGGCACCTTGATCATCAACGGCCAGCCGGTGAAGCGCGTACCGCGCCCCGCGGTTGTGATTCCCGTCGATCCGAACCTCCCGTGCGGATCGCCGACCGACCCGGCGCTTGGCGAGCATCGCATCACCGCGCCGGACGGCACCGCCCTTTGCCGCGTGCCGATCGTGCGTGAGACCCTGCCCAACGGCCGCTCCTACGACACCGTCGAGCTCGGCCGCTCGGGCGAAGACGATTTCCTCCCGACCCGCATCCCGGCCGGCCATGTCTGGCTGATGGGCGACAATCGCGACGATTCGGCCGATAGCCGGATCGCCGAATCGCAGGGCGGGCTCGGCGGCCCGGTGCCGTGGGAGAATATCGGCGGCCGCGCCGAGTTCATCACCTTTTCGCTCGACGGGTCGACGGTCTGGTACAACCCCCTGACCTGGCTCAAGGCGTTCCGTTCCGGCCGCGCCGGCCACTCGCTGCGGAACAGCTGATGGCGGAGCGGCCGCGCCGGAGAGCCATCAAGGCCCCGACGGTGCAGCTGCCGACGACCGAGCCGCATATCGAGCGGCCCGGCCCCGCGGAGTTCCGCGATCCGTTCGTCCGCCGCGAGATCGCCAAGGCGGCGGTGTGGCTCGGCATGGCGCTGGTCGTCGCCGGGGTCATCGTCCTCGCGCAACCGCTGCTGCTGATCCTCGGCGGCGCGGTGTTCGCGGTTTTCCTCGACGGTGGCACGCGCCTGCTCGGCCGGGCGCTGCCGATTCCGCGCGCGTGGCGGCTGCTCCTTACGATCCTGCTCGGCTTCGGCTTCATCGGCTGGGTGTTCTGGTTCGCCGGGACCACCATCGCTGCCCAGTTCGAAGCCCTTCGCGTCGTCGTCACCGCGCAGTTCGACCGGGTGATGGGCTTCGCCGGATCGCTCGGCCTGGTGCCCAAGGGCCCGCCGGCCAATCTCGGCACGGAGTTGCTCGGGTCGGTCGGCCGCCTGACCAGCGCGGTAGGCAGCGCGATCGGCGCGGCGACCAGCGTCATCGCAATGATCGTGATCGGCATTTTCCTCGCCGCCGAGCCGCGCATCTACGACCGAGGCATCGCGTGGATGCTGCCGCTTCGCCACCGCGGCGGCTTCTACCGGATCGCTGCCCACGTCGGCTTCACCCTCCGCCGGCTGCTGTTCGGCCGGTTGGTCGGGATGCTGTTCGAGGGCGTCTTCACCTGGCTTATGCTGTCGCTCGGCGGGGTGCCAATGGCCGCGCTGCTCGGGCTCGTCACCGGCGTCCTCGCCTTCATTCCGAACATCGGCGCGATCACCTCGGGCGTGCTGATGGTCGCGGTCGGCTTCAGCGCCGGCCCGCAACAGGGCATCTACGCGATCTTCGTCTATTTCTTCGTCCAGAATATCGATGGCTATCTCGTCGTGCCGTACATCGCGCGCCGCACGGTCGATCTCGCCCCGGCGCTGGTGCTTGCGATGCAGCTCTTGATGGGGGCGTTGTTCGGAATCCTCGGCGTGCTGTTCGCCGACCCGATTCTCGCGACGTTGAAGGTGGTGCTGGTCGACCTGTCGAATCAACAGGCGGAAAAGGACGGCGAGCTCCCGGAAACGGTTTCGGGTTAGGCCCTTATTGCTGCGGCGGCGGAGGCGTTCCGGCGGCCGCGCCCTGCATCATCGCAGCGCCACCGCGCACGATCTTGCGCACTTCGACCTCGAAGGTCAGCTTATCGCCGGAGAAGCCCTGCGGCGCCGGACGATCAACGAACGCGAGGCTCTTGGGCATGCTGAAGCGGTAGGCTCCGCCTTCCTGCATCCGGCCCATCGCTTCGGCGAAACCGGGGAAGACGCCGGCCATAGCAAACGGCTGCGGCCCGCCATGGGCCTGGCTGCTGTCGAACACCGTCCCGTCGTCGAGCGTGCCGACATAATCGAGCAGGGCGGCATCTTGGGCGCCGATCGGCTCACCCGTGCCGGCCTTGATCGTGCGGAACTCGAGGCCGGTCGAGCTGACCTCAGGCCGCAGCGAGCCCGCGCCGAACCAGGCGAGCCCGATCGCGGCCGCGACGATAATCAGGAAACCGAGCCACAAACGCATGGTCCGTCCGCTGCCGGTGGCGGGTCGATGGGCGGCTTCGGCGGCAGGCATGCTTTCGTCTATCGGCCCAGGTTCAACGGGCCGTGCCTTCGCGCTCGGCGCGCTTGCGCTCGAGCTTGCGGGCGCGGCGGATCGCGGCGGCGCGCTCGCGGGCGCGCTTTTCCGACGGCTTCTCGTAATGACGGCGTAGCTTCATCTCGCGGTAGACGCCCTCGCGCTGCAGCTTCTTCTTGAGCGCGCGCAGCGCCTGCTCGACATTATTGTCGCGAACGATGATCTGCATAAAAGCCCGTCACACTCCTCAAATTTTCCTGGTACCAAGCGGCGCATGTTCGCCGGCGGCACGATATCGGCCGTCAGAGGGCGAACCTCGGCGGCGCGCGGCCCTTAGCAGGGCCTAAGCGAGCCTTCAACCCTGACCGCGGGTGCCCGGCGGCGGGACCCAGCTACTGTGACATTGCCGCAATTCAAGCCGCGATGCGCGGTTCGAGCCGCCGCGCTTGCGATGAACAGAGCTTCCTGAACGATGGGGAGAGCAACATGAACGTTTGGGTTATCGGCCATTAACCCATTGAATGTTAGACCATGCGCTTCGTTCGGGAGGGTGTTCGTGTCTTTGAATCGCCGGGAGATGCTGCGTTTTGGTGCGCTGGGGGCGGCCGGTCTGGTCCTGTCGTCGTCGGCCAGCTCGCAGATTTTGCCGAGCACCTTTTCGCTCAGCAACACCGGCGGACCTGATCCGCTGGCGCCGCTTCCGGTCGCGCCGCAGCCCGTTGCAGCGGCTCCCGCCGGCATCAATCCGCAATTGCTCGCCCGCGCCAAGGCCGCGCTCAATAGCCACCAGGTCGGGCCGCGCGACACCATGGGCGTGGTCGATTTCTCGCTCCCCTCGAGCGAGCCGCGCTTCCACCTCGTCAATCTGTTCGACGGCAGCGTCGACAGCCATCTGGTCGCGCACGGCCGCGGTTCGGACCCCGATCATTCGGGTTTCGTCGAGCATTTCTCGAACGAGTTCGGGTCTTACGCCACGTCGAACGGGACTTACGTCACCGGCGATTATTACGACGGCAAATACGGGCTTTCGATGAAGGTCCGCGGACTCGACTGGTCGAACTACAACGCGGAGCCGCGCGCGATCGTCATCCACAACGCCTGGTATGCCGAGGACGACATGATCCCGCTCCACGGCAAGCTCGGCCGCTCCGAAGGCTGTTTCGCCATGTCCCGCAAGAGCCAGTGGGAAGTGATGCGCAAGCTCGCCGGCGGCCGTATGATTTACGCGGAAAAGCTCGCCTAATTTCCTAATCCGGCTGGGGAACCGGCCGCTTCTTCGTCCCCGCCAGCTCCTGATCAATGTACCGGACCTCGGCCGCGATCGCGCGGTCGCTGATCGTCCAGTCGGGATGAAGCGCCCGCAACTTCGGCGCGACAAACGCCACCAGGGCGTCATCCTTCAGCCTCGCCTTGCGGCCCTCGCTCACCAGCCGGCGCGCATCGAGCAGATAGGCGCGAAATTCCATCACATCCTTGACGTCCGCGACGTCGCCGTGGCCCGGCACATAAGTCGTGTGTGCCGCGTCGGGCATCGCGGCGAATTCGGCGTCGGTCGCCGTCCATTCCTTGACCGAGCCGTCGATCAAATTGGGCGGCACCTTCCGCCACAGCATATCGCCAGTGAACAGCACCTTCGCGTCGGGTACGAAGATGGTGAGGTCGCCGCCGGTGTGGCCGAGCACGGTCCGCACCACGACCTTGCGCGAGCCAAGCCAGACGGTGAGGTCCTTGTCTGTGACGATGTCGGGCAGCGGCAGCGCTTCGATTCGGACTTTGATCTCGGGCGTGATTCGGTCGCCGAACAGATTGATGTTGTTGGTCCGCACCCAGCCGCGGACGTTCTTGTGCGCGATGATCACCGCGCCGGCGTCGCGCAGCAACTGGTCCCCGCCGGTATGATCGGCGTGATAATGCGTATTGACGACATAGCGGATCGGCTTGGGCGTCAGCCGCCGGATCTCGGCGACCAGTGCCCTGGCCGCATCGGGGGTGAAGAAGGCGTCGACCACCAGCACCCCGTCGTCGCCAATCACAAACCCGGCATTGGACCCGGCCTTATGCTCCGGCCCGTCGATCGCCGCGTAGGCGCCGGGACCGACCTGCTTGAGCACGAACGGCAGCGCCCCGGGCGACGGACCCTGGGCCGAGGCCGGGCCACCCAACGCAAAAAGCGCCGCAACCGCGAGAACGCGCAGGATCATCCCGTTAGACTGAAGCGGATCGCCAATGTCCGCAATGGGTGGAAAACAGATGGGGTGGATGGCTCCCGCTCCCGGCATCTGAGTGCCAAAGTGCGTGGTTGCTATCGAAGCACCACAATG
>WNFK01026315.1_pt1 | contig 25697 bp, 17 predicted proteins | sample 5400281 | NCBI WGS metagenome assembly WNFK01 (sample SAMN13153350, study PRJNA577476) | soil metagenome | isolation source: 20 cm soil on Douglas fir-dominated hillslope | place: USA:California | collected 2013-09-17
CCTGGCGTGGACGATGGACGGCCGGGGTGCGCAGGAGGGCCGCACGGCGTTGTCGGCTCCCGGTGGCAGCACGCGGGTAGGGGAGAAGCTCACCGACTTGCCGCTGACTCTGTACTCCGACCCGATGGCGGCGGGGCTGGCGTGCACACCGTTCGTCGCGGCGCCGAGTTCGTCAGAGCGGGTGTCGGTCTTCGACAACGGCATGGACATCGCGCGCGTGGACTGGATTCACGACGGCACCATCAACGCGCTTGTGTATCCGCGGGCGGCGGCGGCGGAGTTCGATGCGCCGGTGGCGGTGCCTGCCGACAACCTGTTGATGACGGGCGGCTCGGCGAGCCTGGCCGACATGATCGCGCGGACCGAGCGGGGTCTGCTGCTGACCACGCTGTGGTACATCCGCGAGGTCGACCCGGCGGTGCTGCTGTTGACCGGCTTGACCCGCGACGGCGTATATCTGGTCGAGGACGGCGAGGTGACCGCGGCCGTCAACAACTTCCGGTTCAACGAAAGCCCGCTGGACCTGCTGCGGCGTGCCACGGAAGCGGGCGCAAGCGAGGTGACGCTGCCCAGGGAGTGGGGCGACTGGGCGACGCGGGCGGCGATGCCGTCGCTGCGGATACCGGACTTTCACATGTCATCGGTGAGCCAGGCGCAATAATCCTTGAGTGAGTGATGACGAACTGGCCGGACGGCTGGCCGCGCTGGTGGCGATGTCGTCCGGCGACGGGCGCCTCGACACGTTGATCCGGCTGACCTGCGGACGGGCGCTGACGCTGCAGCCATTGCCGACCGAGGTCGATCTGATCGACGAATGCTCCGAGGGCGAGTCGGTGGTGACGGCGTTCGCGGAACAGTTCGCCGTGGACGTCTCGGGAATCGGCGCGAATCAACGCACGCAATTGTTGTCCACGTTGGGCGACAATGCTTTCCGTACGGTGGTGGCGATCTTCATCGCCGATTTCGTGCCGAGGGTCTGGGCCGGTTGTGAGGCGCTCGACCTCGGACGGCCGGGCAACGGTACCGCCGTCGAATGGGACCACGAGACCGATCCGACGAAGGCACTGTTGAAGGGCTTCGTGCCCGCGGTGGCGCGTCTGCGCGCGATCGACCCGGTGACGACGGAGATCGTCCGGTTGCGCGGTGCGACGCAGCACAACTGCCGTCTCTGCAAGTCACGGCGCGAGGGAAACGCGCTGGATGCCGGCGGCTCGGAGGATCTGTACAGCCAGATCGAGGGGTACGAGTCCGCCGACAGCCTGACCGAGGCGCAGAAGGCGGCACTGCGGTACGCAGACGCGCTGATCTGGGAGCCCTCGGCCATCGGCGCGGACATAGCCGCCGGGGTGTGGACACATTTCTCGCCGGACGAAGCGTGGGAGCTGACACTGGACGTCATGCGCAACGCCTGCAACAAGATCATGGTCTCGTTGGGCGCCGACGCACCGCGGGTCGAGGAGGGGACTGAGCTGTTTCACGTTGACGCCGACGGTCAGACCGTCTCCGCCGGCTAGGCGTCCGCCGGACTCTTCGGCGGCGGTGGGCTTTGTGCCCGTCTCCGAGCGACAACTGAGCGACAGGATGCCTACGCGTCGTGAAAGACGACGTTGTGCTCGATCGGGTTGCGATCGGTGCTCAGATTGTTAGCGGGAAAGGTCGGGTCGGGATAGCCGAACGCCATCCCGCACAGGATGGCGTATTCCTGCGAGATGTTGAGCTGTTCGCGGACGATCTCGGGGTAGCCGGCGATCGACACTTGCACGCAGGTACCGAGGCCGCGCGCGGTCAGGGCGAGCAGGAAGGTCTGCAGGAACATGCCGACGCCGAGGGTGTCGACATGGTGTAGGTCTCGGTGCATGCAGACGATGCCGGCCAGCGGCGCGCGGAAGAACTCCCAGTTGCGCAGTACCGCGATCCGCCGGCCCTCGGCGTCGTCACGGGCGATGCCCATGGATCCGTACACGTGGGCGCCGAGTTCGCGGCGCAGGTGCGCGAACAGCTCGGGCAGCTCGGGGACTCGTGGCGGCTTGCTGCGGGCTTCGTCGAGCAGCGCGGCGACCAGGCGGTCCCGGGCGGCGCCCGAAACGAGCCGCAGGTGCCAAGGCTGGACGTTGGAGTTCGACGGCGCGCGGATCGCCAGTTCGAGGGCCTGGTCGACCAACTCGCGGGGCACCTGTTTGTCGGGAAGCGGCGAGTGGAGCGTATGCGACGATGGGTGCCGCGAAACCTGTGAGCGGGGCGGTAGCTCAGTTGGTTAGAGCCGCGGACTCATGCTCTGCTCGACGTTTGCTAGCGCTGGGCGCCCGAGACTTGTCGAAGCACGAAAAATCCAGTCTGCCAAACGATTAGGCATCATGCGACGCCGTAATCCCGCATCTTGCGATAGATCGTGGCTCGCGACATTCCGAGGGCGAGCGCAGCCTCATGTTTGTTGCCGCCGTTCTCCTCTAGACTGCGCACGATCGCATCGCGCTCAAGTGCTTCGATCTGAGTGAGCTTTCGTCTGGTGACCGATCGGCATTCGGGTGGCAGCTTATCGGCAGCAATAATGCCAGAACGTTGTCGCGCAACGGTTTCGATCAGAACCCGCCGTAGCTGGGCGACGTTGCCCGGCCATGGCAGCCTGGTCAGCTGCCGCATCGCATCGGGAGCCAGCCGAACATCGGAACCGCTGGCCACATCGCCCAGCAGGACGGGTACCAGTGCGTCGATATCTTCGATCCTGTGTCGCAGTGGTGGCACGGTGACGGTGTGGCTGAAGAACGGCAGCAGCAGCGTCTCGATCGCCTGGGAATGTGTCACTGAACTCTTGGTTGCGGCGATCCATCCGCGACCCGCGCGCGATTGCAGCACCGACGCGACGGGTTCCAGGACCTCATCGGCGATGTCGTCGACGTCGGCGAGGACCAATGCGAAGTCGTCGTCGCCGGATGCGGTCACCAGCTCGGCGACGAAACACGCTGCCCTCGGGAAGGTTTCACTCCGCAGAATGCGGACATTTTTGCCCGGCTTGACGTACTGTCCGACGGCCTGCGCGAGCTTGGCTCGTCCGGATCCTTTCTCTCCCTCGAGCACTACCCAGTCTCGGTCGCGGCAGCATCGCTCCACCTCCTGGCAGCTGCGCCGCCAGGAGCTGCTGCGACCGGCAAGGCCGGGAATGTGGGTTAAGGCTCGTTGACGGATGCCGAGACGGTGCGCGGTTTCCTGGAGGGATAGCTGGACATGGAAGACGACGTTGGTCGTGCCGCGAATCTGTGCACGGTCGGCGACGGAGATCTTGGCGAAAGATCCGCTGGGCAGGACAACCCGCGGGGAAGCGGGCGCAGTGGCCGCAAGCAGATCCGACGCGTGTTCGAGCAATGCGATCTGGTCATTGGCGTCGAGTCTCTGGCGCAAATAGCGGTTCATGAGCAGGGCTTCGCCGCCGATCGCGAGCACACCCAGCGGAAACCGCCCCGCGTGCTGGTGATAGGCATCCGAAAGCGCGGTGTCGCCCTCGCGGGCCGATGCCCTCATTCGGTCTTCGATCTGGGTGCCTGCGATCTTGGCGAGCGCGAACAACACGGAGTCGGCGTGCCTGGCCCAGCAGGTGAGATTGACGACACCGAGCAGCCTGTGCGTTATCGGATCGCGTATAGGCGCCCCTGCACAGGCGAGCTTGTCCAGTTGCCCCACGAAGTGCTCGCCGCCGCGGATGAACGCGGGCCGCCCAGTTTCGAGAGCAGTCCCTATGCCGTTAGTGCCGGCGAATTCCTCGGCGTAGCTGTACCCGGGCGCGAGGGCCACCGAGTCCAACGCCTTCATGAAGGTCCCTTCCGAGACAGACCGTTCCACAACCACGCCATCGGCCGAGGTAAGGATGACTGTCACGGGCTGTGCCGACAGGTCGTCGGTGATCCCCTGCAGCACGGGCGCGGCAGCCTGCGCCAATCGTGAATCGGTATTCGGTTCCCGAGCGAACGGCAGGTCGAGCCAGTCCGAGTGAACCCGCAGGGCTTGGGATCGACGCCAGGATTCGAGCACGCTGGCGCGCAAGGTCTCGTCATCGAGGGACCCTTCGGTCAAGAACTGATCCCTTATCCGCCGGACATCGGCGTCGACCTCGAAACTCACCGACATATACCTCGCCCGCGACTCGCCGGTGTTAGCTACGGCAGCCCCGCGCCTGACCGCAGCCAGCGCTCGCCGTCCCCGCCTACCGACGTCTCACCTTGAGACGTGCACTCTGCTCACATTGAGACGCTCAGCTTACTCCCGGGTCTGTGTCATAGCTCACACACGCTAACGGATCCCAGCGAACCCGGAGGACGACAGTGAGCAGACAGACACGCGTGGTGAACGCACTCAAAGATGGGCTCATGACCACAACCCAGGTGAAGACGCGCGACCTGTCGCGGGAACCGAACGCCGCAGCGGACGCGACACGCCTTGGCCCACACGCCACCGGAGCCAATCCACCGCGCAACAACGCATTACCTCCGCCGTACGAAGACGCCTCTGCCGCAAACGATTCGCCCTCGGGCGCCGGTGTCGACCCGGCCGCGCGGAAGGGGAAGTTCGGGCCAGCCGTCGACGACCGCGGCGGCCAACTCGACGAGTCCCTCGACAGTGTCCGGCTAACCGCCGAGTACCGCCAGCTCGTCGCCGAACAGGCGGCCCTGCGGCGAGTGGGCGCGCTGGTCGCCCGCGGGGTCGCACCGCCAGTTATATTCGGCGCCGTTGCCGACGAAATGCGCCGATGCGTGGGTGCGGCCGCTGCCGCCGAGCCTGAAGCGCTTGCCAAGTGGCCCGTGGGCACTCGCACCTCGATCGAGGGCAACACCTTGGCAAGGGTGGTGCAAGACACCGGCCGGCCCGCGCGGATAGACGACTACCAGAACCTCCCCGGGCCGCTCGCCGCACGGGTGCGTGAGGCGGGCGTGCGCGCGGCGGTGGGAGTGCCCGTCATCGTCGATGGACGTGTGTGGGGTCTGGCGGCCGTTGGGTCATTTCAACCTGGGCCCATGCCAGCCGAAACAGAGGTCCGCACATGCCACTTTGCCGAACTGATCGCCACCGCCGTGGTGGCTGGATACCGCGACGAGCAGAAGAGGCAGCTTCTGGGCGAGACAGCGCAGCGTCCGTTTCTCATTGATTCGTTGCTCGAGGGGCGAGTCGTCGATCGCTGGAGCTTGTGGGAAATCGCCAGTTGTCTGCGGCTGCCGGCCAATGGTCCGTTCGTGGTCATCGCCGCGGAGGTTCTCGCCGTGGAGAGCGAGGCGTTGCCAGAGATCGAATCGAAGCTGCGCGGCCTCGACGTGTATTCGGCATGGCGGCTCCAACCTGATTTTCAGGTCGGGATCGTGCACGTCGAGTCTGAGCGGCAACTTGACAAGATCCTCGGTTCGGTGTCGCGGTTGGCGATGAATCGAGTCGGCGTCAGTGCGCGCTTCGACGATCTCCACGACACGCCGCATGCTCTGCATTACGCCAAGGTGATGCTGCGGGGCCGACCACACCAAGCCTCGCCCGTTGTGGTGTTCGACGGCTCGATTCTGGTCACCGCGGCAGTCAGTGCCCCCGAAGTGATGGTGAAATCGATCGGAAATGCGTTCCCCGTCGCCGAGCGCGAGATGCTGTTCGAAACGTTTCAGGTGTGGCAGGACAACGACGCATCGGTGCGCAGCGCCGCCGAGGTGCTTATTTGCCATCCCAACACCGTGCGCCACCGATTGCGCCGGATCGAGAAACGAACCGGCCGATCTCTCTCGCGCCCAAAGGATGTCGCCGAACTATGTTTGGCCTTCGAAGTGCACCGCCGGCTCATGTAACACCTGGTTCCACACAGCGGTGGTGTCAACCGCGACGCCGACGCTGCGGCAACGTTATTCCGGAAACGACAATCGTGACACCACGGGCAAGTGCGAATGTTGGATGTGGTCCGTCAAAAGTGGATCGAGTGACCATTCCGACGGGCCGCGGCACACCACAGCATCACTTGCGATTAGCGAGGGCGCTAATGTCAAGGTTGTGCAGAGGCTACTTGGACACGCCACGGCGGCGATGACATTGGATCGGTATGGGCATTTGCTGAGCGATGACCTGGCAGGTGTAGCCGACGCGTTGGAGCGCATATCCGCAGCTAGTTAGTACCGGGGCGGTAGCTCAGTTGGTTAGAGCCGCGGACTCATAATCCGTTGGTCGCGGGTTCGAGCCCCGCCCGCCCCACGTCAGAGCCTATTTTTGATGTTGGATCTTGATTAGTCACCGTTTGTTCACCGCTTTTGGTGACGGCTCGGTCGAGGAGATCAGCCACTTGAGTGTGGACCCGGCCGCGGGTCATTTAGCGGTCTTGGGTCATCGACACCTTCGAATGGCCAAGATGGTCGGCGCCGATTCGCGCCGACAGGCCCTCGTCGTCGATCAGTGTCGCGACCGTCTTGCGGAAGCTGTGCGTGGTCACCTCGGGGACGCCGAGCGCCTCACGGGCGTTGCGCCACTCCTTGCCGAAGTTGTTCGGGTCTCGGAGGGTGCCCGCCGTCGACGGGAAGATCACCGCCCGCTGTCCGAGGTATGGCAGCGCTCGACGGTCCCGCAGCATTTCGACGGCGAACCGAGGGAGGGGCACCGTGCGGCGGCCAGCTGCGGACTTGGTCTCGTCGACGCGCTGGACGCCTTCGCCGGACACCCTGATGACCTTTCCAGTCACTGCGAGCGAGGAGGTTTCTTCGTCGTAGTCGGCCCAACGCAGGCCGAGAAGTTCTGACCGGCGGAGGCCGGTGGCGATCAGCAGCGTGACCGGATCGACGAGATCGTGATCCTGACAGAACTTCGATGCCTGCAGCTTCCGCAATGGGTCCCTCATCGTACGGACAGCGTCATGTACGCCTCGAATCCCGGGCCTAAGAAACCTGAGTCACTCGCTCCAACGAAGCTATGCACGGTTAGCGGCAGCACTGGCACAAGAAGCCGAGCGGACTGCGCCTCGATGAACGCTCATGCCTGTGCCGCCGCTCCGGCAAACACGGACTTCAAGATGTCGACGCGCTTACCGCCAGGCGCGGTCAGGAGAAGGTGAGGAACCTTTGGCGTTGACCGAGCTGGGCGTTCGGCAGTCCTGGAAAGCCGCCGAGTTCGATTTGGCTTCCCTCGGTGAATCATTCGACCCTGAAGCTGTACGGACCCGTGTTGAGCCCTGCGTTATCGACGACTATCGCATAACGATGAGTGGGATCAGGGAGCTTCCATGGGCCGAGATGTCTGGTACACAGCGCCCTCGTGCCGACCACTGTCCTGTCCTCGGTCAAGTCGTAGAGCCCGGCGCCCTTATTGATGTTGTCACCGTTGCAGTCGAGCGTGCTCGTCAGCTGCACCTGCGCGAGTCCGATCGGTAACTCGTACCGGTCTTCGCGGCCGGCGACGTCGATCTCGCCCGATACGGTCGCGCCGGCGGCGATGGCCAGGTTTCGAGGTTTCAAGGTGACAACCGTGAACGAGAAAGGTCCGGTGCCGGACTCCGGGCTGGCGATTTCCAGCTGATGTCGTTGCCCGTCGTCGGGGATCCGGAATCCATGGTCCTGGCCAGTGCAGGGAAAGTTGTTGTGCGACACGTCGACGAAGTTGATCGTGAAGGTCTGGTCGCAGCGGTCGGTGGTACCCCGCCAATGACCGACCCAGAAGTACGTCGCGTCACCGAGATCCAAGTCGTACCTCTTGCGTTGCTGCGGATCGGTTATCGTCCCGGTGACCTTCGAGCCGTCCCGCAACGGTCCTGGGCCAGTGGACACCGAGTCCGGGCCGGTTCCGGTGGCACTGGCTTTGACGTCGCGAGCTACCTGCGCCGCGACGGAAGCCAGCGCCGGGTTTCCGGTGTTCGCGACGTCGAAGGTGCACGCGGCCAGAATGGCTTCGTCGGTGATCCCGGCATCGAGGCAGACCTGTCGCGCCTGGACGGTCAGCGAGGTGGAGAACTGCGGAACGTCGCGGGGGAAGGTGCGATCAGTGAACGTGTCGGTCGACTCGCCTGGACCGTAGGCGAATAGGCTGTCCGCCTGGGCGATTCGCCATTTGTCGCCGAAATCGAACCGAACGGTTGCCGCGGGTGCGTCAGAGGGGACGACGCGACCGTCCGGCCTGGTCAGGTCGTCGGCAGCGATACCGTTGTATGTCCCCAGCAGGCCCCGCGGTGCTGCTGCCTTGGCCTTATCGGACGGCTCGAAGGACACCCGTAAACCCCAGTGGGCTTTATTATCGACGTACAGCTCCGATCCGTCCGTCCAGCTGAGCGTGTATGCGCTCCCCGTGAACCCGGGGTCCGCCTCGGTAGCCGACAGCGTCACTCCGGCACCGAGATCATGCTCACCGGTTTCGATCGGCACTGTCTCGTGGGCGGAACCCGTTACCGCGGTGATGGTTATCGTCGCTCCGCGCTGCACGAAGCTGATTCGATGATCTGCCCTCCCGACAGCGACCCCGGAAACCATTGAGCGAAGGATGATTCGCCAACGGGCGACGTGCGGACCTGGACCCGGGGAGTGTCGGAGGTATCAGACGTGAATGCCGTGAACTCGCCGACCTGCTGGAGGTCGTAGAAGAGGTGGTCAGTGGTGGCGATATGCGGGTCGCCGAACACCGAGTTTTGTTTGGGCTTCTCGGGCTTCTTTTTCTTCTTGCACTCCTCGAACGACGGCGATTTGAATTCCTTGCCCTCATAGCGCTTGCGCATGTCCGACAGGCCGATCGCCGCCCGGAACGCATTCTGCGCGGCGATTGCCCGCCACTCGGCCTGCGGAATCTCGTCGCAGAGTTCGTTCAACTCGACGTCAGGCAGATCGTCGGCGATGTCCTGCGCGTGCTGCAACTCGTGACGAAGCACTTCACACGGCCCTGACCTGACGCCGTCCTTGATCACGGGATGGGTGTGATCCCAGAAGATCTGGCTCTCGCGGTTGCCGAGCGGGTGGGTTCTGGTGCCGGTCCCGAGAATCTCGGGGACCGAAAGAAACGTCACGTGCACGACCCGGGACGCCGGATCGGAGATCTTCGCCCACAACCCTCCGGGGTCGTCACCCGGTTGCGAATACAGCTCGCCACACTGCTCTAGGGCGGCGGTCGTCGCGGCGTCGTCGCCGATGATTTTGGCCTGTGCGGTCGGCAGCGTCGACGCATTTCCTTCGATGAGCAAGATAAGGGTGAGGACGGCGAGTCCGATGACTATGTGCCGCTTCACGGTTCCACCTCGAACCCGATCTCCGCCTCAGCGCTTGTCGCCTCGCACTTTGGTGCGATATCCGGGCGGTCGACGCCAGTTGCCGGTGACACTACGACGATGATCCGGTAGACGCCAGGCTGGTCGAGCGTCCAGCTGGTCGTACGCGCGCCGCCGGCTTCCTCGCCGGTGGAGACGATCTCCGGAATCCCGTTCGGAGAACGTTCGATGTCGAGCGGCACAGTGATCGACTCGCCGGGGGCGACGTTGCGCAGGCTGCCGGCGACGGCTCCTGCGACACCGTCGTACAAGTAAACCCGGTTCGGGCGGCCTATCAGCGCGACACCGTCGCGTTGCACCGACACCACCTCGGCCGCTCCAATGGCCGTGGACGGAAGCGAACACTCACGAGACCCGTTGTTGCGCAACACCATACTAAGCTGAGGGACGTCGCCGGCCGGGTAGTGGGCCTTGGTGGTCTGTAGCTCGAGCCCGACCGGGTCGGATTTCTCGCCAGCTGAACCGTGTCCGTTCGGGTCGTCGCGAAAGCTGCAGGCGGACAGTGTCGTCGCTGCGACGAACAGTGCCACCGAACACCGGCTGACGGCGGATGCTGTCATCGTTACCTCCTCGCCCGCGACGCTACGAGTATCGCCAGTCCGTGTCGCGAGTACAGGAGTACCTCACTGTGATGGCGGATCGATTGCCCGTCCCCGCCCTAACTGCCACGGTGGACGCGGTCGCCGATCACGGGCCAAGCAGCATATCGAGAAATGGACTCGAGTAGATCCGGTAAGGATCGAGGATGTTGAGGGTCTCGCGGGCATCGCTGAATCCCTGGCCGGGCGGCTGCCCGTCGGTCAGTGATGCGGGTATGGCGATGCCGACCATTGTGGGATCGCTCCATGCAGCGGTCTCTGAGTACGCCCACCCTTTCGACCACTCGACACGCAACGCGGCATAGTCGCCGGTGTAGTTGGAAAGGCACCACTGTTCGATCTCGCGGTAGAACGGCGCGGCGTCGGGCGTGCCTGGAAGTGTGAGCAGGTCAAGCCATACCGCGCAGTCCCATTCCGGGTGGTCCGGACGTGGCCGGAGCGCCGAGAGCTGGACAGCGTGGCCGCCCGGCACACCGACGTCGCCGGGGACGTCCAGGCCGGTGATCCGTATCTCGACGGGCCCGTTCACTGGATATCGGTTTTCGGCCCGATAGTCCGCGATTTTGGTGGTGTACGTCTGGACGAATTCATGAATCACCCGCTGAATGTCTGCACGCCGGCACAGGATCGCATATCCGTTGGCCGTGACGCGCAACGTCGTTGGCCGAACGTAGAGGCTGGTGTTCTTCGACCATCCCCATAGATCAAATCCCGCTGTCGCGGTGAGGCCGGCGACGGTGACGGCATACTGCACCTTTCCGAATTGCACTGCCACTGAGGGTGATCCGGTCTCGATCTGGGTGACCAGATCCGCAATCTTCAGCGGGAGATGATCGGAGAATGGATAGTTGAACGGCCGCTCCACCAACCTGCTGAACAGTGGCTTTGTCGGCGTTCTTGTCCACACTTTGAGCCACGGCTTGTCGGTGAACGGGTACCAGATAGCCTCGACGCGGCCCGATTCCGCGATGAATCGCTCGATAGTACGGCCGGGCGAACCCGGTGGCCCGAACATTTCGGTGGCCGGGATATCAATGAAGCTCTGGCAGCGAATCCGGGCGTTCTCGCCCACCCGAAGCGTCACCGAGGTCACGAACGTGCGGCCGATGTGTGCCATTAGGGCACCGATCTCGGGGTCGGTGCGTTGGAACATCTGTAGCGTATAGGCACCCTGCGTTGCGTCCCAGACCACAGCGGTGATCGACAGAACCAGATTCGACACCGACCCGAAAGTGTGCCCGGGAGAGAGTGTTTCGCCGTCCGTCGGTACGGCGGTGCCATGGAGTATCGCCTCCATGCTCGCACCCGCCTGCGCGGTCACCGACGGTTGCCGTCCCGTGTTGACGGTGATGGCGGCCAGTGATTCCGTCGTGTCGACGAGCAGCACGCCGTCGTCAGGCGTGGTGCCGGGCGCGATGGTCAACGGGGACCAGTTGTGGCTGTACCCGCGCGGCCGCAGCCGGTAGCCGTTGGCGTGCGCCCAGTTCGCAAGTTCGACAACTTGTTGGGGCGAAGAGGCGGAGCAAGTCCATATCGCATCGACGACGATCTCACCCGACCAGTTCCGGTACGCGTTGAGGTAGGGCTGGATGCCACCCGGCAGTAGCGGTGGGGGTGCTGCCGAGTCGGCAGCCGCAATGGCGGGAACCCGGCCGATCAGCGTCCAGCCGAGTGCTGCACTCATCGCGGCGCCGCCAAGGAAGCCGCGGCGGGACAGCGTCATGAGTTTTCAAGCTTCATGGCCCACTCCAGACTGTTATGTCCGCCTATTCGCTTCAGTATCGGCGCAGGGACCGCCGGTCGATTGAGTAGTGCGCTACCTGTTATCGCTTGTCGGTTTCCCACCACTTGACGACGAGGCCTTCGCCAAGATCTGGCGTATGACGTACGAGAACTCCTGGCGGTGCAATTGCTTTCGCAACGAGCGCGCGGGCCATCTCTGCCGGACCCGGGAATGCCACGCGGGCGGCCCGTCCGGGCCCGGATGGCGGGTGAGATCCACGCTGGTCGGTGTAAAGCCCTCCATCGCCTGGATTCGATCGATGACCTGCTGGGGCGTGGCGCTACCGCCCAGTTCGGTCACTGCTTGAAGGACCAGGTCTTCCAGCATGCGCAGCGGCGTCAATGCCATACAGGGATTACTGTCACCGACCCCCGATTGCGTGCGTGAGTAGTCAGATACCCCTTTTCTCCATCCAATCTCCACAAATCTGCAAGCACCGATTTCCGCTAACACGAAGTATCAGTGACGGGACCGGTGCTGGCCCTTGAAATCTCCGCACAGCGACGGCGTGGACGTGGCAGAGAAGGCCCAGCCCCAACCCTTTTCATTGTGCGCCGGCTACCTATCACCCGGTGCCAATGAACAGTCGCGTGAAGGCAGTTCACAACGCCCAATGTTGCGCGCCGTGAAACGGATTAGAACGGCCCACCTTTGATGAACAACAACAACGACCTCACCGCCTCGGCAACAGAGAGCGACTCCGGGCGAAGCTTCGAACGAGATGTGTTGCCCCTGACCGGACATCTGCACCGGCGTGCATTGACGTATTACGACGCGCACGCCGCCGAACCACAGCCTTGGCCGCGAGAGTCATTCCGTAACAAGTACGCGGAGCTTCGCGCCAACGGCGTGCAGCATCACCCCGCGATGATTGAAGTGCTGTACTGGGCCGAGTCCTCGTCCGGCTCCACTTTGCCTCGCCGCCATGGGCGCATTTCGTCACGGCTTTCGTTTCGTGTTACAGCGAGTCGCCACCGTTCAATTCACTGCGGACGGCGGACCGCTGCACAGTGCACGTTTATGCATCCAACACCGTAGCTTCCGCACCGCCATACGTCGCGTCTGACGTCTACGACTGACACTTGACGTTTTGCCTCAGCACCCAGCAGAGGAGTCTCTTGGTCGCGGGTTCGAGCCCTGCCCGCCCCAGCGACCCCGCTGTATGAGCTCGGCTGATTCTTCACAGCTACTTCGGTGATCCTTGACGCTCATTCCATAAGGGAGGCGGTGCTGCTGGAGCTGCGTCGCACCCGGCCGTATTGGGGCCGCGCCGGCCGGTGCCAAAACTGACTGATTTCATCATGCGCACCTCACGGATAACCGTTAGCGTTGGATGAACGGCAGGGCTTCGCCAGGTTGGGCGGTTCCCCGGCTGGCGACGCTGAGCCCAGGCTTGACATGCGCAGCCGGCCTGAGGCTTTTTGAACTTGGAGGCAGGCGATGACCGCCAGCACCGGGCGCGAGCCCGAAACCCACACAGCTGACGGGCGTCCGCTGCAAACACTGGACACATTGCCGAGGGTTGGAATCCGCGACCTGGCGCGTGACCGCGGCCGCTTCTTGCGGCCGGGCAGGCCACGCTCGCCGCTGTGGGCGCTCGGCGACCGCTTCCTGATCGATCTTTCGTTGGGCCCGAAGGTGGTCGTAACCTCGTCCCCTCAGGACGCCAAGGCGGTCTTCTCCGACCGCGACCGCGCGCTTTCTTTCGGCGAGATGCTCCGCCGCTTCACCCCCCACGAGCCGCTGTTCGGCAGCGACGCCTACATCTTCCTTGAGGGCGAGGCTCACCTTAACGAGAAGCGCAGGATCGCGCCGCCGTTACACGGCAAGGTGCTGAAGTCCTACGAGCGAGCGATGGCCGACGCCGTGCTCCGGAGGCTGCCGGAGTGGCCGCTCGGCAAGCCGGTCGCGTTCAGCACGATCGGCACGCAGCTCGCAATGGACGTGATGATGACCGTGATCTTCGGCGTCTCGAAGCCCGAGCGGATGCAGCGCCTGGAGCGCGCGATGCTCGCCTACAACGCCGTCACCCAGAGCCCAAGCTTCCTCGGCGTCGGCATCCTCTCGATGGCGCTCCGCGGCCGCTGGCTTGCGATCCCCCGTGTGGCACGCACCGCTGCCGCGGTCGACGCGATCGTCCTCGAGGAGATCGCCGAGCGTCGGCGCACGGGATCACGCGGCGACGACTGCCTGACCATGTATCTGGAGCTCAATGAGCAGGACGACGAGCCGCGCGACGACGCGTTCCTGGCGCGCTCGATGCGCGGGCTGATGTTGGCCGGCTCCGCAGCCACCGCGGTCACTCTCGGCTGGGTGGGAGACCTGCTTGTGCACCACCCGCACGCGCTCGCTGCACTCGAGGAGAGCACGGACCGCGGCGAGGACGGTTACCTCGACGCGGTCATCGCCGAGACGTTACGGCTGCGCCCAGGGCTGCCGTTCAGCGGTCGCCGCGCGCTCCAGGCCTTCAACCTCAATGGGCTGCTCGTCCCGCGCGGCGCGTTCATCGTGATCGCGATCATGGCCCTGCACGAGCGCGCCGACTTGTACCCCGACCCGCTCGCCTTTCGGCCCGAACGCTTTCTGAGCTCACGACCCGGGGCCTACGCCTGGGTGCCGTTCGGCGGCGGTGCGCACTACTGTCTCGGCGCCGAGTTCGCGCTGCTCGAGGCGCGCGTGCTGTTGCGGACCCTGCTCCAGCACCGCCGGCTCAGCGCGGTCGACGGTCGCCTCGGCGGACGCACCAGCCGCAAACACCCGTTGCTGGTGCCGGCTGGCGGGGCCCCAGTCGTGCTGACCGCGCGCGACTGAGCCGGTGAGCCGCCAGGGGAAGTTGCTCAGCTAATGGAGCTGCTGCCTAACGCAGCGCACCACTCTCTCCGGTTGCCATTTTCGCCCGATTCGGGCACTGCGGCCGGTTGCAAGGGCCGAAATGCCTTGCCAAGCAATGGTATACCAGAAGTAGTAACAGTTTGTACTACGGCTAACTGCAACGCCTCTTTGAGTCACCGGATAGAAGGCCAAATAATGACCCAGTTATGGTGACCTGCCCGAACAGGATCGAACCGGCTCGCCAGCATTTCTGCGGCGAGTGTGTCTCTGATCACCTCCCTGACGCGGTGCATGACCCAACTGCTGCTACTGAGGTCGAGATAAAGTGACGAGATCCCAGCGGCCAAGATCGGGTGACGAGATGCCAGAGGACACCGCGTTCACGGCACGAACTTTGCTAGACCTTGTGCGGCAGAGAGCCGAACGCTATCGAGACAAGGTTGCTTTCGACTATTGCCACTTTGCCCCCGGTGGGGAAGAACATGATCGGTTGACCTATCACGAACTGGACATCAAGGCGAGGGCAATCGCGTCGACTTTGCAACGACAGGGCGCTACGGGCGAACGTGTACTGATCCTGTGTCCCTCGGGCTTGGACTTTGTCGCCGGTTTCTTCGGGTGTATCTATGCCGGAGCCGTCGCGGTACCGGTGCATCCGCCGGTGCGCAGCCGGGTGATCGGCCGCGTCGCGTCGATTCTCAGGGACGTACAAGCGGGCTTCGTTTTGGCCAGCGCTGGGTCGCAAGCGGAGCTCAAGGCTGTGGTGGACGGCTTGGCCGATGGGAGTTCGCTGCAGTGGTGTGCCGCGGACGCCGTGAACCCAGCCACCGCCGAGGAGTGGGTCGCGCCAGACGTCGACGCGAGCGCCGCCGCCCTCGTGCAGTACACCTCGGGCTCGACGAGCTCGCCGAAGGGCGTCGTGGTGACGCACCGCAACCTGCTCCACAACCTGGAGGCCATCCATGGGGCGTGTGGCGACCATGACATCGGCGTGTTCTGGCTGCCTCTCCATCACGACATGGGTCTCATCGGTGGTGTCCTCGGAACGCTTTACTTGGGGGTCACTTCCTTCCTCATGCGGCCGGAGGCTTTCATCGAGCGCCCGATGCGGTGGCTGGAAGCTATTTCCCGACACGGCGCCACGATCACCGCCTCGCCGAACTTCGCCTACGAGCTCTGTGTCGAACGCAGCAGCGCGGACGAACGCGCGGCGCTCGACCTGTCCAACTGGTCGACGGCCTTGTGTGGCGCGGAGCCGGTGCGTGCGGCGACCCTCGAGCGGTTCACCAACGCCTTCGCCGTGGCTGGCTTTCGGCCGGAGACGTTCCATCCGGTGTACGGGCTGGCGGAGGCGACCTTGCTTGTGTCGGGTGGGTCGAATTCCGCCGTGCCGGTGGTGCGACACCTGGACGGCGTCGCGCTGCGCGAGCACCGTGTCGTGCAAGTCGCCCCGGAGCAGCCGGCGGCGACGCCGTTCGTGGGCTGCGGTCGGGTACAGCACGGCCAGGAGATCGTCATCGTGGATCCGGCGGCCCGTCGGCCAAGCCGGGCCGGCGAGGTCGGGGAGATCTGGCTCGCCGGGGGCAGCATCGCGCGAGGCTACTGGGACAGGCCGGCCGAGACGGAGGACACATTCTCGGCGTTTCTCTCAGACACGGGGCGCGGGCCGTTCCTGCGTACCGGGGACCTGGGGTTCGTACTCGCCGGCGAGCTATTCGTCGCGGGACGGCTGAAGGACCTCGTCATCGTCCGCGGCCGCAACCACTACCCGGACGACATCGAGGCCACGGTGCAGGACAGCCATCCGGCGCTGTTGCCCGGGCGGGGGGCGGCCTTCTCGGTCACGCCGCGATCTAGCGACGCCGAACAGCTCGTAGTCATCCAGGAGGTGGACCGCCAGCGGATCGGTGAGGTCGACGTCCGCGAGGTCATCGACGCGATTCGGACCGCCGTCACCGAGCACCATGAGATCCAGGCGCATGCCGTCGTTCTGATGGAGCCGCTACGGATCCCGACAACGTCGAGCGGCAAGATCCAGCGGAGCAAGTGCCGACAGCGGTTCCTCGACGGCGCCCTCGAGGTGTTCGCCGAGTGGCGCCAGCCTCCTGCAAGCGATCCCCAGCCGGCCGCGCCGCCTGACAACGCGACACCGGGGCGCGCCGGGCAGCGCGCGGAGGAAATCGCGGCTTGGTTCGTCTCGCAGCTTTCTTCCGAGCTCGGCCTCTTACCGACGGAGATCGAGACCACCGTGCCGTTCGCCCATTACGGTCTTGACTCGGTCCATGCCATCCGGCTGACCGCCGCGCTGCAAGGCTGGCTGGGACGCGAGCTCTCGCCCACACTCGCGTACGAGTACCCGACGATCGACCTCATTTCCAAATTTTTGGCCGAGGACGCGCCCGCCACGGGACGCACCGCCGCACCGAACGGGATCAACGTCGACGCGCGCGCCGAAAGCGCGGATGAGCCGATCGCCATCGTTGGCATCGGCTGCCGGTTTCCGGGTGCCGACGGGCCGGCGGCGTTCTGGCAGCTGCTTTCCAACGGCGTGGACGCGATCACCGAGATATCGCCGGACCGCTGGGGCGCGGACGCCTTCTACCGCCCGGATGTGACCACCACGGCAACGCGTTGGGGCGGGTTCCTCGATCAGGTGGACCAGTTCGACCCGGAGTTTTTCGGCATCTCGCCGAGAGAGTCGGTGCGAATGGACCCGCAGCAACGTCTGCTGCTGGAGGTGGCGTGGGAGGCGTTGGAAGACGCCGGGCAGGTGCCGAAGCGGCTCGAGGGCAGCCGGACCGGGGTGTTCATCGGCATCTCCACAAACGAGTACGGACCCCTCCAGTTTGGCCGGCTTGCGCTTGTCGACGCCTACACCGGCACCGGAAACGCATTGAGCATCGCCGCCAACCGGCTCTCATACGTCCTTGACTTCCGCGGACCAAGTATGGCGATCGACACCGCCTGCTCGTCGTCGTTGCTCGCCATCCACCTGGCATGCCGCAGCCTGCGCGAGGGCGACTGCACGCTCGCCCTCGCTGGCGGCGCGAACATCATCCTGTCGCCGGCGCTGTCTATCAACTTCAGCAAGGCCGGGGTGATGGCAGCCGACGGCCGCTGCAAGACTTTCGACGCCCGGGCTGACGGATACGTGCGGGGCGAAGGCGCCGGGATCGTCGTGCTCAAGCCGTTGAGTCAGGCGTTGACCGACGGTGACCCGATCTACGCGGTGATCCGTGGCAGCGCGACCAACCAAGACGGTCGAACCAACGGGTTGATGGCCCCCAGCCGGCAGTCGCAGGAGGCCGTGTTGGCCGAGGCCTGCCGGCGGGCGGAGCTCTCGCCAGGTGTGGTCGAGTACGTCGAAGCGCACGGCTCGGGCACGTCCCTGGGCGACACGATCGAGGCGAAAGCGCTCGGCACGGTTCTGGCGGAGGGCCGCGCGCCGGGCAGCCGGTGCCTGGTCGGTTCGGTCAAGACCAACATCGGCCACCTGGAGGCGGCGGCCGGGGTGGCCGGGCTCATCAAAGTAGCGCTGGCGCTTCGCCACCGGATGATTCCGCCGAGCCTGAACTTCACCGTGCCCAACCCGCACATCCCATTCGACAGCCTGCCATTGCGCGTCGCGGAGAGCCTCACTCCGTGGCCGGAGAACGGTGGCCGAGCGGTCGCGGGTGTCAGCGCGTTTGGCTTCGGCGGCGCCAACGCGCACGTCGTGCTGACCGAGGCTCCACCGGTTCGGGTGTCGCAGCCGGCGGGCGACACGGTGGAGGATCGCGTGGAGCTCCTTCCGGTGTCCGCCCGGTCCCCCGAGGCCTTGGCCGCACTTGCGGGCCGGTACGAGGAGGCGCTTGAGGCCGGGATGCCGCTTACCGATCTTTGTTACACCGCGGGCGCGCGGCGCGGCCATCACGATCATCGGTTGGCCGTGGTCGGCGGGTCGCCCGCGGAGTTGTCAGAGTCTCTCGCCGCGTACCGGCAGGGAGTGCCTCACCCCGGACTGTCCTCCGGACATTGCCGTCCCGGCCGGCGACCGGGCGTGGTCTTCGTCTTCTCCGGCCAGGGCTCGCAGTGGTTCGGCATGGAACAGCGGCTGTATGCGCAGGAGCCGGCGTTCCGGGATGCGCTGGCGAGGTGCGACGGCGCCATGCGCCCGCACCTGGACGGATCCGTGCTCACCGAACTTCTCGCCGACCATGGCGATTCCTGGCTGAGCGACATCGGCGTGGTCCAGCCCGCGATCTTCGCTGTCCAGGTCGCGCTGGCCGCACTGTGGCGGTCGTGGGGGGTCGAGCCAGAGGCCGTGGTAGGCCACAGCCTGGGTGAGGTGGCGGCGGCACACGTCGCGGGCGCTCTGAGCTTGGAAGATGCGGCACAGGTCATCTGCGGGCGGGCCCGGCTGCTCCGGCGGCCGTCTTGCCGCGGGGCCATGGTGGCCGCGGAGCTCTCCCTTGCGGAAGCGCAGGAGCTCATCGCCGGCCGGCAGAATCGGGTCGCGGTCGCGGCGATCAACAGCCATCGATCGGTGGTGCTTTCCGGCGATCCCGCGGTGTTGACCGGTCTCGTCACGGTGCTGCAGCAGCGCGGCCGATTCTGTCGCTGGGTGAATGTCGACGTGGCCTCCCATGGCCCGCAGATGGACCCGTTGCGCGCCGATCTGAAAGACGCGCTCGCCGGGCTGCGGCCTGCGGCCGCAGGGATACCCATGTACTCCACGGTGACCGGCGACGTGCTGGCCGACGGGACGCTCGACGACGCATACTGGGTGGAGAACCTCTGCTCGCCGGTGCGTTTTTCGGCGGCGGTGCGACGGCTGCTCGAGTTGGGCAGTGACACGTTCCTGGAGGTCAGCCCGCATCCGATCCTGCTGAGCGCGGTGCGAGAGGACGCGGAGGACAGTGGCCGCGCTTGCACCGTGCTGCCGTCGATGCACCGTGATGACGGGGGACGCGCCACCCTGCTCGCGTCGCTCGGCACTCTCTACACCCGCGGGCAGCCCGTTGCATGGGAGCAGCTGCATCCCTGGGGTGGCCGATGCGTGGCGGCGCCCACCTACCCCTGGCAGCGCCATCGGTTCTGGCCGGCCACGACCGCGAGCGATGCGCCGGTAGGGCGGGCCGTGTCCGACCAGCTGCCCTGGCGTGGGCCGCTGCGCTCGTCCGTAGACCCGCAGACGGTGTTCTGTGAAATCGAGATCAGCACCGAGCTGATGCCGGTGCTGACGGACCACCGGGTCCACGGTTCAGTAGTCCTGCCGGCGGCGACTCTCCTCAAGTTTGTGTTGTCCGGGGCCGCGGCGGCCTTCGGCGCAGCGAGGCGCCTGCTCCGTGACGTCGTCTTCCACCGGTCGCTCGCCCTCGCCGACGCGCAGCAGCGCACGGTGCAGGTCGTACTCCGGGGGGATCCGCTGGGCACGGTCTCCTTCGAGTGCTACGCCCTGGATATCGGCGCGCCGGGATCGTCGGGGTGGTCGCTGCTCGCAAGCGGCACCGTCGATACGGGTGAGCCGGACGTCGCCGACGGTGGACGGCATCTCCCCGAGGAAACCCTGAACTACTGTCCAGACGCGATCCCCGGGCCGTCGTTCTATCGCCTCCTGGCAGAGCACGGCCTCCAGTACGGGCCGGGCTTCCAGGCGGTGGAAGAGATCTGGCGCCGCGACGGGGAGGCGATCGCCCGGCTGACACCATCGGTGGCAGGCGGCTCCACAGCCGACGATGACGACTTCGACGCCCAAGTCCTGGATGCCTGCTTCCAGGTCCTGGCCGCGACGCTTCCCGCACGCATCGGCACCGCCGTGCCGGCGCCCGATACATACCCGCCGACGCGCGATACATACCTGCCGGTGGGTGTGGCCGAACTGCGAAGTCAAGGGACTTCCCAGGGCGGGGCGTGGTGCCATGCGGTGCTGCGCCCGGCGCCCGACCCCGAGCCCGACACCGTCGAAGGTGACGTGTTCTTGCTACGCGAGGACGGGCAGGTGGTGCTGTCGGCCCGTGGGCTGCGTCTGCAGCAGGTCGCGGGGGACACGCCGGCGAAGGAAGCATCGGATCTGCACGACCGAATCTACGAGCTGCGGTGGCAGCTCGCGACACAAACCCCGCCGGACGACGCTCCGAGCCGGTCGGTCGAAGCGGGAAGCTGGCTGATCTTCAGCGACGGCAGTGCCACCTCGGACACACTGCGGGATCACCTCGAGCGGCATTCTCAGACGTGCGTGCTAGTTGAGCCGGGCGTCGACTTCGAGCGCCGAAGAAGCGTTCGGGGCCAATCGGCCACCCTGCCGCGGCGTAGCGCACTTGTGGAGCCTGCTGTCCGCAACGCCAGGGGAGACGTCGACCGACTCGCTGGAGTCGGCGCGGGTGCTGGGCACATTGAGCGTGCTGCATCTCGCGCAGGCACTGACGCTGGTCGGCTGGCCGGACCCTCCGCGCCTGTGGCTGGTGACACGGGGGGCGCAGGTGGTCGACGCCGTCGTCGCGCCCGTGTCAATCGCTCAGGCGCCGTTGTGGGGGATGGGCCGCAGCATCGACCACGAGCACCCCGAGCTGCGCTGTTCGCGAGTCGACCTGTCGGCGGACGGAGGGCCCGAAGAGTTTCGGGCCCTGTTCGAGGAGTTGTGGGCGGATGGCCCCGAGCCCGACGCGGCACTGCGTGGCAGCCTGCGCTACGTCGCGCGGCTGGCCCGCCATGACGACGCGGGTCACCCGGTACGCCCTCCCGCGCCGGCCCAGCCCCCCGCGCGCGGTACCGATGTGGCGTTCCGGATGGAGTATGCGGTGCCGGGCGTGCTCGACGATATTCGGGTCCGGGCCGCCACCCGGCGGGTGCCCGGGTCGGACGAGGTCGAGATCCGTGTGCACGCCGCGGGGCTCAACTTCATGGACGCGATGCGGGCCCTCGGCGTGTATCCCGGTCAGGTCGACGGGCCGGTGCGGGTGGGGATCGAATGCGCCGGAACAGTCACCGCCGTCGGCGACGGCGTCGACGAGTTCCGGGTGGGGGACGCTGTCATCGCGTTGGCGATGGACGGCGTCGGCTCGTTCGTGACCACCCCTGCGGGCCTGGTGGCCGTGATGCCGGCGCAGCTGAGTTTCCAGGCAGCGGCCTCGCTACCGATCGCATACCTGACGGCCTACTACGCCCTCAATGAACAGGCACGGCTGCGCCGCGGCGAGCGGGTCCTCATCCATTCCGCGGCCGGCGGTGTCGGTCTTGCGGCGGTCGAGGTCGCCCGCTGGCTCGGCGCGACGGTGTATGCCACCGCCGGCACCCCGGAGAAGCGAGACCACCTGGATGCGCTCGGCGTCGAATACGTCTCGGACTCACGTTCCCTCGCGTTCGCCGATGAGGTACTGAGCGCCACCGGGGGCGAGGGCGTGGATGTGGTGCTCAATTCGTTGACGGGCGAGGCGATCGCCAAGGGCCTGACGGTCCTGAGATCGTTTGGCCGCTTTCTGGAGATCGGTAAGCGCGACGTCTACGGGCATGGCCGGCTACGCCTGTGGCAGCTGCGGCAAAACGCGTCGTACATGGTCATCGATCTGGCGCAACTTGTCATCGATCGTCCCGATGATGTCGGCGCCCTGTTGCGCCAGATCGTGGCGAGCGTCGAGCAGGGCGCATTGCGCCCGCCGCCCGTGCGTACGTTCCCCGTTGGGGAGACCGCCGCCGCCGTTCGGTGCCTGGTGCAGGGCAACCAAATCGGCAAGGTCGTCGTGTCGCTGGAAGAAGGCGTGCCACCAGTTGCCCACCCCGCCGAGCCCCCGGTCGGGTTCGAAGCCGAAGCCACGTATCTGATCACCGGCGGACTTGGCGGGCTTGGCCGTGCCGTCGCCACGTGGATGGTCGACCAGGGCGCCCGGCATCTGGTGCTGATGGGGCGTGGCCCCGCCTCGAAGTCCGCGCAGGTGACGGTCGACGCGTTGCGAGCGGCCGGCACTGAGGTCATCGTCGCGCGCGGGGACGTCGCCAGGGCCGATCAGGTCGAGGCCGTGGTCGAGTCAATCCGCGCGTCAATGCCGCCGCTGCGTGGGGTCGTGCACGCGGCGGGAATCCTCGACGACGGCATCCTCGCGCGCCTCGACGAGCGACGCCTGCGCGACGTCATGGCGCCCAAGGTCCGGGTCAGGCGCACTATGCCGCGGCGAACGCATTCCTGGATGCGTTGGCGTGGCATCGGCGGGCGGAGGATCGGCCGGCGTTGAGCATCAACTGGGGACCATGGGCCGAGGTCGGTATGGCCATTAAGCCCGAACGACTGCGTCACCTCATCGGGCACAGCGTCGAGCCCATGCCAGCGGCTGACGGTGTCCAGGCGCTGTCGCACCTGCTTCGGATATCCGCCACCCAGGTTGCTGTCCTGCGGGCCAACTGGGACCAGTGGCGCAGCGGGTTACCCCCGGGCGTGGACCCGCCCCTGCTTGCGCACCTCGGTCGTGAGTCGTTGGAGGGCACGCTGACGACGGGCGGCGCGCGCGCACCGGGAGCACACCTCAACGACGAGATGCGCCGCGCAGGCCCGGCGGAGCGCCAGCGGCTGCTCGAGTCCTACCTGCGCGATCAAGCAGCCAGCAAACTCGGTCTGGCACCGTCGCGCCTGGACATCGAACTGCCCCTCAACCATCTCGGCGTCGACTCGCTGATCGCAACGGAGCTGCGTACCCAGATCGAGCGCGACTTGGGCATCGTCGTGCCGGTCGTCACCCTGCTCGATGGACCAACCATCACCCGGCTGGCCACCCGGCTTGGCGATCGCCTTTCCGGCGTTGATTCAGCCCCGCCCGATCCGACCTCGGCGGCCGACACACGCGAAACGCCGCCGGACAAGGCGCCGGCGCAGGCGGAGGTTTCCGCCTCGGTGCATCCGTTGTCGTACGGACAACGGTCCCTGTGGTTCCTCCATAAGCTCGTGCCGGCCAGCCCGGCCTACACCATCACCTATGCGGGGCGGATTACGGGTGACGTCGATGTGTCGGCGCTGGAACGCGCCGCCCAGGCGCTTGTCGAGCGTCACCCGATACTGCGCACGACATACGCCGTACACGACGGCCAGCCGGTTCAAGTCGTTCATCCGCAGGGGCCGGTGCGGATCGCCCGACACGAACTGGGCCCCGACGAGCTGCAGCTCCACGAATGGCTACGTCGGGAGTCCAATCGTCCGTTCGACCTGCAGACGGGCCCGGTGCTCCGGCTCAGTCTGATACGGCGCACACCCAACGAGCATGTCCTGGTCTTGGTGGTACATCACATCGCCGTCGACTTCTGGTCTATCGACGTCATTCTCGACGAGCTGCGCCTGCTTTACGCCGCAGAACACGGTTCAGACCCGCCCCCGCCCTGCCCAGAGCGCTACGTCGACTACGTGGACTGGCAGATCCAGATGCTCTCGGGTGCCGAGGGGGAACGCCTCTGGAATTACTGGCGTCGGCAGCTAGCCGGCGACATCCCGAACGTCCAGTTACCCATCGACCGGCCACGACCGGCGGCTCAGACGTATCGCGGCGCGGTGCATCGCTTCACCCTCGACGGTCGGCTGGGCGCCGGGGTCAAGGAGGTAGGCCGTGGCGCCGGCGCGACGCCGTACATGACGTTACTGGCGGCGTACGCCTCGTTGCTGCACCGTTACAGCGGCCAGGACGACCTCCCCATCGGCTCACCATTCGGCTGCCGCGACCGGCCGGGGCTGGAGGGCCTGGTCGGCTACCTTGCGAACCCGGTGGTTCTTCGCGCCGACCTGCACGGCGACCCGACGTTCACGTCGTTGCTGGGCCGTGTCAAGGAGACGGTTCTGGCGGCACTCGCGCATTCGGACTACCCCTTCGCGCTGCTCGTCGAGCGGCTCCGGCCGGCCCGCGACCTGAGCCATACACCGCTCTTCCATGTCTCGTTCGCCTGGGAACAACCGCGCCGGTTCCAGGACGGACGGGGCGGTACGGCCGCGGCCGGAGGTCCGGCGAGGCTGGACCTGAACACGATCCACATCGGCCAGGGCGGTGCGCCCGTGGACTTGATGATGCAAGTGGCCGATTCGGACGGGCAGTTCACTTGCGTGCTGCAGTACAACACGGACCTTTTCGATGAGGCGACGATCGAGCGTATGGCCGGGCACTTCGTGACGCTGCTGGGCGGCATCGTCGCCGACCCCGACAGGCGCTTGTCGGAACTGCCGCTGCTCACCGAAACGGAGCGCCGTGAGCAGGCGTCCTGGAACGAAACCCAGGTTCGTTACCAGGCGCCTGATTGCGTTCACGAGATGGTGGCGGCGACGGCTCAACGACGCCCGGATGCGATCGCCGTGTGGTTTGACGACCGCGAGATGACGTACGCGGAGCTCGACCGGCGCGCGGATGCGCTAGCCCATCGGCTGCAGCGCCTGGGTGTCGGACTCCACAGCATCGTTGCTGTCCTCCTCGACCGCTCAGAAGACCTGGTGGTGGCCTTCCTGGGCGTGCTCAAGGCGGGTGGCGCGTTCATGCCGCTGGACCCGGCGCAACCGACAAACCGCGTTGCCGCGATGACGACCGACGCCGGTGTGCCCGTCTGCGTTACGCACCAGCGACATCTGGAACGGCTGCAGGGGTTCACCGGTCACCGGCTGTGCCTCGACCTCTCCTCGACGTCGGANCCGCCTATGTCATCCACACCTCCGGCTCCACCGGTGTGCCGAAGGCCGCGATCAACACCCACGCGGGAATCCGCAACTACCTGCTGTGGATGCAGGCGACCTATGGGCTCACCGTTGACGACCGGGTGCTTCACCACACGCCGGTGACCTTCGACGCCTCGGTGGCGGAGATCTTCTTGCCGTTGATCTTCGGGGCACGGCTCGTCATTGCGAAACCCGAGGGCCACAAGGACCCCGCCTACCTCGTTCGGACCATCGCTGAGCAGTCCGTCACCCAGGTGGTGCATTTCGTGCCGTCGATTCTGCGCGCTGTTCTTGCCGAGCCGGCAGTGACCGCCTGCGTCGCGCTGCGCAGGGTGTCCTGCGGCGGCGAAGTGCTGCAGTACGAACTCACTCAGCGCTTCCTGGCCACATTGGACGCCGAGCTGTGGAACGAGTACGGCCCCGCCGAGACTGCGATCACCGCCACCGCTTTTCACTGCAAGGCTGGTGCATGCGGGCCGCCGGTCCCGATCGGGCGACCGATCGCCAACGTCCGCGTCCATCTCCTGGACGCCCATCTCCGACCGGTGCCGGTGGGTGTGCCGGGCGAACTGTTCATCGGCGGGG
>WNFK01007997.1_pt3 | contig 25675 bp, 21 predicted proteins | sample 5400281 | NCBI WGS metagenome assembly WNFK01 (sample SAMN13153350, study PRJNA577476) | soil metagenome | isolation source: 20 cm soil on Douglas fir-dominated hillslope | place: USA:California | collected 2013-09-17
GATGATGACGGGACGGCCGGTGAAGGTGACGCTCACGCGGGAAGAAGTTTTCTATTGTCATCGTGGCCGACATCCGGTGTTGATGCACATCAAGACCGGCGTTAAGAAAGACGGCGCCATCACCGGCATGCACTTCCAGACATTCCTTGACGGCGGCGCCTATGGCAGCTACGGCGTGGCCAGCACTTTTTATACCGGTGCGCTTCAAACAGTTACCTATGACGTGCCGCGCTATAAGTTCCAGGGCCTGCGCGCTTTTACCAACAAGCCGCCCTGCGGGCCGAAGCGCGGACACGGTACGCCACAGCCGCGTTTTGGTTTGGAAGTTCAGCTGGACAAGATCGCGGAGCAACTCAGGCTCGATCCTGCCGCAATGCGACGTAACAACCTGGTCGAACCCGATACCGTTACTGCCAATTATTTGCGCATCGGCAGCATGGGACTGGGTCAATGCATCGACAAGATTGTCGAAGGCTCTGAGTGGAGAAATAAATTCTCGGGGTGGGACGAAAAAAATCGCAAACTGGCTTACGGCAAAGGAATCGGCATCGCTTGTAGTTCGTACATCTGTGGCGCGGGTTTGCCGATCTACTGGAACAACATGCCGCAGTCGGGCGTGCAGCTTCGACTTGACCGGCAGGGCGGCGTCTGCGTGATGTGTGGCTCCACAGATATTGGTCAGGGCTCCGATTCGATTCTTGCTTACATCGTGGCGGAAGTGCTCGGCATCGATCCGTTCGACATTCGCGTGATCACTGCCGATACCGATCTGACGCCGGTCGATCTCGGCAGTTATTCGAGTCGGGTGACTTTAATGACCGGCAACGCTGCGATTCAAGCCGCGGAACGCGCGCGAGAACTCCTGGTCATGGCCGTGGCAGAAAAGCTAGGCGTGCCGATTGAGAACTTATCGCTCGCCGAGCGCAGAATCTTCGATGTTGAAAACCCGGAGGTCGGTGTGTCATTCGCCGAGGCGGTGGTTTTGGCAGAATCAAAGTTTGGAACCATCGGCACGGTCGGCTCTTATTCACCGCCACGTTCACCCGGAAAATACAAAGGCGCCGGCGTTGGGCCTTCGCCTGCTTATAGCTACTCGGCTGCGATTGCGGAGGTCGATGTAGATCCTTCGACGGGGATCGTGATTGTGGAGCGTGTTTGGATTGCGCACGACATCGGCAAGTCGATCAATCCGATGCTGGTGATGGGACAGGTTGAAGGCAGCGTCTACATGGGCCTGGGCGAAGCGCTGATGGAAGAGATGACCTATCGCGCAAACCGTAACGTAGTGCACAAGTTTCCCTCGATGCTGGAATATAAGAGTCCGACAACGATGGAGATGTGCGAGGTCAAAACTTACCTGGTAGAGGATCCGGATCCGAATGGACCTTACGGCGCGAAGGAAGTGGGCCAGGGGCCGCTCTTGCCGGTGCCGCCGGCGGTAGCGAACGCCGTCTATGATGCCGTCGGCGTGCGGATTGATGAAGTACCGATTACGCCCGAGAAAGTTTTGAAAGCGCTCAAGGAAAAGGCGAAAGGCCGCGAGGGGAGATTCGGTCCCGGAGCTGTGCCGGCAGTCGAATGGCCTGAACCTTTGCGAGTGCTGACACCGTCAGAAGGCGGCGACGGGAAAGAGATGCCGAGAGTGGCAGTACATTCGTAGTTGAAAGAGGATTTGTATGAGCAAGAAAACGACATCGGAGGACGATCAGTTGCCTTTGCCAAGCGACGTCCGCACAATCCGTACTCGCAACAGGCTCTCATGGGAGAGGTCAGGGTAAAAGTCAGACTAACCAACGGTGTAGATCAAGCACTAGTTCGGCGAGGCATGCTCCCACCGGATCAGGTTCGCTATTACGAAACAACCGCCTTAGTTGATACAGGCGCGATTCGCTCAGTGTTGCCGGTTCAGGTGCTACAGCACTTGGGGTTGGAAGTAGTGCGAAAGGCACGCGCCGTTTACGCCAATGACTCGCGCGAGGATGTTGACGTCTCAGAAATGGTCGGTATCGATATTATCGGTCGTCGTACGACCGAAGAGATGCTAGTGCTTGGTTCGGAAGTTTTGATCGGACAAACGGTACTTGAGACTCTCGACCTGCTGGTTGATTGCACGAATCTTCGGGTGGTACCTAACCCGGATCATCCCGATCAGCCAGTGATCAAGATCAAAAGTCTGGTGGGAAGCGAGATGCCGCGCGTGGCGGTGCATTCGTGAGGTTTGGATGAAGCTCCCCAACTCTGAGAATGCAGTAGTTGATATTGCAAAACTACGCGACTACTATCTCAATCCGGACCATCCGAAGGGAAAGCAATAGGCGCGCGTCTTCCAAGACGACGACCTGCTTTAATCCGGGGAGGAGTCTCTAGCTATGGACGAAATCAAATTGCTGGACGTTGTGGCGCTGACCGAGGATTTGGACACTCAAGGGCTTCGTCGTGGAGAGGTCGGCACCGTGGTCGAGGAGTGGAAAGACGGCGTGTTTGAGGTCGAGTTTAGTGACAATTCCGGCAAGGCATACGCTCTCACCGCCCTTCGGTCTGATCAACTGATGAAGCTTCATTTCCGGAAAGACGAAGCTGCCTAAGAAAAGAACCCGAGTGACCGAGAGTCATGAGCTGGGATCAGGCATTTCCAGATTGTCGTTAGCATGCTCGCCTCGGTTGGCGGCGCAGGCCTAATAATTTTCGCGCTGTCCTCTTGGTTAGGGAAGGTCTGGGCAAACCGAATACTTGAAGCTGACAAGCTCAAGTATCAGCACGCCCTGGAAATAGTCAATCGATATTCGGAGACACAGTTCCATCTCTACAATGACCTTTGGAGTTCACTGTGTGACTTGCAAATTGCCGGAGACCATCTCTGGGAAGAAGCAAACACAGTCAACGCGAGAAGGTTTGCTCGACAGCTTCAAAAAACAAAAGATATGGTTCAAAAGCGGAGTCTACTCATCGAAGATGCACATTACGAATCGTTAAAAAGCCTAATGGAGGAGTTTGGTGATTTTAACTTGGGCAAGACGCGTCTTTTGGAATTGCGAAGAAATCAGTTCCCGCTTCAGGACGTGCAGGATCATATGGTCCAGGATGTCATCGAGCAGAATCGCCAAAAGAAAGAAGCCTATTCGCTACTCCTGGTTAACCTTGAACTCTCATTGAAACGTCAGTTGCGTAATCCTGCAACATTGAACTAACGACTCGCCATGATGCGACTTCCCAAGTTTGACTACCGCGTGCCGCGAACAATCTCGGAGGCGGTGAAGATCATTGCCGGCGCCGGGCCGGAAGGGCAGTTCGTCGCCGGGGGCACCGATCTCTACCCCAACATGAAGCGCCGCCAGCAGACTCCGCGCACCGTGATTTCCGTTATGCGCTTGCCGGAGTTGAATCAGATTACGGGTGACGGCAAGTCTGGCGTTCGCATCGGCGCTTCGGTAACCCTTACCGACATCGTCGAACATCCGCTGATTAACCGCGACTATCCTGTGATCGCCTACGCTGCGCGCTCGATCTCCACGCCAATACTCCGGAACATGGGAACGATCGGCGGGAACCTCCTGCTCGACACGCGTTGCAACTACTACGATCAGAACTACGAGTGGCGCAAAGGCATAAATTTTTGCCTGAAGAAGGATGGCGACGTTTGCTGGGTGGCGCCGGGAAGTTCGAAGTGCTGGGCGGTCCAGTCTTCCGATTTAGTTCCAGTGATGGTAGCGATTGGCGCGAAGTTTCGTTTAGCCTCGACGCTTGGTGAACGAATGATCGACGCGGCTGGTTTCTACAACGACGACGGTATCGACTATCTGAAGAAGCGGCCGGACGAGTTATTGGTAGACATTCATTTGCCGCCACTCAATGGCTGGCGCGCTTCATATCAGAAGCTTCGCCGTCGTGGCGCGTTTGATTTTCCGGTGTTGGGCGTTGCGGCGTGGATTCAGGTTGACGAAACAAATAACGGGAGCAGTAGCGACCGTCTTGATACGATAAAAAAGCCGGTGAAGTGCTGATCGGGCAACCACTCGACGACGATCGCATAAAGGCGGCCGCTGAAGCTGCTTATGTGAAGGCTCGTCCGCTCGACAATACTGACTTCGTTACGAACTGGCGCAAACAAATGACCAGGCAGTATACGCTTCGCGCCTTACGAGAGCTGGCTGCTTCTGACTGACCCCTCCTATTGGTCTTTGGACTTGGGTCTTTGGTCTTAGTACTCAGATCCTGTGGCACCATGGCAAAGACCAAAGACCTAAGACCAAAGACCAATGCGGTTGCAGCCATAATCCTCGCCGCTGGGCGCTCCCAACGCATGGGCGCATTCAAGCCTCTGCTTCCCTTCGGCCCAAAAACCGTAATTGAAACCTGCATCGATCATCTGCGAGGCGGCGGTATTGAAACCGTTGTCGTGGTTCTTGGCCACGGTCCGGGAGTTGACAAACTAAAAGCTCACCTTCAAGCCTCCAACGTGACCTTTGCCATCAACCCCAAACCTGAGAGCGAGATGGGCGCATCGATCGCCTGTGGTGTTCGCGCGCTCCCCGAAGGGATTCAAGCTGTCGTCATCAATCCTGTAGACCATGCGGCGGTGCCACCTGAGGTAGTTGCTACGCTCGTCAGCGAATGGCAGCATGGCGCGCGACTAGTGAAGCCGACCTGGAGAGATCGCGGCGGACATCCGGTGTTGATAGACCTTTCCTTTCGCGATGAGTTACTGAAGCTCAACCCAAACGGTGGTCTAAAAACGTTTTTTATTGAATGTCAGGACCAGGTCAAACGCGTCGCTGTAAATTCGAATTATATTGCGCGCGACATGGACACGTGGGATGATTACGTCGCTTTGCACCAGGAGGTCTTTGGCTTTCCAGCGCGGGAAACGCCTCGCGAGCGGGACCAGTAGGAACGAGCGTCGGACGCAAATTAGCGCTTTTGCCTTACATTCAGGGCATGGCCAGTCTGACCAACTAAACTGCTGTTCCACTCATCTAACGCAGTGCCCCACCTTTTTGGGTACGGGCAAAGGAGAGTAAATGCACCTGTCAAATCGAAAACCCGTATTGGCCCTGTTGTTAGCCGTCATGCTGGGCTCCTCGTTTGTGTTCGCCCAAAACGGGCCGGCCTCGGTCAACTTTTCGCTCCGCACCACTGATGGCCAGACAATCACTTCCGACAGTTTGCGCGGCGAGGTTGTCGTGCTGGCGTTTGGCGCATCGTGGCTGCCGCTATCAAAGGCCCAGTTGCAGGGCGTGAGAAAACTTGCGGACGAGTACAGCGACCGGGGCGTCGTGGTCTACTGGGTAAGTACCGAGTCGGAGGATCCGAAATCGAAGAACTATGCCAGCGATGAAAACCTGAGGGCGTTCGCCCAGAAGTATGGTCTGAAGGTCACTGTACTGCGCGATCCTGACGGCGCAACCTCGAAAAAGTTTGGCGTCGATCAGTTACCGTCGTTCGTCATCGTTGATAAGCACGGCGTGGCCAGCGAGCCGATTGGCGGGCTGGATCCGAACGGCAACCTGGCGAACCAACTTGCGGAACGACTCGACAAAGTGCTCGATTAATTTTTCCCTCGTAATCAAAACAAAGGCCGCCATTCTCGTGGCGGTCTTTTTCGTTTCTGTTGCAACCCCTCCGTTAGTTCAGGAATTAAGCTCTCTGTGCCGCCTCTGTGTTCTGTGTAGGACAAACAAACACTTTCCTGCATTCTTGGCAAACGCTTAGTGCTGTTTAGTTGGAGATAAATTGGAGGAAAGCATCCAATGAGCCGGCGAAGCTGGCGGAGAGAATGATAGCCCCAGGCGAGGCAGCCGAGCCTGGGGTGACAGCCAAAAACCGGACTGAGCCCGCGAAGCGGCGACAGACAAGTAGCCAGTTAGGATCTGTTGAGCCACTATGATCAGGAGTTACTCTCCAACGTTTCCTCCGTCGCCCACTTCGCGGGCTCCGAACATTTTGGTTTGCGTTACCCCAGGCTCGGCTGCCTTCGCCTGGGGCTATCATTCTGTCCGCCAGCTTCGCAGGCTGGTTGAATGATGTCTTTTAGCAGTTCAGTTGGTTGCGGCCTCAGCCGCGCTGTGTTTCTCTGTGGTGAATAACGGTTAGGCAAACACTCCCCACAGAGGCACAGAGAACAAGGAGTTTCACAGAGCAACTAATATTAGGTTTACGGTTCACAATCATCTCCCCGCTTGCAAGCAGGCGCAAAAGCGGAAGGGCAATGGTTAATCTGCCAAACTGAACCAGGGTTGCACTTGCTCCCCAACGCGTAATCTAATAACTTGCTATCGTCGTCCGCCTGAACATTCTTATGACCTTCAAGTTGATCAATCCTGCGTCACTCGGCACTCCGCGAGGCTATTCCAACGGCGTTCTGACAGATGCTGGAGGCCGATTGCTTTTCGTCGCGGGACAGATCGGTTGGAACGAAAAGCAGGCGATCGTCAGCGACGACTTCGTGGCGCAATTTGATCGCGCCCTCGCAAACGTTGTTGCGGTTGTCATTTCAGCCGGTGGCGAGCCGCATCAGATCGCGCGACTGACCCTGTATGTTACCGACAAGCGGGAATACGTTAATCGACGCGAGGAAGTGGGGCACTCGTATCGTGCTCATCTCGGCAAGCACTTTCCGGCGATGGCACTCGTCGAGGTGAAGGGTCTTCTGGACGACAAGGCGAAGGTAGAAATTGAAGCGGTCGCTGTTCTAAATCCATAGCGCTCGGGTTTCCGCACTAATGTTCACTCCGAATAGTTTCCTTTTCGAAACAAACGCGTCTGGCGTGGCGACGATTACGCTCAATCGTCCCGAACGTCTCAACGCGTTGACTTTCGAAGTTTATCGCGAACTGACGGACACTTTCACGGCCCTAAAAAATGAGCCTGAGGTGCGTGCCGTTGTTATCACAGGCGCAGGCCGAGCGTTCTGTTCCGGCGGTGACGTGCACGATATTATCGGCGAACTCTTCAAACGCGATATGGAGGGCCTGCTCGAGTTTACCCGTATGACGTGTGAACTCGTCGCCAATATTCGCGCCCTGCACAAGCCGGTTATCGCGAGTCTTAACGGAACAACTGCCGGCGCCGGCGCCTGCATCGCGCTGGCCTCGGACATTCGCATCGCAGCCGAGGAAGCGAAAATTGCTTTTCTGTTTGTGAAGGTCGGACTTTCAGGCGCCGACATGGGCGCGGCGTATCTGCTGCCTCGTGTTGTCGGCCTGGCAAAGGCCACTGAGTTGCTCTATACCGGCGATTTCATCTCCGCGCAGGAAGCCGAACGGATAGGTCTGTACAATCGAGTTGTGCCCGCGAGTCAACTGCAAGATGCGACGCGAGAATTAGCGGAACTTCTCGCCCGGGGGCCGGCGTTCGCGCTCGCGAAGACCAAAGAGCTACTGGATCGCGAAGCGCACATGAATCTCGAAGCGGCGTTGGAATGCGAGGCGCAGGCCCAGGCCATCTGCATGCAGCATCCGGATTATCGTGAAGCGTATGAAGCGTTCGTTGACAAACGAGCTGCGAAATTTGAGTAGAGAGGAAAGGTCAAGTGGAAAGGAGTAACTGATAGGCGTGCATTTTTCGCTTGTTGTCTCATTAACACCGCGGCTCTAACCCGGTGATCGAGAGCTACACAGAATGGGAACCCGTTTAAACGGTTTCACTCCCCTTTCAACTACGCAGTCACCGGGCTAAAGCCGCGGTGTTAATGAAAGTAATTGAGAGCTCAAACTGCCTAAGGCCTTGGTTATGGATAAATTCATCGATCAACTTCCCTTCTTCACACCTGAGCATCGCACCCTGGCAGCGGACATGGAGTCGTTTGTCCAGTTGGAAATTGAGCCGCGAGCGAGTGATGAGCGGGACCCGGATGCTCAGCTGCGGGAATTCGTGAGCGTGTTGGCCAAAGCCGGTGCATTGCACTACGCCATTGCCTCCCCCGGCGAAAAACTGGACCTACGCGCGCTTTGTTTGATTCGCGAAGCCCTTTCCTACTCCTCCGCGCTGGCTGACCTCGCGTTCGTCATGCAGGGGCTGGGGAGCTTTGCCATCAGCCAGGCGGCGCCGGAGCACCTGCGCGATTTCTGGGTTTCACGCGCCGTGGAGGGAAAAGCAGTTGCTGCTTTTGCTTTGACTGAACCCGAAGCCGGCTCCGATGTTGCTGCGATCAAGACTACCGCCACGCGTGATGGCGATGCTTACGTAATCAATGGTCGAAAACGTTTTATCTCGAACGCGGGCGTTGCCGATTTCTACACCGTGTTTGCGCGAACCGGAACTGATGCTAACGGCCGCGCTTCATTGTCCGCGTTTGTCGTCGGCGCTCGGATGCCCGGCTTCAGTGTTATTGAACGCACTGCGATGATCGCTTCCCATCCGATTGGTGAAATTGAATTCAACGACTGTCGCGTGCCGGCAGAAGACATGGTTGGCAGCGAGGGCGAGGGGTTCGTGTTGGCAATGCGCACTATGGACACCTTTCGGGCCAGCGTTGGCGCCGCAGCCTGCGGCATGGCGCGGCGGGGGTTGGATGAAGCGGTGCGGTACGCAAAATCCCGGAAACAATTTGGCCGGCCGCTGGCTGAGCATCAACTCATCCAGGAGAAGTTGGCAGACATGGTGACTGAACTCGACGCCGCCCGGCTTCTGGTTTATCGCGCGGCGCAGTTTAAAGATGCGAGCGCTGGACGTGTCAGTCGCGAGGCGAGTGAGGCAAAACTCTACGCCACCGAAGCGGCCTGCCGCATCATCGATCAAGCAGTACAGATTCATGGGGGATCGGGCCTTGTGCGTGGAAGCGTCGTTGAACGATTATACCGGGATGTTCGCGCGCTACGAATTTACGAAGGAACTTCCGAAATTCAGAAACTAATCATCGCCAGCCAGTTGTTGAAGGAATAAGAAATGACTGCCAGGACGCAGAGAACGCCAGGAAATTCTACTGAACTATTTCAGCACTATTGACTAGCGACGCTGGCGGTTCAATGTTCAGTCTCATGAAGATCAACATCATCGGTGGCGGGCCGGCAGGAATGTATTTTGCCATCCTGATGAAGAAGGCCGACCCCGGACATGAGATTACTGTTTACGAGCGCAATGGACCTGACGATACGTTTGGCTGGGGCGTGGTGTTTTCGGGGAAGACCCTGGCTAATCTGCGTGCAGCCGACGAAGAATCACATGCCGAGATAACGCGCGCGTTTGCAGCCTGGGACAACGTCGATGTCGTTCATCGACAGGAAAAGATTTCCATCCACGGCAACAGTTTTTCGGGTATTCCTCGTCTTCAACTGCTTAAAATTTTGCAGCGACGCTGCGAGCAACTCGGCGTTCAGTTACGCTTCCGTAGCGAAGTCCCTGATCTTGATTCCCTGAAGGTGAACTGTGACCTGCTGGTTGCTGCCGACGGTGTCAACAGCACGGCGCGAAGACAATACTCAAGCCATTTCCTGCCCACGTTGGATGTACGTCCGAATCGTTACATTTGGTATGGCACGCATCAGTTGTTTCATGGACTGACGTTGACGTTTCGCGAAAACGAGGCGGGTGTGTTCGCCGCCCACTCGTACAAGTTCAACCAAACCACCAGCACGTTTATCATCGAATGCGATCAAGGGACCTGGGACCGGGCGGGCTTCGCCACGATGAGCGATGACGAAACGCGAGGCTATCTGGAAATGGTGTTTGCGCTGGATCTTAACGGCCAGCCGTTGCTCTCAAACAATTCCAAGTGGATTAACTTCCTGCTCGTCAAAAACGACAATTGGTTTTTCGAGAATGTAGTAATGATCGGCGACGCGCTTCACACAGCGCACTTCTCGATTGGGTCAGGCACGAAGTTGGCGCTGGAAGACGCCGTCGCACTTTTTGAAAGTTTCGGCAGGTGCGCGAGCGTTGGTGAAGCGCTGAAGGATTTTGAGAGGACCCGCAAGCCCGTGATCGAGGAGTATCAAGCGGCGGCGTTTGAAAGCATGCGCTGGTTTGAGAATGCGCGAGATTATATGAACCTCACTTCCATTGAGCTTGCTCATACCTTGATGACTCGCAGTGGGCGCGTAAGTGATGAGGATCTCCGCCGAAGGGATCCGGAGTTCATGGCAAAGTGGGAAAAGCAGAAGGCAGAAGGCAGAAAGCAGTAGGCAACTTATTAATCCGTCCCGCTGCTTTTTGCCTACTGCCTTCTGCTCCCGCCTACTGCCTTCTGCTCCTGCCTACTCTCCCTTCCACTCCGGCGCCAGCAGTCTTCGCCTTCCCTCATCGACCGTCGCGATTCCCGGCTCGTCGAGCTCAAAGCGATCCCAAAGTTTGCAGGTGACAGGTCGATGCGCCTGATCGAGCGCCTCACAATAGTTGGTGTAAGTACAGCGCCTTACCTCATCCCCACGACCAAGTTTCACTTTGATAAACCAGTCGGGGTCGGCCAGCGCCTGACGAGCGAGTCCGGCGATGTCAGCCTGGCCCATTCGCAGGATCGCTTCGGCCTGTGAAAAAGTCGTCAGACCCCCAGTTGCTACAATCGGCGTCTTGAATCCCGCGTCATTCACCGCGCGCTTGATCGCGGCAACCAGGGGCACGCTGCGACCGAATGGCCCGGCTGCATCTGAAAGAACTGTCGGCATACACTCATAGCCGCTCTGCCCGGTGTAAGGATAGACTGCCTGGCCAACCTTCGGTTGCTGCGCGTCTTCAAACTTTCCGCCCTTGGAAAGAGACAGAAAATCAAAACCCGCGCGAGCAAACTCGACTCCGAAATAAATCGCATCGTCAATTCGATTACCGCCCTCGATCACCTCGTCTGCTAGAAACCGCGTGCCCACAACGTAGTCGTTTCCCACCTTCTTTCGCACCGCCTGAAAAACTTCGAGGGGCAACCGCAGACGATTTTCGCGCGGTCCACCATAACCGTCATCGCGATCGTTGAGAGCACTGAGAAAACCCGCCATCGTGTAGGCGTGTGCGTAGTGCAGTTCGACGCCATCAAAGCCCGCCTCGCGCGCCCGTTGCGCCGCGCTCGCAAAAATGTCCGGCAACACAGTCGGAAGTTCGCGCACCTGCGGCAGATGCATATCAGTGACGTGTTCGCGATAACCAAACCGGAGTGATTCCAACTCACGCGCGTCAAGTATGTGATCAATCACTTCATCCGGCGCGTTGTTAAGGAACTCTCGTACTTTCGTCTCCGCTGCATCCCGCCAGGCTACGTCTTCAGTAATTTCCGCGAGCACCTCTCGATGACGATCATTAACACTCAGAAAGCGGGCGAAGTATTTCTCCTTATCGGGTCGACGTTTTACAGACAGGAAGTCGATGATCTGGATGAAGAGTTTGGTCTGCCCTTCGCTCGCTTCTCTCACGGTATCCACGAGTTGCTTCAGGCCCGGAATGAATCGATCGTGACCAATACGCAGCAAAGGACCACTGGGAATATCACGTACCCCGGTCGCCTCGACAACTAAAACTCCCGGTTGTCCCTGGGCGAAGCGTCTATACCAATCAAGGTTTTCCTGCGTGACGAAACCATCTTCAGTAGCGCGCCAGGGAACCATCGCCGGAACCCAGGTGCGGCTGGTGGTTTGTAACGCACCGATTCTGATCGGTTGGTACAGAAGAGCCTGCGCCGCTTCCTCGGCCGTAGGCCAACGCGTTGCCGGAATCGAGTGACGGATTGGATTGGCAAACTTCCACATATGTTCGCGTTCACTTTACCACGGAGCCCGAGCTTAGGGTTGAAGGCCTGCATTAGTTGTCTCAAACGATCAAAGGAGAAAGATCATGGAGGGTTATGGTAAATTAAACCTACCTCAAGAATACTCCTGGAGAGCCGCTTTGACTGATGAGCTTCTGAAATGGCGCAGTGAGTTTCCCATTCTGGACAAGACTGTCTATCTGATCTCCCACAGCCTTGGCGCAATGCCCAGGGAGACCTACGCGCGACTAAACGAGTATGCCGAAACCTGGGCGACGCGAGGCGTGCGCGCCTGGGCTGAAGGTTGGTGGGACATGCCGGTCGCGGTCGGCAATGAAGTGGCGCGGATTATTGGCGCCGAGCCCGGCAACGTGGTGATGCACCAAAACGTTTCCATCTGCCAGTCTCTAATACTTTCATGTTTCGAGCCCACCCCAAAAAGAAACAAGATTGTCTATTCGGAGCTGAATTTTCCTTCCGTGATGTATGTCTATGAGGCTCACGCGCGCGAGGGCAAACTAAGAATAGAAACGGTCCCCTCAGACGACGGCATTACGATCTCGCTCGAGCGTTTTCTCGCGGCGATCGACGAAGAAACGTTACTGGTGCCTTTTTCCCATGTCCTTTTCAAAAGTGGTTTTTTGCAAAACGCGAAAGCCATCACTGAACGAGCGCATGAGGTAGGCGCAATGGTTGTGCTCGATGCTTACCAATCTGCCGGCACGGTGCCCTTCAGTGTCAAGGATCTCGAGGTCGACTTCGCTACCGGCGGTTCGGTGAAATGGCTCTGTGGCGGACCGGGAGCGGGTTATCTTTATGTGCGTCCAGATCTGCAGTCGCAACTGCAACCAAAGACTACCGGCTGGATGGCGCATGAAGCGCCTTTTGCTTTCGACACCAGTATGCGTTACGCGTCCGGCATCGAGCGGTTCCTGCACGGGTCACCTGCCATTCCGGCACTATACGCCGCGCAGTCGGGTTATCGAATTATCAATGAAATCGGCGTAGAGAAAATTCGCGCCAAGAGCACGCGACAAACCGAGCACTTGATTGACCTGGCAGAGGAAGCGGGATTTAGAGTGACGAGTCCAAAAAATGCCGCGGACCGTGGTGGTACCATCCCCATTGGCCATGAGGATGCGGCGGCGATCACCACCGAGCTGATTAGAAGGGAGTTCATCGTCGACTATCGCCCCGGCGCTGGAGTGCGCATCTCGCCGCACTTCTATACGAGCGATGAGGAACTCGAACTGGTGATCCGCGAAATGAAAGAAATCAGAGATACCCGGACTTACGCGACACATGAAACCGCGGGGGCAGCATTCTGAAAAATGAGCTTTGTACTTTGTTCTTGGAACTTGGTTCTCTTGGGTCTTGGGTCTTAGGTCTTGGGTTTTAGAGCCTTGAACCACGTTTCCGAAATTGATCGAAAATCAAAGACCTAAGTCCAAAGACCACCAAGCTCAAGGTACAAAGTTCCAAGAACAAAGATCAAACCTCAATGACTAAAGACTACGGCAGCAACGCCCCGCTTTCTTACAACAAATATTTGCGGGTGGCCGATTTAATCGGTTTGCAGGACTGCCTGTCTGATCCGAAACATCACGACGAGCTTCTTTTCATAACCATCCACCAGGCTTACGAACTTTGGTTCAAGCAGATTCTCCATGAAATCGATGCGGCCATCACTTTGATGAATGAAGACCGGCTAACTGCCGCCGCGCGGGCAATGCGGCGCGTGGTTGAAATAGAAAAGCTGCTGGTTAACCAGATTCACCTTCTGGAAACGATGACGCCGATTAGCTTTCTTGCTTTCAGGGATCAACTCAACCCCGCCAGTGGCTTTCAATCAATGCAGTTTCGCGAGATCGAGTTTGCTTCCGGTCTGAAACACCAGAACTTGCTGAACGAATTTCGCGAGGATGAATTCGCACAGCCTCGTCTGCAGCAACGCTTCGATGCGCCTTCGTTGGGAGATACTTTTTTTGCGGCACTGCAGCAACGGGGTTTCGATGCGCCGGCCAGCGACGACTCCATTGGCGAAGAAGAACGTCGGAAGCGTCACGGCAAACGCACCCAGGCTGTTCTGGAAATTCTCACGCACTTTGAAGAGCGAAACGAAGAGTTTCAAGTAGCCGAGGCCTTGTTGGAGCACGACGAGTACTTTGCTTTGTGGCGTTCGCATCACATTAAGATGGTCGAGCGCATGGTCGGCACGAAACGCGGCACCGGCGGCTCGGAAGGGGTCGGCTACTTGCAGACTACTCTCGACAAGAAGTTTTTCCCCGAACTCTGGGAAGCGCGCACACATCTCGACACAAAGCACGGCGAGGCCGGTTGTCCGTTTGCCGGCGAAGCGACCAAACCCGCCGAAGCTCCTGCGGAACCCGAAAAGACGAAGAAAGCTCCGCCCAAGCCCGTAGCCAAGAGTAAGCGAGTGCAGACAAACGAACGGTTGGGAAGGCGATCTCGGTCAACACGAGGCGGAGGTGACAAGCTTAAGCAAGAGCGGCTGCTTCGTGCTTAGCGGCGGCAAAGTGAAAGCCAAGGAACTTATACGTTTGGAACTAATGCTTCCGAACGAAGAGACAATCCATCTTTGGGCCGAGGTAGTCGAGGAGGCGGATGAAATTGGGTTTGCCTTGCAATTCACTTCGTCGGAGGAAACGTATCAGGCGAGGCTCGAGAAATTCCTCCAAAAATGTCTGAACGACTAAGCCTGAAGCTCGGCGTACTGTGGGATGACGCGCAGATCCCAGCGACGCGGCGTGATAGAATTACGTTTTAGACGAGGTAATGCCATGGCACGGAATGTTCAATATGTAACGGATGCTAACGGGGAGCAAACCGCAGTCATCCTGCCGCTCGAGCAATATGAAGAGCTCCTCGAAGATCTGCACGTCAGCCGCGTAGCGTACGAAACAAAAGACGAACCGTCTCGTCCACTAGGTGAAGTTGTGGACGAGATGCGAAACGCGGGCGAGATCGATGTATGAAGTTATTATCACCTCCCACGCTGAGCGAGAATTAAAGCGGCTCGATCGGTCCACGAAGAACCGTATTGAAAGCCGAAGAAAGGCTGTGGCGGATTCGTGTGGGCGACTGGCGGATTGGCTACGAAATTCAACGACGATTCCCGAGTGGTCAGAATCATAACCGTTGGGCATCGGAGTGAATTCTATGATTAGGCTGGAAGCAACCCGACTCCATAGTGGTCGGGTGGTTTACGATTACACCTTCAGCGTCGCATCCGAGCAGCAGTAATAAGTTGATTTATGCTCAACGAATTTCCCGAACACTTCAACATGGCCGACTACTTCCTCTACCACAACCTCGAGGAAGGGCGTGAAAACAAACTCTGTCTTTACTTCGAAGATCAAACCTACACCTATGGCGAGACCGCGCGAGTGTCGAATCGTGTGGGCAATGCGCTGCGTGAATTGGGAGTCGAGGTTGAGGACCGCGTACTCCTCGTCTTGCCAGACTGTCCTGAATTTGTCTGGACCTGGTTCGGGGCCGCTCGCATTGGCGCCGTCATTACCATGGTGAATCCGTTGCTGCCGGCTGAGGATTACAAATACTATCTCGATTACACCCGCGCGCGTGTGGCAATTGTTCATGAGTCGCTCCTAAAAACCTTCAACGAGGCGGCGGCAGAGGCACGTTATTTACGCGCGGTCCTGGTTGTCGGCGATCGTGAACACGACGTTGACTTCACCAACGATTCTCTGGTTTGGACTTCTTTCGACAGCGCCGTTCTCACCGTCGGCGACGAATGCACTCCGGCCGACACGCATCGCGACGACATCGCAATTTGGTTGTTCACCTCCGGCTCGACCGGTCATCCCAAGGGTGCTGTGCATCTGCAGCACGACTTGCCATTCAATACCGAAGTCTTTGCCAGGCAGACAATGGGCGTGACTGAGAATGATTTGACGGTTTCAGTGTCTAAGCTTTTTTTTGGTTATGCGACCGGAACAAATCTGTTGTTCCCTTTTGCCGTCGGTGGGGCGACCGCGGCCGAGCCTGCACTCTGTTGCCAGGCGAAGGTCGCAGATGAAAGCAGCGTTAATGCAAGCGAGATAGAGACGAAAGCGTGCAAAAGTCTGTTTTTGCTATTCAGCGGGCGAAGCCTTGCCACCAGAACTTTACGAACGCTGGAAGAAAAATTTGGGGGTGGAGATCTGTGACGGCATCGGATCGGCTGAGATGTTTCATATTTACATCACGAACCGGCCCGGCGATGTGAAGCCCGGAAGCCTGGGCAGGATTGTCTCAGGGTATGAAGCGAAGATCGTTGACGCTGCCGGCAATGAAGTTTCGCCAAATGAGATGGGCACGTTACGAATCAAAGGCGACTCGGCGGCGCTTTGCTATTGGAACGCTCACGAGAAATCAAAAGAAACTTTTGCCGGAGACTGGTGCACAACCGGTGACCAATTCCACGTAGACGACGAAGGCTATTACTGGTATCACGGTCGCACGGACGAAATGTTGAAGGTGTCAGGCATCTTCGTGGCGCCGGCTGAAATTGAGAACTGCCTGCTCCAGCATGAGGCGGTGCTTGAATGCGCAGTTGTCGGTGACGATGCAGGTGACGGGCTGATCAAACCGAAAGCCTTTGTGGGACTGCGGGAGGAGGCCCGAGACTCGATCGATGATATCAGCAACCAGGATGAGCTCGTGAAAGAGCTGAAAGAGTTTGTTAAGTCTCAACTCGCACCTTACAAGTATCCTCGCTGGATCGTATTTGTTCCTTCCCTTCCGAAAAACGATCGCGGCAAGATCGATCGCAAGCTGCTCAAACAAAGCTGACCCACAACATTCTACGTGACCACGCACCACTCAAGCGCTTTGCTGGGACCGCGGGCGTCTCGCCCGCCCGGATACGTCCACCTTAACTTACGATGTTTGCGCCAATGGTACGCATGCGGGCGGGACGCCCGCGGTCCCAGCAAAGCGCTTGAGTGATGCTATCCGAGTTCATTGCTTAGAACCATTAGGCTTGTTGCTGCGTATACTCTTTCCACGTCCAGCTGATCAGATTAGGAGCCCACACTTTGATGTATCCATTTTCTCGTAACGATTTCCGAGCTCGCAGACTTTTGCACGCTTTCGTCTCTATCTCGCTTGCATTAACGCTGCTTTCATCTGCGACCTTCGCCTGGCAACAGAGTGCAGGCTCGGCCGCGGTCGCCGTCAAACTCGAAACCATTCGGGAAGTTACTACCACTTTGAGCTCACCGGCTTTTGAAGGTCGCGGAACAGGCCAGCCGGGCGCCGATCGGGCGGCGCAGTATTTGGCTGATCGGTTTGCAAAACTTGGACTTAAACCCGGTGGGGATAATGGTACTTACCTGCAAGCGATCAAATTCAAGTCGGCCCAGGTCCTGGCCGAATCATCGGTCAAGATCGGCGATGCGGCACTGAAGCATGGCGAAGACTACGTCATCCTGCCGCCGGTCAACTTCGATCAAGTTGATGTCACAGGCGGTCTCGTGTTCGCCGGGTACGGAGTTGTTTCTCCTGAGTTGAAGCGTGACGATCTAGCCGCGCTCGATCTAAAAGGCAAAGTAGTAATAATTACCGGCGGACAGCCTGATGGAGTCGATGCCGCAGCCTGGAAGCGCGCTACCAACCCTCAAGCCAGGGGGATGAATATTTTCGGACGTGGCGCGGTCGCTATGATAGTTGCTAACGCAGGATCGGCTGCTCAACCATATTCCTTGATTGCCAATTATCTTTCGCGCCGCCGCGTCAGTTTAGCGTCGCAGAGTGCGTTGCCTTTCAAGATTCCGCCGGTCTTGCTCGCAAGCGATGCAGCAATGGAGAAAGCCTTCGCTGGTTCAGACATGACTTACGCGCAGACCCTCACCAAAGTGAAGACGGGAGAGGCGGTTTCACGTGAACTTGGAAAGACGGCAACCCTGGCGTTGCGCATCAAGCGCGATGAGACAACCAGCAGCAATGTGGTTGGCGTTCTGGAAGGCTCGGATGCAAAACTGAAGGAAGAAGCTGTAGTATTCTCGGCTCACTACGATGCCTACGGAATCGAGAGCGACGGTCGAATCTTTCCAGGCGCCGCCGACAATGCGCTGGGCGTGGGCACAATTACATCCGTGGCGGAAGCACTCGTCAAAGCATTTCCTAAACCGGCGGCGCGTCCGCGTCGCTCAATCATTTTTCTCGCTGTAACAGGTGAAGAATATGGACTGTTTGGCTCTGAGTATTGGGTTGCACACCCCACTTGGCCGCTGGACAAAGTCGCGGCTGATATTAATTTCGACGGCATCGGCACCGAGGTTTATGCTCCGGTGAAACGCGTGGTGGGCTTTGGCGCCGAGCATTCCGATCTGGGCACGACTTTTGAAGAAGTCGCCGCGGCTACCGGTAACATAGTCACGCCCGATCCCTTACCGGAAGAGAATGCTTTCGTTCGTTCAGACCATTATGCGTTTGTTAAGAAAGGCGTACCGGCGCTGATGCTGCTTGGCGGTCCCGCCGGCGAAGTGTCTGCCTGGATTCCGCGGGCGCAAAAATGGATGGAGACTGACTACCATTCGCCCAGCGATACGGTGAAACCTGACTGGGACTGGACTGGTCCACAAACACTGGCGCAGTTGGGAATGATAATCGGCCTGCGCGTCGCAAATGCCGATACGATGCCGTCGTGGCGTGCGGCGTCCCCATTTAACAAGCCGCGGAACCCGCCGAAGGCACAGCCAACGAATTGATTTTGAGCGACTCGCCTTTGCGATTGATTTTCAGATTCGCGTCTATCCGCGTAAACCTGCAGCCAGGATTTCAGCCGTTGCGACGTTCGAGGTTGTAGTCGCGGAGGCGTCGATATAGGGTCGAGGGGGAAATGCCAAGAATCTCTGCGGTCTTGCCGCGGTGCCAGCCAGTCTGTTCGAGCGCGGAGAGAATTTGCTGACGCTCTACGTCGCGCAGCGAGGTGGGCGACGACACGGCGCCTGAGGCATATGAACCTGGGCTGGCGTTGTAGTCCGCCGCCGCGCCGCCCGGATGTGAACTGGGACCGACAAATGCTGCCGGAGCTGCGGGTCGCACGACTTCAGGAGGCAATTCGGCGACAGTGATACGCCCGTTGTTGGAAAGAATTACCGCGCGCTCAAGACAGTTCTTTAGCTGACGTACATTCCCCGGCCAACTATAAGCGAGCAACGCATCGAGTGCTGCCGGTTCAAGCTCGGGTGGAGGTGTCCCACCCACATCAGCCAGCAGATGTCGCGCCAGTGGTTCAATGTCTTCCGGTCGTTCACGCAAGGGCGCCAGATCAATCTGAAAACCATTAATACGATAGAGAAGATCGGAACGAAACGATTCGTTGGCCACAACTGAGTCGAGATTGCGATTAGTCGCCGCAACAATACGTACGTTCACTTCTACTTTTCGCACGCCACCTACTCGGAAAAACGTTCTGGTCTCAATCGCCCGCAGAAGTTTTGCCTGTAACTGCGCCGGTAGTTCGGTGACCTCATCGAGAAAGAGAGTGCCGCCGTCGGCCAGCTCTATCAAGCCGAGCTTGCGTCCCTTCGCGCCTGAAAACGCACCAGCCTCGTAACCGAAGAGTTCCGACTCGAGTAGCGATTCCTGAAACGCCGCACAGTTGATATCGATGAAAGAACCATCGGCACGCGTCGACAAGCGATGAATGGCGTGGGCGATGAGTTCCTTGCCAGTGCCCGACTCGCCAGTTATTAAAACTGAAGCTTCAGAGGGAGCCACGCGCTCGACCAGTCGAATTGCCTCCGTCATGGCGGGCGATACGGAAACTATCTCCGGTAAACCCGATTGCCGTGCCAGTTGTTCGCGCAGGCGCAAGTTATCCACACGCAACCGGCGTTTTTCGGCCGCCTGTCTCACGCGCACATCCAGCTCGGTGATGCTGTAAGGCTTGGTAAGGTAATCGTAGGCGCCGAGCTTCATGGCCTCGACCGCCGTTTCGACAGTTGCCTGTCCCGTCAGCATTATCACTTCCGGCGGGTTAGGACGCTGATGAACGCGTCGCAGGACTTCCATTCCGTCGATGCGCGGCATGTTGATGTCGCAAAGTAAAACATCGACATTACTCTCCTCGAGCTTGCGCAGCGCCGCTTCCCCGTCGGGCGCAGCCTGCACACGGTAACCCAAACGCTCCAATTCTTTCTGCAACACCAGCCGCAGATTGGCTTCATCTTCGGCGATCAGAATTCGGGCTGTTCTTTGTTCGCTCAAGCCTGGGTTTCTCCGTCGCTGTTTATTGCCGGAAGCGAAATTGTGAATGTGGTTCCAACACCTGGCGTAGATTGTACGTCGAGGCTTCCTTCGTGCTCGGTTAAGATACCATAACAAACCGCCAGGCCGAGACCAGTACCTTTGCCAATCTCTTTGGTAGTGAAGAACGGCTCGAAAATCCTGGTGATGTTCTGCTGCGGAATGCCGACGCCGGTATCGCTGACTTCCACCAATACGCTATTTCCATTCCTTCGGCTGCCTATTTTCAACACGCCACCATCAATGACCGCCTGTTGCAACTGTCCCGCGTCGCCGGCAACGAGCGGCAAGTCGTTCGGCGTCTCGATTTGAAATTTTATCAGCTCCCCTCGCTGCTGGTGCGACAACAGACGCGCAGCGGAAGCGATTACGTCGGCAAGATTCACGAGTATATGTTCGCTGGAGCGGGTGTGACTGAAATCCAATAGTCCATTCGTGATCGTCTTGCAGCGAAAGGCCTCGCTGCGAATCAGTCCGAGGTATTCACGGAGATCCTCAAGGGCGGCCGACTCTTGGAACTCGCCCCCGCTTACTCGAGATTCGAGGGCCTCCGCGCACGCAGAAATGGTGGCTAGGGGATTATTTATTTCATGAACGACCCCCGCGGCCAGACGTCCGATCGCCGCGAGCTTCTCAGCGCGCGCAACCGCGCGATTAGCCTCAACGCGGGCCGTTATGTCTTCCCCAATCGCAATTACATGAGAAACCTCGCCGCTGCGATCAATCCACATCGGGATCTTGCTGATTAACCAATGCTTGAGTTCACCATTTGCCAGGGCGGTGGTGTTTTCAAGCCGTTGAATTTCACCGCTCGCAAAGATACTTTTACCCAATACCGAGCCGCGCGGGATGCCTAGCTCGCCAAGTTCGCGGTTGCGATTCCAGGCGACAATCTCAAAGTTGCGGTCGACAGCGTAAAGCGAGAGCGGCAGACTATCAATGATGGCCTCTATGAAGCGGCGTTGTGCTTGCACTTCCGCGGTGCGCCGTTCGACTTCTATCGTTAGATTCGCCGAAGCTGCGCGCGCTGCCTGGTAAAGACTGGATATGTGCGCAGCCAACGCAGCCTGCTGCGCAGCCGCATCAACCAACCGGCAAACGGTGTCGTCGCAGTCTTCACGTTTATCGAAAGCAACAATCAGCGCGCCCTTGGGACGACCGCCGAACCTGAGAGGCGCCGCATATTCCACCCGGTGAGCCTCATCACGCAGCAGAAAGTCATTTGGTTCACTGATCAATAAGGGCGCAACACTTGAAGATGTGGAAGCTGTCAACCAACTCTTTAGTCGATCGGCGTGCAGCAGAGCGATGCCTTCTGCGCTCCCCTCGCGATCGAAAACACAAGCGGCCTCACTATCGTCACCAAGACTGATAAAAGCTGCGCACATCGCGGCGCTCGTGCCTTCGTAGGTCGCCCCAGCGACACGGTTCACCAACTGATCGAGTTCAAGAGTCCGCAGGAGTCCGCGGCCCAGATCGGCCAGAAACCTCAGTTCACGATTGCTATCAATGAGCTCCCACTCTCTCTGTGCGGCGCGTAAATGCGCCGCTGAGCGGGAAACAATTTCAGTCGACGACGACTTGGCAATACACTCGTCGGCCCCGGCCGCGAATGCCTGCTGCTTTTGGCTGTCTGAGTCGTCATCTGAAAGCCCGATCACCGGCAGTTTGCTTGTCGCCGGCTGCGCGCGCAGCAGCCTGCAAAATGCCAGTCCATCGACTTCCGACAGCGCCAAATCAACGACTACAAGATCGCACGACTCTGTTTGCAGTAAGCGCAACGCCGACGTTGTATCGGCAGCGCTCAGCGCGCGATAGCCGGCTTTTTCGAACATACCACGAAGCCGTTCGCCCGCGTTGGCATCGTCGTCAACAACCAGAACGGTGGCATTTTGTTGGGGGTTGGTGGCAGAAGGCATGCTTCAATCCTGAACCGCTGGGCAGGTCTGGGTAACCCTGAGCCCGGAGTATGGCGTTTTGCGTTCGCTTGACCGAACACATAACCACATTCCAGCAGCGATTGAAAGCGATGCCAATAGGAATGTCAAGACTGTTGATCTGAAGCCGGTTCAATAGCGAGTAAACTCGGCTGCGGTCGGCGCATGTGAGGAAGGACGAGAACGAAGATAACTTAGTTGACGGAAGCCAGGACTTCATCGTGTCCAAGTTTCATCAGCTTGTCGTTTTTTAGGCGAGTAGACTCTGAGGGATCAGACTTCGATATCTTGTCCAGCTTGTGACCTGACTTGGCGCGGTACATAGCCTGATCAGCGGCTACGAGTAGTTGATCCAACGTTTCGCCGTCAGCACCGTAGGTTGAGGTACCGATGCTGATGCCCACGCGCGCCCGACCGACGCTGCGAACATGAAGCGAGAACTCTGAAACCGCAGTTTCGATGCGTTGCGTTAAATCTTCAACCTGGTTTCCGTCCAGTTCCTGGACAATGGCAATAAACTCATCGCCGGCGTAACGGGCGAGAAAGTCATACTCGCGAAGTTGCCCCTGAATTATTCGCGCCATCTCGCGAAGCATTTTGTCGCCAACTTTATGTCCAAACGTATCGTTGACGAGTTTGAAATCGTCCAGGTCAAGCATGACAACCTGGAAGGGCCGCGCGTTGCGTCTGGCCCGCGAGGCTTCTTCATCAAATCGCAACGCCATGTAGCGCGCATTAGGCAGGCCGGTGAGCTGATCGGTAAGCGCGTTGGACTCGGCTTCGGCGTGTTGCATAGAGTTTGATAAGGCGTCGGAAGCCAATCGGGTAACCGTCTCCAGGAAACGCATATGGTCGTCAGTATATTGCTCAAGTTCCGTGGAATAGACTGAAAGTGCGCCCAGGATCATTTCATTCTTGAACAAAGGTAGCGACGCCATCGAGCGGTATTCGGGTTCGATATCAAGGCCGGCTAAGTCCAAACTCGGATGAAGTTGATTGACCGGACTGCGATTGGCCAGTGCAAATCCAGTGACACCCTCGCCGGGCGCAACACATTTGGCGGCCAGGATCTGAGCATTTCGCCCGGCGACGTGAGCAGGTGTGGCATAACCCTTCAACTCATCGTAAAGGTAAACTACGCAAGTTTGAAACGGCACTACCTGCCCCACTTTATCAACCAGAACCTCCACGGTGTTTTGTACGCTCAGTGAGGAACCGAAGGTACGGGCGATCTCATATAGCGCATAGACTTCCTGGTGTGCGCTCTTGATCTGGTTGTAAGCCGAATCAGCCCCTCTCTCACGTGACTGCGCCAGGTCAACCTCGCCCAACTTCGGTGGTTCATGCGCATCACTAGACGGCAATTGTTGCGGTAGGCCAGCCGCCGCGATTTGCGACTCGAAGCGCGGAAGATGTTTGATGAATAAGTCGACAACTCGTGGATCGAAATGAGTTGCGGATCCACGCAAGAGAAAATCTACAGCCTCTTCGCGCGTCATCCCGCGACGAAAAGGACGATCTTCTCTAACGGAATCGAAACAGTCGACTACGGAAATGATCCGCGCCGTAATCGGAATCTGTTCCGCCTTTAGTCCATCCGGATAACCAAGTCCATCCCATTGCTCATGATGGTGACGAACGATTGGTAACACCGGATAAGGAAAGTCAACGCGGCTGAGAATCTGTGCACCGACGGTGGTGTGGATTTTCATCTTTTCAAACTCGGCCTGAGTCAGGCGGCCAGGCTTGTTAATAATATGCGCGGGCACCGCGAGCTTTCCGATGTCGTGAAGTAAGGCTCCGGCTTTTAAGGCAGCTATCTCAGCTTTTGAGAGTCCAAGGATTTCTCCCAATCCCGCTGCGTAGATTTGGACGCGACGCACGTGGCAATGGGTGGACTGATCTTTTGCATCAATCGCCGTAGCCAGCGCTTCTGCCGTAGCGAAATGTAAACGACTTAGCTCTTCGCTTTCGCGAGTCTTGGCAGTAAGACGAGACCAGGCGAGATAAATTAATTGCGCAACAACAACTGTCGCGATACTCAAGAGAGCGAGGGAATACGTTTGCTGAATACCCCAGGCAACAATGAACGCCACAACGGCAAAAAGAAATAACCGATAGTGGCTGAGTAAAAATTTTCGGCCCCTGATGTAATCCGCCACGTCGAGCAGGCTCATCCACGCTCCTCAACCGACCTTTGGCTCTACGAAAAACGAAATAGACCCTCATTCCCAGTCTCCGCGCGACCGACAACTGGTGGTCGATCAGTTTTTGGCCGGAAGCAGAACTGGGGCAATCAGCTTTGCTTCCGGCCACGAGCGGGGCAAGCGAGCAAGCTCTCGGGCTTGCCTTGCTGGGTGAGAGTCTTGTCAAAATCGATTGGCTGGCACTTTCGCCATTCGATTTCAGAAATTGTGGCGGCTCGGACTCCGTGCGGAGAGCCCGTGAAGCCTGAGCTTCTCAGCCGCGCAATTCCCTATTCTCAATTGCCGTGCCGCGTACAAACATGGTGGTCACGCAAAATAGATCAATCGAGATGCTGGCACTTTTGCAACGCCATCCGCATGTCTTCGTTTAAACAAGGATCGCAAATCATTCTGACAGGTCAGATTGGAAAGCTCGCGTCAAACTGCTCAAACGCTCGGTTGACAAAAGTTGAAGTAAGCGGGCAACCTCGTCTTTAAGGCAATAACCACAACTGTTTCTGGAGAGAGTTTTTGCTAAACACAGGCTTCTTCATTACGCCAATCACCGGTCATTAGTGCTTAAGTTCAGCGAAGTGGCAGATTCAATCAGCAAACGCCTGGAGACGAATCGACCCGCGGGTTACATCGAGTTGCTGCGGGGCAATCGCAGCTTTCGCCAGGTATGGCTCGGTCAGGGTGTCAGCCAGATGGGCGATTGGTTTGACACGATTGCCCTTTACACCATCATCCTTAATCTGACCGGGTCGGGTCGCGCCGTGGGACTGTTGCTGGTTGCTCGTTTTGTTCCGAGTTTTCTAGTCGGTTCGCTTTCAGGTGTGGTTGCGGATCGATTCAATCGCCGCTCAATCATGATCATTTCCGATCTATTGCGCGCGGTGGTGGTCCTTGGTTTTCTATTCGTTCGCCGTGCCGATCAGCTATGGATCATTTACTTTTTAACCGTAGTGCAACTGGCCCTTTCCACTTTTTTCGAGCCGGCCAAGACGGCCATAATTCCCTCCATTGTTTCTGATCGCGAACTCGTTGCGGCCAACGCAATTTCCTCAGTTACTTGGTCTGCCATGCTCACCTTAGGTGCGGCTATCGGCGGCGTGGTAACCGGATGGTTCGGCACTGACGTCGCCTTTATTCTTGACGCGATGACGTATTTACTTTCAGCAGCTTTGATAGCCAGCGTTCGCATACCCAAGCGCCCACCTCGCGAAAAGAGCAAACTTACTTTTGGCCGGGCTCTGGGCATAACGCAAACTATTGAAGGGGTGCGCTACGTAAAGGATAGACCGCGGGTGCTGGCTCTGCTGCTGGTGAAGCCGGCCTGGGGTATGGGTGGCGGCATCCTGACTCTGTTGGCAGTCTTCGGTGAAAAGATTTTCCCGGTTGGCAAAAGCGCAGCGACAGGCATTGGTGTTCTTTTCGCGGCGCGCGGAATTGGCACCGCTGTCGGGCCAATTGTGGCCCGTCGCATCTCGGGCGAAGGGAAGAAACGCATGCAGATTTCGATCGGAATAGCGTTTCTTATCGGCGGTGCTTTCTACATGGCGTTTGGCTGGGCTACAAGTTTTGTGGTGGCGCTCCTCGTCCTTGGATTG
>WNFK01013325.1_pt1 | contig 25659 bp, 24 predicted proteins | sample 5400281 | NCBI WGS metagenome assembly WNFK01 (sample SAMN13153350, study PRJNA577476) | soil metagenome | isolation source: 20 cm soil on Douglas fir-dominated hillslope | place: USA:California | collected 2013-09-17
AGTAGCCGAGGTTGCGGATGAATTTCCCCCCCGCGCTGGATGAGCCGAACTCCACTTGCGGGAGCTGAAAGCCCGAATGCCGCCCCGGCTTGATGGGAAAGATATAGAAAGGAAGCGCGAGCACCGGGATGTGCTTGATGTAGAACACGACAGGCCTCGCGATCACCTTGTCCCGGAGCAGGATTTTCATCTTGCTGCTTCCGAAGTGGTAGTGAGGTCCGTCCAGATCGCACGTGGTGTAGCTCCCGTTCTTCACGAGGAGGACGTCGTCGGAGACCTTTCGGATTTGCTCCCCGTAGTAGAACCCTTTCTCGTACGCCGTCTTGCCCGCGTAGATCGTGCCGCGGCGAATCGGCAGGTCATAGGTCATGGTGTGACCCGTGATGCGGTCCCTGCCGTCCAAGAGCACCGGGCTTCCTTCCGCACGCATCCGCTCGGTCTTCGTGTTGAAGTTGACGCGCTCCGCGTTCAGGCGCAGCTCCTTGTACGTCACGTCGGAAGAGCCGACGACGTTCACCTCGTTCCGGTCGACGTCGTAGATGATTCGCTCGCCGCGGTATCGAACCCGCTCCTCCTGTTGCGCACGGCTCGTGTCCCCTTCCGCCACCATGAAATAGGTGCCCTCACTCCGGCCCACCACCGTGGCCCGCCGCGCCCGGCCGTGGGCGAATTCCACGATGATGCTGTCGCCGCTCGAGATATTCCGCCCGCCCTGCGCGCTGTCCTCGCTCGCGGGCCAGTACGAGCTTTGGGCGTGCCCCACGATGACCGCCCTCCGGGTCTCCTCGTCCGGAAGAAAGAGGGTCACGGTGTCCCCGACCGCGTGGCTCCGCTCGCCGCGGCCGCGCTCGCTCTTCGCTTCGTAGTTCACGACGGCGTGAGGGCGCACCTGGACCGATTGGACGCGGTGCCGGTCCATTCGGATGTCGAGGGTGTCTCCCTGAATCTCCCCCTCCTCGTCCCACGCGCGCGGGTTCCCGACCAGAAGCGCTCGGTTCTCGGACTGGTAGAACTCCCCGCGATCCCCTTTCGCCCGAAGCTTGTCGCGCTCCACCTGGACGTCTCCGACCGCGAACACCGCCCGCTTTGCGTTGTCGAACTCCATGGAGAGGCCGCGGACCTGGGTGGACGTCCCTCCCGATTCCTCGACGGTAAGAACCGGGTTCTGGTTCGCCCACGCGTAGTCTGCCCGCCGGTCATATCGGACCCGCCCGGCGTGCACCGTCGTGCTCTCCGCGCGATCGACGGCCACGACGTTTCCCTGGGCGAGGATCACGTCCTTCGCCCGGTCGTAATCGATCTGGCTGGCGGTCAGGGTTCTTGTGGAATCCTCCATGCGCGGGCTGCCCACGATCACCGACCGGTTCTCGTTGCGGTAGAACCGCGCCTCCTGTCCCGTGATCCGCGCGGTGCCCTCCTGGATCCGGACGTTTCCGCGGAGGATGGCGAGGCGCGCCTTCCGGTCGTACGACGCCTCGTCCCCCCACATCGTGGTCTTGCCGTCGATGATCTTCACGTTTCCCATCAGAAAGACGATCTCACGCTTGCGGAAGACCCGGGCCGAGTCGCCCGTGGCCGTGGTGCTGCCGTGTTCCACCGTGACGTGAATCGCGGTGTAGACATCCTCGTCCGAGGTCGCGGAGCCCGAGAGCCGGTCCGCCTTCATGTGGTAGGCCTCATCGGCGCCCCCACGCGCGGCCGCCGGGGCGCGGGGGACGGGCCCGGGCGTCGTCGGCGCGGGGGTCTGGCCGGCTCCGCTTCCGGTCCCCATGGCTGCCGCCATAGCGAATGCCAAGAACGAGACGCGGATGGGACCGGAGGACCGGCCGTCAAAGCGCATCGGGAACGCGGGCCTCGAGGTGAGGCAGCGCCGAGGCCAGAAGAAAGAACGAGCCGGCTACGACGACCACACCTCCGGTTTCCGTCGCCCACGCCAGGGCCCGGTCCAGCGCTTCCGGAATCGACGGGATCGCCTCGCAGGTGAGATGGCGTGAGGGGGCGGCGCGAAGAAGGGTGGAGGCGGGGGTGGCGCGCTCCCCTTCAAACTGGGTGAGGTAGAAGCGTCTCGCCACCGAGCCCAGCCGCCTCAAGAATTCCGTGTGAGCCTTGTCCTGCGACAACGCGACCACGAATGCGACGCTGCGGTCGGGGAAGAGCGCTCCGACCGTCTCGGCCAGCGCGCCGGCGCCCTCCGCGTTGTGCGCGACGTCGACCAGTACCGGGGGCTCCCCACGAACGAGCTCCGCGCGGGCGGGCCACCGCGTGCGAGCAATCCCGCGCTCGATGGCGGACGCGATTTCCACCGGCGGTCGGCCTTCCAGCACCTTCTCGGCCGCGAGTGCCGCGAGCGCCGCATTCCGCGCCTGATGCTTCCCCAAGAGATTCGTCCGAAGCCTCCCTGAATAGGAGGATGTTTCCAGCTGGAACTCGGTTCCATCGAGGCTCAAGCCGCGCGTGGTGTACCGCACCGCGCTTCCGAGCCAGCTCACCACAGCCCCCTTTTCCGCGGCGACCCCGGCGATCACCGTTTTCGCCTCCCGTGTCCTGACGCCGCAGACGAGCGTCCCCCCAGGCTTGACGATTCCTGCTTTCTCAGCCGCGATCCGCTTCAACGTGTTGCCCAGGATCTCGTGATGGTCGCTGCTGATCGTGGTGATCACCGAGACGCGCGGGCTCAGGATATTCGTGGCATCCAGCCGACCGCCGATTCCCACCTCCACGACCGCGATGTCCAGATTCGATGCCGCGAAATGGTCGAAGCACAGCGCGGTCGCGGCCTCGAAGAAGGAGGGACCCTGGGCCTCGAAGCGCGGCCACCAGCGCTCGAGTAGGTTCTCAAGCGCCTCATCGGTGATCTCCCGACCCTGGACGCGGATCCGCTCGTGGAATCGCAAGAGGTGGGGAGACGTGTAGAGGCCGGTCCTCAGCCCAGCGGCGCGGAGGATGGAATCGAGGTGTGCCGCGGTGGACCCCTTGCCGTTCGTCCCGGCGACGAGGACCGACGCGAACGCACGGTCAGGACGCCCCGCCGTCTCGAGCAGGCGCTCGATTCCCACGAGGCCCGGGCGCATTCCGCTGCGCTCGAAGAGGTACATGGCATCCAGGCGCCGTGTGAGGGGGGCGCTCGCGGGCGCCTTCATTCGCGGATGGGTATCTCTCGATCGGCGGGAAACGCTGCGGAGCCGCCGGGCGTCGTCCCCGGTGCTTCATCGGGTGCCTCGGCCGGGCCCTGGGTGCCCTGCGGGCTCGGCGCTCCATTGACGCTAGGCGCCGTCACCCCCGGAGTTGAATCGGCTTGGACCGGCTGGAGCGGCGCCCCCGGGGCGGGCGCTGGCGGAGGCGTGGATGCGATCGGACCGCCCACCGCGCGGAACCGGGCGAGGGTTTCCCCCGCGCGCCGCCGCGGCTTTTGGGGCAGGAGCGCCGCCGCGGCGAAGAAATGCAGGAGCGAGGCGAGCGTTCTTCGAAGCTCGTTCCGGTGCACGATTCGATCGATCATTCCCTTCGCGAGGAGAAACTCCGACCGCTGAAATCCCTCCGGAAGCTCCTGGTTGATGGTCTGCTTGATCACGCGGGGCCCCGCGAAGCCGATCAAGGCTCGCGGCTCGGCCAGAATCACGTCCCCGACGGATGCGAAACTGGCCGTGACGCCGCCCGTCGTCGGATGCGTCATGATTGAAATGTACGGAACTCCGGCATCCGAGAGCCGCGCCAGGAGGGCGTTCGTCTTCGCCATCTGCATGAGGGAGAGAATGCCTTCGAACATCCTCGCGCCGCCTGAGGAGGAGAGGAGCACGAGCGGGTGCCGGGTTTCGAGGGCGAGCAGGATGCCGCGCGCGATCCGCTCCCCCGACGCGGAGGCCAGGCTCCCGCCGAGGAACGAGAAGTCCATCACGCCGATCACGAGCGGGCGCCCCTCGATGGCTCCCTCCCCCACGAGGATCGCCTCGCTCAGGCCCGTCTCTTCGCGCGCTTTTCGCAGCCGATCGGCATAGCGCTTCGTGTCGCGGAACTTGAGCGGGTCGGTCGAGACGATTTCGGAGAAGCGCTCGACGAAGGACTCCTCATCGAGAAGGATCTTGAGGTAGGTTCGGGCCGAGATCCGGAAATGATAGGAGCACTTGGTGCAAGTCCAGAGGTTCCGCTCGAGCTCCTTTTGGTACAGGATCTCGCCGCAATCCTCGCACTTGGTCCAGAGCCCGTCCGGCAGCTCCCGTTTCCGCTGCGGCGTCCTGAGCCCTTCCTTTGACTTCTTGAGCCAGCTCATACGCTCGGATCCTCCGGGAGGACGCGATACATCACGATAGCATCCTCCACCGGGCTCCGGTAGTAGTTCTTTCGAATCGCGATGTCGATGAACCCATTCTTATAATAGAACTTACGCGCCGCCTGGTTCGATTGCCTGACCTCGAGAGTTACCCGCCGGACACCGGCTTGGGCCGCGTCGCGCACAAGCTCGTCCAAGAGCGTTTGGGCGACGCCGTGCCGCCGCTCGGCCGAATGGACGGCCAGATTCCCGATGTGGGCTTCATCTGGGATGAACACCGCAAGGATGTATCCGATCAGGTTCCTGCCCTGAATCGCGCCCCGTGCGTACCCATGAACCGCGGCGTCCAGCTCCGATTCAAACATGCCGCGGGTCCAAGGGTCGCTGAAGGAGTCTCGCTCGAGCACGACGATCTGGTCCAAATGCTCGGCCGTGAGCGGGACGATCCGGACCGAATCTTTGTCCGTCATGAAGACGGCTTCCTTGCGTTGGGAGCGCGACCGTAGGAGGGCGCGGCGTCCGCGAGATCCTCGATTCGCCCGGCGAGAAGGTTCCGGTCCCCCAGCTCGGCGACGGCGGCCGCGGTCGGCGGGGGCGAATCCGCGCCCCCCTCGGTCCCGCCTGGCGACCCGGGCCGTCCGTCGAGGAGGACAAGCCCCTCCTCCTCCAGCAGCTCGCGAATCTCGGGCTTCAGGTCGGGTGCCGCCACCCAGATCGCCGTGTTCTTGGGGCCCGCCGCTTTGCGGAGGGCGTCCGCGAGATCCTCCTCTGAAATGCGCTCGGGACCCCAGAGACTGCCCGGCTGGGCTCCCGCCGACCAGAGCGAGGCTTGGACCTGGCCGCGCTCCCCTTGGAGCACGGTGGCGATGAGACCTCGCGCGAAGCGGTGTCGATACGCGTTCGCCTCGTGCGAGGAGACAAGCGTCAGTTTGGCCGGGAGCCCGAAGCAAACACCCTTCGCCCACGCGAACCCGATTCGAAGCCCGGTGAAGGACCCCGGACCTCGGGACACGGCGATACCCGTGAGGTCGCGAAGCGTCAGGTTTCGTTCTCGGAGAAGGTCCTCCGAAGCGCGCGAAAGCCCGCTGGAATGCTCGCCGGGATCCAGGGTTCCCCAAGACGACGCGGAGCCGTCCAAGGCCAACGCCACGGAGCCGAAGCGATTCGCGGTATCAATCCCGAGGATATAGCGCATCGCTCCAGGTATCCCGATCCAGCTTCCCTTCCTTGATGAGGGTGTGCCAGCGCTCGCCCCCCGCGTGGATCCTGATCTCGCGGGCGGCTTCGCCGGAGTAGCGAAGGGTCAGCTCGAGCCTCTCCGCCGGGATCCGGCCGGGTGCGCGGTCGGCCCATTCCACGAGCACGATCGCATCCCGGTCCGCGAGGTCCTCGATTCCGAGCGTGTCCCACTCCCCCGGGGCCTGCAAGCGGTAAAGGTCCGCGTGGACGATCGCGGGGGATGCTCCGTAGACCTCCACGCGCACGTAGGTGGGGCTTCGGCTCCGCGTTCCGGGATGAATGCCCTCGACAATCCCTGAAACCAGGGTCGTCTTGCCGGTGCCCAGATCCCCCGTGAGCGCGACCCAGTCCCCCGGAATCGCCAGCGCTCCGATGCGCCTTCCGAAGGAAACTGTTTCCGCCGCCCCGCGCAGGAGCGAGCGCACCTCGATGTCCAAGAGATTCAGCCCCGAGGAGTGAGTGTGGCCGTGGGCAGGATCATCTCTTCCAGGGAAACGCCACCGTGCTGGAAGCTCCCACGGTACTTGTTCTCGTATTCGTGGAAATTGGTCGGATAGACGAAATAGAAATCTTCCTTCGCGATGATGTAGTTCTTGTTCATCGAATCCGCCGGCAGCCGGAACCGCCCCGGCTCCTTCAGGTGCACCGCATATTTGGAGTCGCAGGCGAGATTGGTCCCGTACTTGAATCGAAGGTTCGTCGAGGTCTCCCTGTTACCGTACACGAGGGCGGAGCGCCGGCTCAGGACCGCTCCGTGATCACTCGTCACGATGACGGTGCAATCCTGCTTCGACATCCACTTCAGCGCGTCGAAAAGCGATGAGTGGAGGAACCAGGAGCGCATCACCGACCGGAACGCCGACTCGTCGGGAGCGAGCTCGCGAAGGAGATCCGATTCGGATCGCCCGTGGGTGAGCATGTCTAGGAAATTGAATACAAGCGCGACGAGCGGAATATTCTGGAATGTGACGACGTTGCGCCTCACGTTGTGCGCCTCTTCGGCGTTGTAGATCTTGATGTACTTGGGCGGCGAAGCAAGCTCGACCGACAGCCGCTTGAGATGCAGATCCAGGAGCTGCCGCTCGTAGCGGTTCTTGCTCCGCTCGTCCCCGGAGCCTTCGTGCCAGAACTCGGGGTGCTGTCGCTGGATCGCGTCGGGAAAGAGCCCCGCGAAAATCGCGTTTCGTGAGTACGGCGTCGCGGTCGGCAGGATCGAGACGTGGTAGTCCATTTGGATGTCGAAGAATTCCCGGATCAACGGCTCCACCGTGAGCCATTGGTCGAGCCTCATGCAATCCACGATGATGAAATAGACGCGGCGTTTCTGCCGCAGCAACGGCGCGACCCAGCGCCCGAGGACGTCCACGGAGAGCGGAGGGGCGTCGTTCCCCTGCACCCACGAGGCATAGTGCGCATCGACGTACTGGCCGAACTCCACGTTGAGCTCGCGTCTCTGGTCCGCGTGCGCCTGCTTGAGTCCCTCGTCTTCGACTTGATCCAACTCGACGTCCCACTGCGCGCTCCGCGCGTAGAGATCGAGCCACCCGCGCCAATCGAGGCCGCCCGCGGATTCCGCGCGAAGCCGCGACAGCTCGGCCACGTAGTCGCGTGCCCGCTGGCCCTCCTGCAGGCGGTCCGATTCGAGGAGACGCTTCAGCGCGAGGAAAATCTGAGTCGGACGCACCGGCTTGATCAGATAGTCGTTGATGCGCTTCCCGATGGCCTCGTCCATGAGCGATTCGGCTTCGTTCTTCGTGACCAGCACGATCGGGACCGAGGGGTCGTGTCCCTTGATCGCTTCGAGCGTGGCGAGCCCATCCAGCCCGGGCATTGACTCGTCGAGCAGGATGACGTCGAACTGCTCGCGCTCGGCGCACGCGACGGCGTCGTTGCCGTTCGAGACGGAGGTGACCCGGTACCCCTTCGATTCCAGAAGCAGAATGTGGGGCTTCAAGAGGTCGATCTCGTCATCGGCCCACAGGATTTTTCTGTTCTGCAACACCATGGGTCTGTCGGCTCAGGTATTACGCGGAACCGGGGTTCGGGGAAGGGGCTTGAGGCAACACCACGGCCACGGTGGTCCCATGGCCGGGCACGGATTCCACGATGGAGATCCTGCCGTGATGGTACTCGTGCACGACACGCCTCGCAAGCGCCAACCCCAGCCCCCAACCGCGCCGCTTCGTGCTGAACCCGGGCGCGAACGCCCGCCGGCGCTCGGCGGGCGTCATGCCGCGGCCGTTGTCTTTGACGCTGAGCTCCACCTCGTGCCGCCCGCTCCGCCAGCTCAATCCCACTTCGATGACGCCTCTGGGCTTATCGGCGGCGTCGATCGCGTTTCGAATCAGGTTCTCGACCACCCACTCGACAAGCTCCCTGTGAAAGGCGACCCTCGGGATCGGTTCGTAGTGCTCCACGATTTCCACCTCAAGACCCAGGTGCGGAACGCGGCGGCGGAAATAGCTCACCGCCCCCGCGACGACCTCGGTCAGGTCTCCTTCTTTGAGCGCGGGAACGGAGCCGAGCTGTCCGAACCGTGAAGCAACCTTGTTGAGCCGGTCGAGATCAATATCAATCTCGGAAGCGATCGCCTCGAGCCGCTCCGGGCTTCTGTCCGCGCCGGCGGCCGCCTCACGCAGATGCGCGGACCAGCCAAGGAGCGACGAGAGAGGCGTCCCGAGCTGGTGCGCGGTCTCCTTGGCAAGCGCGGCCCAGAGCGATCGCTGCTCCCCCGCCATGATGGCGCGAAACCCGACGAATCCAAGAACGAACAGCATCAGAACGACCCCGAACTCGATATAGGGAACCCATCGGAGCTGAGCCACCAGGGAAGGCTCGCCATAGTGGACGAGCCCGAGCACGGCCGGTCCGCCGAGCCGCTGGATCTGGACGGGCCCGTGCCGCCGATCGAGCTTCGCGGCGGTATCCTGGATCCTTTTCACTGCGGGCGGAATGATCCCGGTCGCGGCCGCGCGCTGGAGGACCGAATCGGGGACGGCTTCCGGGGGAACGTCGATGTGCTTCCAGGCGCGCGGAATCCCCGCGTTATCGGTGAGGATGATTGGAAAATTGATGTTCCCCACGACCTCCCGGAAGATCGGGATCAACGTCGGATCCTCGGCGGCTTGGAACGTGGAGACCGCGAAGAAGCGGGCGAGCACGTAGCAGAGGTTCTGGGTTTCGTTGTTGAGCCGGCGAATCAGGTAGTTCGTGTGAACCACGAGTGCCGCCATGAGGGCGACGACGGCGAGAAATAGAAACACCTTGTAGGGAAGCGGCCGGACCGTCCGCGGCCGGGCGGTGCGGTTTTCGGGCATACCGCAGGCCTCAGACGGGCCCGATCTCCCGGTCGCCGTCCCAATAAGGCGCCAGCGCGTCCGGGAGGCGCACCGAGCCTCGTTCCGTCTGGTGATACTCGAGGAGCGTCGCGAAGGTGCGCGGGAGCGCCAACCCGGAGGCATTCATGGTGTGAACGTACTCCGCCTTCGCCGCGCGCTCCGGCCGAAACCGGATTCCCGCGCGGCGCGCCTGGAAGTCCTCGAAATTGGTGCAGGAGGACACCTCGAGCCATCGGCCCTCCCCCGGCGCCCACGTCTCCAGGTCGTAGCATTTGGCTCCGGCGAAGCTCAAGTCCCCTGCCGCGAGAAGCACGACACGGTGGGGCAACTCGAGCGCGTCCAGAACCGCCTCGGCATCGGCGAGCAGCTTCTCGTGCTCGTCGTAGGACGTCTCCGGCCGAACGAACTTGACCAGCTCCACCTTGTCGAATTGGTGGACGCGGATCATGCCGCGCGTATCGCGACCGTAGGCGCCCGCTTCCCTCCTGTAGCTCGCGCAATATCCGACGTGATAGATGGGAAGCCTTTCCCCATCCAGGATCTCCTCGCGGTAGATGTTGGTGATCGGCACTTCGGCGGTCGGATTGAGAAAGAGATCCTCGTCTTTCACCCGGTACATATCCTCTTCGAGCTTGGGGAGCTGCCCGGTCCCGAAGAGACATTCCCGCCGGACGAGATGGGGCGCCCACACCTCCGTGTAGCCGCGCTGGGTCGCCGAATCGATCATGAACCGGATCAAGGCGCGCTCGAGGCGGGCGCCGCGCCCGGTGAAGAGCAGGAACCCCGCGCCGGCGATCTTCCCCGCGCGCTCGAAGTCGAGAAGGCCGAGCGACTCCGCAAGCTCCCAATGCGGTTTAGGCTTGAACCCGAACTCACGGATCGAGCCGGACTCGCGCACCACGATGTTTCCCGCAGCGTCTGCGGCTCGCGGGACCGAAGGGTGCGGGACGTTGGGAATCCATGCGAGGATCTTCTCGAGATCCGATTCCAGCTCTGCGATCCGTGCATCCAGAACCTTGATCTCCTCGCCCACCCGTTTCATCGCCGCCACCTTGTCCGGGGCGTCCTTCCCCGCGCGTTTGAGACGGCCGATTTCCTCCGAGACGTCGTTCCGCTCGTGCTTCAGCCGCTCGGCTTCGACGAGGAGACCGCGCCTCTCCTCGTCGAGGATCAGGTAGCGGTCCAGATCTGCTTGGGTTTTCTTGAGCGCGATCGCTTCCCGCACGCGATCGGTTTCGGTGCGGATGCGCTTGAGATCGAGCATGAGCGTCTAGTGGGAGCTTTCGGCGGGAGAGAGGAGGGCGCGGGCCCCGTCGAGCAGGAGACGGCGCGCGAGCCTCGCGCCGATCTGCTCCTCGTCCCCGGCCTTTCCTTCTTCTTCGTCGCGGTAGACCTTGATTCCTTCGCGGTCCGCGATCACGCCCTCGAGATGGAGGCGGTTGCCATCCAGCTTTGCGAGAGCCCCGATCGGGACGGAGGGATCGCCCGTGACCTCGCGTTGGAACGCGCGCTCCGCCTCGATCTCCGCGCGCGCGATCGCGTCATCGAGGTGCTTCGCGGCCTTGAGCAGATCCTTCGAGCCTTTCAGGATCTCGATGCCGAGCGCACCCTGCCCCGGTGCCGGAATGACCACCTCGGTTGTGAACACCTCGGTGACCCGATCCTGGTATCCCAGGTGCTCGACGGCCGAAGCCGAGACGACGAGCCCGTCGACTTCTCCCATCTCGAGCTTCCTCATCCGCTCCTCCAGGCTTCCCGAGAAATCCACGATGGAGAAATCGTCCCGGTAGTGGAGAAGCTGCGCGCGCCGGATCGGCGTGTGCGCGCTGATCGCCGACCCCTCCGGGAGCTCGTCCATGATGATTCCGTCGCGCGCGATGAGCACGTCAAAGGGCGTGAATCGTGCCGTCACGGCCGCCAGCACGATGCCCTGGGGCGGCTCGGGCGGCACATCCTTCATGTTCTGGACGGCGATGTCGATCTCGCCCTGGACCAGCGCGTTCTCCAGCGGAAGGCCCGGCCAGCGAGTCGAATTGCCGCGGCCACGCTCGGCGGCATGCCCGATCGGAACGAGCACGGTCGCCGCGGATCCTAAGTGCGGCTTCAAGAGCTCGGCGATCTGCTCACCCAGAATGCGGCCCAAACGGTTGTCACGGACGCCGATTTTGATTCGATGTTTGCTCATGGGACGCCGACGCTAGCACACGCCGGTGGGGGGGTCAACGCGGCGCCCGCCGGGATCAGGCCTCGCGAAGCGCTTCGACGATGACCCGCCGCGCGGCCTTGCGCGAAGGGAAGAATCCTCCGAGCGCGCCCATGACCGCGGCGAAGATCATTCCGGAGAGGAGCATCGAGGGCGTGACCTGGAAGCGAAACGCGATCTCGCTGAAGGAGGCGAAATTCATCGTGCTCGTCGTGATCCCGTTCACGGGAAGGGCCATGAGCGAACCCAGGAGGCCGCCCAGCGTCGCGAGGAGGACCGATTCGATGAGGAAGGAAGTAAGGATCGATCCGCGCGAGAAGCCGAGGGCCAAGAGCGTCCCGATCTCCTTCGTGCGCGAGCCGACGGCAGCGTACATCGTGTTGAGCGCGCCGAAAATCGCCCCGAGCGCCATCACCAGCGTGACGAAGAGCCCGAGTCCGCGAAGAAGAGCGGCGAGGGTCGCGGACTGCGCCGCATAGAATTCGTCCTCGTGCTTCACCTGGACGCTCATGCGCGGGTCCGCTTCCAGGCGCTTCCGGAGCGCCCCGAAGTGCGAGGGCTCGTCCAGACGCAGCGTGACGCTTTGATAGACCGGACGGTCGAAGACCGGCATGAAAAGCTCCACGTCCCCCCAAATCTCGGAATCGAACGCGGTTCCTTGCGCGTCGAACACGCCCACGATGGACCACTGGCGTCCGGCGAGCTTGATGCGATCCCCCAGCGTGCAGTGCGCGATCCTCGCCTGCGCGAGCTTGCCTACGACGACCTCCTCGAGCCCCGGCCGGAACATGCGGCCTTCCACGAGGTGGATCTTCGGGCGAAGCGCGACCGACTTCGCGGTGACGCCTCGCACGACCACGTTGGCCGGCGTCCCGTTCTTTCGCTTGAGATTCCAGAGCACGACCAGCTCGTGGGTCGCAAGCGGGGTCCCGTCCGGCGCCCGGGCGATCTCGGGCTGGCTCTCGATCGATGCAGCCGCGTCCCGCGCCACGATGCTGGTCAGCTCGGCGGTCGAACCGTTCCGGATCACGATCGCGTTCGTGGGAGATCCGGTCGCCTGGAGTGCCGACTGGAACCCGCCCGCCAGGGCGAGGGTGAAGATGAAGACCCAGGAAACAAGACCAATCCCGAGCGCGGTCAAGACGGTGCTCACCTTGCGCGCCGAGAGATTGCGAAGGTTGTAGGCGAGCGGGATGGCCACCGTGCCCTCAGGCCACCTTGCGCAGCGCGGAAGCGATCTCGAGACGCGCCGCCTGGACGGCCGGAGCCACGCCGCTCAGGAAACCCATGATCGCGGCGAGCAGGAACCCGAGCAGGATGGTTTCCGGCAAAACCCGGAAATTCGGAAAGAATCCGCCCGCGGTGAAATCGGATTCACGGAAGACGAGCGCCGCAAGCCCGCAGCCCAGAGCTCCTCCCAGGAGGGAGAGGAAGAGCGCCTCGCCGCCGACGAGACGGAGGATGAGACCGTCCGAGAAACCCAGCGTCTTGAGCACCGCGATCTCCTGGGTCCGCTCCCGCGCGGCCATCATCATCGTGTTGATCGTGACGAGCATGATCGCGAACACGATCGCCGAGCCGATGATGGTGAGCAGGAGCTGAACGTTCCCGATCATGGAGATGAACCCGGCCTGGAACGCCTTCTCGGTTTCCGTCTTGGTCGGTTGCGGGCTGTTCTCGAAGATGGCGTCCACCCGACCGCTCACCGAAGCGGCGAGATCGGGTGAGGCAATCCTGAGCCAGTAGATTCCCACGAAGTTCCGCCTCCCCTCCGGGAGCGACTCGTTCAGGTAGTCCCAGTGAAAAAAGAGGGTGTTCTCGTCGACGTCCTTGGTCTGCCCGGTGTAGATCCCGCGCACCACGAAGCGCCATTCCCCAGGGAAAATCGTTCCTACGATGGGGACTTGGTCGCCCAGCTTCCAGCCGTACTTCCTCGCCAGCGCTCCTCCGATGATGCAGGCCGTGCGCTCCGAACGAAACGCCTCCGCCTGGGCGGTCGGGAGGACCACTTCCGGGAATAGGTCCAGCAAGGTAGGGACGTCCATCGCGAACTGGGCGAACTGATTCTTCGGGTCCTGGTAATAGCCGCCGAACCAATTGCCGTAGGAGATGCCGGTCACGCCGGGAACCTGGGCGAGCCGCTCCCGATACGCCAGCGGCAGCGGAAAGACGAGCGAGGCCGCGTGGCGCACCACGAGCCGCGTGGCCTGCGAGGCCCGGAGCGAAGCCTCGAAGGAGGTGATCACCGTGCGCAGCGTGCAGAAAAGAAAGAGGGCGATCGCGATCGAGAAAACGGTGAGGAAGGTCCGCCGCTTCGAGCGCAGGAGATTCGCGACGATGAGCCGGAGATACTTCAAGACTGAAGCACCCCCTTGTCCAGGTGGTAGATCAAGTGGGCTCGCTCCGCCGCGTGAGGATCGTGGGTCACCATGAGGACCGTCTTTTTCAGCTCCTCGTTCAGCCGCTTCAAGAGCGTGAGGATTTCAGCGGCGTTCTTGGCGTCGAGGTCCCCGGTGGGTTCGTCCGCGACCAGAAGGGTCGGGTCGGCCACGATCGCGCGCGCGATCGCGACACGCTGCTCCTCTCCGCCGGAGAGCTGCCGCGGGAAATGCTTGGCGCGGTCCTCGAGCCCCACCAGCCCGAGGGCGAACAGGACGCGCTTCTTCCTTTCCCGGGATGAAAGCCGCGTGAGGAGGAGGGGCAGCTCCACATTCTGGTAGGCGGTCAAGACCGGAATCAGGTTATAGAGCTGAAAGATGAAGCCGATGTGTCGGGCACGCCACGCCGCGAGGCGCGAAGGCTTCAAGGTCCCCAACGATTCCCCCGCGACGCGCACCTCCCCCTTGGTCGGCGCGTCGATTCCCGCGATCAAGTTGAGCAGCGTCGACTTTCCCGAGCCGCTCGGCCCCATCAGGGCGAGGAATTCCCCCTCGTGGACGTCGAGGTTGATCCCCTGCAGCACCGGAACCTCGATCCGATCCCTGTAGTAGACCTTGTGTACGTCGCGCAGATGAATCAGCGTCCCGTTTTCGGATGCCACGAAATCCTCCGCTCGTTATTTCACCCGCACGCGGCTCTTGTCCCCAAGCGTGGACGGAGCCTCCACGATCACGAGCTCGCCGGGCGCCAGACCCGCGCTCACCGCGACGCGGTCCCCCGCAAGCGGGCGCGGCGACACACCGCGCATGACCGCCCGACCGCCCTCCACGACGTAGACCACCGCACGCCCATCGGCCTCCCGCACCGCGCGCTTCGGGATCGCGACCGCCGCGGCCGCCGCGGTCGTTCCCGCGGCGCTCCCTGTCGCGGGCGAGTCCGCGAGGAACGACGTCTTGATGCCCATTTCGGGAAGGACGCGCGCGTCCAGCCGATCGAAGGCGACCTTGACGAGAACGGTCGCTTTCTGGCGGTCGGCGGTCGGGACGATCTGCCTCACGTGGCCGGGGAATCGCTCGTCGGGATAGGCGTCGAGCGTGATCTCGGCGCGCATGCCCTCGTGCACCCGGGAGACGTAACCCTCGTTCACGTCCGCTTCGACCTCCAGGGTCGCGAGGTTCGCCATCGTGACGATCGCCCCGCGGGTGAGCCCGCCCGAAGATGGTATGGGGCTCACGATCTCTCCCACTTCCGCCTCCTTGCGGAGCACGGCGCCCGCGAAGGGGGCGCGGATGAACGTCTTATCGTAGTCGACCTGGGCCGACTCCACGCGGGCAGCGGTGCTTCTCACCTCCGCCTCCGCGCTCTTGACGCGGGCCCTCGCCACGTCGTCGCTCGCGACCGCCTGATCGAGCTCGGCCTGGCTCACGAGCCCCTTCGCGTGGAGCTGTTGGGCCCGGCCCCTCGCAAGCGAGGTCTCGCGCGCGTTGGCCGCCGCCTCCGCCTCACGGGCCTCGGCGGATGCGAGCGCTGCGTGGGCGCTCGCGAGCGCGGACTTTTGATCCGCGTTCTGGAGCACGCCGAGAACCTGTCCTTTCCGGACCCGGCTGCCCTCTTCGACGAAGAGCTGATTCAGCCGCCCCGCAACCTCGGTGGAGACCGAGGCGCGCTGGCGCGCGACGACGTAGCCGTTCGCTGTGAGGATCTCCGTCGCGCCTGCGCCGGGGACCCCTCCCAGCGGCTCGGCACGAGCCACGGCGACCGGGACGGAGGCTGGGTTGGCTGCGCGATAGGCGAGGACCGCCCCGGCCAGCGCCAAGACCGTGACGGCGCCCCAGAGGAGGACGCGCCTTAAGCGGCCGGTCTCGGGCGGGGGTGCATCGCGATCGATCTTGAGACCGGAGAGATCGGCCGGTCCATCTGCGGTCACGCCGTGATGCCCCGCTCCTCCCGAACCTCGCGCACGGCCGCGACCATCACGGCGAGCTTTTCCCTTGCCTCTTCCACCGTGCGCGTCTTCAGGCCGCAGTCGGGATCGATGTACATCTGCTCGGGACGCAAGAACTCGAGGCCGCGGAGGATTCCCTGCTTCACCTCCTCCTTGGTCTCGATCCGGTGCGAGTGTACGTCGAGCACGCCGTAGCCGATCTCCTTCGTGAAACGGTGCTGGCGGAACCGGTCCAGGAGGTCATACCGGCTGTTCGCCATCTCGAGGTCGATCATGTCGACCGGAAGATCAAGGAGCGCGGGGTAGATCACGTCGAAATCGCCGTAGCAGATGTGCGTGATCGTCTTCGCTTTCACGCCCTCCACGGCGCGGCCCAGGGCCCGGACCGCGAGCTTGAGCTCCTCGGGGCGCACCGAGATCGCCGGCTCGTCCACCTGAACGAAGCGGGCGCCCGCTTCCACGAGCGCGATCGCCTCTTCGCGGATCGCCTCGGCGAGGTCCATGGCCAGCGCCTCGCGGGACGGATAGTGCTCGTTGAAGGACCAGTCCATCATCGTGTACGGCCCCGTCAGCATCCCCTTTACCGGCTTCGACGTCTGGGCCTGGGCGAATTTCCACCAATCCACGGTCCAGGCATCGGTGCGGCGGACGGGTCCGGTAGCGACAGGCTTTCGGTAATAGCGGTTTCCATAAGAGCGGACCGGATTCGAGATCTGAAATCCCTCCATCCGCTCCGCGAAGTAGGTGGTCATGTCGCCACGGTAGAGCTCGCCGTCGACCAGGATATCGAGCCCGATTTCCTCCTGGGAGCGGATCACCTCGATCGTGGCTTCGCGCTCCAGCTCGTTCAATCGCTCGGCGGATATTTCCCCGCGGGCGAACTGGCTTCGGGCGCGCTCAAGATGCGGCGGCTTGGGAAAGCTCCCGACGGTCGTGGTCCATAGTCCACGCGGCATGATCATCCTCCGTCCCCTGAAGCGAGGCGCGCGGCCTCGGTGAGGCGCGAGACTTTCATCGCCGCGCGATCGACGGGCAGGTATTCGAGGCTCGCGGTCGTGCAAAGCTGCCACGTGAGATCGGACCTCATCGAGCGCGCCCGCTCCACCGCCTTGGCAATGTCCGAGGGATTCTCGAGCCTCGTGTTGCGCGCGTCGACAAGCCCCAGGGCGACCGTGCGACCCGGGGGCACCTTGGGGATCACGGACCACGCATCGGGAGCTTCGACCAGGTCGAGCCCTAGCGCGGTCCACGTGAGATCCCGGATCACGTCCAAAACGCCGGACGGAGACCGGAAGGGAACATGGAGCACCGTCTTCGCCTTCCGTCCGCGGAACAAGGGATCGAGTGCCGCGCGAACGATGGGAGCGTCCGAGGACGTGGCGCGCCCCAACCACGGCTCTTCGAAATGGATCCAAGCCGCACCCGCCTCCTCGAGCGCCTTCGACTCGCGGGCGAGCGCTTCTCCGACGGCGCCGGCAGCTTCTTCCTGATTCCGGTAGTGGCGATCTTTGGAGAAGCGGTAGAGCGAGTAGGGTCCCGGCAGGACCGCCTTGATCGGCCGATGCGCCATCTTCTGGGCCGTCCGGAAATCCTCGACCGTGACCGCCCGCGTCCAGGAGATCGGTCCGACGATCTCGGGCTGGCGATAATAGGTGTTGGTGTCGAGGTACCGGATGAGACCCGCGATTTCGAACCCCTGGATCCCCCGCGCAAAATATGTCTGCTCGTCGTCCCAGGCCACTTGCCCGTCCACCGGGATGTCGACGCCCGCGGACTCTTGCAACGCGACGATGCGGCGCGTTGTTTCTCGGGTCGCATCGGCGAGATCGCGGTCGGTCGACTTTCCCTGATCCATCCGGTTCCGAACGACCCGGACGTTGGGCGCCCCAGGCTCCAGCGGAAGCTTCGGGAAGCTCCCGGACAACGTCGTTTCGATCTTCATGCGCACTCCTCGCACGGGCAAATCCGTCTTAGGTAGTCGAAGCTATAGATACCGGTGGTGTGCCCATCGCTGAATGAAAAGTGGAGGGCGTAGTTGCCGACGGTCCGCGCCGCCTCGAGCGCGATATCGGGCCGGATGTGCTCCTCCGACACCAGCCGCTCCCCCGAGGTCTCGCTCACGCACTGCGCGCAGGGGCAACGCCCCCTCAGGTAGCGGGCGGCAAAGGTGCTCGTGTGACCGTCGACCCACCGAATGGTGATGCTCTCACCGCTTTTCTTCCGGATCTCGGCGGGCGTCGCCCGCTCCTCGGGAGCCGTGAGCACGCTACTCCTCGACAATGGTGAGGGGAACGCTTCGGAACGCCTGGATGCTGACCTGCTGGGCCAGCTTGCCGGTCAACTCCGCGAGCGCGCGCGCCGATGCGGACTCGGGCTCTGCGAGCACGACGGGCATTCCGGCGTCGCTGTGTTTTCGTATCGCGGGATCCAGGGGAATCTCCCCGAGGAACGGCACGCCCAGCGATTCCGCCGCGAGCGCCGCGCCGCCGTGGCCGAAGATCTCATCGCGGCCGCCGCAGTGCGGGCAGACGTAATAGCTCATGTTCTCGATGATGCCCAGCAGGGGCACCTTGGTCTGCTGGAACATCCGGAGCGTTTTCATCGAAATCTGGAGACCCACGTCCTGGGGCGTCGAGACGATCACGGCGCCGGTCACGGGCACGGTCTGCACGAGCGTGAGATGGACGTCGCCGGTCCCAGGCGGAAGGTCCACCACCAGATAATCGAGCTCGCCCCAGTTCACTCCCAGGAGACTTTGCTGGAGCGCTTTGTGCGCCATCGGCCCGCGCCAGATGAGCGGCATCTCGCCGCTCAGGTATCCCATCGACATCAGCTTGACGCCGTGGGCGTTCACCGGCTGGATCACCTGGTCTTTGATCTCGGGCTCGTCCTTCGAGCGCATCATGATCGGGATGCTGGGTCCATAGATGTCGGCGTCCAGGAGCCCGACCTTGGCACCGCTCCGGGCGAGCGAGGCGGCGATATTCGCGGCCACGGTGGACTTTCCAACGCCCCCTTTTCCGCTTCCCACGGCGATGATGTTCTTGACGCCGCGGATCCGGCCGGTCTCCGGGGCGGGCGGCCTGCGCACCTCCGCGGTCATGTTCACCCGCACGTCCTTGACGCCCGGTACCCGCTCCAGCACCGCCTGGCGGGACTGCTCTCTCAGACGATCCTTCACCGGGCAGGCCGGGGTGGTCAGGTTTACGTCGAAGGACACCGTCCCTCCCTCGATCTTCATATTTCGGATGAAGTTGAGGGACACGATATCTCGCCGAAGATCCGGATCCATGACGGACCGGAGCGCGTCCAAGACCTTAGACTCCGTTATTGCGGTTTCGCTCATCTTAGCTCCAGGGAATACGCTCCCGAACTGGCCCCATGCCTAATCGGGCGCAGGATGATACCAGCACCTGGCGCGAACCGGAATGGAAATAGGCACGTTACATCTATATACGTATATACGATGCGGGGATCGTGGGGTTCGATGCCCATTGGAAGGGCCGTCGGCCTGTGTTAGCGTAACCGGCTGGTGTCCGGCGCGTTCGCTTGAGCGCCCGAGATTGGTCGAGGAGGATTCATGCCGGTATCCAATGACGAGCTGAAAGGCCTGTACTACTACCTAACTCTAGTCCGCACAACCGACGAGCGGTGCCGCAGGCTGTTCAAGCAAGGTAGGTTTCACGGCACCTATTTCAGCGCCGTGGGGCAAGAGGCCACCGTGGTGGGCTCCTGCTACGGCCTCAGGGCTGAAGATACGATCGGGATTCAACATCGTGAGATGGGCGCCGCGATCACGAAGGGGATGCCGCTGAAGTACATCATGGCGGAGCTCTTCGCGCGCAAGGACAGCCCCGACCGTGGGAAGTCACACCCGTGCCACTATGGCTGGAAGCCCCTTGGAATCATCACCCCCGCGTCCACGATCGCGGCCCAGACCGTGATCGCCACCGGATGCGCGCTCGCGTACAAGATCCAGAAGAAAGACAACGTGGCGGTCTGCTTCGTGGGCGAGGGTGCCACGTCGAACGGCGTCTGGCACGAGGCGCTGAACTTCGCGGGTATCCACAAGCTGAACTGCGTGTACGTCGTGCAGAACAATCTCTGGGCCGAGTCGGTGCCGGCATCGATGGGCGTGCCGGTCGAGGACGTCTCCGAGCGCGCGAAGGCCTACGGCTTCCCCGGTGTCACGATCGACGGAAACGATCTCTTCGCGACCTATGAGACGTCGCAGGACGCGATCCGGCGCGCCCGCCGCGGGGAGGGTCCGACGCTGATCGAAATGAAGACCTACCGGTGGTACGGGCACTCGGAGATTGATCCCGCCAACTACCGGACCCAAGAAGAGCTCGAGTACTGGAAAAAGCGCGATCCCGTTCCCCGCTTCGAAAAGATTCTGATGGAGCGAGGGGTCATCGACGAGTCGTACAAGCAGGCGACCATGCAAAGGATTGAGAGGGAGATCGAGGAAGCCATCGATTTCGCGGAGAAGAGCCCGCAGCCCGAGCCGCACGAGATTCTGGAGGATGTGTACGCCCCGCTCGTCTAAGCAGGGGGGCAAGAGCCCGCGCGAGACGCGGGTAGAGATGGTTGAGCTCGTTCTGCCGAACGATGCGAACACGATGGGGAACGTCCTCGGCGGGAGGGTGCTCCACTGGATCGATATGGCGGCGGCCATCGTGGCGCATCGCCATTGTAGGAGTGAGGCCGTGACCGCGTCGATGGACGAGGTCTCGTTCTTAGCGCCGATCCGGGTCGGCCAGATGGCCCTGATCGCGGCGCGCATGACCTACGTCGGCCGGACCTCCATGGAGATCCGGGTGGATGTTCAAAGCGAGGATCTGCTGAGCGGAGAGCGCCGGCAGACAAGCACGGCGTATCTGACGTTCGTCGCGGTCGACAAGAGCGGCCATCCCGTACCGGTACCGCCGCTCATTTTAGAGACCGAGGACGAGAAGCGGGAAGCGCGCGCGGCGGAAGCGAGAAGAGCGGAGCGGCTCGAGGAACACGATAGGACACCAAGGGAGATGGAGCAGCGATGAAGATGATGGAGACAGCCAAATCCGCCACCGGAGCGATCGGCTCCGACGTGAAGACCATGAGCTACATCGAGGCCATCACCGAAGGCCTCATGGAGGAGATGCAGCGTGACGAGCGCATCTTCCTCATCGGCGAAGACATCGCGGCCTACGGCGGGGTGTTCAAGGCGACGAGAGGCTTGTACGAGAAATTCGGGCCGATGCGGGTCATCGACAGCCCAATTTCTGAGAACTTCCTGGTCCAGGGCGCGGTGGGCGCGGCGATCGCGGGATTGATCCCGTCCCCGGAGATCCAGTTCGACGATTTCATCTCGCTCGCCGTCGACGGGATCGTGGAGCATGCCGCCAAGATGCGCTACCGCTCGGGCGGAATGTTCACCTGCCCCATGGTCATCCGCTGCTGCTACGGCGCGGCGGTGGGCGGCGGGCTCTTCCATTCGCAGGCGAACCAAGCCTGGTTCATGCACTGTCCCGGGCTCGTCGTCGTCACGCCCGCGACCCCGTACGACGCCAAGGGTCTCTTGAAATCGGCATTCCGCGGACAGAATCCGGTTCTTTACTACGAGCACAAGCGCCTCTATCGAACGATCAAGGGTCCCGTGCCCACGCATGATTACACCGTGCCGCTCGGAAAGGCGGCCGTGGTGCGCGAGGGACAGCACGTTACTGTGATTTCGTACGCGCTCATGCTCCACCGATCCCTCGAAGCCGCCGAGAAGCTCGCGGCGGAGGGGATCGACGTCGAGGTCATCGACCTTCGCACCCTCCTGCCCTACGACAAGGAGACGATCTTGAAGTCGGTGGAGAAGACGGCGCGTGCGGTCGTCGTCTACGAGAGCTCGAAGACGATGGGCGTCGGCGCCGAGATCGGCGCGATGATCGCCGAGGATGGCTTCTCCTTCCTCGACGCTCCGGTCCGCCGCGTGTCGCCGCCCGACGCGCCGCAGGAGCCGTTCGCACCCCCGCTCGCGGAAGCCTATCTTCCCGATGCGAACCGGATCGCAGAGGCGATCCGCGAAACTGTCGCGTACTAGCCGTTCGGGACCTAAGCCGGAGGAAGGGATGCCCGTCACGATCGTAGTGCCTCAGCTGGGCGAGAGCGTCGTCGAGGGGACCGTCGGCAAGTGGCTGAAGAAGGAAGGCGAGCCGATCGCCAAGGACGAGCCGATCGTCGAGATCATCACGGACAAGATCAATATCGAGCTTCCCGCCCCCGCGGCGGGGACTCTCGGCAAGATCACGGTCCCGGAAGGAACGGTCGCCCAGGTCGGCCAGCAGCTCGGCGTGATCCTCCAGCAGGGTGAATCGCTTCCCGCCGGCGCCCAAGCCGGCGCCGCGGGGCCCCAGCAGTCCGACGCGCGCCCACCGGCGCCCCCCGCCCAGTCTTCGGGCGGCGGAGCGCCCGCCCGCGAGCCGGCTCCGGCGCGGGCCGGAGCGGCGGTCGCCGAGGCCCCATCCGGAGAGGACCAGCGCGTTTCCCCCGCGGTGCGAAAGCTCTTGAAGGAGCACAGCCTCGACGTTTCCGGCATTCGCGGCAGCGGCATGGGCGGACGCGTGACGCGCGAGGACGTGGAGCCGGCGCGCCCGCCCTTCAGCAGGCAACCGGTGCCGCACCCGGTCGCGCGGCCGTGGCGCCGGTGGCGCCCAAGCCCCTGAAGCCGATTCCCGCCCCCGCCTTCGCGCAGCCCGGCTCGCGTGAAGAGGAGGTCCAGCCGCTCAGCAACGTGCGCAAGAAGATCGCGGAGAACATGCTCCGCTCGAGGCACTCGGCGGCCCACTGCTCCACGTGGGATGAGGTCGACATGACCTCGCTTGTGGAGATGAGGGCGCGGCTCAAGGAACGAATCAAGACCACCTACGGCGTCAACCTCACGTACACGCCGTTCATCATGAAGGCCGTCGTGCGCGCGCTGCGGGAGTTCCCGATCCTGAACGCCTCGATGACCGAGACCGAGGTCCACTACAAGAAGTACTACAACATCGGCGTGGCCGTGCATCGCGATCAGGGCCTCATCGTCCCCGTGGTTCATGACGCCGATCGAAAGACCTTGCTCCAGCTCGCGCAGGAGATCGAAGACCTCGGCAGCCGCGCCCGTGCGGACAAGCTCACGCTGAACGACATCCAGGGCGGAACGTTCACGATCACGAACGCCGGGATGTTCGGCGCGACGGCGTCGACCCCGATCATCAACTACCCGGAGGTCGGGGTCCTGGGCGTTCATCTGATCCAGGAGCGCGCCGTGGTCCGCGATCACCGTATCGTCATCCGCCTGATGATGACGCTCGTCCTGAGCTTCGATCACCGCCTGGTGGACGGGACCCCGGCGGTCCAGTTCCTCCACCGCCTGAAAGAGCTGCTCGAAGACCCCGAGAGCTGGCTGCTCGATTCCATCTGAGGCCCGAATGACCTCGCCCATCGCGGCGTACGACTTGGGACGAATCCCGTATAGGACGTCGCTCGAGTTTCAGCACCGCGCCGTCATGGCCCGAGCCTCGGAAGCGTGCGGCGACGCGATCTACTTCGTCGAGCACGACCCGGTCCTCACGATCGGGCGCGCAGGACGCGCGGAGAGCCTCCGCGTGTCCGAGCGGGAGCTTCGCGCGAGGGGCGTTGACGTCGTCTCCGTCGAGCGCGGTGGAGATATCACCTATCACGGCCCCGGCCAGATCGTGGCCTACCCTATCGTCGCCCTCTCGGGTCTTCCCTCCGGGCGCGATCTTCACCGATACCTTCGAGACCTGGAGGAGGTCCTGATCCGCGCCATCGCGGCGTACGGGCTGAGCGCGGCGCGCCGGCCTCCCTACACCGGCGTCTGGGTCGGCGACCAGAAGGTGGCCGCGATCGGGGTGGCGGTCCGGCGCTGGGTCGCCTTCCATGGGTTCGCGCTCAACGTGGACCCTGACTTGGGCCACTTCGACTGGATCCACCCGTGCGGCATCCGCCACCTGGGGGTTGCGTCGCTACGCTCGCTGCTTGGCGAAGCCCCGCCTCGCCGCGAGGTGCTCGCCCGGCTGCGCCAATCCTTCGCCCAAGTCTGGGACCGCCCGGTGGAGGAAGCGGAAGCTCCCTCGCGGTCTCCCTTGCCTGAGGCGCTCCATGCCTGACGTGTCCTCCCAACCGAAGACCCGGATCGAGCGCGACTCCCTGGGGACGCTCGAGGTCCCGGCCGACGCCTACTACGGCGTCCAGACCGCCCGCGCGGTCCGGAACTTCCCGATCAGCGGCGAGCGCCTCCACATCGAGATGGTGCGGGCCGCGGCCCGGATCAAGATCGCCGCCGCCCGCGCCAACATGGAAGTCGGCGCGCTCGACCGGAAGAAGGGCGAGGCCATCGTCCAGGCCGCGGAGGAAGCGCTCGCCGGAAGGTTCGACGGGGATTTCGTGGTCGACGCGTATCAGGCGGGCGCCGGGACCTCGTTCCACATGAACGTGAACGAGGTGATCGCGAACCGCGCCTGCGAGATCCTCGGTGGGAAGCGCGGCGACTACACGCTGGTGAGCCCGAACGACCACGTCAACATGGCCCAATCCACGAACGACGTGATCCCGACCGCGATGCGTCTCTCGGCCTACACGTTGATCGGTCCGGTTCTCGAGGAGATGAAGGGGCTCGCCCGCTCGCTCGCTTCCCGGGCGAAAGCGTTCTCGCACGTACTCAAGTCGGGCCGGACGCATCTGCAGGATGCGGTGCCGATCACCCTGGGGCAGGAGTTCTCGGGCTACGAGGCCTCCGTTTCGGGATGGGCGGAAGCGCTCGAGCGAAGCCGCGAAGGATTGCTCGGGTTGGGACTCGGCGGGAACGCGGTGGGAACCGGCATCAATGCGCATCCGGAGTACCGTCTGCGAGCGGTGAAGCACATTGCCTCGCTCACCGGGACGCCGTTTTGCCCCGCGAAGAACCTCTTCGAATCCATGCAAAGCATGGCGCCGTTCGTCCGGGTATCTTCCGACCTGCGCGGCTTCTGTCTCGATCTGACGCGGATCGCGAACGACTTGAGGCTTCTCGCGAGCGGCCCGACCACCGGCCTCTACGAGATCGTACTCCCCGCGGTCCAGCCTGGGTCCTCGATCATGCCGGGCAAAGTGAATCCGGTCATGCTCGAGATGACCAACATGGTCTGCTTCCAAGTGATCGGCTACGACTCGACCATCGCCTACGCGTCCCAGGCGGGCCAGCTCGAGCTGAACGTCATGATGCCGGTCATCGCCCACGACCTGACCCGCGGGCTCGCGATCCTCGCCCCGGCGCTTCATGCCCTGCGCGAGAAGTGCATCGACGGGATCACCGCGAACGAGGAGATTTGCCGCCGCTACTTTGAGCGCTCGACCTCGCTGGCGACGGCTCTCAACCCTTACATCGGCTATCTCAAGGCGGCGGAGGTCGCCAAGGAATCGCTCGAGACAGGCAAGACCGTCGTAGAGCTGGTTCGAGAGAAGAAATTGCTGACCGAGGAGCAGATCGCGAAGGTGTTCTCCCCGGAGGGGATGACCCACCCCGGCGGGGTGTGAGCGGGAAGGCACCGCTCGGCCAGTTGAAATGGAAACGAGGCCCCGGCGGCCTGACTGCCCGCGAAGGCCGCTCCGTCCAGCCATCCGAGTCCGATCTGCCTCCAAAAAAAGAAGGGGCGCTATAGGCTCAGAGCCAATCCCGCGCGGAGGCCCATATAGTTCGTGCTCTTCCCCTCGGTCGAAACCGAGTGGTAGTTACCCTGAATGTTGAGCTTCGTCTTCGGGCCCATGGGGAAACCGACGCCCGCGCCGAAGTTGAAACCGAACTTGCCGTCGCTGGCCTTCAGCTCGGTCGCGGTCGTATTGTCAGCCTCCTTGACCGACACGCTGTAATAACCTCCACCCGCCTGGGCGAAGAAGCTCGGGCCCACCGGGGCGCCGAAATTCATCCTGAATTCCGGAGTCACGCGCACCATGTTGATGGTGCTGGTGTAGTTGTCCGTGCCATCGGTCCAGTCAACGGACCCAAGATTGTCGTACGAGGCTTCGATGCCCCACGACGTCTTCGGCGCGATGCTGCGGAAGTAGCCGGCACCGAAGGAGATCCCACCGCTGGGAGAATCGGTGGTGAACGGAGATGCCGCCTCAATCGAGGACTTGGAATAGCCGCCGTTGATTTCGAACGTGCCGGCACTGGGCGTCGCCCAAGCGGCCGCGGCAAACGCCATGACCAACACAAACGAGAACGACACCAAGGCAAACCGGGTCCGATTCATTGCGTGTTCCCCCTTAATGAACG
>WNFK01015881.1_pt3 | contig 25615 bp, 23 predicted proteins | sample 5400281 | NCBI WGS metagenome assembly WNFK01 (sample SAMN13153350, study PRJNA577476) | soil metagenome | isolation source: 20 cm soil on Douglas fir-dominated hillslope | place: USA:California | collected 2013-09-17
GCGGTGCGCGGGCGCGTCGAGGCGCGGCTCCGGGCGCTGGGCAAGCCGGCCGTCGTCGCCATGCTGGGACGCGCGGTCTCGCCGGGCCGGGACGGCCTCCTCCACACGGTGACCTCGCTGGAAGACGCGGCGACGGCGGCGCTGGCCGTGCTCGCCGGACGCGAGTACCGGGCCCGGGCCTTCGCCGATCCCGACGACGCCGGCCGGCGGATCGGCGAGCGCCAGCGCGCGCTGGCGGCGGGGCAGACCGGCGTGCGCGGGCTCTTCGCGGGCGGCACCCTCGCTTACGAGGCGCTTCTCATTCTCGAGCCTCTGCTGGGCGCGGTGGGCGGCAACCTGAGCCGGAGCGCGGCGAGCCCGCACCGCATCGTGGATCTCGGCGAGGACGAGTTCACCCGCGGGCGCGCGCACCCGATGCTGGACGCCACCCTGCGCGCGGAGGAGATCGCGCGCGCGGGCAAGGAGACCGACGTCGCCGTGCTGCTGGTGGACGTGGTGCTGGGCCACGGCGCCGCGTCCGATCCGGCGGGCGACATCGCGCCCGCGCTCGAGGCCGCCCGCGCCCATGCGCGCGCGAATGGCCGCGGCCTCGCCGTGGTGGCGAGCGTGGTGGGGACAGCCGGGGACCCGCAGGGGCTCGGCCGGCAGGTGGCGCGGCTCGAGTCTGCCGGCGCCTGGGTGCTGCCCTCGAACGCGCAGGCGGCCCGGGCCGCCGCCGCCATCGCGGGCGGCGCTGGCGTGACCCAGAAGCTCCTCGGCGGGGAATCACGGTAATGGACGAGATCCGCGATCTGTTCGGCCGGGAGATCCGGGTGATCAATGTGGGGCTCGAGAGCTTCGCCCTCGTGCTGGAGTCCCTCGGCGTGCCGGTCATCCACGTGCAGTGGGTGCCCCCCGCGGGCGGCGATCCCGCGCGGGCGCGGCTCCTCGCGCTGCTGGACGACGAGGACGGCGCGTGAGCATTCGCGAAGCTAATGAGCGTGCGCTGGTGCGCCTCACCTCGGCCCAGCCCGTGCTGGTGGACTGCCGCCCCGCCCGCGAGGCCCTTGGGCTCGACGAGCGCACCGTGCTTCACTCGGGACCGCCGCTGCTCTGGGGTCAGGCGTGTCCCACCGTGCAGGCGGCCATCCTCTGCGCCATCCGCTACGAGGGCTGGGCCGCGGATGACGATGCCGCCCGCCGCCTGGTGGAGCGCGGCCGCGTCACCCTGGGCCCCTGCCATCACGCGGGCGCGGTCGGCCCCATGACCGGCATCATCACCGCCTCCATGCCCGTTTTCGTGGTGGAGAATCGGCCGGGCGGCAATCGCGCCCATGCCACCGTCAACGAGGGTCTGGGCAAGGTGCTGCGCTTCGGCGCCAACGACGCGAGCGTGATCGCGCGGCTCGATTGGCTCGCGCGCGAGGCGGGCCCGCTCCTGGGCGCGGCCCTGCGGAGCTCGGGCGGTCTCGACCTCCGCGCGCTGATGGCGCAGGCGCTCCGCATGGGCGACGAGATGCACCAGCGCAATATCGCCGCCTCGGCGCTCCTGGCCCGCGCCCTCATGCCCCATCTGGCGCGCGTCGCCGCGGATACCGGCGCGGTGGCGCGGGTCGCCGACTTCATGGCGGGCAACGACCAGTTCTTCCTCAATCTGGCCATGGCGGCGGCGAAGGCCGCCGCCGATCCCTGCCTCGAGATCGCGGGCTCCACCATGGTGGCCACCATGGCCCGCAACGGCACCGACTTCGGCATCCGCGTCGCCGGACTCGGGGAGCGCTGGTTCACCGCGCCGGTGAACACGCCCGAGGGGCTTTACTTCCCCGGCTTCACCGCCGCCGACGCCAACCCCGACATGGGGGACAGCGCCATCGTGGAGACGGTGGGGCTCGGCGCCTTCGCCATGGCCGCCTCGCCGGCGGTGGTTCGCTTCGTCGGCGCCGGCGGGCTCCGGGACGCCGTCCGGGTCACGGAGGAGATGGCGGAGATCACGCTCGGCGAGCACCCGCACTTCCGCATCCTCACGCTGGACGAGCGCGGGACCCCCGTCGGGATCGACATCAGGAAGGTGGTGGAGACCGGCATCACGCCCCTGATCAACACGGGCATCGCGGGGCGGGCACCGGGCACGGGACAGATCGGCGCCGGCGTGGTCCGCGCCCCGCTCGCCTGCTTCGAGCAGGCGCTCGCGGCCGCGGCGGCCGGGCGAGTGGCCACCTGAATATCGCCGCCGCCAATCGCGAGTGCCTCCGGCGCATGCTCGAGGGCACGGCGCATCTCACGGACGTCCGGCTCGCGCGGGAGGCGCTGCCGGGGCTCGGCGCGCGCATGCTGCTGCATGCCGGGCCGCCCATCGGCTGGCCTCGCATGTGCGGGCCGCTCCGCGGCGCCGTCATCGGGGCCTGCCTCTTCGAGGGCTGGGCCGCCACCGCGGAAGAAGCCGCCGCGCTCGCGGCATCCGGCGCGCTGGCCTTCGCGCCCTGCCATCACCACGAAGCGGTGGGACCGATGGCGGGCGTCATCAGCCCCTCCAAGCGTCATCGAGCGGCTCCGCTGGCTCAATCGCGAGCTGGCGCCGCTTCTCGCCGAGACGCTCCGGCGCTCGGGCCCGCTGGACCTCAAGAGCCTCATCGCCCAGGCCCTCACCATGGGGGACGAGGTGCACAACCGGTCCAAGGCGGCCACCGCGCTGCTCGCGCGCGTGCTGGCACCCCATATCGCCGTGAGTCGCGGTGACGTCGCGCGCGCCCTCACCTTCCTCGCCGACACCGATCATTTCTTTCTCAACCTCTCCATGGCGGCCGCGAAGGCCACCCTGGACGCCGCGCACGGCATTCCGGGCTCCACCCTCGTGACCGCGCTGGCGCGCAACGGCACCGATTTCGGGATCCGCGTCAGCGGCACCGGGCCCACGTGGTTCACCGCGCCGGCCCCCCAGGTGAAGGGCCTCTACTTCCCGGGCTATGGCCCGGAGGACGCCAACCCCGACCTGGGCGACTCCGCCATCACCGAGACCGCCGGGCTGGGGGCGTTCGCGCTGGCCGCCGCGCCCGCCATCGTGCAGTTCGTGGGCGGCACGGCGCGACTCGCCGTCGAGACCACCGAGCTCATGTACGAGATCACCGTGGGCGAGCACGGCGCGTTCAAGATCCCCGCCCTCGACTTCCGCGGCACCCCCATCGGGATCGACGTCAGGAAAGTGGTGGAGACCGGGATCACCCCGGCCATCGACACGGGCATCGCGCATCGCGAGCCCGGGGTGGGCCAGATCGGCGCGGGATTGGCCTGGGCGCCGCTCGAGTGCTTCACCCAGGCGCTTGATGCGGTCGCGCACGCGCAGGGCGTCGCGTGAGCGAGCCCCTCGACCTCCTCCTCCACGACTGCGCGCTCCCCGACGGCACCCGCGCGGACATCGGCTGCCGCGATGGGCGCATTATCGTCATGGGCCCTGCGGGGGCCGGGGGCCCGCCGGGGCACGCGCGGGCGGCGCGCGTCATCGACGTGGGGGGCCGACTGGTCACCGCGGGCCTCGTGGATGCCCATATCCACCTGGACAAGGCGCTCTTGTCGTCGCGGGGATCCAGCCTCGAGGGCAGTCCTGGCGAGGGCAGCCTCGCCGAGGCCATCCGGGTTACCGGCGCGGCCAAGCGCGGCTTCACGGTGGACGATATCCGGACCCGCGCCCGCGCCGTCCTCGATCTCGCGGTGCGCAGCGGCACCACCGCCATGCGGAGCCACGTGGAGGTCGATCCCATCGTGGGGCTCAAGGGGCTCGAGGCGCTGCGCCCGCTGAGAGAAGAGTACGCCCCGGCCCTCGAGCTCCAGCTCTGCGCCTTCGCCCAGGAGGGCATCCTCCAGGCGCCGGGAACGGAGGCGCTCCTGGCCCAGGCGCTCCGCGAGGGTGCCGACCTCGTCGGCGGCTGCCCGTACAACGACACCGATCCCCGCGCCCACGTGGACACGATCTTCCGCCTCGCACGGGAGTTCGGGGTGGACGCGGACTTCCACGCGGACTTCTTCGACGAGCCCGAGCACCTCCACGTGCGGTACATCTGCGAGCAGACGGTACGCCTCGGCTGGGAGGGCCGCGTGGCGGTGGGCCATCTCACCGAGCTGGCCGCGCTGGCGCCCGCCGAGCAGGACGTGGTGATCGCGGAGCTCCGCGCCGCGCGGGTCGGCGTGATCGTGCTCCCCGCCACCGATCTCTATCTGATGGGGCGGCGGGACGAGCGCAATCCGCGCCGGGGGCTGGCGCCCGTCAAGCGGCTCCTCGCCGCGGGCGTCCCGGGGGCGGCAGCGACCAACAATGTCCGGAACGCGTTCACGCCGGTGGGGAACGCGGATCTGGCGCTGATGGGGGTGCTGATCGTCGTGGGGGCCCACATGGGGGCGCGCGCGGAGCTGGGCCAAGCCCTCGCCATGGTCACGACCGAGCCCGCGCGCATCCTCCGCCTGGAGGGCCATGGCCTCGCCCTCGGCAACCGGGCGGACCTCGTGGTCTGGGACGCGGTGGGCGTCGACGACGCGGTGGGGGCCCTCGCCCCGCGGGTCTATGTGATCAAGTCGGGCCGCGTGACCGTCGAGCACCGGCCGACGGTCGCGGAGCCCTGGAGGGGGCTTGACAGGCCCGCGCATCGAAGCCTATCCTGACACAGGATCTGGAAACGGCTCCTTTAAGCGGGCCCCGCGAGGCCGGCAAGGAGAAGGCATGACGTACTGCGGCAGGCATCACGCGAAGACCACCGCGCTCCTCCAGCCCCGACCGGGGCTTTTTTCATGTCCGTGACCCTCCGGGAGAAGGCACAGGTCCTCGACGAGACCGCGCTGGACCGGGCCCTGACCCGCATCGCTCACGAGATCGTCGAGCACGCCGGTGGCGTGGAAAACATCGCGCTGGTCGGCATCAAGACGCGCGGCGTGACCTTGGCCAAGCGCATCGCGGCCAAGATCGCCACCATCGAGGACCAGAAGCCGTCGGTGGGGGCGCTCGACATCACGCTCTACCGAGACGATCTGGGCCTCAAGGCGGAGCAGCCGGTGGTCCGGGGGACCGAGATCCCCTTCCCCATCAAGGGGCGCACCGTGGTCCTGGTGGACGACGTGCTCTTCACCGGCCGGACCATCCGTGCCGCGATGGACGCTCTCATGGATCTCGGCCGGCCCCGCGTCATCCGCCTGGCCGTGCTGGTGGACCGGGGCCATCGCGAGCTGCCGATCCGCCCGGACTATATCGGCAAGAATCTCCCGACGAGCCGCCGGGAAACCGTGGCGGTGATGCTGCGCGAGCACGACGGCGTGGACCGCGTCGTGATCCAGGAACCCACCGAATGATTGGCGAGGCGCAGCCGAAGGCGAGCCGAGCGGAAACGAAAATGATTCCCGTGCGGAGCACGGGCGGCGAGGCGCAGCCGCAGGCGAGCCGAGCGGAAACGAACATGATTCCCGAGCGGAGCACGGGCGGCGAGGCGCAGCCGCAGGCGAGCCGAGCGGAAACGAACGTGATTCCCGTGCGGAGCACGGGCGGCGAGGTGCAGCCGAAGGCGAGCCGAGCGGATACGATAAATCCGCCCGAGCAGAGCGAGGGCTAGCTATGGCCTGGAAGCGAAAGGACCTGCTGAGCATGCAGGGGCTGGCGGCCACCGAGATCCGGGACGTGCTGGACACCGCGGAGTCCATGAAGGAGATCGCCACCCGGGAGATCAAGAAGGTCCCCACTCTTCGGGGAAAAACGGTGGTGAATCTATTCTACGAGGCCTCCACCCGGACACGGACCTCCTTCGAGATCGCGGGCAAGTGGCTCTCTGCCGACGTGATCAACTTCTCGGCCTCGGGCTCGAGCGCCGACAAGGGCGAGAGCTTCCTGGACACCGCGAAGAACATCGAGGCCATGAGCCCGGACGTGGTGGTGGTGCGCCACAAGGCCTCCGGCGCCCCCGCGCTGCTCGCGAAGAACCTCCGCTGCGCGGTGGTGAACGCGGGGGACGGCGCCCACGAGCACCCCACCCAGGCGCTCCTGGACCTCCTCACCATCCAGGAGAAGAAGGGCCATCTGGAAGGGCTCAACGTCACCATTGTCGGCGACGTGATGCACAGCCGCGTGGCCCGCTCCGACATTCACGGCATGAAGACCATGGGCATGACGGTGACGGTGGCCGGGCCGCCCACCCTGATCCCGCCGGCCTGCCAGGAGCTCGGCGTGAAGGTGAGCCACCGGCTCGACGAGGCCATCGCGCATGCCGATGTGATCATGATGCTGCGCCTCCAGCACGAGCGCATGCAGGCGGGCCTCATCCCCTCGGTGCGGGAATACTCCCGCGTCTGGGGGCTCGGTCTGGACAAGCTCGAGCAGTGCCGGCCGGACGTCCTGATCATGCATCCGGGCCCGGTGAACCGGGGGGTGGAGCTCTCCCCCGAGGTGGCCGACGGGCCCTACTCGGTGATCCTGGACCAGGTCACCAACGGGGTCGCGGTGCGGATGGCGGTGCTCTATCTCCTCGCCGGGAGCAAGGCGGCATGAGCCTCCTCCTCCGTGGTGGCCGAGTCGTCGATCCCGCCAACCGAGTAGACGCGGTCCAGGACGTGCTGATCGCGGACGGCCGCATCGTCCGGGTTGGGCTCGCGCTCAGGGCGCCCGAGGGCACGCCGGTGCTGGACGTCGCCGGCAAGGTGGTGTGCCCGGGCTTCATCGACATCCACGTGCACCTGCGCGAGCCCGGCCTCGAGTACAAGGAGACCATCGCGTCGGGGACTCGGGCGGCCGCCGCCGGCGGTTTCACCGCGCTGGCCTGCATGGCCAATACCGAGCCCGCGAACGACAACCGCGCCGTCACCGACTTTATCCTGGCCAAGGCGCGCGTCGAGGGCGCGGTGCGGGTCTACCCGATCGGCGCGGTCACCCGCGGACTCAAGGGAGAGACCCTGGCGGAGATGGGCGAGCTCGCCGAGGGCGGCTGCGTGGCCTTCTCCGACGACGGCAAGTGCGTCATGAACGCCGAAGTATACCGGCGCGCCATGGAGTATGCCCTGCCCTTCGGGATGCCCATCATCAGCCATGCCGAGGACTGCCATCTCGCGCGGGCCGGGTCCATGAACGAGGGGCTGGTGTCCACCGAGCTGGGACTGTCCGGCCTGCCCGCCGCCGCCGAGGACGTGATGGTCGCGCGCGACATTCTCCTCGCCGAGCTCACGGGCGCCCACGTCCACATCGCCCACATCTCCACCGCGGGGGCGGTGCGGCTGGTGCGCGAGGGGCGGGCCCGGGGCATCCGGGTCACCGCGGAGGTGACGCCGCATCACCTGGTCCTCTCCGACGAGGCGGTGCGCGACTATGACCCCAACATGAAGATGGCGCCGCCGCTCCGGGGAAAGCGCGACGTGGAGGCCCTGCTGGAGGCCCTCGCCGACGGCACCATCGACTGCATCGCCACCGACCACGCGCCCCATGCGCTATCCGACAAGGAGGGCGAGTTCGAGGAGGCGGCCAATGGCGTGGTCGGGCTCGAGACCGCCGTGCCCGTGCTCCTGGACCGGCTCGTCCGCGCCGGGCGCCTCGACCTGCCCACCCTGGTCGCGCGATTCACCGCCGGTCCGGCGCGACTGCTGAATCTGCCCGGCGGCAGCCTGGCCGCGGGGGCGCCCGCTCGCTTCCTCTCCCGCAGCCGCAACACGCCCTTCGGCGGCTGGACGGGCCAGGGGGGCCCCGTCCTCACCTTGGTGGGCGGGTTGCCCGCCCTGCCGGGACGCCAGCCGCTCACCGTGCCGGGAGCGGGGGCATGACCCCCGCGCTGCTGGTGCTGAGCGATGGCCGCGTCTTCCGCGGCGAGGCCTGCGGCGCCGAGGGCGAGACCCATGGTGAAGTCGTCTTCAACACCGCGATGACGGGCTACCAGGAGATCCTCACCGACCCGTCCTACCGGGGGCAGGTCGTCAGCATGACGTATCCGCTGATCGGCAATTACGGGATCAACGAGGAGGACGTGGAGTCGCGCCGCCCCTGGGTGGCCGGCTTCATCGTGAAGGAGGCTTGCGCCTACCCGTCGAGCTGGCGCGGGCATGTCACGCTGGACGCCTATCTCAAGCGGCACGGCATCGTCGGCATCCAGGGCATCGACACGCGCGCGCTCACCCGCCATCTGCGGGACCGCGGGGCGCAGGAGGGCATCGTCTCCTCCGTCGAGATGGACGTGCGGCGGCTGACCGAGCGGGCGCGGGCGCTCCCGGGCCTGGTGGGGCGCGATCTCGTGAGCGAGGTCACGGTGGGCGCGCCGCATGGCTGGTCGGAGGGCACCTGGGATCTCGCGCGCGGCTACGTGGAGCCTCCGCCCCCGCGCCATCGAGTCGTCGCCTTCGACTCCGGCATCAAGCACAATATCCTCCGCCGGCTCGCCAGCCTCGGCTGCGATCTCGAGGTGGTGCCGGCCCAGACGCCGGCGGCGGCGGTGCTGGAGCGGAAGCCCGGCGGGATCTTCCTCTCCAACGGCCCCGGGGACCCCGAGGCGGTCACCTATCTGGTGAGCACCGTGCGCGAGCTGATCGGCAAGGTCCCGATCTTCGGGATCTGCCTCGGCAATCAGATCCTCGGGCTCGCAGCCGGCGGGAGCACCTACAAGCTCAAGTTCGGCCACCATGGGGCCAATCACCCCGTGAAGGATCTGGTCACCGGGCGCGTCGAGATCACCGCCCAGAATCATGGATTTGCGGTAGACCCCGCGTCGGTGCGGCGGGCGGGGTTCGAGGAAAGCCACGTCAACCTGAATGACGGCACCTCCGAGGGCATGCGCCATCGCGAGCTGCCCGTCTTCTCCGTCCAGTACCATCCCGAGGCCTCGCCGGGCCCTCACGACGCCGACTACCTGTTCGATCGCTTCATCACGCTGATGGAGGGAGGGACCGCTTCGTGCCGAAATACCTGATCTCGTACCGCAAGACCGAGGAAGCCGGGCAGAAGCCCGAGTGGACCAGCTTCACCACCGAGAGCGAGGCCACGCTGGAGGCCCACGCGGTGCGCGAGCGCGTGGACAAGCGGCTGAGCGTGCTGGGCGAGAAGCTCTGGGGCAGCGGCGAGGTCGGCTGGGTGGGCGCCGGCCGCATCGACGACGTCCTCTACAAGCGCGAGGAGGCCTCGCCGGAGGTGTCCATCATCTACGGGCTGGTCCAGGAGTGAGCTGAGGCCCTCGTGCCCAAGCGCACCGACCTCAAGAAGATCCTCCTCATCGGCTCCGGGCCGATCGTCATCGGCCAGGCCTGCGAGTTCGACTACTCGGGCACCCAGGCCTGCAAGGCGCTGCGCGAGGAAGGCTACGAGGTCGTCCTCATCAACTCGAATCCGGCCACCATCATGACGGACCCGGAGATGGCCGACCGGACCTATATCGAGCCGCTCTCGCCGGAGTTCGTCGCCCGCGTCATCGCGCGGGAGCGCCCCCAGGCGCTGCTGCCCACCGTGGGCGGCCAGACCGCGCTCAACCTCGCGGTGGCGCTGGCCGCGGACGGCACCCTCGAGCGCTACGGCGTGGAGCTGATCGGGGCCAAGATCCCCGCCATCAAGACCGCCGAGGACCGCAACCTCTTCGCGGCCGCCATGCAGCGCATCGGGCTGGAGATGGCCCAGGGCTTCTACGCGCGGACGCCAGAAGACGCGCTGAGGGGCATGCGCCAGCGGCGCATGGACTTCCCGCTCATCATCCGCCCGTCGTTCACCCTGGGGGGCACCGGCGGCTCCATCGCCTATCACCCGGAGGAGCTGGAGGCGGCGGTGAAGTGGGCCTTGCAGCAGAGCCCGGCGCAGCAGGTCCTGGTCGAGGAGTCGGTGATCGGCTGGAAGGAGTTCGAGCTCGAGGTGATGCGGGACCTCGCCGACAACGTCGTCATCATCTGCTCCATCGAGAACCTCGATCCCATGGGCGTGCACACCGGCGACTCCATCACGGTGGCCCCCGCGCAGACGCTGACCGACAAGGAGTACCAGCGCATGCGCGATGCCTCCCTCGCCATCATCCGCGAGATCGGCGTGGAGACGGGCGGGTCCAACATCCAGTTCGCGGTGGACCCCAAGGACGGCCGCATGCTGGTGATCGAGATGAACCCGCGCGTGTCGCGCTCCTCGGCGCTGGCCTCCAAGGCCACCGGGTTCCCCATTGCCAAGATCGCGGCCAAGCTCGCGGTGGGCTATACCCTGGACGAGCTGCGCAACGACATCACCCGCGAGACGCCGGCCTCCTTCGAGCCCGCCATCGACTACTGCGTGGTGAAGTTCCCCCGCTGGGCCTTCGAGAAGTTCCCCGAGGCCGACCAGACCCTGACCACCCAGATGAAATCGGTGGGCGAGGTCATGGCCATCGGGCGCACGTTCAAGGAGGCGCTCCAGAAGGCGGTGCGCTCGCTGGAGCAGGACCGGTGGGGGCTCACGCTGGAGCACCCCATCGCCGACCTGGAGGCTCTGCGCCAGAAGATCCGCGTGCCCAACGTGGAGCGCTGCTTCGCCCTCGCCGAGGCCTACCGGCGCGGGCTCGGCACCGAGGAGCTGCATGCGCTCTCCGGCATCGATCCCTGGTTCCTGGACGGCATCCGGGAGATCGTCGAGCTCGAGCCCCTCATCACCGCCGCCGGGCTCGCCGACCTCGCGCTGCTCCGCCGGGCCAAGCAGATGGGCTTTTCCGATGTGCGCCTGGGACAGCTGACCGGAGCCACCGAGGAAGAAGTCAGGCGGACCCGGCTCGGAGCCGGGATCAGACCCGTCTATAAAATGGTCGACACCTGCGCGGCGGAGTTCGTCGCCCATACGCCCTACCTCTACTCCACCTACGAGGAGGAGGACGAGGCGCCGCCCACCTCGCGGGACAAGGTGGTGATCCTGGGCAGCGGGCCCAACCGCATCGGCCAGGGCATCGAGTTCGACTACGCGTGTGTCCACGCCGCCTTCGCGCTCAAGGAAGCCGGCGTGGAGGCCATCATGATCAATTGCAACCCGGAGACCGTCTCCACCGACTACGACACTTCCGATCGGCTCTACTTCGAGCCCCTCACCCTCGAGGACGTGCTCAACATCGTGGAGCGCGAGAAGCCGCGGGGCGTCATCGTGCAGTTCGGCGGCCAGACGCCGCTCAAGCTGGTGGTGCCGCTGCAGCGGGCGGGCGTGCCCATCCTGGGGACGCCGTCGGACGCCATCGACCGCGCCGAGGACCGCAAGCGCTTCGCCGCGCTCCTGGAAAAGGTCGGCCTCGCCCAGGCGCCGGGCGCCACCGCGCGCTCGTTCGACGAGGCCGCCACCATCGCCGCCAACGTGGGCTATCCGGTGCTGGTGCGGCCCTCCTACGTCCTGGGCGGGCGCGGCATGCAGATCGTCTACGACGCCGACGACCTCCGTACCTACATGACGGAGGCGGTGCGGGTAAGCCCGGAGCACCCGATCCTGGTGGACAAGTTCCTCGAGGACGCGCTGGAGATCGACGTGGACGCCCTCTGTGACGGCGAGCGCGTGGTGGTGGGCGGGGTCATGGAGCACGTGGAGAAGGCCGGCGTGCACTCGGGCGACTCTGCCTGCGCCCTGCCTCCGTATTCGCTGGGCGACGATCAGGTGGCCACCATCAAGCGCCAGACGCGCGCGCTGGCGCTGGAGCTGGGCGTGATCGGGCTCCTCAACATCCAGTTCGCGATCAAGAACGAGACGGTGTACGTCCTCGAGGTGAACCCGCGCGCCTCCCGCACCGTGCCCTTCGTGTCCAAGGCCATCGGGGTGCCGCTGGCCAAGCATGCCACCAAGATCATGCTGGGCCGGACGCTGGTGGACCTCGGTTTCGCCGAGGAGCGCGAGGTCAGCCACATCGCCATCAAGGAGGCGGTGTTTCCCTTCATCAAGTTCCCCGGGGTGGACGTGCTCCTGGGGCCGGAGATGAAATCCACCGGCGAGGTGATGGGCATCGACCGTGACTTCCGCAAGGCCTACGTGAAGGCGCAGATCGCGGCGGGGTCGCCGCTGCCGACCTCGGGCAAGGTCTTCATCTCGGTGAAGAACCGCGACAAGCGCGCCGCGCTGGGCGTCGCCAAGCGGCTGGCCGAGATGGGCTTCAGCCTGGTGGCCACCGCGGGCACCGCCAAGCTGCTCACGCTGCAGGGCATGACGGTCGAAATGGTGCACAAGGTCGGCGAGGGCTACCGGCCCAATATCGTGGACCTCATGAAGCGGGACGAGATCGCGCTCGTCTTCAACACGCCCGAGGACGGCCGCGCGCGGAAGGACTCGTACTCGATCCGGCGCACCGCGGTCACCCAGAACATCCCCTACTACACCACGGTGGACGGCGCCCAGGCGGCCCTCGGCGGCATCGAGGCCCTCCTCAAGGGAGAGATCTCCGTCCAGAGCCTCCAGGAGTACCATGCCGCCGCCCGGGCCTAGCGACCGACGCCCGGCCGCGCCGCGCCTACCCGCCGCGCAGGGCCTCCCCGCCGCGCAGCGCCTAATAATTGCCCTCGACGTCGAAAGTCTGGCCCAGGCGGAAGCCCTCATGGACCGACTGGACGGCCTCGTCACCCGCTACAAGATCGGCTCCCAGCTCTTCACCGCCGCCGGGCCCGCCGCGGTGGAGGCAGTACACAAGCGGGGCGCCGAGGTATTCCTCGACCTCAAGTTCCACGACATCCCGAACACAGTGGCGGGCGCGGCCCGCGAGGCCACGCGCGCCGGCGTCTTCATGTTCAATGTCCACGCCTCCGGCGGCCGCGCCATGATGCGGGCGGCGGCGGCCGCGGCGGCGGCGGCGGCCCGCGAATTCCGGGTGCGCCGGCCCCTCGTCATCGCGGTCACCGTTCTCACCAGCCTCGACCGCGCCACCTTGCACAGCGAGCTGGGGGTGGCCTCCTCGGTGGAGGGGCACGTGCTCCGGCTCTGCGACCTCGCGCGCGAGGCCGGGCTGGATGGCAACGTGGCCTCGCCGCAGGAGATCGCCTCCATCCGGAACGGGCTGGGGCGCGACTGGGTCATCGTGACACCGGGCGTGCGGCCGCCGGGAGCGGCACCGGACGACCAGTCGCGCGTGGCCACCCCGGGAGCAGCCGCCCGCGCGGGCGCCCACTACCTCGTGGTGGGCCGGCCCGTCACGGCGGCCCCGGAACCCGCCCGCGCGGCGGAGGCCATTCTGGCCGAGATCGGCGGATGAGCCCCACCGTCACCCATCGCGACCTCATGCAGCGCCTGTTCGAGATCGGGGCGCTCCGGTTCGGGGAGTTCACGCTGAAGTCGGGTATCCGGTCGCCCTTCTACGTGGACCTCCGCGTGGTCATCTCTCATCCCGACGTGCTCGCGCGCATCGGGGCGCTGATGGCGGAAGCGGTGGGCCATTGCCGCGTGGACCGGATCGCCGGCATCCCCTACGCGGGCCTGCCCCTCGCGGTGGCGACCAGCCTCGCCGGCGGTGTCCCCCTCGTCTATCCCCGGCGCGAGGAGAAAGGCTACGGCACCAAGCGGCGCATCGAGGGGACCTTCGCCCCCGGTGAACACGTGGTGGTGATCGACGACATCATCACCGACGGGGCGAGCAAGTTCGAGGTGATCGAGCCGCTGGAGTCGGCGGGACTGGTGGTGCGGGATCTGGTCATCCTCATCGACCGGGAGCAGGGCGGCCGCGAGCGCCTGGCGGAGAAGGGCTACACCCTGCACGCCATCCTGACCATCTCGCAGTGGTTCGACGAGCTGGCCCGCGTGGGTCTCGTCGAGGCCTCCGTGATCGAGCGCGCGCGGGAGTTCGTGCGGGTCAGTCGGTTCGCCTGATGCTGCGGGGCCCGGACGCCGTGGGCGAGATCGTCCTGGACGCCGAGGCCATCCGCGCCGAGGTCGCCCGGCTCGGCGCCCAGATCTCCGCCGACTACGCGGGCCGCCGGCCCCACCTCGTGGGTGTGCTCAAGGGCGCGGCGGTGTTCATCGCGGACCTCGTGCGGGCGCTGACCATCCCGGCCACGCTCGATTTCATCTCCATCGTGCCCTACGCGCAGGCGAGCGTGTCCGGGGTGGTGCGGATCCGCAAGGATCTCGACGATCCCATCGAGGGCAAGGACGTCATCGTGGTGGAGGGGATCTGCGCGAGCGGGCTCAGCCTGTCCTATCTCCTGCGCAACTTCGAGACGCGCCGACCCGCCTCCCTGCGCATCTGTGCCTTCCTGGTGAAGCAGCGGGCCCGGCCGGTGGAGGTGAAGGTGGACTACGCGGGGCGGGAGATCTCCGACGCCTTCGTGGTGGGCTACGGGCTTGACGCGGGCGAGCGGTACCGCAATCTCCCCTACGTCGCGCGCCTCCCCTGAGCAGCGGCGCCCTTCCCTCGCCTACACCCCCAGCCAGCGCGACTTGCTCGCTTCGTCGCGCGCGAGGGCCGCAGGCGCCCCCTCGTAGACGATGCGCCCTTTGCTCATGAGGTAGACCCGGTCGGCGGCGGCCAGCGCGAAGGCCAGGTTCTGCTCCACCAGAAGGGTGGACGCCCCGGCGCCCCGAAGCTCGGCGAGGACGCGACCCATCTCGCGGACCAGCACGGGGGCGAGGCCCTCGGAGGGCTCGTCCATGAGGAGGAGGTTGGGATTGCCCACGAGCGCCCGGCCCGTCGCCAGCATGCTCTGCTCGCCCCCGGAGAGCTTACCGCCGCGGTGGCGCAGCCGCTCGCGAAGGCGCGGGAAGAGGGCGAGCACGCGCGGAGCGTTCCAGCCGCGCGGTCCGGGGCGCGCGCCGACCTGGAGATGCTCGCGCACCTCGAGGGAGGGGAAGACGCGCCGGCCCTGGGGCACCAGGCGGATCCCGCGGCCGGCGATGGCGTGCGCGGGCAGGCGCGTGATGTCTTCTTGCTGATAGCGCACTGCGCCCATTCGCGCCGGCGTGAGGCCGCAGATGGCGCGGATCAAGGTGGTCTTGCCCACGCCGTTGCGCCCGAGCAGGGCCACCACCTCGCCCTCGCCCACGCGGAGCGACACGCCCTGGATGATCTGCGAGTCGCCATAGGCGACGTGGACGTCGTCGAGCTCAAGCATGGCCCGCTCCCAGATAGGTCTCGGCCACGCGCGGATCGCGCCGGATCTCCTCCGGGCTTCCGGCCGCCAGCACCCGGCCCTGATGGAGCACCACCACGCGGTCGGCGAGGTCCAGCGCCACGTCCATGTCGTGCTCGATGAAGAGGAGGGTGAGGTCGCGGGGAAAGCGCCGGATCGTCGCCGCCACCGCCGCGGTCTCGGCGGGCGAGAGCCCGGCGGTGGGCTCGTCGAGCAGGAGCACGCGGGGCCGGGCGGCGAGGGCGAGGATCAGCTCCACCTGGCGCTGCTCGCCGTAGGAGAGGAGCCGGGTGGGCATGTCGCGTCGGTCGCCGAGGTCCCACTCCGCGAGCAGGGCCAGGGCGCGCTCGTGCAGATGCGGGAAGGCGGCCTGGGGACGGAGCAGCGCGAAGCGTGCGCGATCCCTGCCCTGAACGGCGAGGAGCACGCTGTCGAGCACGGTGAGGCCCGGAAAAAGCGTGGTGATCTGGAAGGTGCGCCCGAGCCCCCGCTGGGCGCGGGCATGCGGTGCCAGCCCCATGACGTCCTCGCCGTGGAGCCGGATCCGCCCGCTCGCCGGGCGCAGGAGCCCGGTGATGGCGTTAAAGGGCGTCGTCTTGCCCGCACCGTTGGGCCCGAGGATGACGAGGCGCTCGCCCGGCTGCGCCTCGAGCGAGACGTCGTCGAGGGCCCGGAGGCCGCCGAAGGCATGGGTGAGCCGGCTGATCTCGAGCGCGCTCACGCCGCCCCCGACTTCCGCCGGCGGCGCGCGAACCCCACGATGCCCTCCGGCGCGAAGAGGGTCACCGCCACGTAGACCACACCCAGCACCAGCAGCCAACGCTGAGTGTAGGCGCTCACCGTGTTCTCGAGGTAGACGATGACGGCGCTCCCCAGCGCCGGGCCCAGGAGGGTGCCGGCCCCGCCCAGGATCACCATGATCAGGGCGGAGGCGGAGAAGACGATGCTGAGATAGGCCGGGCTCACGAACCCGTTGTAGTAGACGAAGAGGTTGCCGGCCAGGCCGGCGAAGAGCCCCGCGAGAACGAAGGCTACGTACTTGTAGAGCCAGGTGTTGTAGCCGAGCACCTCCATGCGCCGGGCGCTCTCACGGATGCCGACGAGCGCCCGGCCAAAGGGCGAGCGCGCGACCAGCCCCAGCACGAGCACGCTCCCCACGAAGCAGACGAGGACCAGGTAGTAGAAGCGCAGCCCGCCGGCCAGGCTCCAGGGCAGGCCGGCGGCGGGGCGCGGCACGCCGGGGAGGCCGTCGTCGCCGCCGGTGAGCCAGCGCCAGCCGAACGCGATACCCCAGAGCACCTGGGCGAGCGCGAGGGTGATCATGAGGAGGTAGGAGCCCTCGGCACGCAGGGCGAGCAGGCCGAAGAGCGCCGCCGTCACCGTCGCCGCCGCGAGCCCCAGTGCCATGTCCACCCAGAAGTTGTCCCAGACGCGCAGGGCCATGAGCCCGACGGCGTAGGCGCCCACCCCGAAGTAGGCAGCATGGCCCAGCGAGGGCAGGCCGGCGTAGCCGAGGGGCAGGTTCAGGCTCATGGCGAAGATGGCGAAGATCAGCATCTTGGTGAGGAGGTCGAGCTGGTACGAGGAAAGCGCGAGGGGAAGCAGCGCGAGCGCCGTCACCGCCGCACCCGCGCGCGCGATCATCGGGCGCCGAAGAGGCCGGTGGGGCGCACGGCCAGGATGATGGCCATGGGCGCGAAGATGGTGAACAGGGCGAGCTCGGGGAAGCGGGCCTTGCCGAAGGTGTCGAGGAGGCCCACGAGGAGGGCGCCGACGAAGGCGCCCTTGAGGCTGCCGAGCCCGCCGATGATAACGACCACGAAGGCGAGGAGGAGGATCTCGAAGTCGGCGCCGGGATAGACGCCGAGCATGGGCCCGCCGATGATCCCGCCCAACGCGGCCAGCGCCGCCCCCAGCGCGAAGACCACCGTCGAGAGGAGGGAGACGTTGATGCCGGTGGTCCGCGCGATCTCGGCGTCGTCGATGGCGGCGCGGATCATGGCCCCGAACCGCGTATGCTCCTGGAGCAGCCAGAGGGCCACGCCCACCGTCGCCCCCACCCCGATCACGAAGAGCCGGTAGGCCGGGAAGAAGAAGGGGCCCACCCGCACCGCGCCCGAGAGCGCCTCGGGCCGCGGCAGGGTCTGCGGAGTGCCACCCCAGATCCAGAGCGCGAGGTCCCCGATGATGAGCAGCATGCCGAAGGTGAGGAGCGCCTGGGGCAGCTCGGCGCGCGGCACGCGGCGAAGGAGCACGCGCTCCATGAAGATCCCCACCGCGGTCACCGCCGCCGTGCCTGCCGCCGCGGCGAGGAGGAGGCTGCCGGTGGCGCGCGCCACCGAGAGCGCGACGTAGGCCCCGAGGAGGTAGTAGGAGCCGTGCGCGAGGTTCAGGATCCGCATGAGGCCGTAGATGAGCGACAGCCCGGCGGCGAGGAGGAAGAGCAGCATGCCGAAGGACACGCCGTTGAGGATCTGGATGAGGTAGAAGCTCAACGTGGTGCCGCCGGGGTTCCACCAGCCCCAGGTCGCCTCCTGCGAGACGGACGGGATCCGGTCGATGACGGCGTTCACCATGCGGGGACCCTCCTTCTCCGTCCGGGTCACCAGGATGGGCGCGATCACCTGGCGATAGGCGTCGAACTGCACGGCGCCCCGCGGCAGCTTGATCTTGGCGAGGGCGCCGCGCAGGGCCTCCCGCACGCGCGCGCGGTCGGAGAGGTCTCCCTTGAGCGTCTCGAGAGCCTCGACGATCAGCATGGCCGAGGCCCACCCGCCCTCGCTGTACCGGCTGGGCCAGATCTTGTGGGCCGCCTCGTAGTCGCGAACGAAGGCTCGGTTCTCGGGATTGTCCACCGCGGCGCTGTACCCGTGCATGGTCACGATGCCCAGGGCGGCGTCGCCCATGGCGGGCAGCACCGTGTCGTCGGTGAGGACGCCGTGGCCGGTCAGCGGGATGCGGCCGGCGAGTCCGTACTCCTTGTACTGCTTCACGAAGCGGATGGCGTCGGCGCCCGCGAACCAGGCGTAGACGGCATCGGCCGGCAGCGAGCCGGCCTGGGCCAGGTACGGCGCGAAGTCCGGGGTATTCAGCGGCGCGTAGATTTCCTTGACGATCTCGCCGCCGGCGGCCTTGAAGCCGGCCATGAACGCCTCCACCGCGTGGCGGCCGGCCACGAAGTCGGTGGCCATGACGATGACCTTGCGGTACTTCGTGTTCTTCACCATCCAGGCGCCCATCGGGTAATTCGACTGGTCGGTGGTCTCGGCGAGCCGGAAGATGCTGGGCGAGGCCTGCTGCGGCGAGGTCAGCACCCGTGTGAACGCCACCGGCACCACCAGCGGGGTGCCCTGCTCGTGGACGTAGTTCCGGATGGCCAGCGCGACCACGCTGCTGACGGGGCCCACGAGGAAGTCCGCGCGGTCCCGCTCCACCAGCTTCTTGAGCTTGGTGATGCCCACATCCGGCTTCGCCTCGTCGTCTTCCTTGAGAAGCTGCACCTCGCGGCCGCCGGCGCGGCCGCCCACCTTCTTGAGGTAGAGCTCCATCCCGTTGGTGACGTCGGTCCCCTGCACCGAGAGCACGCCCGTGTACGGCAGGAGGAGGCCAACCTTGACGGGCGGGCCCTGGGCAAGGGCAGCGGCGGGAACCAGCGCGGCGACGGCGCACAGCAGAAGGGAGGGCAATCGGCTCATGGTGAAGGCGGTGGGCTAGCCCTGCCCGCGGAGCCTGGGATCCCACGCGTCGCGCAGCGTGTCGCCGAAGAGATTGAAGGCGAGCACCGCCAGGCTGATGGCGAATCCGGGGAAGATGGCCAGCCAGGGCGCCTGCTCCATGAAGGCGCGGCCGGTGCTGCTCAGCATGAGCCCCCAGGAGGGCGTGGGCGGCTGGGTGCCCACCCCGAGAAAGGACAGGGTGGCCTCGATGAGGATGGCATTGCCGAGCCAGATCGACGCGATGATGAGGATGGGCGCGGTCACATTGGGCAGGATGTGGCGGCCGAGTATGGAGAGGTGGCGGCACCCGAGCGCCTGCGCGGCTTCGACGTAGCGGTTCTGCTTCGCGGACAGGACGGCGCCGCGCACGATGCGCGAGTTGCCGGGAATGATCACGATGGCGATGGCCACCATGGCATTGGTCGTGTTCGGCGTCAGCACGGACACGATGGCCAGCGCGAGGATGAGCCCGGGAATGGCCTGGATCGCGTCCATGAGCCGCTGGAGGGCGAGATCGAGGCGCCCCTCCCAGTAGCCGCAGGCAAGGCCGATGAGCATGCCGGCCACCGTCCCGATTCCCACCGCGACCAACCCCACCCAGAGCGAGATGCGGCTCCCGTAGATGATGCGGCTGAGGACGTCGCGGCCGATATCGTCGGTGCCGAAGAGATGGACGCGGCTGGGCGCCGCCAGACGAATCTCGGGGTGGGTTTCCAGCGGATCGTAGGGCGCGAGAACGTCGGCGAAGACCGCGGTGAGGACCAGCAGGACGATGAGGGCGCCGGAGGCGGCGCCGAGGGGCTTGCGTCGGAGGACGGCCCAGAGCGTCGGTCGGTGCGTCAGGGGCGCCGCCCCCAGCTCCGGGATGGCGAGCGCGGGCGCGGCCACCGTGGTCACCGACGCGGAGGAACGGTCACCGTTCACGGGGTGACGGCCTCAACTGTACCGGATGCGCGGATCCAGCCACGCATAGGTCATGTCCACCACGAGATTCAGCGTGACGAGGGTGCCCGCCACCAGCATGACATTGGTCTGCACCACCGGGTAGTCGCGGTAGGCGATGGCCTCGACGGTGAGCCGTCCCATGCCCGGCAGCGCGAAGATCGTCTCCACCACCACCGCTCCCGCCAGAAGCACGCCGAGCTGGCCGCCTATCACCGTCACCACCGGGATCAGCGCGTTCTTGAGCGCGTGCTTGTAGACGACCATGCGTCCCGCCAGCCCCTTGGCCCAGGCGGTGCGGACATAGTCCTCGCGCAGGACCTCCAGCACGGTGGAACGCGTCATGCGCATCGTCGCGGCGGCGAGGCGGAAGCCCAGCACGGCCGCCGGGAGGAGGAATTGCTGGAGATTGCGGCCCGGCGAGTCCCAGAAGCTCGTGTAGCCGATGGGGGGAATCCAATGGAACCAGATGGCGGCGAAGGTGATCACCAGAGTGCCCAGCCAGAAGTCGGGCAGCGAGAGCCCGGACACCGCGACCATACGTCCCGCGTAGTCGGATGCCGTGTCTTGCCGGGTGGCGGACAGCACGCCGATAGGCACCGCGATGGCAATCCCCAGCACCATGGCGAGGAGGGTCAGCTCGAGGGTGACGGGGATTGCCTTCCTCAGGCTGACCACGATGGGCTCGCCGGTGAACAGCGAGTCGCCGGGGGAGAGGCTGACCATCTGCCAGACCCAGACGAGATACTGCTCGTGGTAGGGAAGATCGAGGCGAAGGTCCTTGCGAACCTTCGCCAGCTCCTTCTCCCCGATATTCCCGGACTCCGCCATCAGGACGGTGAGCGCGTCGCCCGGCATGACCCGCATCAGCCCGAAAACGATCAGCGAGGAGAGGATGAGCACCGGAACCGCCAGCAGCGCCCGGCGCAGCACGTACTTGTACAGAGGCCGCCCCCTTGCGTCCCCGGCCCTACTTGTCGAGCCAGACCCTGGTCATGTGGGGAGAGCCGTAGCCGTCGGTGCGCCGGAGGGCCAGGGCGGCCCCATTGCGCATGTGCGGCTGGAAGACCAGGAACCCGTTGTCGTAGGGCATCCACAGCCGCGCCACCTGGTCGAACTCCCGGTCCACGATCTTCTTGGTGATCACGCGCTGCTCTTTCACGTCGGGCGTCTGCCTGAGCTTGGTGGACAGCTCGTCGATCTGGGGATCGTTGACACGGAAGAAGTTCTTGGTGGACTTTGAGTGCATGTACTGGTAGGTCCGCTCGTCGATGCCCACCGCGTGGCCCGACTGGAACCCCCACGAGAGCCCTTCCCACTTCAAGTCGGCGTAGCGCCCGTAGTAGGTCGTGTAATCCATCTTGGTGATCTTGACGTCGATATTGAGGTTCTTCTTGAGATCGGACTGTACGAGCTGAACCTGAGACGTCATCTGCGGGAAGTACTCGTAGTAGAACAGCGTGGTCGAGAAGCCGTTGGGGTGTCCCGCTTCGGCGAGGAGCTTCTTGGCCTCCGCCGGCTTGTACTGCCACCACGGTCCGAACTGGGCCGCCGTCGGCGGCTTGTCCTGGTAGTAGATGTAGGGCACGCCCCAGCCCAGGATGCCGTGGCCCTCGAACACGGTGTCCACCTGCTTCTGCCGGTCGATGGCCATGGCGATAGCGCGGCGCACCCGCACGTCGTTGAAGGGTGGCTTGTCCTGCGCCATCGCCACGCCGAACGGCGTCAGCGTGTTGTGATAGGACTGCGCGACAAGATTGGGGTTGGTCTTGCGGAGCACTTCCACTTCCGAGGGGCTGGCCACCCAGATGAAATCGGCCTGGCCGGTACGGAAGGCCGCGGTGCGGGTGGCCGCGTCGGGCGTGGACAGGATGATGTACTCGTCGACATAGGGGCGGCCCTTGTCGAAGTAGTCGGGGTTGCGCGTCAGAACCACGCGCACCTTGCGATTGTGCTCCTTGAGGATGAAGGGCCCGGTGCCGATCAGGCGCTTCTTGAGGTCCCCGTCCTCCTCCAGCACCTCGCGCGAGAAGATCACCGCGATCGGCTCCGCCAGCGCCTGCGGCACGAACACGTTGGGGGTCTGCATGTGGAGGCGCACGGTGTACTTGTCCGGCGTCTCGATCCCCTCGATCTCCTTGAAGTTGAACGACTGCACGCCTTCCTTGGCATAGGCCTCGAAGCAGTACTTGATGTCGGCGGAGGTCAGCTCGCGGCCGTTGAGCGGCGGCACGTTCTGCCACTTCACGCCCTGGCGCAGCTTGAAGGTCCAGACGCGATGGTCCGGACTGGCCGACCAGGACTCCGCGAGGTCGCCCTTGAGCCCGATGTCGGTGGGTCCGCTCGCCTCCTCGGCGAAGGTATACCGGACCAGGCGGTTGCTCGTGAGGCCGGCGAACTGGTAGAGCCCAACCGACTGGGTCATCCGCGGATCGAGCATCGGCGGATCCCAGGCGGACGCTCGCGTCAGCGTCCCGCCCCGCTTGGGCGGCTTGGTGCTGGCCGGAATCCACTCGGGATAGGATCCGGCTTGCGCGGCGGCTCGGTGATGGGGAGCACCCAGCGCGAGCGCGCCCACCCCGACCCCGGTCCAGCCGGCGCGGTGGAGGAACTGGCGGCGGCTTACCTGCTTCCCGTCAACCTTCGGGCCCCGATCCTTGGTAGACATCCGGGTTCTCCTTCCTGGTCCGGTCGCGAAGGAAGATGCACTGGACTAGCAATCGCCGAGCGGACGGAGCGGTCAGAACCAGCTTCAGGCCACGAGTCCGGCGAAATTCCCATACACGCCCTACCTTGTCAAGCGGGCCGGTATTCCTCGGGGGCGATGGCGTACTGGCGCATCTTGGCGTGCAGCGTCTTGTAGTCGGTTTTGAGCACGCGGGCCGCCGCGCTCTTGTTGCCGCGGCTTGCGCGCAGCGCCTCGCGGATGGCCTGCTGCTCGGCCTCGGCGGCGCCCAGCTCGGCCAGCTCGCGGAGGGACAGCCCGCCGGCGGAGGAGCGCGACGAGCCCGTCTCCGAGCGCCGCCCGCGGGGCCAGAGGTGATCGGACTCCACCACGTCCGCGCAGCGCACCACCGCGCGGCGCATCACGTCGCGCAGCTCGCGTACGTTCCCGGGCCAGGCATGCGCGAGGAGGAGCTGCCAGGCGGCCTCGGAGATGCCCCGAAGCGGCCGGCCCCGCTCCATGGCGGTTTCCTCGGCGAAGCGGCCCGCCAGCACCATGATGTCTTCGCGCCGCTCGCGCAGCGGGGGTACGGTTACCCGCATCTCGCCCAGGACCGCCGCCAGGTCCTGCCGAAGGCGGCCCGCGCGCACCTCGCCCTCGAGCGGCGCACGCGCGGCCGCGACCACCCGCGCGGTCACCGGAAAGGAGCGGGAGCCGCCCAGCGGCTGGGTCTCCCCCTCGCGCAGGGCGCGCAGCAGCCGCGTCTGGGCCGGTGCCGGCAGCGCGGTCAGCTCGTCCAGGAAAAGCGTGCCGCCGGCGGCGCGGGACAGCAACCCCTCGCGGCTTCCCTCGACGCCGCGCGCGGCGCCCCGTTCCCAGCCGAACAGCTCGGGCTCCACCAGCGACTCCGAAGTCGCCCCGCAATCCAGGGTGACGAAGGGGCGGCCGTGGCGCGCGCTCTCCTGGTGGATGATGCGCGCTACCAGCTCCTTGCCCGTCCCGGACTCGCCCTCGATGGCGAGATGGCCGGACGACTCGGCGGCGGCGAGGCACTGGGCCATGAGCCGCGTCACCTCCGCGCTGGGTCCCATGAGGCGGCGCAGCGAACCCACCGGGCCCGACTCGCGCTCGAGCTGCTCCACCCGCGCGACGAGGCGCCGCCGCTCCAGCGCGCGCTGCACGGTGAGGACGAGCTCGTCCTTGACGAACGGCTTGGTCAGGTAGTCGTAAGCCCCGAGGCGCATGGCCTCCACCGCCTTGGGAATTTCGACGAAGGCGGTGAGGATGATGACGCTGGCTTCGGGGTCCACCGCGCGGATCTCCGCCAGCGACTCCATGCCGCCCATGCGGGGCATGGCGAGATCGAGGAGCACGACCGAGGGCCGCTCTCGACTATACGCCTCGGCGGCGTCGGCGCCGTCCTCGACGCTGACCACCCGCCACCCTTCCGCGCCGAAGATGTCCGCGAGGAGGGAGCGCATCTCGGGCTCGTCGTCCACCACGAGCAGGGTGGTGGTCCCGCGCGCATCCGCCATGGTCCGAGAGTACCGCGGCGGGGAGGGGGGCGCGACCCCGTCCCCGCCGGGTAGGGCGTCAGGCCTTCTGCTGGATGGCGCGGAGGACACGATCGGGCTGGAGCGGCACCTGCCGGACCCGCGCCCCGGTGGCGGCGAAGATGGCGTTGGACAGCGCGGGCGCGATGGTGGTCGCGCCGGGCTCGCCCACGCCGGTGGGATACTCGGTGCTCTGGACGACGTGCACCTCGACCACGTCGGGCACGTCGCTCATGCGGAGGACCTGGTAGGTGTCGAAGTTCTTCTGCTCCAGCGCACCCTTGGCCACGGTGCCCTTCTCTTTGAGCGCGTTGGAGAGGCCGAATAGCAGCGAGCCCTCCACCTGGGAGCGCACGCCGTCCGGGTTGACGACGATGCCGCAATCCACCGCGCAGATGATCTTCTCGACCTTCACGTTGCCGGTGGCGGGATCCACCCGCGCCTGGATGGCGGTGGCGGTCCAGGTCGGGGTCTTCTTCTCCTGCGCGGACACGCAGGCGATGCCACGGCCCACGTTGGCGGGCAACGGGGTGCCCCAGCCGGACCGATCCGCCACGAGACGGAGCACGTTGGCGAGCCGGGGCGCCCCGCCGAGCATGTCGAGGCGATACTTCACGGGATCCACCTTCGCGAGATTCGCCAGCTCGTCCACCATGGTCTCGACGGCGAAGAAGGTGTAGTTCGGCGCCACCGCGCGCACGTAGCCGACCGAGATGCCCGTCTCCGCCCGCACCCCGCGTACCACCTGGTTGGGGATGTCGTAGACGTGGTCGGCCCCGTTGAGCGCGAAGTCGTCGAGGCCCTGCTTGTTGAGGAAGTCCGGCCCCCAGCGGCCACCGGGGTGGCCGGCGACTATGGTGGCGTCCCAGGAGACGACCTTGCCGGAGCCGTCGAGCCCGGCCTTGACGACCTGGTAGGTGGCGGAGCGATAGACGTCGCGCTGGAGATCCTCCTCGCGCGAGCGGATGAGCTTGATGGGCCGGCCCGCCTCGCGGGCGATGAGGGCCGCCTCCACCATGATGTCGGGCTCGAGCCGCCGTCCGAAACCGCCTCCGAGGTAGTGCTGGTGGATGCGGACATTGGCCGGCGGCACCTTGAGCGTGGCCGCCAGCAGCCCGACCGCCATGGTCTGAAATTGGCTGCCGGTGTAGAGATCGAAGACGCCGTCCTTCACCGTGGCGAGGCAGTTCATCGGCTCCATCTGCATGTGGGCGACGTAGTCCGTCATGAACGTCGATTCATGGGTACGCGCGGGCGATCCACCGCCCGGGGTGCCCGCCTTGTGCCACTCGATGGCGGCGCCGGGATCGGTGGCCTTCCGCGCGTAGTCGCGGAAGATGCTCTCGGTGCTCACCGCCGCGTTCGGGCCCAGGTCCCAGGTGATCTTCAGCGCGTCCCGCGCCTTCACCGCCGCCGAGTACGACGTCGCCACCACCGCCACCATATCAGGCAGCCTCACCGTCTTCAGATAGCCGGGCACCTTCTTGGTGGCGCTGTCGTCCACCGCGGTGGGCTTGCCGCCCTCGCGGGTGGGGGGGTAGGCGATCTTCGCGTAGGCCATCCCGGGCAGGAACGTATCGATACCGAACTTCGCCCGCCCGTTCGTCTTTTCGGGGATGTCGAGCCGCTGGATCCACTGCCCGATCACCTTGTACTCGGCGGGCTTCTTGAGGACGATCTTCTTGAGGTCGTCCTCGGAGAACGTCCTGGTGACGGGCGCCTTGGCCACGATCTCG
>WNFK01248571.1_pt1 | contig 25535 bp, 26 predicted proteins | sample 5400281 | NCBI WGS metagenome assembly WNFK01 (sample SAMN13153350, study PRJNA577476) | soil metagenome | isolation source: 20 cm soil on Douglas fir-dominated hillslope | place: USA:California | collected 2013-09-17
GGCCGGCGTCGATTCGATCGAGCACGGCCACCTGATGGACGACGCGGCCATCGCCACGCTGAAGAAAAACGGAACATATCTCGTGCCGACGCTCTTCCTTGGCGAATACATGGAAACGAATATGGATCGAAGCGATGTGCCGGAGTTTTCAAAGCAAAAGATGCGCGATGTGATTGCCGCGATGCGCAAGAACACCAGGAAGGCGTTTTCAGCCGGAGTGAAGGTGGCGTTCGGCACGGACGCTGCGGTGTATCCGCATGGACTCAACGCCGGTGAGTTCCACGTTTACGTGAGTCTGGGAATGACGCCGCTTGCAGCCATCCAGACGGCAACGATCAACGCTTCCGACTTGCTCGGATCAAAATCCCTCGTCGGCTCCCTGGAGCCCGGCAAGTTTGCTGACGTTATCGCCGTGGACGGCGATCCGACGAAGGACGTCACCATCTTGGAGCATGTAAAATTTGTAATGAAGGGCGGCACCGTCTATAAGAACGAATACGCCGGGAAGTAGAAAGAAAATGGAACAGCGAAAATGGAAAATGGGCAAGAGCCCGTCACACTCGTCGAACTGAGATCGCAGGAACCTTAGTCGAGCGTCGGTGTCTCTGCAAGGTGAAAGCATTGCGTCTACTTCAACTGGTAGCCTTGGTGGTCTTTTGCTTCTGCATTCTTGTGAATCTGGCGCTTGGATGTGGCGTCTGCTCCAGCTTTTTCAGCGGAGGTCCGGACGCGGTGCGTCATTGGATCGTTCATATCGAGTCCGAGGGGATGCTGCAGATCAAAGAAATCTCTCCGGGCAAACTTCAAGTAACGCTTCCTTTGAATAACCATCCGTACCGCCATTTTTTCTTGCAGTGGCTGGGGATTGCAGCGTTTGCCGCTGCATTACTTTTCGCGCTCAGGTTTTGGTCTCGACAAATTCGTCCACACCGACGGCAGCCGTAACTCAAGTCCGTAGCCTCATATATACTTGCGTCGAGCTCTCGTAATTCAAAATGGCGGAAGCGGGATCATTTGCGGATCGAGTGAAACAGCAGGCGGACATCGTTCGCGTGGTCGGCGAATACGTCCGCCTGAAAAAAACTGGGAAGGACTTCAGCGGGCTTTGCCCGTTTCACCAGGAAAAGACTCCCTCGTTCACGGTCTCGCCGATCAAGCAAATTTTCTATTGCTTCGGGTGCGGCAAGGGCGGCGACGTGTACAACTTCGTGATGGACATGGAGAAGTGCGAATTTCCCGAGGCCGTGAAAGTTGTCGCCGAGAAATGCGGGATCGCCATTCCGCGGCAGAAGGAGCGTTCGCCGGAGGAGCGGAAAGAAAATCAGCAGCGCTCGGTTCTCGTGGAAATGCACCGCGAGGCGCAGACTTTTTTCGTGAAGCAGTTGCAAGGAACTGCGGAAGGAAAGCTCGCACGAGCGTACCTGGAGGATCGCGACTTGGACAGGGCGACGATCGAGCGTTTCGGTATCGGCTACGCGCCGAGCGGTGGCGATGCGTTGCTGCGTCATCTGAAGCCAAAATACAACGACAAATTGCTGGTGGATTCCGGACTGGTCTCCCGCGACCAGAGCGCAGGCCGTTTGTTCGACCGCTTCCGGCGGCGCATCACGTTTCCCATTTCAAATGAATCGGGAAAGATCGTGGCATTCGGAGCGCGTGCGCTGGGCGACGACATGCCCAAATATCTCAATTCGCCCGAGTCGCCGATCTATTCCAAGAGCAACGTGCTTTATCACATGGACCGCGCGAAGGAAGCGCTGCGCCGGCAGGACTTCGCGATACTCGTCGAAGGATACATGGATGCTATCGCGGTGGCGCGCGCCGGCATCAGCAACGTGGTGGCAAGTTGCGGCACGAGCCTCGCTGAGCAGCAGATCAAGTTGCTCGGGCGCTTCACGAGGCGCGTCATCGTGAATTACGACCCGGACACGGCGGGACAGACGGCTACGGAGCGGTCGCTCTCGCTGCTGCTTGAACACGATTTTGAAGTCCGCGTGCTGGCGCTGCCAGCGGTTGGTAACAAGAAAGCCGATCCGGACTTCTTCATCCGTGAACGCGGAAAAGACGAATACCTAAGACTGCTTAAGGAAGCGCCGCCCTATGTGGACTACTTGATTGCGCGCGCGCGTCAGATGGATTTGACGACCGGAGAAGGAAAGCTGCGCGCCGTAAATTTTCTCTTGCCTTACGTTCAGAAAATTCCAAATCGTATCCTGCGCTCCGAGTGGGCCACACGCATTGCCCAGCAGCTTCGCCTGGACGAACCCGTGCTGCGCGCAGCACTGAGCAAAGCGGCGACCGAGCGCCGCAGCGAAGTCAAGACTCAGCCGGAACTCCTGGGACGGGCGGCCAAGCCAGTGGAACGCCGGCTCATTCGCATGCTCGCCGAAGCAGAAGGATTTCGCCTGGAGCTCGCGCAGCGCTTGCAGAATGCGCGCCTCTATCATGGTCTCGAGACAGAGAAAATCTTCGCGGCGCTGGTGATCGCCAGCCTCTCCGGCCAGTCCGTGCAGGCCACCGAGGTGGGAGCGGTGCTGGAAGAGCGCGACCGGCGGCTGCTCTTCGAGATTCTGTTCGAGGAGGCCAACGAGCCGACCTGGGAAGAAGCCATGAGTTGCATCGAAGCGCTGCAGCACCGCCAAGCGGAGCGGGAGCTGGCCGACGTGCAGCGCAGCATCGAGGCCAACCCGGCGGCGCCGGAGCTCCGCGGACTCCTGGAAAAGAAGCAGCAATTGATGCGCCGCCTGGCGGCAGCGAGGTGACCGTCGAAAGGCACTGGGATCCGAATTGGAGCGGCTAACCGTAACACCCCTCCCCCTGTTTTTTGTAAGTGTCATCTAAAGGGCTTAGAGTCTATGTAAGTGGTTTAGAATCAACACTTGCGGGCATTTCTACAAGTGTTGATTCTAAAGAAGTTGCCGGTGCGAAAAGGACAACTCGCGAACCGCGAATTTCGACGGAGTACGGCACCGCCGGGACAGCCCAGTCTCAAACCAAATCAATTGTATAAGGGAATCGCGCAGGTTTACCTAACAACTAGCGCACGCTCATCGTAACAAAAGCCAAGGATAAAGTAGGAGCGCGGTGACAGGTTCCGTGCTTCTGCGCCTCGAAACAGGGGGTTATATTCCGGCCGGGCTACGTGGAAGGCGCAGCTCGCCGGCCGATCAGCCAGACCGAAAGTGCCAGCAGCACCGCAGGCAGCCAAATCCAGAGAAGCTCACTTTGGAGGACGACAAGACCGCGATCTGTGAAAAACCTCCCGACACCGGTGGGTGACACTCGAATGGGGGTCCAAGGAAGAAAATAACGGTGATTGTCGAAAGGGGCGAAGAAGGCGACGCCCAGACCGCCGTCTGTCATGGCGTCCAAAAGGCCATGGCTGGCGGTAGCCAGAAAGAAAAACACCCACATAGGGAGTCGGTCAGGGCCGGGCGCCGCTCGGCGAAGTCCTGTGAGCACCACAGCGCTTGCTACTAGAGCGGCGAAAAAAAGGGAGTGCGTGAACCCGCGATGGCCCAAGAAGTCACCGTAATGGACGCCGAGCCGGAATCCGATCACATCCAGGTCGGGAATCACCGAGCAAAGCGCGCCTATAACCCATACTCGTTTTGGGGCGCCAGGGCGGTAGAAGCAGGCCCCGATGCCTAGTGCGGCCACAGCATGCGAGAATACGGATGCCACGTTGACGCTACCCCGCCCAATCGGAAGTGAGGTTAAACCCCGACGGGGGATTCTTCCACAGAAATCCACGAATTAAAACATTGACGGGGTGGGACTTAAACGTGTAGCGTAATAGGGTTTCGCGAGTAACGGTTTTGCCGTTAAACGCATCTATCTAGGTGTGCTTATCGGCAGGGGCCGGGCTCCAAAAGTGCGGGAACCGGGCAACGCATGGGGCCAGCGGCGGGCAGCGGCGTGGTGCAGAGGTTTTCAATCAAAAAAGCCAGCGATCTTCTGGGGAAATTTCCCCGTAGTTTGCGCCTGCGCGCCAGTCTGCGCGCGTCTCTGCGAAAAAAGATGGTTCCCGGCATGCCCGGGAGTTCTTGGGATTGCGGTCAAGTAGCGGGAGGAATTTGTGGCAGCAGTAGGCCTTGAAGAGAAATACGATGCGGTACGCCAGCTCATTGCCGTGGGCAAAGAGCGCGGCTACCTGCTCTACGACGAAGTAAACGATTCGCTTCCGGCGGAGGTTCATTCCTCGGAAGAAATCGACGATCTGCTCACAACTTTCGAGCGGAACGGCATCGAGATTTATGAGGACCAGGCTTCGGCGAAGGCCGCGCGCGCGGTGGAAGTTTCCACGGAGGCCAGCGAGCGCGACGTCGTCGTCAAGGACGATGCGCACTCCGACGAAGGCAGCAGCGACCTCGACCTGACACCGGGTTCGCTGGAAAAAACAAACGATCCGGTCCGGATGTATCTGCGCGAGATGGGCACCGTCCCGCTGCTGACGCGCGAGGGCGAAGTCACCATCGCCAAGCGTATCGAGCGCGGGCAACTGGTGGTGATGAAGTCGATTACGCGCTCGCCGATCGTCATCAAGGAATTGATCGCGGTTGGCGACGACTTGCGCAAGGGCGTGCGCTCCATCAAAGAGATCGTGCAGTTCGACGATGAAGAGCTGACCGAAGAGAAGATCGCCAACAAAACCAAGCAGACGCTCAAGTACATCGACAAGATTGCGAAACTGTACGAGACCGCGCTGAAGCAGGCTGCGAAGCTCGATAAAACGCCGAAGTCGAAGAAAAGACCGTACATCCGCGCGAAGTGGGACGTGGCGCGGACGCGTGTGGAGATTTCCGTCGCCATTCGCGACATCGATTTCAATCCATTTGAAAAGAAGCGGCTGATCGATAAAATGCGCGGCACCGTCGAGCGCCTGCAGTCGCTGGAACGCGAAGCCGGGCGACTGGAACGCCGCGCGGACGTGGCCAAAGGCGATGTGGCGGCGGAAGCGCGCAAGGAACTGCGCACGCGCCGCACCGAGCTGAAGGACATCGAAGAGGCCAGCGAAGTCGGGCTCACGGAACTGAAGCGCACGCTGACTTTCATTCACCGCGGCGAAGCCGAAGCCGAGCAGGCCAAGAAGGAATTGATCGAGGCCAACCTTCGACTGGTTGTTTCGATCGCGAAGAAATATACCAACCGCGGATTGCAGTTCCTCGACCTGATTCAGGAAGGCAACATCGGCCTGATGAAGGCGGTGGACAAGTTCGAGTGGCGCCGCGGGTACAAGTTTTCGACGTACGCGACGTGGTGGATCCGCCAGGCCATCACTCGCGCCATCGCCGACCAGGCGCGCACGATTCGTATTCCGGTGCACATGATCGAGACGATCAACAAGCTGGTGCGCACCAGCCGCCAGCTCGTGCAAGAGCTGGGCCGCGAGCCGACCAGCGAAGAAATCGCCAAGCGTATGGACATTCCGGTGTCCAAGGTGCGCAAGATCTTGAAGATCGCGCAGGAGCCGATTTCGCTCGAAACACCGATCGGCGAAGAGGAAGACTCGCATCTGGGCGATTTCATCGAGGACAAGGCTGTGGTTTCGCCGTCCGATGCGGTCATCAATTTGAATTTGAAGGAACAGACTTCTTCCGTGCTGAAGACGCTGACCCCGCGCGAAGAAAAAGTCATCAAGATGCGCTTTGGCCTGGACGACGGCAGCGAGCACACACTCGAAGAAGTCGGCCAGTCGTTTGCCGTTACGCGCGAGCGCATTCGCCAGATCGAAGCGAAGGCGCTGCGCAAGCTGCGGCACCCGTCGCGTTCGCGCAAACTGCGCGCGTTTCTCGAAGGCCCCTCGCGCGATTACCTCTAGTAATATCTGAAGTATCGCAGTGTCATCACGCGAAGTCTCCCCGGGCGCAACCGGGGTAGTCTAATTCCCCCGAGGTTTGGGAGGATTCCTTACCTCAGCTGTTCAACTAGTTTTTCCTTGGGAATGTCGTTGAGAGTTCCCTTCGCTAGGATCGCGTGATCCGCCACCGTCAAGTTGTGTTCGCCCAACGCATTAATCTTGCGTACTCGAACATGACTGCCACGCTGACGAATCACTTCGTATCCCAGGGAAACAAGCAAACGGATGAGCGCGCGACCGCTAACTTGTGGCAGCCGGGGCATGCGTAAGTTTCAATTCGGAGACGACGAGAACATCGATTTCGGATGGCGGGAAGTCACCGTCGAAGTGAAGCGCGACTGCTTCACGAATGTTTTCATACAGTTCGTCCACGGTTTGGCCTTGTGTGAAAATATCCTGGCCAATGCCGCGGGCACACCAGTTTTCCCCGTCGTTGTAGACCTCAACCTTGACCAACATATTGTTATCTTAGCTCTTCGCTGCCAGTAAACCAATCATTTCGAATGACGGTCAGCTATGCGGGGAGTTCAACGTAAGCGGAATACGTCTGCGGTTCGGGCACGGTTTGGCCTTCTTCTCGCAACCGTTCAAGCTCGTTGGTGCTCCGGTAGACATAGCCTTCGCCAACTCTCCAGGGAACAACACAGTGCAGATTGCGAAAGTGATGAAACAGACGGGGCCCGGATTGTCTCCCTGCGTACTAGAATGGAGCGCGGGTAACTGCGAACGATGAAGACGACGCAAAAAACTGCCGCGATTGTGCTGGTTGCGTTGCTTGGCGGAGTTGCCTACGGATTGTTCCGCACGGCACAACCAACAAGTACGCCCGCGATGAATGCCAAGACCACGTATGGAGGATCATACGCCACTCTTGACTGCGCAGCGGCTGGCGCAGATGCCGACCAGCGTGGAGGAAAAGCCATTCGCGGAGGAAGCCCTGCGGCTGGGGGACCACGAGATGGACCTCGCCTTTGCCGCGGCGGTGCTTGACGCCGAGGAACATCCACCGGAATTAAGCGCCGAGGCCAAGGAGATACAGGCGCGGCTGCAGCAGGCGGAGAAAGCCGTCGAAGCGGACAAGGCAGGGGTTGCGCAGCTGACGGCAGCGTACGAAAAGGCCAGCGCGGACAAGAAAGATGCATTGGACGACCAGCTCGATGTGGCGAAAGCGAAGCAGGAGTTGGACCAGGACGAAGCCGATGATGCTAAGCAGGACCTGATCCGTTCGGGCGGAGATCCGAAGGGCCGAATCCAATCGATGGTTGAGGAACACGAAGCCGCTTCGCATGTGGCGGATACCATGCATGTGTCGGTCACCAATGATGCCGAAGCGTGGGGACTGATTCATCGGGTGCAGCGATGGTTGGCGCTTCCCGAAAAGCAGCTACTCCTCTGGCACGCCAAGCAAGACGCGGAGTTCATGGCGATATCGCTGACTGCGCAGCACAATGCGCTGGAATCGCAAATCAACGCTGGAAAGGCCCGCGCAACACAGACGACCGAGCAAGCGAAATCGAGTGCGGACACTGGTGGTTCCCGGAAACATTTAAATCTGAACCGCGAAGAGTCGACGGCTCTGGTGAAGGCCACGAAGCTGCGCGCTTCAGAGCAAAAAACATTGGCAGGATTTGGCAAGCGGATCGACGACCAAAAACAACTGGCCGAGGTGTACGCCAAATGGACGGATGTTGTTGCGGGCAAGCAGCGGTTGGTCGTTCACCGAATGTTGACGGGAATGGCCATTATTTTGGGAATCTTGCTCGTCGGAATCTTTTTCGATAGCTGGCTCGAACGGCTGCTCGGCAAAACATCCCTGGATCGCAGGCAGGTCGAAACGATGCGCACGGTAACGCGCGTGGCAGTGCAGATCTGCGCGGTGCTTTTCATTCTGCTGGTGATTTTCGGACCCCCGAGTCAGCTGGGAACGATTCTGGGCCTCGCCGGCGCGGGCCTAACGGTGGCGCTGAAAGATTTCATCGTGGGCTTCCTCGGTTGGTTCGTGCTCATGGGGAAAAACGGCATCCGCCTCGGCGATTGGGTGGAGATCAACGGCGTGACCGGCGAAGTGGTCGAGCTCGGGATGTTCCACACCGTTTTGCTCGAGACCGGCAACTGGACCGATTCGGGCCACCCGACGGGGCGGCGCGTGACGTTCACGAACAGCTATGCGATCGAAGGTCACTACTTCAATTTCTCGACCTCCGGGCAATGGATGTGGGACGAATTACAGGTGGTGCTTCCCACGGGGCAAGACCCATATCCCGTCATCGATGCGATTCAGAAAAAGGTCGCCGAAGCAACCACCGAAACCGCGAAACAGGCCGAGCAGGAGTGGAAAAACGTGGCGCGTTCGCGGCAGGTGAACACTCTATCGGCTGCGCCTGCCATCAACGTGAAACCGGTCATCGGCGGTGTCGAGATCGCCGTGCGCTACATCACCAGCGCCAACGAGCGCTACCAGTTGCGCGCCAAGCTCTATCAAGCGGCCGTGGATCTTCTCGGCGCGAAGGCTGTTGCTCCGCCAGCGGCCCCTGCACCCACGCCTCCTGTATCCACGCCCCCTTCCAACTAAACCAAACCCGCGGGCAACGGGCTGTCACTCTGCACAGCTTCGCGCAAATTTCCATGGCGGCCTCGCGCCAAGGAATGCTCCGCCACCGAAGCTTATCGCAAGAGCTGGCGGGCGCGGATGGCGGAGACCGTAGCTCCGGTGTAGAGCACGGCCAGCAGCGCATACGCCACGATCAGACCTGCTCCCTGCGCCACCCAACCCAGGGCAAAACTCATGAAAAGCTGCACCACCGTCGTGAGAATCGCCATCGCGGATTGCGTCCGCCCCATAAAATGTCTCGGCACGATGGTCATCAACGAAGATTGCGCCACGACTCCACCCAGCGCGCGGAAGAATCCAAACAGAATTTGCATCATCACCGCGCCAACAAGAAACGCGACGAACGGAGTCGCCATGTGCCCCACTGCGAGTCCGGCGCACGCTGCAACATAGAGAGGCATGCGCATCGCCTGCGGCAACTGGCTGGCAATGAGTCCTCCGACGATCGCGCCGGTGGCCCAACCTGCTTCCAAAAAGCCCAGCCCCTGTGGCCCCGCCCGAAGAATGTCGTTTGCCAGCGCAACGAGGACGACGTTTGCGCTTACCACTCCCGCCATCATGATGGCATGCGTGACGCCCAGCGCAAGCACCAGCGGCTGCCGTTTCAGATATGCGAAGCCCTCCTTCATGTCGGCGTAAACGGCGAGCGAGAGGCCCGCTTCAGCGACTTCCGGATTCTCTCCGGTTTCGAGCGCCTCGGCAGTCGCTTCGGTCGCTTCGCTATACTCCCGCGGATATTTCTGGCTCTCCCGCGGCGAGACGTACCCGCGGCGCACCTCATACAAGCAGTAAGCCGACACGAAATAAGTCGCGCCATCGATGGCGAGAATTCCCGCGACTCCAGCAGTGTTGTAGAGAAAGCCGACGACGGCTCCAGCAATCAGCATTCCGCTCTGTACACCGACCAGCACCGCGGCATTCGCGCCGGTGAATTGGCTCGGCGGAATCACTTCCTGCACCAGGGCGTTCACGGTGGCCCAATACATGGCAGAGCCGATGCCGGTAATCAGCGTCATGGCGTAGAGATGCCAGAGCTGCAGGTGGCCGCGCCACGCGATGTACGCCGCGGCGAGGACGAAGAAGCCTCGCACGATGTCGAGCAAGACGCCCAAGTAACGGCGGTCCAATCGGTCGATCAGCACGCCGCCGAGAAACGGCACGAAGAGTCCCGGCAGGGTAACGACGATGACCTGCAGGCTGACTTTCACCGTCGAGTGCGTCGCCGCCAGGATGTACCAGCTAACGCCCGCGAAATTCATCCCGCTGCCGAAGAGCGACACGAACATCGCGAGAAAGAAATAGCGGAAGCCGCGTTGCGCCCAGATCAGCTTCCAGTCCACCGGATTTGTCGCCGCCGTTGCCATGGAACGTATTAGTTTACTATCGTGGGGGTCTTCGACGGGCGACATGCACCGTCGAGTTACGCTTCCGGAACAAATTGGCGGAAAGAGAGGTGAACCACCGTGGGAAACGAAGTGAGTTGCGAGGTGCGGTTCGGCAAGCAACAGTCAGGAGGGAAAGCATTGCTCGAAACGAGCGAGATTCTCTTCCGCGGCGAATTTCGTCTGAAGATTCCCTTTTCCACGATCAAATCGGCGAAAGCCGTGGATGGCGAACTCCGTTTGCAGACAGCCGAAGGGCTCGCGGTCTTCCAACTCGGTGCGGCCGCCGAAAAGTGGTGCGAGAAAATTGTTCATCCCAAGTCGCGCATCGAAAAGCTTGGCGTAAAGCCCGGAGCGAAAGTTTCTTTGCTCGATGACTTTGCCCCGGATTTTCTGGATGAACTGGGCAAACTCACCAAGTCTGTGAGCAAGAGCAAAGTTGCACCGGATTCGGAATGGATCTTTTTCGCTGCGGATTCGAACGAAGATCTTGGCGCCTTGCTGAAAATCTCCAAATCAATGAAAGGCGCTGCCGCGCTTTGGATCGTCTATCCCAAGGGCCAAAAACAAATCACCGAAAACGATGTTCTCGCCGCCGGCCGCAAGTGCGGCCTAAAAGATGTGAAGGTCGTAGGCTTTTCCACTACCCACACTGCACTGAAATTTGTCATCCCGCTATCTGACCGCTAGTCGATTCTTAGTTCGCAAGTAGCAGCGCAAAGCGTCACATTCTCCGAGGGGTTGGTCGGGTTGTAGAGGATAGGTGCTTCCATGTCTTCATATAGCCCCCAGGACTCGTCGGTCCCCTTACCCTGCACCAGTCGGCCCGAGGCGTCCCGGAACTCATATCGGATTTGGCTTCTCCGATGTTTCCCGCGGATAAGCTCTTGGTGAGTAACGATGGCCATGGCGACGTCTCCTTCGGCCAATAGCTTTCGATCTCTCCGGGCACTGCGAATTATTGTTATTCCGATGACCGACCAGATCAGAGCGAACAGTAGGAGGGGGGGCAAGATCCCGAAGAGTGGCAAGTGGGCCGGAAACCGAGATCTCGTCCCGCACGATTTGATACCCGAAGTAGAGTATAAATATCCACGAGATTGGAAATGCGATGGTAATGACGCGGGCAACTGGTTTGAACCTTACCATACGGGGCTTGGATAATGCTGAGAGGTACAGATGCGTATTGACAGGAGTTTTTTTAATGTTTTCCTTAGCTGCCATAGCCCAAGGTAAGGTGTTTGCATAAGCGACCGCAGGGTGCGAGACTTCCAGTAGTTTCAATTTCCGCCAGGACACAATCGCGCGGCCGACAACAAACACAGACAAGAATAGAAAAGGGAAGAATGCGAATCCGGATTTAGACAGGTAGCCCACGAAAGCAAAGAACCCTGCAAAGAGTAACAAGTTCCGAGGAAATTGCCTCAAGGATTCCCGCTCTATTTCTTTCGCGAGTTGCAAGTTCCAGCCACAGAACGAGCAGTAGGGCTTCGAAGTGCCCCAAAAACCAGAGCCACCAATTACCTCCATTCCGCATTTGGGACACGTCAGCTTTTTCATCTATGAAATGTATAACTCTCTCGCGCTTGTTTATCGAGAGAAAGTTTTACGATTTTCCATTCGTGCGTATGATCAACGTGATGACGCTCTTGCTGGAAGTGAGAGGATTGACAGTGGAGTTGCCCACAGCAGCCGGATGGGTGCGGCCGGTGAACGAAGTGTCTCTGCGCATCGCTGCGGGCGAATCGCTTGGCTTGGTCGGCGAATCCGGCAGCGGCAAAACAATGTTGTCGCTGGCGCTGATGGGTTTGCTTCCGCCTGGGGCACGGGTCAGCGGCGAAGCATCGCTAGCGACGGAAGCGTCTACGAAAAATTTGACGGCGCTGAGCGAGCGGGAGTGGCGTGACGTGCGTGGCGGCGAAATCGCCATGGTCTTTCAGGAGCCCATGACCTCGCTGAATCCCGTGATGCGCATCGGCGCGCAAATCGAAGAAACGATTCGCGCGCATCAACCAAAGCTTAGCGCCAAAGAAGTGAAACGCAAGGCGGTCGATTCTTTGCGGCGCGCGGCGGTCCCCGAACCCGAGGCCCGCGCGGAGCAATTCCCGCACCAGCTTTCCGGAGGCTTGCGGCAGCGCGCGATGATTGCCATGGCGCTGGCCGCGGGACCGCGATTGCTGATCGCGGACGAACCAACGACAGCCCTCGACGTCACCGTGCAAAAGCAAATCCTGGATTTGCTGGATCGCCTCCGCCGCGAGCTGCCGCTCGGTCTCCTTTTTATCACGCACGATCTGGGCGTTGTGGCTCAAGTGGCCGAGCGCATCGCGGTGATGTACGCGGGACGCATCATCGAAGAAGGGCCCGCGCGAAATGTACTGGCAAAGCCGTTACACCCATACACGCAAGGGTTGCTGAGAGCGTCACCAACGTTGAAGCGCGGCACGCTCACTCCAATTCCCGGCGCCGTTCCGCAGCTCACCGCACTCCCGCCCGGCTGCGCGTTCGAACCCCGCTGTGAACTTCGCCGCGACGAATGCACAATGGCTGTCCCCGCGTTTCGAATCATCGGCGGCGATCACGCCGCCCGCTGCATCCTGGTCTGATGGAAACTCTTCTCACAGTGCGTGAACTGCGCAAGACTTACCGGCGAGGCGGCGGCGTCTTTTCTCAGGAATCGGAAGGCGCGCGCTTCACGGCCGTGGATGGCATAAGTTTCACAGTCGCGCGCGGAGAAACGTTCGCCGTCGTCGGCGAAAGCGGCTGCGGTAAAACCACGCTGGCACGCATGCTCCTGCGGTTGATCGAGCTCGACGGCGGCGATATCCGTTTCGAGGGACGCGATCTTCTCACGTTGCGCGGAGAAGAACTGCGCTCGCAGCGCCGCCAGATGCAGATGGTTTTCCAGGATCCCTTCGCCTCGCTCAATCCGCGGATGCGCGTCGGCGAAATCGTCGCCGAGCCTCTCGCTATTCACGAGCCCGGCCTCTCTGGCACGGAGCGCCTTGCACGCACGGCGGCGATTCTTGGCCGCGTCGGCATAAATGAAGGCGCCATGCCGCGGTATCCCCACGAATTCTCCGGCGGCCAGCGCCAGCGCATCGGCATTGCTCGCGCTCTGATTCTCCAGCCAAAGCTCATCGTCGCCGACGAACCCGTCTCCGCCCTCGATGTCTCCGTCGGCGCGCAGGTTCTTCTCCTGTTGCAGGAGCTCCAGCGCGAATTCGCGCTGACCTATATATTCATCTCCCATAGCTTGCCCGTGGTGGCGCAAGTCGCCACGCGCATCGCCGTCATGCGCGCCGGCCAATTCCTGGAAGTGGGCGACGCCGAACAGGTGCTTCACCAGCCGAAGAACGGCTACACCCGCGAATTACTGGCCGCCGTCCCCGAATTGCCTGGAGTGTGACGTTTCCTTAGACCTATACCCAATCCTTAGCCATTCTTCTTACTTAGAACTGATCACTGAAAACTGACAACCCTTCCCGCATTGCGCTAGAATCCCCACACTGAAATATTCCCCGGTGCTCGTGCGTAGTCCCTCTCAGAAGGCAGAACTACGCAACCTGGTGGTGAAGGAGTCCTCGATGGCTACAGCTCCTATACCTGCGTCAGAAGTGCAAGCTTCAATCAGTCCGTTCGGCCGGGTTCTCGGCGTTCTCTTCTCGCCGGGAAAAACTTTTGAAGACATCGTTCGAAAGCCTAGCTGGATAACGCCTGTTCTCGTTTCCACGCTGTTGAGCATCATCGCCGTCGTGGCGCTGAACCAGAGGATGAATTGGCGCGACTACATCGTCCAACAAATCGAAAAAAGCCCCCGTGGGGCACAGCTTTCGGCTGATCAAAAGCAGCAGCAAGCTGAGGTGGGCGCCAAGTTCACGGTGGCGATCGTTTATGCCTCGGGCCTCTTAGTGCCAGTTTGCTTCGCGCTGCTTGTCGGTCTCGTTATGATGGGTGCCTACAATCTTATGGCGGGTGCCGGCTCAAGATTTTTCACTGCCTTTTCCATAGTTGCGCACGCAGGTTTAGTGGGGATTGTCAGTACTCCGCTCTTCTTGCTGGTTCTGTTCCTGAAACCGCCTGGCACGATCGACCCCGAGAACCCCATGGCCACCAATCTGGGAGCTTTGCTTCCTGAGGAATCTGCGAAGTGGCTGGTGGCGCTTTGCAAGTCGTTCGATTTTTTCACGTTTTGGACTCTGATTCTCATCGCCATTGGTTTCGTGGCTGTGAACCCGAGAAAACTGAAGGGCGCCAAGTCATTCACCATTGCCTTCAGCGTTTGGGCTGTCTATGTGGTTTGCCGCGTGGGCTGGGCCTTCATCTTCTCCTGATACACTGAGGTGGGACAGGCATTCTTGCCTCTCCTGCTTTCCGGTGTTTAGTTGAAGATGAATTTTTCGTTTGAAGTTGCGAAGACCGATCCGTCGGGTGCACGCCGCGGAGGCCTGACCACGCCCCACGGCACCGTTGAGACACCGTTCTTTATGCCCGTGGGCACGCAGGCTACCGTCAAAGCCCTGACGCAGGAAGCACTCGAAGAGCTCGGCGCAGAAATCATCCTCGCCAACACCTATCATCTCTACCTTCGTCCCGGCCAGGAACTGGTGCGCAAGCTCGGCGGGCTTCATCAATTCATGTCCTGGCCGCGCGCCATCCTCACGGACTCCGGCGGCTATCAGGTCTTCAGCCTTTCCGAATTGCGAAAAATGACCGATGAGGGCGTGCGCTTCCGTTCCCATCTTGACGGCTCGGAGCATCTCCTCACGCCGGAAAAAGCCGCGGAGATTCAGCTCGCGCTGGGATCGGACATCGCCATGGTCCTCGATGAGTGCATCGAAACGCCGGCGCCCCGCGAGAAAGCGGAAGCTGCGCTCAAGCGCACCACAGAATGGGCGAAGCGCGCGCGCATCTATTTTCAGGAATGCGCGCGGCGCAACGGAAATCTCAGCCAATTGCAATTCGGCATCGTGCAGGGCGCGACGTTTGCCGATTTGCGTCGCGAAAGTGCGCGGCAACTTCTCGATCTCGATTTTCCTGGATACGCGGTCGGCGGCCTCGCTGTCGGCGAACCGCATGCAATGACTTGCGAAATGACCGCGGAAGTGACAGCGCTGCTGCCCAAGGACCGCCCGCGCTATCTCATGGGCGTGGGTCGTCCGGAACAGCTCGCCGATTATGTCGCGCTGGGCATCGACATGATGGATTGCGTGCTCCCCACACGCGCTGCGCGTCACGCCTGCCTCTACACCAGCGAAGGCCGCGTCCTTATTAAGAACGCGCGCTACGCCCAGGATCAGCGGCCCATCGATCCCAAGTGCAGTTGCTCAGTCTGCCGCCGCTACTCGCGCGCCTATCTTCGTCATCTCTTCGCCGCGGGAGAAATCACCGCGGCGATTCTCGCCACCCACCACAATGTCCACTTTTACCTTGACATAATGCATCAAATCCGCGAGGCTATCGAGTTTGGGAACCTAGCGAATTTCTCATCTGAGATGCACGCGCGTTATGCTGTGGGTCCAGCCTGAAGGCTGAATTCCCGGAAGTGCGCGAGCCATCCGCGGGGCGCCAAAACGAATCGAAGAGATGTCGGCGATATAGGAGCGCGGGTGCTTTGCCCGCGGCGGGGCGTTTCTGTCGTTCTTCTTTCGGAAGAATGCCTATGCGGCCGCCAGAACTCAGTCAGTTCGCGGAACGAGTTGAGAGTAGAAGACAGATGAACCGGAGCCCGGCGAAGACACAAAAGCTCGGTTTTAGCATTGATTAGTGGGAACTGAAAACTGACTACTGAAAACGCAGATCGAACGAAGAAGGACTGGACCAAAAGGAAATGATGGCAGTAATCCTATTGCAAGCTTCTGGCGGCGGTTTCGGCGGCTTCTTGATCCCGCTAGGTCTCATGTTCGCCATCATGTATTTCATGGTGATCATGCCCCAGCAGCGCCAGCGCAAAAAAGTACAGGCCATGCTCGCGGAGCTCAAGGCCGGCGATAAAGTGATCACCAGCGGCGGCATCTACGGCACCATCAATGGTATCGATGGCGATTCGGTCATTTTAAAAATCTCCAGCGAACCGCAGGTTAAAATTCGCATCGCGCGTGCGGCGATTGCCCAGGTGGAGGCATCGGAAGATGCAAAATAAGCCCACCCTTCGCCGGACTACACGTCTTACTTTCTGACCATGAACCCCAATCTGAAGTGGAAAGCGCTGTTCATCTTCGCCGTCATTCTGTTCTGCATCTATTTCCTTTTCGGCTACCCGGTGTTCCCCACCTCGGTCGCCCAGGTTAGGGATAATTTCTCCAGGCAGATCAAACTTGGCCTCGACCTCCAGGGCGGCACGCACCTGATCCTTCAGGTCCAGGTCCAGGAAGCCATTGCGCAGGAGACGGACACGACCGTGGACCGTCTCACCACCCTGCTGCGCTCGAAAAATATCCACTACGATGAAGTGCGCCGTGTGGACGACACGCACATTCTTGTTCGCAACGTCGATCCCGCCCAGCTCTCGCAATTCCGGGATATCTTTAGCGCTCAATTCAACAACGTTTGGGACATGGCGCCCGCTGCCGGTGATCCCTCCGGCTACACCCTCACTCTGCGCCCCAGCGCTGTCGCCACCATCCAGGAACAGACCATGACGCAGACGCTCGAAACCATCGAGCGACGCATCAACGCCCTGGGCCTGACGGAACCCACCATCCAGCCCCGTGGCGGCCGCAACGCCAACGAAATTCTCGTGCAACTCCCCGGCGAAGGCGATCCCACTCGCGCCAAGGCTGTCATCCAAGCTGGCGGCCAGTTGGAACTAAAATTGGTGGAAGATCCGGCTACGTATACTTCCCAGACAGAAGCTCTCAGCCGTCACGGCGGGGTTCTGCCGCCAGGCACGGAAATCGTCCCCGGCCGCTCGGAGACGCGCAACGCCGCGGGTGGAATCGATACCGGTGAAACCTGGTATGTGTTGAGCCGCGCGGCTGCTGTTACCGGCCGCGACCTGCGCAGCGCCGTGGAAAATCGCAACAGCACGAATCCTACCTTGTGGCAGGTGAATTTCACCCTCTCGCCGGAAGCCGCGCGGCGCTTCGGGCCATTCACTCAGCAAAATATTGGCCGCCAGATGGCTATCGTTTTGGATCACCGGGTTATTTCCGCACCTACCATCCAAGGCAAGATTGAGGACAGCGGCGAGATTACCGGCAATTTCAGCCAGGAGTCGGCTCACGACCTGGCGTTGACTCTCCGCGCCGGGGCGTTGCCCGCATCGATCAAATATCTCGAGGAGCGTACCGTCGGCCCATCGCTCGGAGCCGATTCGATCCGCCACGGCGTGCAGGCTTCCGTTCTTAGCCTCGTCGTCGTAATGCTTTTCATGCTCGTCTACTACCGTCTCTCCGGCGCCAACGCCGTGCTCGCATTGTTCCTCAACTTAGTCATTCTCTTGGCGTTTCTCGCGATGTCCGGAGCTGTTTTAACGCTGCCCGGCATCGCCGGTGTCATCCTGACCATCGGCATGGGCGTGGATTCCAACGTTCTCGTGTTCGAACGCATCCGCGAAGAACTGCGCAACGGCAAGTCCGCAGCCGCCGCCGTGGACGCCGGCTTTGACAAAGCCTTCCTGACGATTATCGATACGCACGTAACGACTGTGGTTTCCGCGGCGTTTTTGGGTGTCTTTGGAACCGGGCCAATCCGCGGGTTCGCCATTACGCTTGTCGTAGGCCTGGTTGCCAATATCTTCACGGCCGTGTACGTGTCCAAGACAATTTTCCAGTTTCACCTGACGAAAATGGACCGTCAGGCCGAGTTGAGCATTTAGGGTGTACTAGCACTGCTGGAGCGAGTGTCCCATTCGATTCCAAACGAGTGGGGAGTGGGTTCGTGGCGCGAGTTCCTCTACATTAAGTAGAGGGCGACGTGCCGGGAACATTCCACTTCCTCTGGTGTCTAAGGAAGGGAAGTAAAGGCCGCATGATCGAGCTCTTCAAACAGCCCAACATCGACTGGATGGGCAAAGCCAAGTATTTCTATGCCTTAAGCGGCATTCTTCTCCTCGCTGGGTGGGCCTCGATTCTCTTCGGCAGCGGGATTCGCTACGGGATCGATTTCAAAGGTGGCACCAACGTGGATGTTCGCTTCGCGCAGCCTCCTAACCTCGACAAGCTCCGCAGCGGCCTCGCTGCTCAGGGGCTCGGCAACACCGAAATCCAGAGCATCAGCGATATCGCCAATCCCAATTCAAACGAAGTCGTCATCTTCGTGGAAGGCAAAGGCCAAGACGAGCAGGCTCTCCAGGCCAGCAGAGAGAAAGTACTGGGCGCGCTGAACGCCACGTATGGAGTTTCGAGTTCGAACAAGGCCGATTTCAATTCCGCCCCCCCGACTTCGCTCGCGGCACTTCTCACGGAAAAGGATCCCCTGCTTCTTTCCGCCAGTGCCGGTGATCGTTACCAGCAGCTCGCTAAAAAGATTCTCGACTACCGCGACAAAAGCGCCAACGGCGTGCTTACCAATTTCGATGACCTCTCAAAGGTTGCGGGCGTGACCCCGCCGGTCCTCGCCGTCCTGAAACAGAGCCACGTCCTCGGCCCCTTCGCCATTCGCAACGTCGAGATCGTCGGCCCCAAGGTTGGCGCCGAGCTTCGCCAGCAGGCAATTTACGTTACCCTCTATGCTTTAGGCGGCATGCTGTTATATATTGCCTTTCGATTTCAGGGCGGTGCCTCGGTTGGCCAGCAGTTTTTCGCACAGAGAGGTTTTGCCGGGTTCGTTCTTCGGTTGCTCGACAAAGGGATCTTTGGGCTGGCGGCGGTATTGGCCGTGTTTCACGACGTGCTGATCACCTTGGGCTTTTTCTCGCTGCTGCATTTTGAGATTTCGCTGACGGTCATCGCGGCGCTGCTTACTTTGGTCGGTTATTCCATGAACGACACGATCGTCATCTTCGATCGCATTCGTGAGAACAACCGCTTGCTGCGCAACGAATCGTTTGCCGACGTGGTCAACAAGTCCATCAATCAGACTCTTTCGCGAACGATCTTGACCAGCGGCCTGACTTTCCTTACCGTGCTCGTCTTGTTCCTGATGGGCGGCCAGGTGCTTCGTGCTTTCTCCTTTGCCCTGGTGGTAGGGATTGTGGTAGGAACGTACTCCAGTTTTGGTATCGCTGCTCCGCTCGTCGTCGCCTGGAATCGCTGGCGCGGACAGGGCGTGGCGGCAGGCACCGGACCCGCAGCCGGCAACAAAGCCCGCGGTAGCGAAAACGTCCCAGGACGTCTTGCTCCCGCCGGGAGGAGGTAGGACCCATGTTCGAAGAAATGGTGGTTTCCAGTCCGAATCCGAAGAAGACCAACAAGCCTTGGACGGTCTTCCTCTCGATGCTATTTCAGCTCGCCTTTTTGGGGATCCTGATCCTCATTCCGCTGATTTACACCGAGGCGCTTCCGAAGACCATGATGGCGACGATGCTCACCGCGCCTCCGCCTCCGCCGCCACCACCGCCCCCTCCTGCTGCTGTTCAGGTGGTCCACGTCAGGCCGCAGGCCCACTTGATGGATGCTGGCAAGCTGATGGCGCCGAAGGTCATCCCCAAGGACGTCAAGATTATTAAGGAAGACGCCGAGCCCGATATGGCTACCGGCATGACCGGTGGAGTCCCGGGCGGCGTTGCCGGTGGCTCCATGGGCGGTGTCCTCGGTGGCGTCATCGGAGGCATGGGCGGAGCGCCGCCCCCACCGAGGCCGAGGCAGACCGGTCCGCTCCGCGTGGGCGGCAATGTTCAGGCAGCGCGCATCATAAACCGTGTTCAGCCGGTTTATCCGCCGCTGGCGCGCCAGACCCGCATCTCCGGCACCGTGCGTCTGCACGCCATCATCGGCAAGGACGGCACGATTCAGCAGCTCGAAGTCATGAACGGCCATCCGTTGCTGCAGCAGGCCGCGCTGGATGCCGTGCGTCAGTGGCGCTATCAGCCGACTTTGCTCAATGGCGATCCCGTGGAAGTTGACACGACCATTGACGTGATTTTTTCTCTCAACCAGTAGTACGGGCTGGCGTGCCGGTCGTGGGACAGGCGCGCCATTCCGCGTTGCAATTTCAGCAAACACTCTCGTTGATCCCCGGCCCGGTCGGGGGTCACTTGAAACTTAAGGAGCAAACGAATGGTAGCCACCTTGTATGTGTTTTTCGTCTTCCTGCTGCAACAGCCCAGTACTTGGGACCTGCGCAGTATGTTGGGCTCGATGAGTAAGTTGGCGTTAGCAGTCGTCTTCATCCTCTTCGTTCTTTCCATCTATTCCTTCGGCGTGATGATTGACCGCGCGCTGATGTACAGCGCGGCGCGCAAGCAATCGCGCGTCTTCGTTCAGCAGGTTGCCGGTGCCCTCAAGGAAGGCAAGCTCGACGAAGCCATCGCCATTGCTGAGCGCAATAAGAAGAGCCACATCGCCAAGGTTGTGGCGACCGGCCTCTCCGAGTTTCAGTCCGCCTCTCAGCAAGTCTCCGACTCCGACGTCATCGACGCCGCCAAGCGCGGTCTGGAGCGCTCCGTCGCCATCGTCCACGCCGAAATGAAGCGCGGCCTCTCGGCCCTCGCCACCATCGGTTCGACCGCGCCGTTCGTCGGCCTCTTCGGCACCGTCGTCGGCATCTTGAACGCGTTTAAAGGCATCGAGTCGAACAAGGCCACTGGTCTGTCGGCCGTCGCCGGCGGTATCGCGGAAGCGCTCGTCACCACCGCTTTCGGCTTGCTCGTCGCCGTCCCCGCCGTCTGGGCTTACAACTACTTCACCAATAAAGTGGAAGCCTTCGACGTGGAGATGGACAACTCCTCCATGGAGCTCATCAACTACTTCATCTTGCGCCGCGGCGCCAAGAAGTAACCTGTCATGGCCTACAAGCCACAAGCCGGACCCCAGATGGCGGCCCCCAACGTGATTCCTATGGCCGACATCATGCTCGTGCTGCTGATCATCTTCATGGTGGTCACGCCCATGTTGCAGAAGGGCCAATCGGTGGACATGGTGCGGACCGACAACCCCCGGGACATGCAGGACGCGGACAAGGACGACGCCATCATCGTCGCCATCACCCGCGACGGCAAAATCTACCTTGGCAACACTCAGATGCCCAAGGAAGATCTCACCGGTCAGATCAAGGATCGCATCTCCACGCGTCTTGACAAGACCGTTTACGTCAAGAGCGATGCTCGCGCGAAGTACGGCGAAGTCGTCGCCGTCGTCGATGAGATTCGCTCTGCCGGCGTCGATCAGCTCGGTCTGCTCACCGAGAAAAACCAGAAGAATGGTCCTCCTCCTCCGCCTCCCGCGGATTGAGGACCGTAGTACCTGTTTGCACCGTTCGTTTGCTGATCTTTTGAAGCGCCGCGCCGGATCCCACCCGGCGCGGTTTCATGGCCTGCGGAGACGCTCTGCCTCAGGCCCACAGGAGACTCGCTATGGGGATGGATGTAGGAGGGGAATCCGGCGGAGCGATGGCGACGCCCAACGTCGTCCCGCTCATCGACATTTTGTTGGTGCTGATCATTATTTTCATGGTCATCACCCCGCTCACGCCGAAGGGTTTGGACACGCTCGTCCCTCAGCCTTCGCCGAACCAGCAGCAAAACGTCGAGCTTGAAAACAAGACCGTTGTCGTCCAGGTGAACATGAACGGCAAGCTCAAGATCAATAACGAAGACACTACTTGGGACGGCCTCGGTCCTCGCATGGAGGCCATCTTCAAGGAGCGCGCCGAGAAAATTGCTTTCGTCAAAGGCGACAACGATGTACTGTTCATGGACGTCGCCCGCGCCATCGATATCATGCGCGGCGCCGGGATTGACAAGATTGGTTTGATCACCGCCAAGCTCGAAGCCGGTCAATAGTTTTTCGCAGGTCTGTAGGGGTGGGGCTTGCCCCGTCCGTTTTCGCAGATTGTGAGAGTCCTCCTCGCGGGGCATTTGCCCGAAATGGTGACTCCGACCCGGTCGGGGTCACCAAAAACGAGGTGGATCATGGGAATGTTCGTTGGCGGTAAGCGCGGGATCGTCTCGGATATGAATGTCGTTCCGTTGATCGATATCCTGCTGGTGCTCCTGGTGATCTTTATGATCATTCCGGCGCACTATAAGGGGCTGGACGTGCAGGTTCCCCAGCCTCCCACGGACAATGTCGTGGCCCCTCCGCCTGCCTCGGTTGTTGTTGTTCAAGTGCTGGCGGACGGGACGCTGCGGATGAATCAGGAGCCGGTGAGTTGGGACCGGCTCGGCGCGCGGATTGAAGAAGTTTTCAAGCTGCGTGCGGTTCGCGTCGCATTTATTCGCGGCGATGCACCGGTCGAATTTGGTGTGGTGGCCAAAGTGATCGATGCCTTGCACACCTCGGGGATTGCGTCAGTTGGCCTGCTGACGCCTGATCTGGAAAAGGGCCTCTAACAGTTCTAAAATGCCCCTCGCAGGGCGGACGTGAATATCCGGGCGCTGGCCCCGGCAATCTTGGGGTCACGCGCACAGCAGGGATGGATGCTTCGATGACTCATGCATCTTCGGTTCGAATGGCTCGGCGGGCTTCGGCCTTCGCGGCGCTCTTGCTCCTCGCCCGCGATCTCCTCAATAAGGGTGTCGCCGCCTACAAGAACGGCCAGTACGACACGGCCATCGAGGATTTCAAGCAGGCCAAAGAGCTCGATCCTGGTCTGATGAACGCCCGCCTCTATCTGGCCACCGCTTACGCCAGCCAGTACATTCCCGGTGCTCCTTCCGAGCAGAATGTGCGCCTCGGCACCCAGGCCGTCAATGAATTCAAGGAAGTTTTGCAAATCGATCCCAACAATCTGAGCGCTATCGACGGCATCGGCTCCATCCTCTTCCAGATGGCCGGCACTCCCTACGATCCCAAAAAATTTGAGGAGTCCAAGTCCTACCATCAGAAGCACATCGAGTTGAAGCCCAATTTCCGCGCCAATGGCGAATTGCGCGCGGCTTACAACCGCGATCACGTCCAGAAGCAGGTCAGGGACACCGACCCCCTGCCCGCCTCGTTGCGCGCCGACTATACCTCCAAGTACGGTCCGCTGGTTGAAGAAGGCATCACCATGCTCCAGAAATCCATTCAAGTAAAGCCGGACTACGACGACGCCATGGCCTACCTGAATCTCCTCTACCGCCGCAAAGCCGATATGGTCGAGTCCGCCGATGAGCGCGCCGCCCTCCTCAAGCAAGCCGACGATCTCGTCGACAAGGTCAAGGAGATCAAGCAGAAGCGCGCCGAGCAGCCCCAGCAAATCAGCTGAGCCCGGTCCGCGAATCTCCTGTAGTGAATCGGTTTTATCTCTAGGGCGTCCCTCTAGCCTGACTAGGCTAGGGGACGCCTTTTCCTTCTGCTCCGTGTCCTCTGTGAGCTCTGTGTTAAGCGTTTTTCATCGAGGAAGGATCACGTGTAATAGCCATTTCCAGGTAACCGCAAAACGCATTCGCCAGTTGCATCTGCCGCGGCGTTCTGCATTCCGGCTCGAAGAGCTTTGGGCTGCCGACCAAAATCACTGTCGTCATCGCCCGGGATGTTGCTACATTCAGCCGGTTCAAGCTGTACAAAAACTCCATCCCGCGCGGCGCATCCTCCGGCGACGACGTCGTTAGCGAATAAATTACCACCGGGGCTTCCTGCCCTTGAAATTTGTCCACCGTCCCAATGCGCATCTTCGGCAGCCGTGCAGACAAATCCGCAACTTGCGCGTTGTAGGGCGCTACAATCAAAATGTCTTCTTCCTTCAAGCTCAGTGGATTTCCAGCGCTCCGAAACCACTTTACCTCCGGCTTCAGCAATCCCTCCACGATCCGCGCCACCACCTCCGCTTCTTCCGCGCTCGAATTGCGATTCCCTTCATGTTCCACCGGAACAATCCACAATCCTGCCCCATCAAGCCACTTGTGACCTTCGAGCACCCTGCTCAGCGAAATCGGATGCGAACGCAACTTCGCATCGTAGAAAAATTCCGAGGTGTATTGGCAAACTTTCGGATGCAGTCTCCACGTTTCCGGCAGCAGAAATCCCAAGTCCGCCGGAATCGTCTTCCGTCCATTCAGGAGGTGTTCCAGCGCCGACTTCTCCGCCCCATCCGGATGGCTTCCTTTCGTCGGCCGCTCCAGTTGTTGCGGATCGCCCAGCAACACTAGCTTCTTTCCTGCTTGCGAGCGTCCACTGCCTCGAAAGCCGCTTCCGGCGACCACAGCCACGATGTGCCGCCTACAACGTTCGACTTGCCGGTCCTCAGTGCCCTCCACGCCTCTTCGTTGTCCTCTCTTGCAACAGCCACTCCTTCGCTTTCCTCTCCTTCATTGTCCCGATGCAGACACCGCACTTCCTTTATGTTCTTTTCACTCGCGGCCTCCACGACATCGTCGAGCAGCTTGCGGATGACTTTGTGACTTAGCGCCGTCACGCCGATCTTCTTCCCGCGCTTCACGAGTTCGCAGATCATTCGCGCTCCCGCATACGTTTTTCCCGATCCCGGAGGACCTTGGATCGCAAACACGGATTCTTCCAGCGCCAACACGATTCGATTTGCTGTGTTCACCGCCGTCTCGGAAGCGAGCTGCTGTAACTTCTCGCCGTTGATGAGCCGCGGCGGCTGTCGCAGGAGCAAGTCTCGTCCTGCGCGATAGCGGCCTGCCGCATCCACCCCGTTTTCCGCTGCCCACGCGCCGATCCGGTAGAGTGCCCCCGCCTGCGAATCCGTCGGCAACGGCGCGCTCCACATATAAACAGTCGGCGGATGCACCTCCGCGGACTTCTTGGTTTTCTTAATGTCCACAACGCCCTTTGCCAGATCGATCGTCACCACTTCGCCGAACTTCTCGTCGCCGTAATACAGTACTTTTCCGGCTCGCACATTGCTCCTCTGCGGCTCGAAAGAATAGCGATCCGTCGGCACCTGCCGACCAGATGGTACTCGCTCCACGAAACTCATGCGCGTTAGCCCCACTCGCTCATCCAGCAAATCCTCGTCATTCATCTCCGCGTATCGGTAGCCGTCCTGCCACGCGCGTTTGTCTTCGCGCCGATGCCAGCTCAAAAGCTGTGCCAAAAGCCATCGCGCGGCCTGCTCTTCTGTCCGCGCAGCCGGGTCGGCAGGAATTCCAGCGGAAAGCAGTTCCGTCAGCGCCGCCACGCGATCCAGTTTGTCTTTCAACTTTTCTGAAGGATCGCCGCTCTTTTCCGGCAGCCGGCGAACCTCAATACCGCTCGCCACCAACTTTTCCCGCTCCCCCTCGAACCAGTCCCTTAGCCTCGCGGCCGAAACGCAATCTTCGGCGTTGTACCCTTCCATCGTTTCGCGAATCTCATCCGGCGGCTCTTCCCCCATCCGGCCCAACTCCAGCCGGTGCTCTACATAACGCATCGCCACCCGCGAAGCCTCCAACGGAGTCTTTCTCTCGAATCCATAAAACGCTTCCACTTTTTTCAGCGAATACTCCTCCACGCTCGCTCGAACGCCTTGCTTGTAAGTCTGATGCAAATCGACCATTACCCCCGCGCGCAGCAATCGGTCAATCTCGTCTTCCCGCGTCGCGTACATTCCCATCAAACGTTTCAACGCTCCGGGCTCGTAGGCCCCGAAGTGATACACGTGCATCTTCGGGTGCGCTTCCCGGCGCCGCATGATTTCGTCCACCAGCCACTCA
>WNFK01239801.1_pt1 | contig 25531 bp, 27 predicted proteins | sample 5400281 | NCBI WGS metagenome assembly WNFK01 (sample SAMN13153350, study PRJNA577476) | soil metagenome | isolation source: 20 cm soil on Douglas fir-dominated hillslope | place: USA:California | collected 2013-09-17
GTCGTTCGACACGTCTACTCCTCGCGGGTGTGTTGGGTGGCGCGCAGCTGCGAGGAGTAGACGTGTCGAACGACGCCGCCTCGGCCGATCACATACGTCACCCGTCCCGGTAGAATCCCCAGCGTCCGCTCCACACCGTACAACTCCCGCACCGCGCCGTTGCGATCGCTCAGCAGCAAGAACGGCAGCCGCTCTTTCGCGGCGAAGCGTTCGTGCGACTTCACGGAGTCGGAGCTGACGCCGATCACTTCGGTGTCCGCCGCGATGAAGACGTCATACGCATCGCGGAATGCGCGCGCCTCGAGCGTGCACCCCGGCGTCGCGTCCTTCGGATAGAAGTACAGCGCCACATTTCTTTTCTCGGTCAACTCGTGCAGGCGCACGGGCTTCCCCCGCTGATCGAGCAGCGTGAAATCCGGCGCGGTGTCTCCGACGCGGAGGCCGCTCAATGCGCCGCCCCTCCTCCGCCCGGCATTCCCTTGCTCTTGTGCATCAGCAACAACAGCGGCAGCGACAGCACGAACGCCGAGCCGAACAGCAGGAACAGCTGCTCGAACGACAACATCAGCGCCTGCTGGGTGACGACGCCGTTCAGGACGCCGATCGCCTTGGTCTGCGCCACCACCGGCACATCGCCCCGGGCGATCAGCGCGTTGGTGATCGCCGCGAGGCGCTCCTGCGTCGCCGCGGCGTACGCCGTTACATTGGCCGCGAGGTCGGCCTTGTGAATGGCGGTGAAGCGCTGCAACAGCGTCGCCGAGAGAGCGATCCCCACGCTGCCGCCCAGCTGCCGCATCAAGTTGAAGAGCCCCGTGCCGTTCGGGATGCGAGACATGGGCAGGTCCGCGAGGGCGAGGTTCGTGAGCGGCACGAAGATCAACCCCAGGCCCACGCCTCGGAACACGAGGGGCCAGAAGAAGTCCGGCATGCCGCTCTGCGTGGTGAAATGCGCGTGCTTCCACATCGACAAGGCGAACAGCGCCACTCCGGCGAGGATAGACAATCGCCCGTCGAACTTGCCCTGCAACCGGCCCATGAACGCCATCGTGAACGCGCTCGCCAGCGCTCCCGGCAGAATCACGAGGCCGGTCTGGTTGGCCGTGAAGTGCTGCACGTTCTGGAGATAAACGGGCAGCACGAAGACCGTGGCGTAGAGGCACACGCCCAGCACCAACCCGAAGACCACTCCCACAGCGAGCTGACGGCTCTTGAGGATACGGAGATCGACGACTGGATAGTCTATTCGCAGCTCGTGCCACACAAAGGCGATGAGCGACGCCACGCTCACCCCCAAGAGGGTGCGGACCTCGCCCGAGGCAAGCCAGTCGAGCCGCTCGCCGCGCTCCAGCATCATCTGCAGGGCGCCCACGCCGGCCGCGAGCAGCAGCAGGCCGACGTAGTCGACCCGCGAAGCTTTCTGCTGGTGGAGTGAGTCCTGGATGAACGACAGCGTCAGCGCCAACGCCAGCATGCCGAAGGGGATGTTGATATAGAAGATCCACGGCCAGCCGTACGCGTCGGTGATGAAGCCGCCGACCGTCGGACCGAGCGTGGGCCCGACCATCACGCCCACGCCGAAGATCGCCATCGCCGTGCCGTACTCTTCGCGCGGGAACTCTTCGTAGAGAATCGCCTGCGACGTCGAGAGCAGCGCGCCGCCGCCGAGCCCTTGCACGATGCGCCAGAAGACGAGCGCTTCGAGGGAGCCGGCGTTGCCGCACATGAACGACGCGATCGTGAACAGCGCGATCGAGCCGGCAAAGTAGCGCCGCCGTCCGAAGAACGCCGACAGCCCCCCCGTGATCGATCCAGGGTCGCGCCGAGATTCCCCATCATGTGGGGGATCGCGACGTTCACGATGCTGGTGTCGAGCAGCTCGAGCACCGACGCGAGCGACACCGTGATCGCGATCAGGTACCGGTAGCGGTACCGGTCCGATGCGGCCGCTGACAGCGGCAGCGAGGCGGCGGTCACGGACCCGTCACTTCGTCTGGATCGTGACCACGGCGCTCATCCCGGGACGCAGCGGATGCGCGGGGTCCGGCGGACCGGCGAGGCGAACGCGCACGGGGATGCGTTGCACGACTTTGGTGAAGTTGCCGGTCGCGTTGTCGGGCGGCAGCAGCGAGAACTTGGCCCCGGTGGCGGGCGAAAGGCTCTCGACCTGGCCGCGGAACCGGACTCCCGGGTACGCGTCCACCGTGATCTCCGCGGGGTCCCCGGGGGTCACGTCGGCCGTCTCGGTCTCCTTGAGGTTCGCCACGACCCATACGTCCTGGAGCGGCACGACGGCCATGAGGGGCTGGCCGGGCTGCACCAACTGGCCGACCTCGGCCGTCTTCTTCGACACCACGCCGTTCGCCGGCACGGTGATACGCGTGTAGGAGAGCTGCAGCGCCGCTTGATCGCGCGCCGCCCGCGAGGCCGCCACGCGGGCGTCGGCGCCCACGAGGGCCGCCTGCGAGGCGGCGAGCTGCGCGTCGGCGGCCGCAGCCGCGGCGCGCGCCGCGTCGAGCTGCTGCGCGCTCACGATGTCCTGCAACGCCAAAGGCTCCATCCGCGCCAGGTCGGCGTGCGCCTTGAGCGCGTTGGCCTGCGCCTGCGCCACAGCGGCCTCGGCCTGCCCGACCCGGGTGCGCGAGCTGACCGTCGCGAGCAGCGCCGCCAGATCGGCCTCGGTCTGCGCCAGGCGCGAGCGGAAGTCACGGTCGTCGAGCACCACCAGCGTGTCGCCCGCCTTGACCTCCTGATTCTCACTCACCCGCACCTCGGCGACGAAGCCGCCGACCTTGGGGAGGATCGGGATGATGTGGCCGTCCACCTGCGCGTTGTCGGTCGAGACGTGCGAACGCGAGAACCACCAGCGTTTGGCCCCGAATCCCAACAGGCCCAACAACGCCACGCCCATGGCCAGGAAGACGATCCGGCTGCGGCCGCCCGGCGCCGCCGCCTTTTTGCCCGGCGCCGCCGGCCGCGACTCGATTTCTGGTTCCATCACCGTTGCCATACGAGTTCCCTCTTTAATGGAGCGTCCGTGCGAGGCCGGCGGCCCGCGCCAGCGCGACCCGGGCCACGCCGGCCGCGAAGCGCTCACGCGCCTGCGACATCTCGTCCGCCGCCAGCCGCAGCCGCTCGCCGGCGATCGCTTGCTGCGCCTGCGCCGAGGCAAGGTCGAGCAGGGCCGTCTCGACGTCCGCGGCGATCTGCTGCCGCAGGTCGCGGGCCCGCACTTCACTCTCCTGCAGGACCGCCGACTGCTCGGCCGCCCGGCCCTCGCGGCGGAAGCCGTCGAGAATCGGGATCGAGACTTGCACGCCGATCTGTCGCGTGCTGACCGACACGCTCGGCGTGAGCCCGCTCAGGCCGTAGTCCGCCGCGACGTCGACCCGTGGCAGCCGTTCGGCGGTGATCGCGGATCGGGCGGTCCGGGCCGCATCGCCGCGCGCCAGCTCGGCGGTCAGATCGGGGCGCCGCGCCAGCGCGAGCGCCACGAGCGATTCTGCGGCAGCCGGTAGGTCGGCCCGCGGCAGCGCCGCGGTCAGCGTGTCGGTGATCTCGATCGGCGTCCACGGATCGAGGCCCATCGCGCGCGCGAGGTCGATGCGGGCGCGGTCCAACTGATTCCGCGCCACGAGCAGCGCTCCCGCCGCCGACACGAGCTGCGTCCGGGCGCGTGTCACGTCGATCGCCGCGCTCACGCCGGCGTTCTTCTGGGCCTGCGCGAGGCCGACCAGATCGGCCGCAACGCTCGAGTCGGCCCGGCGGGCGACGACCTGCGCCGCGGCCCGGGCGACGCGCAGGTAGGCAAGCGCGGCACCGGCGGCCGCGCCTTCGGAGACGGCGCCGCCTTCGGCGCTCGACCCCCTCACCTGCGCCCGCGCGGCGCGTATGCGCGCGCTGCTCGACAGGTCGAACACCGTCTGCGTCAGACGCAGGCGGGCGTCGACGTTGTCGAACGGTCCGATGACGGTGGGCAGGCCCGCTCCTGGGGGAGTGGGGAACTTGATGCCCAGCGTCTTGCTGTTGAAGGTCCGATTGACCCATCCGGCCCCAACAGAGAATCCGGGGAGCAGGGCGCTGCGGGCCTGGCGCACGCGCGCCGTCGCTTCATCGGTACGGAGGCCGGCGAGCGCGACGGCGGGCGCCTGCCCCGCCGCCCGCTGCACCGCGTCGGCAAACGATAGCCGCACGGGCACGGGCGCCTGCGCGGCGAGCGGCGCGGCGATCAGGAAGCCAACGGCCAGCAGCCAAAGGCGCTTAGGGTTTCGCGATGCCATGGAGATAGAGATCGATGTGAGTGTCGAGATAACTGCCGACGTCGAAGCCTTCGGGCATGCACGAGGCGAAGGCGCGGCGCGCAATCACGGCGTGCATCAGGGGCGCCATCGCGAGCTTCGAGGCGACGGCCAGATCGACGGGCCGGAATTCTCCGGACTTGATGCCGCGCTCCAGCACGCTGGCCATGAGGCGCTGGCCGCGCACGGCGACTTCCTGGTAGTAGAATCGGCCCAGCTCGGGGAAATTGCCGGCCTCGGCCATCATCAGTTTCGGGACGCCGGCCAGATTGGTCTCGCCGACGAGCCGCCAGTATTCCCGCACGAGTTTTTCGAACAGGTCGCGGGCGCTGCCGGTGAACGACTGGACGAGGGCCTCGCCGGCAGCGATGACGGGGACTATCGTCTCGCGGACGACGGCCTTGAAGAGGGCTTCCTTGTTCTCGAAGTAGAGGTAGATCGTGCCTTTGGTGACGCCGGCGCGGCGGGCGACGTCTTCGAGCTTCGTGGCCGCGAAGCCCCGTTCGACGAAGACGTCGAGCGCCGCAGCCACGATCTCTTCGGGGCGGGCGTCTTTGCGGCGCTGCCAACGTGGCTTTTTAGCGACGGCGGTTCGAGGCATCGAGGCTCCGGAGTTAATTACTGAACGGTCAGTAAGTAACCTAGGTTCCGCGCCGCCGTCAACCCCTCCGGTAGAAGAGAATCAGCCCCGTAACGGGAGGCACGACCCCCAGCTGCCGCAGCAGCGTCACCACCTGGCCTCGGTGATAGGACGAGTGATCCACGGTGTGGCGAAACATCTGACCGAAGGTGTGCGAGTACGCGCCTCCAGTCGAGGGTTTCACGGTCCACGTCTCGTCCATCTGTGCCTCGCCGAGCCGCCCGAGGAACGCCCCCCGCTCCGCCTCGACCTCCTCCCACCGCGCCCGGACGTCTCGGGCGGTGGGGAGATCTTTCCCCTGCGCGACCGCCGGGTTCGCCTTCTTGAGCCAGCGGTTGAGCCAGAGGTGCTCCGCCCATACGATGTGCGCCAGCGTGCCGTGGATGCCGCCGTGACTGCTCTTCAGGTCGCGCTGGTAGAGGTCCACGGGCAACGCGTCGGCCGCGTCGAACATCTGCCGGTTGGCCCAGGCGTTGTAGGCGAACAGCTCGCGGAATTCGCTCAGTCGTGACAGCATGTTTCGGCGCAACAAGCGTCGGTCGATGAGGCGGCGGTCAAGTCGGGTTGCGTGTCGCCGACCTTTACGACAAAGACCTCCCACTTGTAGCCGTTGGGGTCCGTGACCCAGATCTTGTCCTGCAGGGCGTAGCAGCAATCCACGTCCGCCTCTTCAAAGGTCGCCAGCCCCTCGGTTTGCAACCGGACCGCCGCCTCTTTGACCGCCGCGGTCGAGGCCACCTGGATCCCCAGATGGTTCAACGCCCCTGCCCCCACGTCCGACGACGCGTTGAGCGTGAGGTTCAGCGCCGGCTCGGCAACGTCGAACTTGGCGTAGCCGGGCTTGTGCTTCACGGGCTCGAGGCCGAGGAACGTCCGGTAGAAACGCACCGACTCATCGAACCGGGGCGTGTTCAACGCAACATGCACCTTCATACGGCGACTCCTTTCAGGGCGGTAACCGGGACGAGCTTGCTGCGGGTGCAGCACTCGGCGTAGAGGAAAGCCAACAGGTCCCGCAGGCCTCCGGCGTCGGCGCGATAACGCAGGTACTTCCCCTCCCGCGTCACGGCCACGAGCCCCTCGCGCTGCAGGGCGTCCAAGTGGTGCGACAGTGTCGACGGCGGGATGTCCAGCTCCTCCTGGATCTCCCCCACCACCATGCCGTCGGGGTTGGCGGAGAGCAGGAGGCGGACGATCGCGAGGCGGACTTCGTGCCCCAGCGCGGCAAACTTGGGCGCGAACTGGAGCGCGGCGGTTGCGGTGGTGGACTTGTTCACAGTTCGATAATACTAGAAGTATAGATGCTGTGTCAAGCGCCGCAGCGGCGCTTAACATTGAGCATGGAGCGGAGCACGTTCGCCCGGGCGATTCGCGCCGTAGCCCTTGTGGTCGCCGCCGCCTCGGCGCTGTGGGAGGTTGTGGGCGCGAGCGTGCCCGGCGGGACCCCCCTCTCCCTCCTCGCCGTCCGTGCCGGCACCACCGCCTTGGGCCTGGGACTCGCACTCGCCAGCACGCCGAAACGCTCCGAGCGTACGCTCTACGCCTTCGCCTACCTGCTCGCCTTCGCGATCATCGTGAGCAACGCGGTGGCTATCGCCCTCGGGGCTCCGCACCCATTCGAATTCGCCGCAGTCATCGCCGTCATGGTGCTCGGCGCCGCCCTGTTCGTCCCCTGGACGGATCGGGCGCAGATCGCCTTGGCGGTCCCCGCGGCCCTCGCCTACCCGGTACTGCAGTGGCTCCTCCCACCGGTGCCTCTGCCCCCGGGCGCGGTCGCGCGCGGCACGCTGCTCGTGGCGACGGCCGCGTTCGCCAGTATCCTCGGCGCCCGCCTCACGCATCGCGGCCGCCAGCAGCTCGTGACCGCCGAGTCCACACGCGTGCACGAGCAGCGTCGCGACGCGCTGGGCCGGTTCGCAGGGGGGATCGCGCACCAGTTCAACAACCTGCTGAGCGGGATCCTCACGCACGTGTCCGTGCTGCGCCAGGATGCGTCGCAGGGGCCCGCGGCCGCACCGCTCGACGAGATTGCGGCGGCGGCCCGACGCGGCCGCGACCTGACGGACGAGCTGCTGCGATTCACCCGGAGCGACCCCGTCCGGGTCCGGCCTACCGATGCACGCGGAGTGCTCGACAGCATCGTAGTGCTGGCCCGCGCCCTGCTCCCCGAGGGCGCCAAGGTGCAGGTAAGCGTGGCGCCCACCGTGCCGCCCGTCGCCGGCGACCTCGATCACCTGGTGCACGCGTGTACCCAGATCGTCCTCAACGCGCGTGACGCGATGCGCGGCCGCCCCGATCCGCGCCTCGGCCTGGAGGCGGCCATACAAACCATCGCGGCTCGCGACCCAAAATGGCCCGATCTGAGCCCCGGCCACTACGTCCGGATCTCCATTGCCGACAACGGCCGCGGCATGGACGCGGCCACCGTCGCTCGAGCCTTCGAGCCGTTCTTTACGACCAAGCCCATGCACCAAGCGACGGGTCTGGGGCTCGCGACGGTACTCCGCGTTGTCCGAGAACACGGCGGCGCCGTGCGGGTGGAGAGCGAACCGGGGCGCGGGACCACGGTGCATCTGCTGCTGCCGGTCTCGGATGAGCCGCTGCCCGACGCCGCTCCCGTTCCGCCCGCGGCGGCTGCGCCGGCCGGTGCCACGATACTCGTCGTGGACGACGAGACGATCGTGCGCAACAGCCTGAAGCGGGCTCTCACCCGCTTCGGTTATCGCGTGCTCGAGGCGGGCGACGGCGGGTCGGCGCTGGCGACGATGCAGGCCGCCGACCCACCGGTCGACCTCATCATCCTCGATCTGGTGCTGCCCGGGGGTGGCGCGGGGATCTTCGAGCTGCTCAAGGCGGTGCGGCCCGAGGTGCGGGTGTTGATCTCGTCCGGCTACAGCCCCGACGCCGACGCGGCGCGCGGTTTGGCGGAGCGCGTGCAAGGATTCCTGCCGAAGCCCTACGAGCTGGCCCAACTGCGGACGGCGGTGACCCAGGCGCTTACTTCGCCTGCGCCAGCTCCCCCCCCGCCATGACCGCGTCACGCACCGTCCGACCATCGATCGCCTGATCGTCGCCCACGACCGAGCCTTCGACCGTCGCACCTTGGATCCGGACGTTCTTCCCGAGAATGCTGTTCGCCACGGTGCTGCCCGTCACGCGGGTCCCCGCGCCGAGCGAAACATTCGGCCCTATGGTGCACGCCTCGAGACGCACGCCGTCTTCGATGTAGACGGGATCCTTGATGATGACGCCCTTCGGGACTGTCTGGGGCCGCCGCGCCCGGCCGTGCTCGAGCAGGTGGTGGTTCGTCTCGAGCAGTGTGTCGACCTTGCCGCAGTCGTACCACCCCGTGACCTCCCCCACGACGAGCTTCTTGCCGCGGTCCACCATGTACTGGAACGCGTCGGTCAAGTAGAACTCCCCACCCTTCCCGGGCGCCGAGCGCATCACCTCGGTGATGCCGTCGAACAGCGTCTTCCAGTCCTTGATGTAATAGAGGCCGATGTTGGCGAGCTTCGAGATCGGCGTGGAGGGCTTCTCGACGATGCGGGTCATGTAGCCGCGCTCGTCGGTCACGATGACCCCGAAGCGCTGATAGTCCTCGACCTCCTTGGCCCATAGGATCCCATCGGCGTCGCTGCGCCGCACGACTGACAAGTCGGCATCAAATAAAGTATCCACGAAGATGATCATCACCGGACCGTCCACGTAGGGGCGGGCCAGGTCGATCGCCCCGGCGGTTCCGTCCAACGTCTTTTGCTCGACGAATTTTGCCGGGACGTCGTAATGCTTGACGATGTACTGCTCGACGACGTCCTTGAGATGTCCTGTGATGACGATTAGTTCCTCGACGTCGAGGCCGCGTACGGTGTCCATCACGTAGTCCATCACCGGCCGTCCGGCCACGTTCACGAGGGGCTTGGGGACGCGCTTCGTCAGCGGCAGCAGGCGCGTACCCTTGCCTGCGAGGGGCACGATCACCTTCATGGGACGCGCCCGTAGCGATCTTTCAAGCGTACCACGTCGTCGATCTCCGGGGTGGAGGCTTCGAGCAGGTCGCTCGCGACTACCGCTTCGAACTGGTGGATCGTTTTGGGCTCGATGTGGAACGCGTCGCCCTGCCGCATGCGCCGCTCGATCAGCGTCTCGCCCTGTTGCAGCCGCAGGATGATCTCGCCCGTCAGCACGTAGATCGATTCGTCCTTCTTGTTGTGGTATTGCAGGCTCAGCACGTGGCCGGGCTCGATGTGCAGGATCTTGCCGACGTAGCGGCCCGTCTTCGCCCAGATCACCTCGTGGCCCCAGGGCTTCTCGACACGATATGGGACGTCGCTCATACCACTCCCCTCTCCGTCAACCTGAGACGTAGCGACGACGGCGTGGTGACGCACGCGGTCACGCACACGCCGCACCCCACGCACCCTTCCGGCTTGAGCACCGGATGGCCGTGGTCATCCATGGCCAGGGCCCGCTCGCCCACCGGACAGGAGCGGGCACACACGCCGCACGCGGACCCCTGGAACGTGATGCAGCGCTCGGGATCGAGCTCCAACACGCCCATGTGCACGGACGCCCAGATGCCTAGGCCTTCAGGATCTGCAGGGACCACCAGGGCGCCCGTCTCACAGGCGGCGGCGCACGGCATGTCGTCGCAGGCGATGCACGCCTGCATCGCCGGATCGATGTACGGCGTGCCCGCCGCCAGCCCGGCGTTTGCTGGCGCCTTGATGATGGCGTGCACCGGGCAGACGTCGATGCAATCTCCGCACCGCGTGCACGCCGCGACGAACGCCACCTCGGGCGCCGATCCGGGGGGCCGGAACCAGCGGCGCGGGGCGACCCGCTCCTCGGTCCGCTCGGCGATCTCCTGCAACAAGCGCCCGATCGACTCCTGCAGAAAGCCCCGGCGGTCGCGGTCGGTCAAAAGCTCGACTCCAGACTGACCTGCCAGCGAAACGCCAAGCGTCCCTGATTCGCGCCGTTCCAGTCGGCGGCCTGGTCCCAGCGATTGACGACGACCGGGAACTCGAGCCTCAAGGCCCAGTCCAGATCTCGCAAGCGGTGGCTCGAGACGAGCCCCACGCCCGCGTCGTACAGCGTCGTGTACGACTTGCCGGCCGGCACCGATGGCAGCGCGAGCGTGTCCACCACGCCCAGGTCGAGGAACGTCTCGAGCGCTACGCCCGTCAGAAGTCCCGGACGACGAGGGCCCAGCAACGGTCTGGTGGCCTCGACGTTGACCCCGACGGCCCAGCGCCCGCCCAGGTCGGAGCGGAAGGCGCGCAAGTTGGCGTTGCCGGGCGCGTGATAGTGGAAGTCCGGGCGCACGAACGGGGCGCCGCGACTCCGCAGCAGCGGATTGGTAAACGTCTCGTAGGGATCGGCGCCCGCGATGGGGATGCGGCGCTGCAGCGGTGGGGCCTGGTCGCCCAAGTAGGCGCCGCCGAAGACGCGGATACCCAAGGTTGATTTCAGCCAAAACGGTTTCCGGAAGCTCAACTCGCCAGTGACGCGGGCGAACCCCTCCATGTCGTAGCGGTTCTTCGACACGACGCCGGCGCCGGGATTGCGGTACACGACGCCGCCGCGGGCCCCGAGCCGGGCTCGCCACAGCGTGTTGCCACGTTCCACGGTTGTACTGATCCAAGGCCCCGCTTCGATCGTGCCCGCGTCGTCCCACAGACGGCGATCGAGGTAGCCCACGTCGGTGGTCGCCATCCACAGGACGTCGAAGCCGGCGTGCGGGTCGGGGCCGAAGGAGACGTGATGGCGCAGCGAGCGATCGAAGCTGAGCGCGACGCCGGCGCGTCCCTCCACCCACCAGTAGGCCAAGCTCGACTCGGTGCGCGGCAGCGGATGGCTCAGCGGGTTCGCAATCCGTCTGTACCCACCCCAGCGATCAGTCGCCCTTTTCGCGACGCCCGCCGTGAACATCGCCAGCTCTTTCGAAAAGCGCCCCAGATAATTCGCGCGGCCGCGATAGCCGATCGTGACGCCACCGTAGTCGTTGCTCCACGCGATCGGCAGGACCGCGACCACGAGCTTGTCTCGCCGCACCGTCTCCCGCGCCGGGTCGTCGAAGACCACCTTCCACCCGTCACCGCGGCTTTCGCGGTTGTTCAACATATTCCAGTCGTGGGCAAGCACGCGCGGGTCGAGCATCAGCCGGCCCGGTTTTCGCGCCGTCGTGAATTCGACGCGCTCGACCTCCGGCTGGCCGGTCGAGCGCGCGTAGATCGTATCGCGGTCGCCGATCTCGATGGGCATCCAGCCGTCGCCGAGGCGCTCGATGGAGACAGCCGTTAGCCATTGGCCGTTGGCCAAATGCGTCCGTTTCACGCTCCGGAGTCGGTAATCGATCAGCGGCGTGCCGTGCAGCCACTGACCGAAGAGCCACTTCAGGTCCATCCCTGAAACTGCTTCGGCGACATCCCGGAACGCGCTCTCGTCCACGTGCTTGAGCTTCCAGCGGGCGTAGTAGGTTCGCAGGATACGGCGCATCGTCTCATCTCCGACGACGTAGCGCAGCTGCTCGTAGAAGAGGTGCGCCTTGGAGTAGATCATCGTGTTGTAGGTGGTGAAGTCGCGGTAGCGCTCGCTCACCATCGAAACGGGCTCGCTCCATCGGTCCAAGTCCCAGAACAAGATGTTCTCTTCCACATCGGGATACGCCTGGCCTTGGCCTTGTGAATCGAAGAACCAGCCCGCCTGGAAGCTCGTGAAGCCTTCGTCGAGCCACCCCTCGCGCCATTCGTTGTTGGCGAGGACCCCCATCGTGTAGTTGTGCCCCACCTCGTGGACGATGAGGCCGAGTCCCGCGCTGCCGTCCATGACCATCATGGGGAACTCGGTGCCGCCGCCCTCGATACGGTGCACGTTCGTGATCTGGGGCCAGGGGAACTTGCCGTACAGCGTGTCGAGCCAGGCGAGCGCCATCTCGGTGCGCTGCACCGCCACGCCCTTGCCCCACGTGGCGCTGTCACCGGGCTGATAGAGCACGCGCACGACGACGTCGCCGTAGCGGCCCTCTTCGTAGCGATAGTCTGGATTCAGCGAGAACGCGAAGTGGTGAACTGAATCGGCAAAGAAGCGGACGCATTTCCTCCCCAATGCCGCGGCGCCGCACCGGTCACCCGACCGCCCTGACCGCCCGTACCAGTTGCGTTGATAGTCGATCGCACCGCCACCGACCGCCGCTTTTTTCCAGCCAGGATCACCTTCAACCGGCACTCCCGTGGCACCCACCACCTGGTCCGCCGCGAGGTTGAGCATCACATCGTAGCTGGCGAATTCCCCGTAGAACTCACCGGCGGGGTACAGCGGGTGATCCTCCCAGCCGTACTTGTCGTACACGACGACCTTGGGATACCACTGCGCGAAATCGAAGCGCCGGCCGCGCCGCCCCTGCCGCCGCGGCAACGTCGACGGACGCGCCTGCCACGTGATCTCGACCACCATCGAGTCGCCCGGCGCAAGCGCTCGCGGCAGCGTCCAGTGCGCGATCGTCGAGTCGGGTGCGTACGGGTAATCGGGCATCCCGAGCGACGTATGCGTGATCCGCTCGAACGCGTAGTCGGGGTCCTTGAGATGCTGAAACCGCTGCCGCTCCTCGGCCGAGTCCACCGCGGCCCAGCGGGAGCCGGGGCGGAAGGCGTTGAGGTACTGGTGCACGTAGAAGTCGTGCAGCGTGGCGGGCGACTGGTTCACATAGCTGATGCGCACTCGGCCGCTCAGCACCCCCGTCGGCTCGTCGAGTGACGCGCTGATCTCGTAGGCGACGCGCTGTTGCCAGTAGCCGCTGGTGTCGGCCGTGGCGAGAACAAAGAGGAGCGGAAGCATAGGGACCGGGAATCTCGCGTCTTTCGGACCCCGCTCGCAAGGAAAGGAGGCCGCCTCGAGACGCCTCCGGCCGCAAGATGGGCCTCCACTCTTTGGAGGAGGAGACCCATGTTGCACCGCATCCTCATCGTTGGCACCGTCGTGGCGGTCGTCGGGCTGACGGCCTGCAGCGACCGCACGCCCGTGAATCCCCCGGGCGACGCCCTTACGGCGAGCTCAGGGACGCCGCAAAAACCGGAGCACCTCGCCCGCCAGTTCGCCAAGGCGCTCCAGGATCCCGACTTCCGGGCGTACGTGAAGGCGCAGCTCGACGCGTCGCCGTTCCGCGAGCACAAACTGCAGTTCCAGACCTTCCTGGGCGCGAACGGTGCGCGCGCCCTGCTCTACTTGGGCGAGGGCGTCGAGCAGGAGGCGAAGGCCGCCATCGCGCTCGAGATCTATCTCCCCGTGCCCGCGCATCGCGCCGCGTGGACCGGCGACGAGAACGTGCTGGTGGCCACGGGCATCACAGACCGCGACGCGCCGATTGCCTTTGACCCCCAGGGCGGCCGCCACGTGCTGGACCCGGACACTCCACCCGCGACACCGGTGCTCGCCCTCGTGCCGGTCGAGACCGACTTCACGATCGGTCCCCAGCGCCAGACGTGCCTGGAGGATTGCGGGGGGAGCGGCGACTACGTGCCGCCGCCGCCGCCGGCACCCGGTTTGTACATGACCAAAGCCCATTTCGTGCAAGATTTTGAAGGTTGGTTGAAGGGTGCCCCCGAATTTGAGGTGCATATCCTGGGGCAGAAGGGGCAAACCGACTCGCTCGTGTCCTACCAGTGCGCGGGAGAGCGCCAGGCGGCACCGTACTTCTTCAATCAGGACAACCTGGATTGGTCGGGGAGTGTGCTGCTCTTCTCCAAGCAGCAGCTCGATCAGTACAACGCGGCGCATCCAGGAGAAAACGTCCGCGTCTTTGTGGTGGAGGATGACGACACGGCATGCCAGATCAAGACCGATCCCGAGCGGTTCCAGCGCCTGATCGCGGTGGTCGACAGCACCTACCACCTGCTGACCACGGGGAACGACTCGAGCACGACCGTCAACCGCGTCTACAGGTTCGCCAAGGCGGCGTACAACGTCTGGCAGGCGCTCGCGTCATTCTTCAAGAGCAACGACGAGCTGGTCGGGAACGCGGTCGAGGATACGATCGTCGGCGCGTTCTACCCCGGCTACAACTGGTTCGTGAAGGGCGACAACAACATCACGAACGGTTGGATCAACCTCGTGATGTACTGACCGAGAACCCCATGCGACTCCTCGCCGGTCGGCGCACGACACATCGGGCGGCGCCGGCCCGAAGTTGCGCCCGGGCGATGTGACCACGCTCGCCATCCGCGTCGATCGGCGCTTGGGGACCCTGGGGCTGGCGCTCCGAGCGTCACTGGGCACGCCGGGCGTCGCCGCTGACGGGGGGTCGCTGCGGGTGACTGACAGGACGACGGGTCAACTGATTGAGCTGGCCACGCTGGTGGCCGTCCAGGTAGGAGGGATCGGGCCGAGCGGAGCGTTACGAGCGGAACTAGGGCCCGCCCTCCACCTGTGGGATCTCGACGACGAAATGCGCGCTCGCCTCGGCGCCCTCGGCGCCCTGGCCTACGAATGGCCCGTCGCACAGCGCTTCTCGGGCGCGATCCGTCTGGAAGGGACGGTTTCCAAGTCATGGTTCAAGGAGGGAGACCTGCCGGCGGAGTATGATCGCCGTCTCACATGGCGCTACGGCGTGACGCTGGGGCTGCGGTATCGGCTGTAGGCGGTTACTCGCCGGTGAGCATCCTCCGCTTCAGCGCCATCAGCCGCCGCCGCACCGAGCCGTCGAGGATCCGGTCCCCCACCCGCACCACCACCCCGCCCACGATGGCGCGATCGGTGCGGAAGTGCGCCCGCACCTCGCGCCCCAACGCCTTGGTGAGCCGCGCGACGATTTCCTGCTCGGTGCGCGCGTCGGGCTCGCGCGCCAGCGTCACGCCCGCGTGCACCCGGTTCAGCTTCTTGTCGAGCAAGACCATGTACTCCTGGGCGATCTCCCCGAAGAGCCCCTGCCGCCCGCGCCGCACCACCGCTTGCAGGAAGCGCACGAACTCGATCGGCGCCTGACCCTTCAGGGCCCGCTCGAGGATCCGGGCCTTGGCCCCTTTCGAGACGCGCGGGGAGGCGAGCATCGCCTCGATGCGAGGGTCGGCCCGGGCGGCGCCGGCCACGGCGTCGATCAGCTCGCCGAACGAATCGCCGACGGCAAAAAGCGCTTCGGCGTAATTGCGCGCGACCGTGATTGACTTCAATGCTTCGACTCTTTCTCGAGGGTCGCCAGGTACTCGGTCACGAGCCGCCGGTTCGCCTCGGTGTCGAGGTTGGCATCGATCACCTTGGCGGCGGCCGCGATCGACAGCTCGACCGCCTCACGCCGCAGCGCGACGATCGCCTTTTCCTTCTCGGTTTCGATGTCCTTGCGGGCCCGGGCCAACAGCCCCTCGTACTCCTCCCGGGCTTTGGCGAGGAGCAGCTCCCGCTCCTTCTGGGCGACGACTTTCGCCTTGGCAATCATGTCCTGCGCCTCGGTGCGCGCCCCGGCGATCGTCTTCTTGTGCTCCTCGAGCAGCCGCTGCGCCTCCGCATTCGACCGCTCGGCGTCCTCGAGCTGCTTCTGAATGCGGCGTTCGCGCTCCTCGACCGACTTGAGGATCGACGGCCAGGCAAACCGCCACAGCAGGATCATCAGGATCGCGAAGATCAGGACGGTCCAGAAGATCACCCCGGTATTGATGTCGAACGGGGTCGGCCCTTGCCCGCCCTCTTCGTGCTGCAGCAGCAGGCTCAGCAGCATCACTTGAGCAGCTTGAAGAGCAGCGCGAATACGAGGGCCGCGAGCGTGGCGCCTTCGATCAGCGCCGCGGTCAGGATCATCGCGCCGCGGATATCGGCCGACGCTTCGGGTTGCCGCGCGATCGCCTCGACCGCCTGGCCGCCGATTCGCCCGATGCCGAGTCCGGCGCCGATGATCGCGAGCCCCATCCCGATGCCGGCCCCGAGCAGCGCGTTGTTGTTCAGCGCCGCCTTCACCTCGGGCGCGACGTCCTGGAGCAGCATGAGCATGTTGTGCATGTGGACCCTCTAGTTAATGTTCGTGCTGCATCAGCCCGATGAACACGGAGGTCAGGAGCGCAAAGATATAGGCCTGCAGGAATGCGACCAGCAGCTCGAGACACATCATGAACAGTACGAACAGCACCGTGCCGCCCGCCACAATCCAGTTGCCGAACACGAAGATCAGGCCGACGAGGGCGAGGATCACGAAGTGCCCCGCCGTCATGTTCGCGAAGAGCCGCAGGCACAGCGCGAACGGCTTCACGATTTTCCCGATCAGCTCGACCGGCGTCATGATCATCGCCATGATCACCGCCCCGATCCCCGTCATCCCCGGCGGCACCATCACGATCGTCTTGAGGTAGCCCTTCGGTCCAAGGGCTACCATCCCCGATCCTTCGATCGTGAGGAACGCCATCAAGGCCAGCCCGCCGGTCACGGCGAGGTTGCCCGTGGGGGTCGAACCCCAGGGGAGCAGGCCGAGCAGGTTGCAATACAGAATGAAGAAGAAGAGGGTGAGGATGAGCGGCGCGAACTTCTCGCCGCCGTGTCCGATGTTGGCGATCGCGACGTCGTTACGAACGAACAGCACCAGCGCTTCGACCGTTCCGCCGAACCCGCGCGGGGCTTTGCCTTCGCGGTGGCGGCGGGCGACCTGCCGGCCTCCCCACCACATGGTCACGAACACCAGCAGGGCCGCGAGCGCCATGAAGACGACGTGCTTCGTGGGCGAGACGTTGACGCCGAACAGCCACCAGTCGGTGGGCAGATCGAACTCGTGCAACCCCAGCCCCAGGAAACGCAAGTCGAACTCGAGCACGTGGCTGTCCGCCGTGTGCGCGATGATCATCCCGCCGATATCGGGCGACTGGAGCAGCGTCATCGCAGAAACCTGGTCTCCAAAAAGAGGAGCGGTAAGAGGACGCCGAGATAGCCCAAGACGGCGGGTAACGGCGGTAGTGAGGCGCGGTAGGTGATCGCTACGATCAGCAGCGCGGCCGCCCCGAGAAAACGGATCGCCATCCCACCGAGCCACCGACCCATGAACTGCGGGTTCGGAGCGCCCATCACCGGTCGGAGCAGGAGCACCGCCCAAGTCTGAGCTACGACGGCGACGAGCGACCAAAACCAGACCAGCGCCCAGACCGAGCAACCAGGCGAGAGGTCTCACTGACCCCGCCTTTTCCCGCCTTTATCCGCCGTGTCTTTCTGCACCCGGTAGTAGATGTTCATGAACCCCGCGAAGCCCCCGAGAAACGCACCCGCGATCGCGACGAGGGGCCGGGTGTGCAGCCAGCCATCCACCACCCAGCCGAGGGCGCCGAACAGCAGGATGGCGACGGTGAAGCTCGCCGCCATGCCGAAGTAGGCGTAACCCTGACCGTAACCCGAGTCGGGAGGCATTTGGCCGCGGGAAACTTAGGCGCTTGTGAAATTTTTCGCAAGCAAACCGACCCCCCAGAAACCCAGTAACGACGGCCTTTTCCGATTGTCCAGAACCCGGAAGGGGCACGTCCAGGGTCCAGAATCTGGCCATCGTTTTCGCCCCGTCCTCGGAGCGCAAGTCACGCTCCCAATGCGGGTTGGCGGTTTGGTCCCGCTCTTGCCTTTGCACCGCAGCGAGACCGCTGGGTCCCACACGTCCTTCCACTCGATCGGAGTCACGCTTTGCGCAACGTCATCAGCATCGGCCTCGTCGCCGTTACCCTGGCTCTGGCGACCCCCGTCGCGGCACAGGAGACGAAGCTCCAGGTGCACGGCTACCTCACGCAGGCCTACGGCGCCGCGCATGGCGGCACGTTCCTGGGCATCCCCGAAGCCGGCACCGCCGACTATCGGACCGCGGCTTTGCAGCTGCGTTACACCATGACCCCGAACGATCAGTTCGTGTGGCAGTTCAGCCATCGCCGCCTCGGCCAGAGCCCGATCACGGTGGGCGAGCCGGAGCTGAAGGTGGACTGGCTCTTCTACAGTCGTCAGATGGGCGACTTCGACCTGCGCGTCGGGCGTTTGCCGATTCCCGCGGGGATCTACAACGAGGTGCGCGACGTGGGCGTGCTGCTGCCCCTGTACCGCGCCCCTTACGATTTCTATCTCGAAGGCGCGTTCACGAGCGAGACCGTGGACGGCATCGCCGCCGGCTATCACCTGTTCGCCGATAAGCCGTGGAACGTCGAAGCATCGGTGTTCGGCGGCCGCTACGATATGACGAACAGCAACACGCAGTACGACTCGACCGGCACGCCGGTCGCGTTCGTCCCGGAATTGGCGGACGTCGATAACGCGCTCGGCACGCAGCTGTGGCTCAACACGCCGCTCGACGGCGTGCGCACGGGCTTCGGCGCCTCGCACCTCGACGTGCGCAACGGCTCGTTCCAGGGCAAGTGGACCGAGTGGCACACGTCGCTCGACGCCCGTACGCATTGGGTGACGCTGCAGGGCGAGTATCGCAAGTTCGACATTCCCGACGTGATCTACACGGCCGGCTACCTCTACGCCGGCATCCATGCGACACCGAAGCTGACGCTGCACGGTCAGATGGAATTCTCGAACGTCCAGCTGACGACCGCGCCGGGCGCGCCCAAGTTCGATTACGACCGCACCAAGACGTTCGGCGTGAGCTACGCCTTCCGGTCCGATCTCGTGATCAAGAGTGAGCATCATTCGACCAACGGGCATTGGTCCGACACACCGGTGTCGCCCATCGGGTACCCGGCGGCCAAGGTGAGCTACTTCCTGGTCAGCTTCTCGACCAGCTTTTAAGGGGGCCGCCACCATGAAGATGAAAGCGTTTCTATTGCTCGGAGCGTTGGCCGGTCTGGCCGCGCTGCCCGCGGCCGCACAGCAGGGCGGGTACGTCGTGATCGTGAATGAGACGAACGACATCGCGGCGCTCAAGGCCGATGAAGTTTCCAAGATCTTTTTCAAGAAGGCGCACCGTTGGCCCAACGGGAACGACGTCGTCCCCGTGGATCTGCCGGAGAGTGCTCCGGTGCGCGAGGCGTTCAGCGCGGCGGTGCACGGCAAGTCAGTGGGGGCGGTTCGCGCCTACTGGCAGCAGCAGATCTTCTCGGGCCGGGCCGTCCCGCCCGCCGAGAAGACGTCGGACGAGCAGGTGGTCGCGTTCGTGCGCGTCACGCCAGGGGCGATCGGCTACGTCTCCGCCGGCGCGCAGCTCGCGCCCGGGGTCAAACGGGTGCAGGTCATCCGCTAGACTTTTAGAGTGCTTGTCAGGGTCTTGTGCCCTCGCCGGCGCTTGCCGGCGGGGGCGCAACCTTTTGTGGCACTTGGGAGTAGGATGTGGTATCGTTTTCCAGCTATGAGCGCGAATCCTTCGCCCCTCCACCGTCCTTCGCCGACCTCCGGCGACGTTGAGTTGCTCGAGCGGCTCGCCGCCGCCCGGGCGGACCTGCTCAGCCAGGTCGGCCGCCGCATCGTGGGGCAGCAGAACGTGCTCGACGGGATCCTCACCGCCATCTTCTCCGGGGGTCATGCCCTGCTGGTCGGCGTCCCCGGGCTCGCCAAGACGCTGATGGTGCAGACGGTAGCCGAGGCCTTGGAGCTCAAGTTCTCGCGCATCCAGTTCACGCCCGACCTGATGCCGTCCGACATCACGGGGACGGAGATCATCGAGGAAGACGCGAGCACGGGGAAGCGGGGCTTCCGGTTCGTGCGTGGGCCCGTGTTTGCGAACATCGTCCTGGCCGACGAGGTCAATCGCACGCCTCCCAAGACCCAGGCGGCGCTGCTCCAGGCGATGCAGGAGCACCAAGTCACCGCCGCGGGCCAGACCCACCATCTCCCTTCTCCCTTTTTTGTCTTGGCCACACAGAATCCAATCGAGCAAGAAGGGACCTATCCGCTCCCCGAAGCCCAACTCGATCGTTTCATGTTCGAGCTGCGGGTCGATTATCCGTCGCAGGAGGAAGAAGAGGCGATCGTGACGGCCACGACGGGCGATCTGTCCGCCGAGGTGCGGCCGGCGCTGACGGCGGAGGACGTGCTGGCGATGCAGCATTTGGTGCGGCGGATTCCGGTATCGCAGGCGTTGGTGCGAGCAGCGGTGACGCTGGTGCGGATGACGCGCCCGCCCGAGCCCCAGGCGCCCGCTTTCATTAAGGAGTACGTGTCCTGGGGGGCGGGCCCGCGGGCGTCGCAGTATCTCGTCTTGGGTGCCAAGGCGCGGGCCGCGCTCGACGGGCGGCCGATGGCGGATGAGGACGATCTGCGCTCGGTGGCGCCGACGGTGCTGACGCACCGGCTCGTGATCAACTTTGCGGCGGAGGCGGCGGGGCGGGCCGCGGCGGACATCGTGCAACAGCTGCTGAAGGAAGCGAGGTGGCAGCCATGAACCGTTCCGTAGTTGGATTGCTGGCTGCGGGCGCGCTGCTCGGCACGGGCCCGTGTGAAGGACCAGAGATCCCCGGTTTGCCGCACAACGTGGTGGTCGGGACCTGGGGCGGGGACAACGCGGGCCTGATTGCGGATGACACGAGCGCGCACGTGCACATCGCTTGTACGTTCGGCAACGTGATGCAGGGCATCGAGCCCGTGCGTGATGGGCGGTTCGACGTGCCGGGCGAGTATGTGCTGCGGGCTTATCCGGTGTACGTCGGCCCGTCGCTGCCGGCGCGTTTCCAGGGCACGGTGACCGGCAAGAACCTGACGCTCAGCGTAGTGGTGCAGGACACGACGGCGGACACGACGGTGACGCTGGGCCCGGTGCAGCTGCAGTTGGGTCGGGAGCCACGCATGGGGCCCTGTCCGATCTGCCGGACGCCGGGGGAGCGGATGGCAAGTCGGCTGTTGACAGGCAGTTAAAAAACCCCTCCGCAACGTACCCAACCACATACGGATCAACGTGTTGACACGTCGTTGATCCGCCTGCCTAATACTACTCGCGTATCAAGAAAACGCGGGTAGCCGTTGTGGCACACGCCTTCCAACTGCGTTGTTTGGGTGGTCCGTCCCTGCTCTCAGCTGCCGGTGAGCCGGTGCGCTTCCGCACGCGCAAGCATCTCGCACTCCTCGTCCGCCTCGCGCTCGAGCCTGGCAAGCGCTTTACTCGTGACTACTTGACTGACCTGCTTTGGCCCAGCGCCGCGCCGCGGCTCGCCAATCACTCCCTCGCTCAGGGCCTCTCAGTCATCAAGGCGAAGGTAGCGCGCGAGGCAGTCCTTGTTCAGCGCGCCACCGTTGGTCTCGCGCCCGGGTGGATCGATGTCGACGCGCTCCGCCTGGGGAACGGCGACGTCGGCGTTGACGGCCCCTTCCTGGACGGATTCGAGATCCCTGCGGCCCGACCGTTCGAAGAGTGGAAGGACGAATGCCGAGCGCGCCTCTTGCCGCACGTACGCGACTGCCTCGTGCGACAGATGGACGCCGCGCGGCGCATCGGCGATTTCGCGACCGTCGAGCGGCGCGCCGAGCGCCTGCAGGAGCTCGACCCGGTCGCGGAGGAGGCGATCCGCGGCCTGATGGAAGCACGTGCCTGGGCGGGGGACCGCAGCAACGCCCTCAAGGCGTTCGCCCGCTATGAGAACCAGCTCGCCGAAGAACTCGGAGCCAAGCCGGGCGCCGACCTCGTCCGCATGGCGGATCTGCTCCGCGACGGGCGTCGTTCGTCACTACGCCCCGTCACGGCCGAGGTGGCCGCGCCGGGATCGGAGATCGTCGCTCGGCGCTTCGAGCCGGAGACGCTCATCGGGCGAGAGCGGGAATTCAGCGTGCTATACGACGCCTGGATCGAGGCGCGCCGCAGGACGCCGCGCTTCGTCGTCGTGACGAGTGACCCCGGCGTGGGCAAGACCACCCTCGCGAACGCCTTCGTCTCCAGCTGCCAGATGGACGGAGCCGTGGTCGCCCGGGCGCAGGCGTACGACGCCGAGCGGGAGCTGCCCTTCGCCGTCCTGGGGGAGCTGGTCAAGCAGCTCGCGTCACAGCGCGCGATCGGTGGGACCGATCCCGAAGCGTTGAGCGAGCTCACCCGAATCACCACGGAGATTGCCCGGGTCTTCCCCGGCGTGCCCAAGCCTGTCGATTGGTCGCCCGAGATCACGCCGCTTCGCCTCGCCGATGCCTTCTTGAAGACCGTCACCGCGGCGGCGGAGGACAGTCCCATCGTCCTCGTGGTCGATGATATTCACGCGGCGGACAATGCAAGCACGGCGATCCTCCACGTGGTCGCGCGCAAGCTGGCGGACGCCCGGGTGCTGTTCATTCTCACCGGTCGCACCAGTGAGCTCCGTTTGTCCGGCGCGCCGGCTGCACTGACGTCTGATGGCTCGATCGAAGGGCTGCGTGCTCTCGAGTTGGACGTTCTTCCCGCGGAGGCAGCCGAGCGCGTCGTCCGGCAGTTCGCGGCTGCGGCGGACCAGGCCGACCCACCAACCGACCGGATCCTCCGCGTGAGTGGGGGCAACCCTCTGGCCCTGGAACTCCTGACCCGCGAGTGGGCGGCGCACGGACCGGCCTCGCTGCTGCGGGACGTCGAAGCCTTGAACACGCAGCCTGTGCCCGCCATCGGTATCCCTCGCGCGATCGCGGCCGTGTTCGACCGGCAGAGCCGGCGGCTCGATGCGGCGACGCGGGCGGCGTTGGACCTGGCGGCGGTACTCGGGCGCCGACTCACCGACCTCGACCTGTACGCCGCCGTTGAGCTGTCGCCGGGCCGGGCCGCGGAGGCTCTATCACGATTGAAGGACGAGGGCCTCCTCCGCGAAGCGAGAGGGGATCTCGAGTTCAGAAACGAGCTGATCCGAGCGCAGGCGTACTACGCAGTGGCGGGCCCCGCGCGGCAGCATCTGCATCGGAGTATCGGGGAGTTGTTAGCTGCCAGGCCGGCGCTGGAAGACACGGCGGTGAGTCTAGAGATTGCCTGGCACCTCCTCCGGGGAGGAGACGTCCATAGGGCGACCTCGCATGCTCTCCCTGGAGCTGAGGGGGCGCTTCAATGCGGCGCTCCTCTCGAGGCGGAGCAAGTTCTCAAGGCTCTCGGCGCCGATCACGCAAGTGAGTCAGTAAACCGGCGCATCCCGATCGTCTTGGCAAAAGCGCTCGTGAGTCAATCCAAAGGCGATGCCGCTCTGTCGATCCTAACCACAGTTCTAGAGAACAGTTCTCTCCTTCAGCGGGACCGCGCTGAGGTCCTCTACCTCCGAGCTGCAGCGGAGTATGTGCGAAGCCACGCTGGCGTTCCCTACCGCGAGTTCGCTAGCGAGGCGCTGGAAGCGGCAATGGAGGCGTCGGCCCCAGACCTCATCGCGCGGTCCGCGTTCGAGTACGCAAGATCTGGTGTCGTCACGGGGGATACGGCGAGGATCAGGGACGCAGTGCACCAGATCGATGTTGCGCTCGACCAGCACGACCTCCAAAACAACGCAATGATATTCCTCGCGCGTTGTTACTCTCGGTTTTTCTGCCACGATGCGTTTGCTGCCCTTGAGGACGCAGAGACCGCGCTCCGGCTCCATGAGGGATCGTCTAACCTGGTCGAGCAGGCCTTCCTGCACAACTCGCACGCAGTGTGTTTGCGGAGCGTTTGTCGAACCATTGATTCCAAACGCGCCTTCGAAAGGGCCTTGGCCCTCAGCCTCCGAATCTGTGATGACTCAAGGGCGTCGATCGTTTCGGCCAACATAGGTATGGTGGAAAACAGTCGGGGTCGTTTCGAATCCGGCCTGAAGTATGCGCAAAGGGCCCTGCAGCACGCGAAAGGCGACGTCAACCAACCACTCCGCACCATGGTGTACTTGGCGTTAATGGAGAGTTGCGCGTTACTCGGGCGCATCGATGAAGCCAAGAACTGGATGGACTGCGCGCGCGACTCGATCGATGGTGCACCAAGCATGATCAACCGCTTGTCTTTTCACCTCGAAGCCGCAGGTTTTGCGCTGATGATTGGCAACGTGCGGCTGGCCCTAGACTTGATCGAGGAGGCAGAGGACGCAGTACAGGGGCAAGACCTGTTTCCACAAGATGCGGGCATTTTCGCTCGGTTCCGCGCCTTCCGCGCAGCGCACATCCGGGGGGTCGATCCGGCATTTGAGATAGTGATAGAAGCGGTGGAGCGCTTCCGGAGGCTCCACCCTCTTTACTACATCAATGTCCTCCCAGCGAAGGCATGGCTCGAACGAAAGGTCTATGGGCGCTACTGCAAGGACACTGAGGATGGGCTGGGATTGCTATCCGACTACGACTTGGAGGGCAAGCGAACCACATGGATCGCTCAGGGTTTTCTTGCGTGAAGCTACGACGCCGTGCGTGCTCCCGCTCGCAAGCTTCGGCCGGGGGCTTGCATGCTCGCGAGGTGACTAGTCTCCGTAGTCAGCTGAGAACCAAAGAGTCGCCGAATACTCGGGGAGGTAGAAACAAGCTCAACGAGCTTCGGGTCGAACTGCCGTCCCGAGTATTTCGCGAGCTCCTCAAGCGCCCGCTGCAACGTTAGCGCCTTCCGGTAAGGCCTGTCGGTGGTCATGGCATCGACAGTGTCAGCAATCATGATGATGCGAGCACCGATGGGGATCTGATCGCGGGCAAACCCATCCGGATAACCCGATCCGTCGTAATTCTCATGGTGGTGTCGAATCATAGCCTCGACTGAGCCCCGCAGTCGCGCGGCCGTTGCAACAAGCTCCGCACTCCGCACGCAATGGGTGCGCATTACCATCGTTTCCTCAGGACTGAGCCTGCCTTCCTTTCGGAGAAGCGGAGCAAACTCCTCATAGATCTTACCCACGTCATGAAGCAAGGCAGCTCTCTTGATGCTGTCTAGGTCGGTGGCTGAGAGTTTGAGTTCTCGAGCGATCACAACAGCATACTCGGCCACACGACGCGAATGACCTGACGTGTACGGATCTCGTGCCTCCATTGCTTTCACCATCAACTCAAGCTTCTCTTCAAGCTCCTCCTGCAATTGCAAGTTGACGTGATAGAGCTGCCGCGCCAAGAACAGGGGGAAGATGATTACCGCCAGGCCGACGAGTTGGAGTTTTACATAGAGAAACGCGAGGAGGGCCGCCAGGGTACAGGCCAGGAGGTCAGTGACCAACGCGCTGGTAATCCGACCCCATGCTTCCCGTACTGAAACCCCCTTGCTGGAAAACGACACCGCGAGCGCTACGCTGCCGTGATTCACGACGAAGAACGTGAGAACCAGAGCGACGAACGCGATTGGCGAGAAAGAAAATTCGTCGAGACTGACAACGCCCCCGAGATTTTTGTAGACTAGCCCGCCGAGCCCAATCGCAACCATGTACTGCGCTGTGTTGAACCAAACGCGAATGGTTGTCTTGCGGCGAACGAGCGCGTCGACCGACAACGCAGTTGCGCCGCTGATGAGCATGGGCCACGGATGATCCAGAATTGCCACTGAGGCCAGGAAGGGAATGAAGGCTACAGACGTATTTACCTTCGCGAAGGGCATTCTGAAGAAGAAAGAGTCGCTTATGATGCTCAGAATCCCAAAAGCAGCGACTGCATTCCAAAAGCGCGACGGGAATGGCGCAACCGGCTGCCAGGGAAGTAGCAGCAGCAGGCACGCCGCGACGGCCGTTACGGCACCGACCAACAGATAGATCCGGAATCCAAGCAGTCTTTCTTTCAGCCGCGTCTCCCTTCGGTACGGCGG
>WNFK01067620.1_pt1 | contig 25490 bp, 23 predicted proteins | sample 5400281 | NCBI WGS metagenome assembly WNFK01 (sample SAMN13153350, study PRJNA577476) | soil metagenome | isolation source: 20 cm soil on Douglas fir-dominated hillslope | place: USA:California | collected 2013-09-17
ATCAGCGACTCGAACAGGTCGCCAACCTGCGCGGCAACGCTGACGAGGACACCGAAGAGCACCGCTCCCCAGGGGGTGAAGCCGAGGTTCGCCACCGGCACGAGCACGGCACGCGCGTAGAGCCACGACACGAGAACGCTCGCCACGAGACCTCCGACCGCGCCCGCGACCGTCTTCCCCGGGCTCACCGAGGGAATCAGCTTCCGTCCGCCGATGGCGCGGCCGGAGAAGTAGGCACCGATGTCGGAGGCCCAGGTGATCAGGACGGGAAAGATCAGCAGCACGCCGCCGGGAGGAACGGGCAGGGCGAACGGCCCGAGCGCCAGATGCTTCGCGCCCACGACGTCGTAGCCCGCGACGACGTCGTGATAGCGGATCGCGTAGCCGAAGCCGAGCATGCCGGCGGTGTAGATCACGCCCAGCAGCGTCGTGGCCGCGGAGCTGACGGGGCGGCCGTCGACCCCGCGCAGCCAGATCGTGGCGCCGAGCACCAGGAGCACCAGCAACGCAACGAGTGCCGGACGCACCGTGAAGAGGCCCAGATAGCTCGCGTGGATCGCGAGGGGCACCAGGCCCGCGACGGCGATGCCGAGGTCGGCGAGGGGATGCGCGCCGGTCCCGCGCGCGATGCGATAAAACTCCCAGGCCCCGATGGCGCTCGCGATCGCGAGCAGCGCCGCCAGCGGCGCCCCTCCCGCGAGCACGATCCAGAGTGCGAAGGGCGCGGCGATGACCGAGAAGATGACGCGGAGGGCCAGCTCGCTCATGCGTGGGGGATGAGACGGCTCAGTCGACCCCGTCAGACTTCCATGATCTCGGCCTCTTTGGCCTTGATCATCTGGTCGATCTTCCCGATGTAGTCGTCGTGGACCTTCTGGAGGTCCTTCTCGGCATGCTTCACGTCGTCCTCGCTCACGCCGCTCAGCTTCTTCAGACCGTCGCGCGCGTGCGTGCGGGCGTGGCGCACCGCGATCTTGCCGTCTTCGGCGAGCTTGTGAACGACCTTCACGAGCTCCTTGCGGCGCTGCTCGTTCATCTGCGGCAGGGGCACGCGAATCGCCCCACCCTGCGCCGACGGCTCGAGTCCGAGGTCGGACTCGCGGATCGCCTTTTCGATCGCCTTCACCTGTCCCTTGTCGAACGGCGTGACGAGGATGGTGCGCGGCTCGGGCGCGGCGATGCTCGCCACCTGGTTCAGCATCATCATCTGCCCGTACATCTCGACGCGAACGGTATCGAGCATGTTCGGCGATGCCTTCCCGGAGCGGACCGACGCGAACTCCCGCTTTGCCGAGTCGAGGCCTTTCTCCATCGAAGCGCGGCAGTCCTTCAGGATCTGTTGGATTGTGCTCATCTCACGAGGGTGCCGACGCGTTCGCCGCGCACGGCGGCGGCGATGGCGTCCGGTTTATGGATGTTCAGCACGATCAGGGGTAGCGCATTCTCCTTGCACAGCGTCACGGCGGTCTGGTCCATCACCTTCAGCTCCTCGAGCATCACGTCGCGGTAGCTGATCTCCTCGTAGAACTTCGCCGTCTTGTCCACTTTCGGATCGGCGGAATATACGCCGTCCACGCTCGTGGCCTTGATGATGACCTGCGCCTTGATCTGGATCGCGCGCAGGACCGCCGCCGTATCGGTGCTAAAATACGGATTGCCCGTGCCGGCGGCAAAGATCACGACGCGTCCCTTCTCGAAGTGACGCAGCGCGCGCCGCCGGATGTAGGGCTCCGCGAGCTCCTCCATGCGGATCGCGGTCATGACGCGCGTCTCCATCCCCTTCCGCTCGAGGATGTCCTGGACGGCGAGCGCGTTGATCACCGTGCCGAGCATCCCCATGTAGTCCGCGCTCACGCGGTCCATTCCCATCTTCGAGAGCTGGGAGCCGCGCACGATGTTGCCGCCGCCAATCACGAGGCCGACGTCGGCGCCGGCGCGCACGACCTTCTGGATCTCGTCGGCGATGCGGGCGATCGTGTCGAAGTCGAAGCCGAAGCCCCGCTCACCCGCGAGTGCCTCGCCGGAAATCTTCAGCAGTACACGTGGGTAACGGAGCTCGGCCACGACGGCTACTCCTGTCCGATCTGGAAGCGGGCGAAGCGACGGATCGAGACGCCGGCGCCCGCCTGCTTCACGAGATCGCTGATCGTCTTGCTGTCGTCACGGACCCACGGCTGATCGAGCAGCGTGACTTCCTTGAAGTACTTGTCGATCCGGCCCACGACCATCTTCTCGATGATGTTGGCGGGCTTGCCGCTCGTCGCCGCCTGCTCGGTGAAGATGCGACGCTCGCGCTCCACGAGCCCCGCGGGCACGTCGTCGCGCGTGACCGCCACCGGCACCGTCGGGACGCCGGCCGTGACGTGCTCGGCGATCGTGCGGGCGAGCTGCTGTCCGGCCTCTCCCGTGATGCCGGCCACTTCCACCAGCGTGCCGACCTTGCCGTTGTGGTGCACGTAGGCGCCCACCGCCCCCGCGCCGCCGAAACGCGCGTAGCGGCGCAGCACGATGTTCTCGCCGATCGTGCCCGTGAACTGCTTGAGCGACTCGGCCAGCGTGGCCGCCTCGTCGATCTTGGCGCCCATCAGCGGAGAGCCCTCGGCGCTGGTGACGATGCCGTCCGACTTGCCGTCGGCGAGCAGGGCCGCGGCGATGCGGTCGGCGGTCTGGCCGAACACCTCGTTGCGCGCCACGAAGTCCGTCTCGCTGTTCAGCTCGACGATGGCGCCGGCCTTCCCGTCGGGCGACGTCTTCGCCACGATCTTCCCTTCGGACGCGGTGCGGCCCGCGCGGTTCTCGCCGCGCGCGATGCCCTTCTTCCGCAGCCATTCGACGGCCTTGTCCATGTCGCCCGAGTTCTCCTCGAGCGCCTTCTTGCAATCCATCATGCCTGCCTGAGTGCGCTGGCGCAGCTCGGAGACGTCCTTGGCGGTGTACGCAGCCATTGCTCGCAAGTCCTTATCTGTCGTGGAAACGCCGCCGGGAAAGCCGGCGGCGTATAATGGTAACCAGTCGGGCCCGGGGATGCCCACGACGTGCCGTGAGCTCCCCGTTCGCGCGGCGCGCCGACCTTATTCGGCCGAGTCTTCGGCGCCCGCGTCGCCACCTTCGGCACCTTCGCCTTCCGTGCCCTTGAGGTGCGCCGCGATCGCTTCCGGCTTGGCACGGCGGCGGCGCGGCCGGCGGCGGCGCTTGTCGTCGCGGTCGCCCGCGGCCTCGGTACCGCGCTCGGAGCTGTAGGTCATCTCGCCCTCCTTGCCCTCCTCGCTCTCCTCGCGCGACGGGGCCTCGCGCCGCGATTCGGCGATCGTGTCGGCGATGGCGCGCGTGATCAGCTCCACGGAGCGGATCGCGTCGTCGTTGCCGGCGATCGGCACGGTGATGAGATCGGGATCGGCGTTCGTGTCGACGATGGAGATGATCGGGATGCCGAGCTTGTTCGCCTCGGCGACGGCGATCTTCTCCTTCTTCGCGTCGACGACGAACATCAGGCCCGGTGTGCGCGTGAGCGTCCGGATACCGTTGAGGTACTTGGACAGCTTCTCCTTCTCACGCGTCATCATCAGACGCTCCTTCTTCGTGTAGTTCGCCCACTCGCCGCCTTCGGCGGAGCCCGCATCGAGCTCCTTCAGCCGGCGCAGCTGCTTCTTCACCGTCTGGAAGTTGGTCAGGAGGCCGCCGAGCCAGCGCTCGGTGATGTACATGGCCCCGGCCCGCTCGGCCTCGGACTTCACGATGCCGGCGACCTGCGGCTTCGTGCAGACGAAGAGGACGCTCTCGCCGCGGAGCACGACGTCGCGCACGAGCTTCTGCGCGATCTCGATCTGGCGGAGGGTCTTCTGGAGGTCGATGATGTGGATCCCGTTGCGCTCCGCGAAGATGAAGCGGCGCATCTTGGGGTTCCAGCGGCGCGTCTGGTGTCCGAAATGGACACCCGCGGCGAGCAGGTCTTCGAGCTTGGGCTGGTTCTCAGGCATTGTGAATCCGGTTGGTTGGTCGTCCGCGATCCGTCATCGTCTCGACCCACCGGCAAGCCGGCACCGGGTCGAGACTCGGGACGCGTGAGAGATTGAACTGCGAACTACTGACCTACTGAACAGCTTCTAGCGCTTCGAGAACTGGAAACGCTTGCGAGCCTTGGGCCGGCCCGGCTTCTTGCGCTCGACCGCCCGCGCGTCGCGCGTGAGGAGGCCGAGATCGCGGAGCTTGCGGCGGTGCGTCTCGTCGATCTTCACGAGCGCGCGGGCGACGGCCAGACGGAGCGCGCCGGCCTGGCCGCTCTGGCCACCACCGTTCACGTTCGCCTTCACGTCGTACTGCCCGAGTCGATCCGTCGCCGTGAACGGCTGCTGGATGCTCGTGACGAGGGCCGGCCGGGGGAAATAGTCCCCGAGCGTGCGGCCATTGATGTCCCACTTGCCCGAACCGGGCTTCAGGTAGACGCGGCAGACGGCCTCCTTGCGGCGGCCGATCGTGTGCGTGATCTGCGTATCCGGCATGTCTTACTTCGCCTCGGCTTTCGGGAAGGTCAGCGTCTTGGGAGTCTGCGCCGTGCGATCACGCGCTCGGGGTGCTTGGCGAGCATGCTCGCGAACGGCGTGAACCGCTCGTGGCCCATGTAGCCGGTGTGGCGGAAGTACTCTTTCTGCTCCGCCTTGCGGCCGGTGACGCGAACATTGGACGCGTTGATGACGATGACGCCATCGCCGGTGTCCATGTGGGGCGTGAACATCGGCTTGTGCTTGCCGCGGATGATGCGCGCGATTTCGGTCGCGAGGCGCCCGAGGACCATGCCCTCGGCGTCGACGACATACCAGTCCTGCTGGATGTCGGTCGGCGTAGCGCTGTACGTTTTGAACATGACCTGAATACTCGAATGAGACCTTCGCCTCACCGGTGCGTAATGCAACCCGGGTCTCGGCCGCCACCGAAGGCGTTTTAGGGCAGACTCGGAACTTACCCGGAGATGGGTCAGGGGTCAACCGCAGGAGAGCCAGAGGCTTACGACTGCGAGGGAGCGCTGCGAGCGAGCCACGCCCCATGGGTGGCGTTCCACGCCGCCCGTTCCCGTAAGGCGCCAGCGCAGCAGGCGCCGCCCAACGGACGCCCCGCTGGCGGGGGTCGGCCGCGCGCGGCGATCTTCCAGCGTGCCCGAGATCCCGCCCAGCCGCCGCATCCTCCTGGCCGACGCCGACGCCTTCTTCGTCGCCGTCGCCCGACTGGTCGATCCCGAGGGCGCCGGCCGGGCTCCGCTGCTCATCGTCGGCGGAGCCGCCGGCAGCCGCGGCGTCGTCTGCTCGGCGTCGTACGAGACGCGGAAGTTCGGGGTCCGGTCGGCGATGCCGATCTCGCGCGCCCTGCGCCTGTGCCCCGACGCGATGTGCGTCCCCGTGCCGCGTGGCGCCTGCTCGCGCAAGCATCGGGAGATCCGAGCCGTGCTCGAGCGGTTCGCGCCCGTGGTCCAGGCGGCGAGTATCGACGAGTGGTACCTCGACCTCGGCGGCACCGAGTCCCTCTATGCGGGGGCTTCGCTGGACGCGATCGCGCATCGCATCCGCGACGCCGTCCTGGCCAACACGTCGCTCTCCGTCTCCATCGGCGGGGGCACGTCGAAGCTCGTCGCCAAGCTGGCCGTCGAGCGCGCGAAGCCGAAGACCGGAGCGACCGGCGTGCACATTGTCGAGCCGGGTGGCGAGCTGGCGTTCATGCGGCAGCTCGAGCTCGCGGCCATCCCCGGCATCGGTCCCAAGACGACCGCTCGATTGGCCGAGCGCGGGCTGCGCTCGGTCGAGGACGTGCTGGCGTTGGATGCGGCGGCGCTGTCACGCCTGGTCGGTGCGCGCGACGCGGAATGGCTGGCCGAACGCGTGCGCGGCGTGGACGCGGGAGAAGTCGAGGAGCGCGACGTCGCCAAGAGCATCAGCCGCGACGAGACGTTCGACACTGACGTTCACGACGATCTGCTGCTCACCGGAGAGTTGACCGAGCTCGTAGGGCGCGCCGCGGCCGAGCTGCGCAGCGAGGGTCTCACCGCACGGACGATCACGGTGCGCATCCGCGACATGGACTTCACCACTCGGCAGGCGAGCCGCACCGTGGACCAGGCGCTGTCGTCGGATCGCGCGGTCTTTCTCGTCGCGAGCGCGCTGCTCCAGAAGCTTCGCAAAGCGCGTCGTACGCCGGCGCGCCTCCTCGGTGTCGGGTTGTCCAACTTCACGCCGCCGGCACCCAAGCAGCTCGCCCTGTTCGACGTCGCGACGCCGCCGCTCGAGACGCGGAAGGACGTGGAAGTCGCGCGCGCGATGGACGCCGTCCGCGCCCGGTTCGGACGCGACGCCATCGCGCCCGGACGCAAGCGCTAGCGTTCGGGCGACGCGGGCTCGGCCACGAAGGCGAGCCATCGCCCATCGGGACTCACGGCGAGCCGGCTGATGTTCCTGACGCCGGGGATCGCCGCGACGGTCAGCCATTCGCCATCGTCGCCTGTGCGGGCATTCCATCGAACAATCTCGCCTTCACTCGCCGAGAGCAGCCGGCCGTCGGGCGTCCAGGCGTGATACTCGTTGTCCGATGGCGCGTGGACCAGCGGCGCGACTGGTCCCCCCTCGAACGGCTGGCCGATGATCCAGAACGCCTTCGTGCTGTCGCGCCGAGTGAAGCTGTACCAGGCCTGACCCGGGATCCGCTGCAGGGAGCGGCCGATGTCGCGCGCACGAATCTCGTCGTTGCTGCCATCGCGATCGATCACGTGCAGCGTCGACGGCGTGCCGAGCACGTAGGCCACGAGGCGGTTGGGCCCGAGCCAGGCGTGGTAGCCGACCGGCTGGAGCGTCGGCACCACGAGCTGTGGGTCGGTGCCGTTCATCGCGAAGCTCCAGAGCCGCTGCGTGGAGTCGCGCTCGACGCGAACGACGCTGAACCGCGCGCCGCCGGGCATGGCGGTCGGCGAGTACTCGCTCTCCGGCGTGGCCGTCACCCGCGTGGTGCGTCGCGTCCGGATGTCGTAACGCCAGATGTCGGTCTGCCCGTCGGGGCCGGCGGCGGTGTAGAGCAGCGCGCTGCCGTCGAGGAGAAACGACGGCTGGTTGTCGTAGCCGGGTCGGTGCGTGATGTTCTGCACCGCCCCGACCACGATGCTGTCGCCCTGCCGCGAGAGCGGCGCGAGGTACACCTCGGTGTTCGGTGCCTGCGCAGCAGCGGCGCGCGCGGACAGCGCGAGACAGACCACGAGGCGGCGCATCACTCGAGCTCCAACAGCACGGCACCCTTCTCCACCGCCGTCCCTGCCTGGGCGAGCACCGCCTTCACGGTGCCGGCCGACGTTGCGCGCAGCTCGTTCTCCATCTTCATGGCCTCCATGACGACGAGTCCCTGTCCCGCCTGCACCTGGTCGCCCACCTGCACGGCCACGCGCACGATCATTCCCGGCATCGGCGCGACGAGCGGTGCCGGACCCGGTGGGCCGGCGGTCGCGCCGCTCAGCTCGCGGATGGCGCGCGTGCGCTCGTCGAGCGCCTCCACCTCGTAGCGGAAGCCGTCCAGCCAGAGGGTGTACCGACCGCGCGTCGGCCCGCGGCGCGCCACGACGCGATGCACCTCGCCGCCGATCGTCACCATGCGGACGGGAGTCCCCTCCAGCTCCGTCACGTGCGCGACCGCCGTGATGCCGTCCACCGACGCCACGTCGGCATCGAGGGACACCTCCACGTCGGCATCGCCGACCTTGACGAGATACTTCATGCGGCCTCCGGGACGAGCTCGCACACCGTCTCCACGTGCGCGGTCTGGGGAAACATGTCATAGGCGCGCAGCGACGCCACCCGATATCGTGGCATCCGTGCCACGTCCCGCGCCAGGGTCGCCGGGTCGCAGCTCACGTAGATGATCGCCCGCGGCGGGCGCGCCGCGCTCTCGAGCGCCTCGGCGACCTGCGCGTCCACGCCGGCGCGAGGGGGGTTGAGGATCACGACGTCGGCCGGCAGCGCGGCGGACAGGTGATCCTCGACCCGGCCGGCGATCGCTGCCGAGGGCGCCCGAAGACGATCGCGAAAGCTCTCGACCGCGTCGCGATCGAGCTCGATCGCCACGACGGTGCGCCCCTCGGCCGCCAGCGGGATCGCGGTGTCGCCCAGACCGGCATACGCGTCCACGACCCGCCGCGGATCATGACTGCGCACTCGCGCCAGCACGTGGCCGCGCAGCGCGGCGGCAACGCGGGCGTTCACCTGCACGAACGACGCGCCGACGCGCGTGCCGCCCTCGCGCGCAGCCAGGCGGCGCAGCCGTCCGACCTCCGGTCGCCACCACAGCTCCGACAGCGACGGTGCCTGCGTGAAGAAGCGATCCGCGGTCGGCCACGCGCTGCCGCCCTCCACGACGACGGACGCGCCCTGCTCCGTCAGGCGCACCGCCACGCGCAGCGCGCTTTCGTCCGGCAGCAGACGGAACAGCGGCCGCAGCTCCGCCCACACGGCCAGCACCCCTTCGCTGGTGATCGGGCAGTCATGAAGGTCGAATACCGCGACGGCATCGTCGTACGGATGAAGGCCGGCGATCCACGTCGTTCCGGCGCGCCGCAGATGGAGCGTCAGCTTGCGACGGTACCGCCACTGTGCGTCGCTCGGCTCCACGACCGGTGCGTCCACCGGGCGCTTCCCGATGCGGCGCAGGGCGTCTCCGATGATGGCCCCCTTCGCCGAGAGCTGGGCGTCGTACGCCAGGTGCTGGATCTGACAGCCGCCGCAGCGGTCGACCACGTAATGTGGACAGGCGGGCTCCACACGCATCGGCGACGCCTTCTCGAGCGATTCCAGCTGACCGCGCGCGAAGCGCCTGCCGGCGGCGAGACGCACGAGCGCCACGTCGCCTGGCGCCGTGCGCGGAACGAACACGACCATGCCGTCGGTACGCCCCACGCCGTCGCCGCCGGCAGCCACGCTGGCGATCTCCACGCGGGCCACCCGCGTGGTCATCGCAGGGCCTCGAGTCGCGCCGCGCGCAGCCAGGAGCTGGACGCCTCGTCCACCGATGGCATAGCCACGCTGGCGTTGCGCCGGGGAGCGGAGCGGTCCCGCTCCGCCAGCAGCGCCGCGGCGATCGCGGCCCGGACGATTCCCTCCCTCGGCGGCGCGATGCTCGTCAGCTGTGCCAGGTGCTTCTCGAGCCACTGGATGTCGATCGCGCCGCGCCGGAAATCCTCGTTCTCCATCATGCGGAGATGGAAGTCGCGCGACGTATCGATCCCGTCGATCGTCAACTCCAGCAGGGCGCGATGCATCCGCTCGATCGCCTGGTCACGCGTCGGCGCCCAGACGATCAGCTTGGCGAGCATCGGATCGTAGTAGAGCGAGATCTCGCTACCGGCCTCGATCCCGCCGTCCCACCGGACACCGGGCCCGCTCGGCACGTGCAGGAACTGCACGCGGCCGGTGGACGGCAGGAAGCCGTTCGCCGGGTCCTCGCTCGTGATGCGGCACTCGATGGACCAGCCGCGCGGCGCGAGCTCGGCCTGCGTGAATGGCAGACGCTCCCCCGCCGCCACTCGAAGCTGCCACTGCACGAGATCCACTCCGGTCACGAGCTCGGTGACGGGGTGCTCGACCTGGATGCGCGTGTTCATCTCCAGGAAGTAGAAGTCGCCGCGCGCGTCGAGCAGGAACTCGCAGGTGCCCGCGTTCACGTATCCCGCCGCCGTCGCGGCGGCGACCGCCGCGGCGCCCATGCGCGCGCGCAGCTCCGGGGTGACGGCCACGCTGGGCGCCTCCTCGATCATCTTCTGGTGCCGCCGCTGCACCGAGCACTCGCGCTCGCCCAGGTGCAGCATCGTCCCATGCTGATCACCAAGAATCTGGATCTCGACGTGGCGCGGGCCGACGATGTACTTCTCGACGTACACGGCGTCGTCGCCGAAGGCGTTCTTCGCCTCGCGCTGGGCAGCCTGCAGGGCGGGCGCCAGCTCTTCGCGACGATGGACGACGCGCATGCCCTTTCCACCGCCCCCCGCCGCGGCCTTCAGCAGTACCGGATAGCCGAAGCGCTCGGCGACCTGCACCGCCTCGTCGGCGTCGCGCAGCGCGGTGGTCGTCCCCGGCACGACGGGTGTGCCCGCAGACGAGCCCGGCGTCGCGCACGGCGCGTGCGAACCACTCACGTTCGGAGAGGAAGCCGTACCCCGGGTGAATCGCCTCCGCCCCCGTCCTCTTCGCGGCCGCGATGATCGCGTCGCCCTTGAGATACGATTCGCTCGAGGGCGCGGGACCCAGCAGCACCGCCTCGTCCGCTTCGCGAACGTGCGGCGCGCGCGCGTCGGCTTCGGAGTACACGGCGACCGTTTTAACGCCGAGCTCCCGGCAGGCGCGAATGACCCGCAGCGCGATCTCTCCGCGATTGGCGATCAGTACTTTCTTGAACATCACAGCGGGATGTTGCCGTGCTTCTTCGGCGGATTCCGGTCCCGCTTCGTGCGAAGCGTCTCCAGCGCATCGATCAGCCGCGGACGCGTGTCGCGCGGGTCGATGATGTCGTCGAGGTAGCCGCGCCCCGCCGCGATGTACGGATGCGCGAACTTCTCGCGATACTCGTTGATCCGCTCGTCGGTGGCGGCGGCCGGATCGCTGCTTTCGGCGATCTCCTTGCGAAAGAGGATCTCCACCGCGCCTTTGGGACCCATCACCGCGATCTCGGCTGTCGGCCAGGCGAGGTTGAGGTCGCCGCGGATGTGCTTGGAGCTCATGACGTCGTAGGCGCCCCCGTAGGCCTTGCGTGTGATCACGGTGAGCTTGGGGACCGTCGCCTCGCAATACGCGTAGAGGAGCTTCGCGCCGTGGCGGATGATGCCGTTGTGCTCCTGCGTCACGCCGGGGAGAAAGCCGGGCACGTCCTCCAGCGTCACGATCGGGATGTTGAACGCGTCGCAGAACCGGATGAACCGCGCGGCCTTTACCGAGGCGTTGATGTCCAGCACCCCAGCCAGCATGGCGGGCTGGTTCGCGACGATGCCGACGCTGTAGCCTCCCAGGTGCGCGAAGCCGCACAGGATGTTGGCCGCGAAGGCCGGCTGCACTTCGTAGAAAGTGCCGTCGTCCACGACGCGCCGGATGACCTCGTGCATGTCATACGGCTTGTTCGGGTTGTCGGGCACGATGTCGAGCAGTGCTTCGTCGCGGCGATCGCGCGGGTCGGTGCCGCGTCCGCGCGGCGGCTCGTCGAGGTTGTTGCTCGGGATGAACTGGAAGAGGTCGCGGATCGCCTGGAGGCAGGCGGGCTCGGAATCGTGAGCGAAGTGCGCGACGCCGGAGAGCTGGGTGTGCGTGTCGGCCCCGCCCAGCTCTTCCATCGTCACGTCCTCGTGCGTCACCGTCTTCACGACGTTCGGCCCCGTGACGAACATGTAGCTCGACTTCCGCACCATGTAGGTGAAGTCGGTGATGGCGGGCGAGTACACCGCGCCTCCCGCGCATGGACCCAGGATCGCGCTCAGCTGCGGCACGACGCCGGAGGCGAGCACGTTGCGGAGGAAGATCTCAGCGTAGCCGCCGAGCGAGACAACTCCCTCCTGGATGCGTGCGCCACCCGAGTCGTTCAGGCCGATCACTGGCGCGCCGTTGCGCACGGCCAGGTCCATCACCTTGCAGATCTTCTCGGCGAAGGCCTCGCTGAGCGACCCGCCGAACACGGTGAAGTCCTGCGAGAAGACGTAGACGAGCCGCCCTTCGATGCGCCCGTAGCCGGTCACCACGCCATCCCCATACGGTCGCTCGGCCTCGAGCCCGAAGTCGTGCGAGCGATGCACGACGAACCGGTCGAGCTCCACGAAGGTCCCTTCGTCGAGCAGCAGGTCGAGCCGCTCGCGCGCCGACAACTTGCCCTTCTCGTGCTGCGCCTTCAGCCGTGCTGCGCCGCCACCGAGCTCCGCTTCCGCGGCTCGGCGCTCGAGCAGGCCGAGCTTCTCTCGCATCGTCATGGCCGGGAAGGTAGCGCCCAAGCGCGTTGCGCTCTAGCGGTGCCCCCACCCATGTATCACCTCGTGCCTCCCCGGCCGCGGCGCGCCACGCACCGTGAGCCGGGTCAGCGACGAACTGGATCGACGCGCCGCGGGGTCTCTGGCACGAGGAAGCGCAGGCGCAGCATGGTGCGCAGCACCTCCGTGTCCGTCTCGGCGCCGCGGAACCCGATGTAGCCGTCGGGACGCACGAGGTAGATCGCCCCGGGGTCGGCGCCGTATCGATCGTGCGCGGTGCCGTTCTCGTCGATCTCGCCGCGTGGCGGCTGCGCGTTCGGCAGGCGCAGCACCACCGGCTTCACCAGATCGCCGTACCGCGCGCTCACCTCGCGCGCGAGCTCGCTGAAGCGCTCGATCAGCGCCGTCGACCGTCCGCCGAACAGCAGCAGGGTGTGCTGCGGGCCGCGCAGCAGGTCGAAGATGCGCCGCGCGTATCCGAGCTCGACGTCCGGTGCCCGGTCGCCGGCGTGTGGCGCATGCCGGGGCAGGCGCCCCGCGCCGTGAGCTTCGGTGGACAGCGCGCTGTCGCGGTACCGAATGCCGGTCTGCGAGACGAACCGTGCGATCCGCTTGCCGATGACGGGAAATCCCACGAGTCGAATGCCCAGCGCCGGCATGATGCGCCGGATCGCCAGACCGACGCGTCCGCCACCGGCCAGGGCGGCAAACATCCGGTCGGTCGTCTTGAGCAGATGCTCGCCGACGTGATGGCGCTCCACATGATAGGTGTCGAGCACCGAGGCTGGCATGGCGCCGCGCGCCACCAGACCGAGCTTCCAGCCCAGGTTGTATGCGTCCTGGATACCGGTGTTCATCCCCTGCGCCCCGGCGGGGCTGTGGATATGCGCGGCGTCCCCCGCCACGAAGGCGCGCCCCTTCCGGTAGAGGGGCACACCGCGGCTGTGCAGCCGATAGCGCGTCAGCCACCGGCTCTCGAGCACGGTGGGCTCGTCTGCCTGGCCGCCGATGCGCGGCACCATGCGCCTGAGCTGGGCCAGGAACTCGTCGGGCTCGAGGTGCCGGCTTTCCGGGTCGGCCGTCGCCGGCAGGATCATGATGATCCGGAAGTGGTGTCGGCCGGGCAGCGGAAAGGCGAGCAGGACGCCGTCGGCGGCCGGGCAGATCGACAGCTGCCCATCCGGGAGCCGCCAGCGCATCTCGACGTCGCCGAGGAGGCATTCGTCCGGATAGGTGCTCCCGGGAAAGGGGATGCCCGCCAGCTGCCGCACCGCGCTGTGCGCGCCGTCGCACCCGAGGATGTAGTCGACGGCAACCTGCTCGACGCCGCCGTCGGCATGTCGCAGCGTCGCGGTCGCGCCTTCTTCGCCGTCCTCGTAGGCCTCGAGCTCCACGCCGCGCTCCACCTTCACCCCGGAGCGCTCCACCAGCTCGCCGAGAATGCGCTCGGTCTCGTCCTGCGGAAGCGTCACGAAGCGCCCGTAGGCGCTGTCGATCCACTCGGGACGGATGGCAATCGAACCGCGCCCGCCGCCCGGCGTGAAGATGTTCGCCGCCTCGACCACCAGCGCGGCGCCGAGGACGTCGCCCACGATGCCGAGATCGTCGAACAGCTCCAGGGTCCGCGCCTGGAGGACGATGGCGCGCGACCGGTCGGCCGGCGGCTCCACGGCCCTGTCGATCACGCGGGGGGTGAGCCCATAGCGGGCGAGGACGGCCGCCATCGTCAAACCGGTCGGCCCTGCGCCCACGACGAGGATGTTCGCCACGAAATCTTGCTCCACGTTTCGAAGTGACGGCTGGTGAAAGAACGATCTTTTCGCGAGCCCGTCAACTGAAGCGGAACGGGCCCGGCCGGAATCTCGGGACGGGCTCCTCGTTCGACAGTGACGCGGGTTACTCGATGGTCAGGAGGTTTCAGGTCGCCGACGATGGCTCTCATGCAACGAGCCCGCGCCGACTTTCGGCGCGGGCTCGTTGCAACTTCCCAGATGCTGGAGCTGCTACTCGTCGATCACGACGTCCAGCGGGACGTCGACGATCTCGCCGTCCTCGGTGTGGATCTTGGACGGCGTCTCCGGCCGCGGCGGCTGCTCCTCGGGGATGTTCACCACGCTGAGCACGATGCGCCGGTGGATCGGGTCGACCTCGAGCACGCGGGTGTCGAGGTTCATCCCCTCGTACACGACGTCGGCCGGGCTGTTGACCGCCGCGCCCTGGCTGAGCTGCGAGATCGGCACGAAGCCCTCGATGTCGTTGCCGATGTCGACGACGACGCCCTTGTCCATCAGGCGCACGACGTGCGACCGCATCTCGGTCCCGACCGGATAGTTCTCACCGATGCGGAGCCACGGATCCTCCTCCGCCTGCTTGAGGCCGAGGCTGATGCGCTTGTTCTCGGAATCGATGTTCAGGATGACCACGTCCACCGCATCGCCCTTCTTCACGACTTCCGACGGATGCTGGACGCGCTTCGTCCAGCTCATGTCGGAGATGTGAATCAGGCCGTCGATGCCCGGCTCGATCTCGACGAAGGCGCCGAAGCTCGTCAGGTTGCGGACCTTGCCGTTGATGCGGGTGCCGACGGGGTACTTGAGCGGCAGCACGACCCACGGATCCTGCTCGGTCTGCTTCATGCCGAGCGAGATCTTCTCCTCGTTCGGATCGACCTTGAGCACCACCGCCTCGATCGTCTCGCCGATGCTGACGAGCTTCGACGGGTGCCGGACGTTGCGCGTCCAGCTCATCTCGGAGATGTGCACCAGACCCTCGATGCCCGGCTCGAGCTCGATGAACGCGCCGTAGTTCGTGATGCTCACGACCTTGCCCTGCACCCGCGTGCCGACCGGGTACTTCTCGGCGACGTCCTTCCACGGGTAGCTCTGGAGCTGCTTCAGCCCGAGCGAGATGCGCTCACGCTGCCAGTCGATGTCCAGCACCTTCACCTCGAGCTCCGCGCCGATGGCGACGAGCTCCGACGGGTGCGAGATGCGGCCCCACGACATGTCCGTGATGTGGAGCAGGCCATCCACGCCGCCGAGGTCGATGAACGCCCCGAAGTCGGTGATGTTCTTGACGACGCCCTTCCGGATCTGGTCCTTCTCCAGCTCCTTCATGAGCTTTTCGCGCTTCCCGGCTCGTTCGTTTTCCAGGATCACGCGGCGGGAGACGACGATGTTGCGGCGGCGCTTGTTCAGCTTGATGATCTTGAACTCGAACTTCTGGCCGAGGAGCTCGTCGATGTTCGGCACGCGCCGCAGGGCGATCTGCGAGCCGGGGAGGAACGCGTCGACGCCCATGAGGTCGACGACGACGCCACCCTTGATCTTCTTGACGAGCGTGCCCTCGACGGGCTGCTCGTTCTCGTAGGCGAGACGGATGCGCTCCCACACGCGCATGAAGTCCGCCTTCTTCTTCGAGAGGACGACCGAGCCCTCCTGGTCCTCGAGGTGCTCCAGCAGGACTTCGACTTCGTCGCCGATCTTGAGGTCGGGGAAGTCCTTGAACTCCTCGAGGGGAACGCTGCCTTCCGACTTGAAGCCGATGTCGAGCACGACCATGTTGTCGCGAATCTCGAGGACGCGAGCCTTCACGATCTCGCCCTCGTCGATCGACGCCATCGTGCCGTTGTACATCTCCATCATGGCTTCGAGCTCGTCGGGCGAGTAGCCCTCATCGTCGACGAGTTCGGGGCGCAGGTTGGCAAGCGGGCGCAGAATCGCGCGCTGTGCGTCGCGCTTCTCGCGTGCGGTCAGCGCCGCCGTGCCGGTGGGGGTGTCGAGCTCAGTCATACTTGTGGACAAGTCTCCTAAATCGCGGATGTTTTCGCTCGCCGCGGCGAGTCAGAGGGACGCGTTTTGCGCCATCTCGGCGCACGCACGAACGGCCTCCCGGGCATTCGCCGGGCGGCCAATTTGGAGCGAACCTGAAAATCTATTGAGTCCCTAGCCGATCGTCAACCCTAAGTGACGGACGGACGGTGACTTACAGCGCGAGCCAGGGCGACGATCCGCTCCACCTGCTCGGACTGGGTCAGGTAGGTCGTATTGAGGACCACCGCGTCCTTCGCCTGGACCGTCTGCGTCGCGTCCATCGCGTCGCGATGAACGAGCAGATCGGTCTCGGCGGCGATCTCCTCGTCGCTCGGGCTGCGCTCGAGCCGCTGGACCAGCCGGCGCCGCGCCCGCTCCCAGGGATCGGCGATCAGGAAGATCTTCAGGGTGGCTTCCGGGAAGACGGCGGTTCCCATGTCCCGGCCGTCCACGACCACATCGTGGTCCCGCGCCGCGTTCTGCACCGTCCCGTTCACCCAGGCGCGCACCTCGGGCACCCGCGCCACGAGCGAGACGTGCGAGGTGACCAGACTGCCGCGGATCTCCCCCTCCGCCGGAATGCCGTCGATGAGGGTCGAGAACGACGTTGCCTCCGCGCGCATCCCGATGCGCGATCCCTGCGAGACGATCAGGGCGGGCGTCCAGCGCTCGGGCGGCGATCCCTGCCGCAGAAGCGCCGCGGTGAGCGCGCGGTACAACGATCCCGAATCCACGTGCAGGTAGCCGAGTTGCTCCGCCACCCATTGGGCGGTGGACGACTTGCCCGAGGCCGCCGGCCCGTCGATCGTGATCACGCTGTGCGGGCCGCCGCTCATGCGCTCGCCACTCGGGCGAGATCGGACCAGAAGCCGGGATACGACACCGCGACGCAGTCGGGATCGTCGATCGCGATCTCATTGCCCGGGATGGCACCGAGGACCCCGAAGGCCATGGCGAGCCGATGATCGCCGTGGGTGACGACGGTGCCTCGGAGTATTGGGCTCGTGCCGCGCACGACGAATCCGTCCGGCTGCTCCTCGGCGTCGGCACCCAGCGACCGCAGGTTCTGGACGACCGCGCTGATGCGGTCACTCTCCTTGACGCGCAGCTCCGACGCACCCGATACCCGGGTCTCGCCCGTCGCATAGGCACCCACGCAGGCCAGCAGTGGCAGCTCGTCGATCATCGTGGGAATCGCGTCGCCGCCCACGGTGATGCCGGACAGGGGGCGGCCCGCGGCGATGCGGAGGTCCGCCACGTGCTCGCCACCTTCGCGAACGGCGCCCTCGAGCTCGATCGACGCGCCCATCTCGCGCAGCGCAGCGAAGAAGCCCGTGCGGGTGTCGTTCACGCCCACGCGCCGGGCGAGCAGCTCTCCGCTCGCGGCAAGCGTCGCCAGCGCGGCGAAGAAGGCCGCGGAGGACGGATCGCCCGGCACCGTGATGTCGAGCGGCATCAATGTCTGATTTGAGAAGAGCAGCACCGCGTCATCGTTCACCCAGATCTCGGCGCCCATCGCGGCGAGCATCCGCTCCGTGTGGTCGCGCGACCGGCTGGGCTCCCGTACCGTGGCCTCCACCCCGGCGGTCAGCGCGGCGAGGAGGACGCAGCTCTTCACCTGCGCGCTCGACGTGTCGCTCGACCACTCGACGTCGGACAGGGCGCCGCCACGCACGACCATCGGAAGCCCGCCGTGCGCCGGGAGCTCCACCGTCGCGCCCATCGCCTCGAGCGGGCGCTGCACCCGACGCATCGGCCGGCGGCTGAGGCTCGCGTCGCCGACGAACCGCGCCGTGAGGCCCGCACCGGCCACCACCCCGGCCAGCAGTCGCGCCGAAGTTCCGCTGTTGCCGCAGTCGAGGTCGGCGGTCGGCGCACGCAGCGACTCCCGCCCCGTCCCGACGATCTCCATCGACTCGCTCAGCGCGGGAATGGGGACACCGAGCGCGCGCAGTACGCCGGCGGTCGACTGTACGTCGGCCGAGGCGAGGATTCCGCGCACGCGCGAGGTGCCCTGGGCCAACGCGCTGCAGATGAGCGCGCGATGAGAGACCGACTTGTCGCCCGGGATGGTGAGCTCACCGGCGACGCCGTACGGCGCGCGCGTCAGCGCAGCCATCCTTCGAGTGTCGTCGCGAGGTCAGTGCGCTCGTCCCGATACTTCACGATGACCGGCGTCTGGAGCGACAGCCCCTGCTCCGCCCCCCAACCCCGTCCCACCCGTCGCGCGCCCGGTACGACGACCGCGCCGGCGGGGATCTCGAGGGGATGCTCGGCATCGCCGCGATAGACCCGCTCGTTGACGAGATCGTAGACGGGAGTGCCACGCGTCAGCACCACACCGGCTGCGAGCACGGCTGTCGCGCGTACGATCGTCCCCTCGTACACGCCGCAGCCGCCACCGACCATCACGTCGTCCTCGATCACGACGGGCGCGGCGTTCACCGGCTCGAGCACGCCGCCGATCTGGGCCGCCGCGCTGAGATGCACGCGCTCGCCGATCTGCGCGCAGGAGCCGACCAGCGCGTGCGAATCGACCATCGTCCCGGCCCCGACCCAGGCGCCGACGTTCACGTACATCGGCGGCATGCACACCACGCCGGGTGCCAGGTACGCGCCGCGGCGTATCGCCGAGCCACCCGGCACGACGCGCACCCCGTCATCGAGCGCCAGCCCTCTGGGCGTATAGACATGCTTGTCGAAGAACGCGAACTTCGGCTCACCGTGATGGCCGCCGATCGACATCTCGACGATCCGGCCGACGCGAAAGCCGAGCAGGATGCCGCGCTTGACCCACTGCACCGCGCGCCAGCTGCCGTCTGCGCCGCGCTCGGCCGCACGCACCACGCCGCGCTCCAGGGCGCCGAGCAGGGCATCGACGACGTGTTCGGCGCCGCCCGGCAGCGCCGTGCCGGCGGGCGTGTCCGCGTAGCCCAGCAACTCCGCAATGAATGCGTGGAGCGCCCCCGCCTGCACCAGCGCCTCGCGCACCGCGCCGGCCTTGCTTTCGGCGAGCGGCACGAGCGGCAGGCGTACCACGTTCTCCATCGTCCCCATCATCGCCAGGGCCGCCTTCACGGGAATAGGGTTCGACTCGATGAATGCGGCGCGCATCCACGGCAGCAGCTGCCGGTGTACCTCCCGCGCGCCGTCGATCTCCCCGTCGCGCGCCAGCCGCACGAGCTTCGTCATCAGCCGCGGCACGACGTTCGAGACGACCGAGATCAAGCCATCTCCGCCCAGCGCCAGGATCGGCAGCGTCAGCTCGTCGTCGCCGGAGAGGACGGTGAAGTTCGCGGGCTTGCCGATGATGCAGTCCGTGATCTGCTGGAGGTTCCCCGATGCCTCCTTGACGCTCGTGATGTGCGGGTGCCGCGCAAGCTCGAGCGTCGTCGCCGCCTCGATATTGCTGCCCGTGCGACCCGGCACGTTATAGACGACGAGAGGGAGCGTGATGGCATCGGCGATGGCGGTGAAGTGGGCGGCGATGCCACGTTGCGGCGGCTTGTTGTACATCGGCGAGACGTGTAGCAGATGCGTCGCTCCCGCCTCCTTCATCCGCCGCGAGATTTCGATCGCCTTCGCGGTGTCGTTGGAGCCGGCACCAGCCACCACCGGCACGCGGCCGCGCACCTGCTCCACCGTGATCTCGACGACGCGGAAGTGCTCGGCGAGCGTCAGCGTCGCCGCCTCGCCGGTAGATCCGCACGGCACGAGGAAGTCGATGCCCTCGTCGATCTGCCAGTCGACGAAGCCGCGGAGCGCGCGCTCGTCGACGGCACCGCGGCTGGTGAAGGGAGTCACGAGGGCGGTGCCGCAGCCCGTCAACAGAGTGTCGCTCATCGCTGCTTGGAGTGGGACGTGGGTGCAGGCGTCGCGAGGACGTCCTGCATCGTGAAGACGCCCTGACGTCCGACGAGCCAGCGGGCCGCCGCGAGGGCGCCCTCGGCGAATACACGCCGATCGCGTGCCTCGTGTACGAGACGCACCTGCTCGAACGGCGCATCGAAGACGAGCTCGTGGGTGCCCGGCACGGAGCCGACGCGGATGCTCGTGATCGGCATCGGTGTTCCCGAAGCCGCCTCCGCCGTCCGGGCGAGCGACGCGGCGGTGCCGGACGGCGCGTCCTTCTTCGCCCGGTGGTGAGTCTCGATCAGGTGCGCGTCGAATCCCGGCGCGCCGGCGAACAGGCGTGCCGCCTCCGCCACCACCCGGTCGAAGATCGCCACACCCAGCGAGAAGTTCGGAGCGTGCAGCATTGCCGTTCCCGCGCGCGCGATCTCGGCGCGCACCATGGGCAGTTGCTCGTACCAGCCCGTGGTGCCGACGACCACCGGGCAGCCGGCCGCGGCGCAGGCCAGAACGTTCGCCGCCGCGGCCTCGGGCACGGTGAACTCGATCGCCACCGCGGCGCCGTTCAGCGAGCCTCGCGTGATGGGCTGGCTGTGGCCGATGCGCGCGACGACCTCGAAGCCCCGGTCGGGCGCCAGCTCCGCCAGCGCGCGGCCCATGCGGCCCATTCCGATCAGTGCGAGTGGCGTGGAGCTCACGACGCCGCCCGTGGGAAGAAGGTCTCGTGCAGCCGCCGCATGGCGGGCGCCACCTGCTCGCCATCGACGACGACGGTGAGGTTGATGCCACTCGAGCTGAGTGAGAGCATGTGAACGCGCAGCTCTCCGATCGCGCCGAGGGCCTTCGCCATCGCCGTTCCCCCGTCGCTCAGGCCGCTGCCGACGATGGAGACGATGCCCCGATTGCGCTCGATCGAGACGTCACCGAGCTCGCGCAGGTCGACGACGAGCGCCTCGAGCCGCGTCGCGTCGTCGATCGTCACGGACACGCTCACCTCGGAGGTCGCGACGACGTCCACCGACGTCTGGTGGCGGCTGAAGACGTCGAACAGGGTGCGCATGAATCCCTCGGTGAGGAGCATGCGCGGGCTGCGCACCTTCACGAGGGTCACGCCGCTCTTGCCGGCGATGGCCGTGACGCTGCGCCGCGGCGCGTCGAAGGTGATGAGCGTCCCGGTGCCGGACGGCTTGCGCGAGTTGAGGACCCAGACGGGAATCCCGCGCATGACGGCGGGCGCGATGGTGTTCGGATGCAGGACCTTCGCGCCGAACGACGCCAGCTCCGAGGCCTCCTCGAAACCGATGCGCTCGATGAGCTGCGCACCATCGACGACGCGCGGGTCGGCGGTGAGCATGCCGTCGACGTCGGTCCAGATCTCGATCGCCTCGGCCTGCAGCGCCGCGCCGACGAGCGAAGCGCTGTAGTCGGAGCCGCCGCGGCCGAGCGTCGTCGTGACCCCCGTGCCCTGCGACGAGCCGATGAAGCCACCCATGACGGGGATCTTTCCCGCCCGGATGAGCGGCATGACGATCCGCTGCGCCGCTTCGCCGATCGCGTCGGTCTGCGGTTCGGCGCGCGTGAAGCTCGCGTCGGTGATCATGATCTCTCGCGCGTCCACGTGCTCGGCGGGCAGGCCGTGCGTGCGAAACGCGGCCACCACCAGCACGGAGGACAACTGCTCACCGAGCGAGGCGATGGCATCGAGTGAGCGGGGGGTGAGATCGCCGAGCGTCTTCAACGCTTCGGCCAGGGCGGCGAGCTCGTCGAACATCGCCGACAGCTCGCTGCACACATCATCGCACTCGGCGCCGTCGATCAACCGCTGCGTCTGCGTGAGATGCCGGTCGCGCAGGCCCTCGATCGCACGCAGGGCGCCGATGAGCTGCCCCTTGGCGGCCTGCTCGGCCACCTGGAGCAGCTGATTCGTCGTGCCCCCCAGCGCGCTGACGACGACGACCGGCTGCCGCTCGCGGCGTCCGGCGATGATCGCCGCGGTGCGCGCGATCGATTCGGCGTCACCGACCGAGGTTCCGCCGAACTTGCAGACGATCACGCGGCGCCCGCCTGCCCGGTGGCGACGAGCAGCTCCGCGTTCAGCACCGAGGCGCCGGCGGCGCCGCGAATCGTGTTGTGCCCCATCGCGACCAGCTTCACGTCGAACAGCGGGTCCTCGCGCACGCGGCCCACGGTCACGGTCATGCCGCGGCCGGCGTCCACGTCCCGCCGGGGCTGCGGACGGTCCGCGAGGTCCGTCACGACGAGGGCACGCGCCGGAGAGCTCGGCAGGTCGCGCGCGCTCGCGTCGCCACGCCACTCGCGCAGCACCTCGAGCGCGGCCTCCGGGCCGACGTGCTTCTCGAAGTCGACGGAGAGACACACCGTGTGACCGTTCTCGACGGGGACGCGGTTGGCGTGCGCGCTGATCGTGATCTCGGCCGGATCGATCCGCGTGTCGCTCCGGCGTCCGAGCATCTTGCAGATCTCGCTCTCGATCTTCGCCTCTTCGCCATTGATGAACGGGATGACGTTGCCGAGGATATCGAGCGAGGGAACGCCGGGATAACCCGCTCCCGACACCGCCTGCATGGTGGCGACGAAGAGCCGGCGAATGCCGAACGCTTCGTGCAGCGGCGCGAGCGCCATCACTGCCATGATGGAAGCGCAGTTGGCGTTGGTCACGATGCCACCGCTCCAGCCGCGTTTTGCCCGCTGCACCTCGAGCAGTGCCAGGTGATCGGCGTTCACTTCCGGGATGACGAGCGGCACGTCGTCGTCCATCCGGAAATTCTTCGCGTTGCTGAGCACGAACCGCCCCGCCCGCGCAAACGCGAGCTCCACGTCCCCCGCCACCGACGCGTCGAGCGCCGAGAAGACGAGAGGCGCCGTGATGCACTTCGGATCGCAGGGGAGCACGGTCATGTTCCGCACCGACTCCGGCATCGCATCGCCGATCCAGCGGGCCGCCTCGCCGTACGGCCGCCCTGCCGAGCGCTCGGAGGCCGCGAGCTCGGCGAGCTGAAACCACGGATGGTTCGCGAGCAGGCGGATGAACGTCTGCCCGACGGCCCCCGTGGCGCCGAGCACGGCGACCGGCAGACGCGACTGCGGCGCGCGCGCGGTCATGCGGCCAGCACCGCGCGCGCGATGCGCTCGTAGGCATCCACCGCGAGGCGCAGCTCTTCGACGTCGATGAACTCTTCCGTCGTGTGCGCCACGTGGATGGAGCCGGGCCCGAACAGCAGTGGCGTTCCCCACCGGCTGAGCAACGGGATGTCCGAGGTGTACGCCATCGGCGCCACCTCGAATCCCGGAATCGTGTGGAAGTGCTGCGCGGGGATGTAGGAGCCCCATTCCAGCTCGGCTTTCCCCTCCGCCCAGCGCGTCACCGCGGCGCGGAGCGGCTCGACGTCGCCCACGAGCCGAAACATCAGCTCCGACTCGCAGAGCGAGGGGATGATGTTCGCCTCCGTGCCACCGCGAATCGTTCCGATGTTCACGGTGGTCTCGCCGAGGATGGGATCCGTCGGCAGCGGCAGTGACTTCACCGTGGGCAGCAGCGCGAGCATCGGCTCGATGGCCGACACGCCAAGCTCCGCATATGCGGAATGCGCCGCGCGTCGCACCGGATGCCAGCTTGCTCTCCGTCGGCTCCCCGTTCACGAGGAACCGGCTCGTCGCCGGCAGGTGATTGGCGGCGCGTGCGCCATCGGAGCCCTTCTCCTCGCCGACGACCAGCAGGAGGTCGATCCGGTCCTCACCCGCCGCGGTGAGGCGCTCCGCGGCGCACATCATCGCGGCGGCGATCCCTTTCGCGTCGCACGATCCGCGTCCGTAGAGGCGATTCCCGTCCAGGCGCGGTGGCAGGTACGGCGGCACGGTGTCGAGATGCGTCGAGAAGGTCACACCTCCGCCGGCCCGCGACGCCCACACGTTGGCGCGCCCCTTGGTGACTTCCTGCGTGGTGACGTTCCAGCCGTGCGAGACGAGCCAGCGGGACACGAAATCCACCGCCGGTCCTTCCGAGCCGGTGGACGACTGAAGCGTGAGCAGTTCGGCAGCGAGCGCGACGACGTCTGTCATCCGCAGAAAGTAGCGGGAGGACGGGGGGGATGGGAGACAGTCGGACGGTCGGACAGTCAGACCGTCCGACCGCCAGGCCGTCGGTTCGCGTCGCGCGCGTGAGGCGTCGTCAGAGCTCGCCGGCGAGCACTCGGCGGCGGATCTCGGAATAGTCCAGCGGCAGCGCCTGTCCCGCTTCGACGGCGAGATCCTCGACCGCGTTGAGCAACGCTCGTTTGAGGCGCCGTCCGCCGTCGCCCGAGGGCAGCGTTCCGATAGTCGTGGCGAGATGCCGCGCATCGATGAGATACTCGGCGAGTGTGGGCGCGCCCGCGGGCAACGTGGCGGGGAATCCGAAGGCGGATCCGATCGCGGCAAAGGAGCCGGTCGGCAACGGAGCGACCTGGGAGAGTGTGGCGGGCTCGACCGACAAAGCCACCGCCAGCCGCTCACGCAACGAGCTCGTGAGCTCGGACTTACCGGTCATCACTCGCCAGAGCTGCTGTCGGGAGGTGCCGGCATGACGCGCGAGGTGCTGCTTGGAGACTCCTCGTTCGATGCGAAGGATCTCGAGCCGCTTACCTAGCTGGGTGAGCTCGGGAAACCCTTCGGCGACGAGTGAATCCTCCATCACTTCCGTTGACATACGTTGCCGAACTCCCTAGATTGCGATACCGAATATACCCCGAAACAGAGCGACGTCCGTTGCACAGTCTAGGAGCCGAGGTGGCGAAAGTCAAGAAAAGGACGGCAGTTACGGGCGTTCGTAACGCGAAGGCCGCCAGCACGACGGGGTCGAGACCGACGGTTCGGGAGACCAGGTCACGCGGCACGGTGACCACGGAGCCAAAGGCGGCCAAGCGGGTAATGACGGCAAACGAGCCAGCGGCGGTCAAGAAGCCGAGGGTGGCCAAGAAGGCGGTCAGGAAGCCAAGAGTGGCCAAGGCGCCAAAGATGAAGGCGCCAAAAATGACCAAGGCGCAGGCATCGAAGAAGAGGGGGACCGTAGGACCGCGAAGCGCCAGGAACGGAACGAACAGGAAGGGGACGAAGATGAGCACCAGAGCAAAGACAGGCCGGGCCGCCTCCTTGAAGCTGTTGAAAAAGAAGGGGCGTCCCGCTCCGCCACCGCCGGTGGTGCGCGTCTCGGTTCGGGAGCTCGATCCGGTGCGGAAGTGCGGAGCGGGTACCTCGGTGCAGCTGCTCTTTCGCGTGGACGAGACGGTCGACGGTCGATCCACCGCCCACCTGGTGTTCCTCGACCGGCACGGATGGTACTGCGAACACGGCCGCACCTGCCCGGCGGTTGGGCACGCGAAGAAGTACAACGGGCAGATCGCGCGAGTCTCCTGAGGGGGCCTCGCATTGGACTGACAACGAAATGGAAGGATGAGAGCCATGATTGCGAGACACGAAACCCATCTGGACAGGATCGACATCTGGTCGGCGTTGGCCGCCCCCCTCCCCGCTGGCGTGATCTCCTGGCGCCAGGACGGCCGAACGATCGCCCGCGACGGACGGTACCTCGGGCGGTTCGTTGCGTACATCGAGGCGAACACCGTGCGCGAGCGGCTCGATGCCGTGGTGCCGGGCGAGTGGGATCTGACCCTCGAGCTCCTGCCGGCCGTGGTGGGACTGGACGAGGATGCGAATCAGGGCGCCTGCTCCTTCAAGGCGCGCCTGCAGATCCTCGGCGTCATCCGCGAGGACGTCGGCACCGGCAAGGACTACAAGCAGGCGGCCACCGACGCCTTCAAGCGCGCGGCGGTTCGATTCGGGATCGCGCACGAGCTCTACGCGTATGAGCA
>WNFK01197786.1_pt1 | contig 25473 bp, 20 predicted proteins | sample 5400281 | NCBI WGS metagenome assembly WNFK01 (sample SAMN13153350, study PRJNA577476) | soil metagenome | isolation source: 20 cm soil on Douglas fir-dominated hillslope | place: USA:California | collected 2013-09-17
TGATCCGTAACGCGGCTGGCGGCCGTGTGTCGGACGTGCTGCGGTTTGCACGCCAGGAATTGTTCGGCCCGCTCGGCATGCGCAAAGTGACACTTGAGTTCGACGCTGCCGGCACGCCGGAAGGATCGAGCCAGATGCTCGCAACCGCGCGCGATTGGGCGCGCTTTGGAATGCTGTATCTCAATGACGGTGTCGTCGCGGGCAAGCGCATCCTCCCGGAGGGCTGGGTGAATTACTCGGCGTCCCCGACGCCGAACGCCTGGGTCGGATACGGCGCCGGTTTCTGGACCAATCGGGGCGACAGTTATGGCGCTATCTATCGGGTCGAGCACGGCTGGCCGCGCGACGCCTTTTTCGCCAAGGGAACGATCGGGCAATATGTGATCATCGTGCCGTCCGAACGGCTGGTGATCGTTCGGCTCGGCACCTCACCGAATTGGCCGCCGGAGGTCGACGGGGTATTCCAGCTTGTCAGCGACGTCGTCGCCGCCACCGGCAACAAGGGGCGCGTCGCCGCCGGCAATTAAGCGGCGTCTACTGCCGTCCCAGATGCGTGGCTTTCTCGACGTGATCGAATCGTTCCAACGAGAGGATCGCATCCGCAAGCTGGTCGGCGCGGCCGTTCAGTACCGGGCGGGCCAGGGTCAGGAATTTCTGCGCCATCGCCTGCGCGTCCGGAAACGAATTCGGCTCGCCGGAGGGGTCGGCATAAAGCCGTTCATGCACGGCATCATCGGTGGTGATGGAAACCCGCGCGCCGAACGGATGGCTGCGGCCAATCTCAAGGCGATCGTCCTGCACCACATCGAACTTGTCCGCGAGCTTATCGACCGCGGCGTCGCCGAGCCGGTCGTAATCGTCCCAGCCGAAGCGGCCCTGATCGAGCGCGACGGCACCGGTGAAGAACATCGAGAACTGGCCGCCGACGATAGAAGTCGGATGCCGTTTGGTGGCGGCGTCGCCGGTCAGGGTGATGCCGTTGCGATGCAGGCCGATCTCGACGCGCTTGATCTGGTCCGGCGTCAGATTGTGTTCTCGGCGCATCGCGATCAGCGCATCCAGCGCGGCGTGGGTATAACGGCAACTGGGATAAGGTTTCACGCCGATCTTCATGGTCTCGTAGGTCTTGCCGAGGCCGGCCGTGGCCTTGTCGGGATGGGCGTTGTCGCTGTAGCCGACCAGAAGGCCGTGCTTGCCCTCGACCGATTCGGTCGCGCCGACGAAATCATTGCGCGCCAGCGTCGCCGCGATCACGCCGTTCATGGCGGCGGCGCCGACCTGATAGCGCTTGCTCCAGGCGCCGTTGACAAGGAACTGCAGCGAGCCCGCGGCCTGACTGCCGGAAACACCAAATGCCGCGACGATCTGGTCTTTCGACAGTCCAAAGAGCTTCGCCGCGGCAGCGGCGGCGCCATAGGTGCCGGCGGTGGCGGTCGGATGAAAACCACGCGCATAATGCGAGGTGGGATCGAGCGCGTTGCCGAGCCGGCAGCACACTTCATAGCCCGCGACGATCGCGGTCAGCACGTCGCGGCCCGAAGCGCCGACCAACTCGCCGACCGCGAACGCGGCCGGCACCACCGGCGCGCTCGGATGCAGCGAGGAATCCGCATGGGTATCGTCGAAATCGAGCGAATGGCCCAGCGCGCCGTTGAGCAAGGCGGCGACCGCCGGTGTCCAGGTCTTGCTGTCGCCGAACACGGTGGACTGGCCCTTGCCGTCGAGCGCCAGCGCTTCGAGCATCTTGAGCAGCGAGGGCGTGGATTCCGCGTCGCGCCGGGCCCGGATGGCGCTGCCGAGGAAATCCAGCGTCAGCACCTTGGCGCGCTCCAGCACCTCCGGCGGGATATCGGCGAATTTCAGATTTGCGACATAGGCGGCAAGCGTTGCGGTTTCATCGGCCATCGTGTTTCCTCGCTGTTACCTCGCAGGGTAGGCGGGCTGATTCCGGGTTTCAAGTCGCCTGCGGGCGATGGGCAGCAGCCATGTCCAATGTCGTTTATAAATGGCTTCGTCGGTAACATTCCGGAACGGGACGCATGATCGCTTTCTTCAAACACCTGTCCGCCCCGATGCGGTCCCGGAAGGCACAACTGGCTTTGGCTATCAGGGTCACGGTCGCGGCTTTCAGCGCGCTGGCGATCGCGACGGCGTTAAATCTGATGTTGCCGCTATGGGCCGTGCTGACGTCCCTCATTGTCACCCAGATGAGCGTCGGCCGATCGCTCAAGGCGACCCGCGACTATATGTTCGGGACCGTGGGTGGCGCGATCTATGGCGGCGCGGTCGCGGTGCTGATTCCGCATTCCGGCGAGGCCGGGCTGCTCGCGCTGCTGGTGTTGGCCGTCGCGCCGCTGGCTTTCATCTCCGCCCTCAATCCCAGCCTGAACGCAGCCACGGTCACCGCCGTCATCGTGCTGCTGGTTCCGTCCATGAGCCATGCTAATCCGCTCGATTCCGCGGTCGATCGCGTCCTCGAGGTCACGGTCGGCGCGGTCACCGGGCTTTTGGTGTCTTTCATCGTGCTGCCGTCGCGGGCGCACAATCAGGTCCGGGTCAGTGCTGCACGGGTGCTCGAATTGATCGCCGCGGCGCTCTCCGAATTGCTGGCGGGCCTGACGCGCGGGCTAAACAATGACGCCTTGCATCAGATTCAGGATGGCATCGGCGCAACGCTGGCCGAGTTGAATGCGACCGGCACGGAAGCGGAGCGCGAGCGCGCCGCGCATCTCACTTCGGGTCCCGACACCGGTCCGTTGCTGCGGACCATATTGCGGCTGCGCCACGACCTCGTGATGGTCGGCCGCGCGAGCGTGGTGTCGTTGCCGTTCGACCTGCAGGCGCGGCTCGCGGCACCCCTGGCCAAAGTCAGCGATGCGATCGCCGCTTATCTACGTGCCATTGCCGAGGCATTGCGGAGCGGTGTCGGCGCTCCGGCGATCTGGCCGGTCCATGACGCCTTGCACGGCTATGCCGCGGAAATCGCCGCACTGCGCAGCGAAGGCCTTATACGAGGTCTGCCGGGCGATGCGGCGGAGCGGTTCTTCGCGCTGGGGTTTTCGCTGGAGCAGATGCGGCAGAATCTGAAAGACCTGGAGCGCTGCGTCGCCGAGTGGTCGGACACGTCGTCGGCGGCGGCGACAACCGGCGAGGAAGATTAGGGCGGGAATCACAAATCGGTATTGCAGCCCATCCTTCGAGACGGCCACGGAGCCTGTCATCGGGCGCGCATTCGCGCGACCCGTTGGCGGCCTCCTCAGGATGGTCTTGCGGCGGGCCAGCCCCTTGCTTTCCATCCGCCAGATCAGCAGGTCGATGCGATCCTGGCCGAAGAACGGCTCGTTTTCGAATACGAAAGTCGGCACGCCCCAATGGCCCGAAGCGGCGTGGTCGGCTTCGTTGTCCGCAATCACCCGCTCATAGCGATCGGGATCGGCCGATATGGCCGCGTCCATCGCGGCAAGGTCGAAACCAGCGGCGGCCGCGGCGCAAGCGAGATGATCGCCCTCGTTCCAGCCACTGACGCTGCCGTCCCACAATACCCGGCTGATCGCATCGACAAATCCAAGCGAGCGCCCTTCAAGCTGCGCGGCGGCGCCGAGGCGCGTCAGCCGGTGAATGTAGGGCTGGTTCTCCGCGACATCGAGCGTCGTCATGTCCTGCACGATGGGGTCGGGGCGGGGAAAGCGGAACGGGATGTTCTCGTGTTTCGCGACGCGGCTGGAGTCGAGGACCACATAGCGGGCGAACTGCGGATTGGCGCGTTTGAAAAATCCGGGTACACGGACCGCGAGTGGATACACCGGCCGAAGCTTCACCGTGGCGTCGTAGTCGGCGACCAGCTTCAACGTTTTCGGCAGCGCGAGATAGCTATAGGGGCTGCGGAATGAAAAGAACAGATCGACGGATAAAAGCACGGGCCAGGCAACGCGTCCACGCCGGCGGACCGCGGGTATGTTCGTCTCAGGCCGCCACCTGCCGCAGCATATTGCGGACGATCAGCCGGTGAAATGGCAGGATGATCGTGAGATAGGTCCGGCCAAGCAGGTTATGCGTCAGCACCAGCGTGGTCGCGGTGACGCGCTGCTCATCAGCCGTGCCGGCGACGTCGATCACGACGCGAAAATCCAGGTGCTTGTCGTCGAGGCCGGCAACGAGGCGATCCGGCCTCTCGCTCAGCACGGGAAAAATCCCGATGGCCGTGGCGGAGGCGCCCTCGGTGGGAGCGGGTGTTTTCAGGCCAAACGGCGCCCCCAGCCGGTTGCGCAAGGTCACCAGCGCGTCGATCCAAGGCGGCCCGTGCGCCAGCATTTTCTCGGCCGCATGCCGCGCGTCGAGCGCGGCGCCATCAACCGTGACGCGGTAGGCATCGACGAACTGCGCGCCGGCCAGCAGCGCATCGGCGTCGACGTCGGGTTTGATCTCGTGAACTTTCATCGCCAGTCCTTGCCGTGTGCGAACGCCAGATGGCGCGCGAGCGATCGAAAACGCAAGATCAGAAGTGCGGCATAAACCGCGGTCCCGCAGGACAGCCCGATCCAGATCCCGACCGCGCCCAGTTCCGTATCGAAGGCGAGCACGTAGGCGGCGGTAAATCCGATCAGCCAGTAACTGACCGCGGCGAACAATAACGGCACCCGCGTGTCGCTCATGCCGCGCAACGCGCCGGCCGCGACCGTCTGGATGCCGTCGGCGACAAAGAATGTCGCGCCGACCATCAGGAGCGTCGCGGTGAGTTCGATGACGGCGCCCGCGCTTTCAGCAGCCTCGCCGAAGAAAAATCGTGCGATCGCAAATCGGGTGAGGATCACGGTGACGGTCAAGGCGGATACCAGGACCATTCCGAGCAGCGTCGCAACGAAGCCGGCGCGTTTCACAGCCAACGCGTCGTTGCGGCCGACGGCGTGCCCGACCCGCACGGTGGCCGCCATGCCGATGCCGAACGGAACCATGAACAGGATGGCGGTGACTTGCAGCGCGATCTGATGCGCCGCCAGCGCGGTGGTGCTGATCAGGCCCATCAACAGCGCCGCGGCGGCGAACAGGCCATACTCCATCAGAAAGGCGAGGGAGATCGGTGCGCCGATCATGACCAGTTGCCGCATCAGCATCCAGTCGAGACGCCAGATGCGGCCCAGCACGTGGTATTTCCGGAACGGGCGGCGGGCATAGGCGAACCAGATGCCCGCCAGAAACATGCCGAAATTGACGATCGTCGTCGCAAGACCGGCGCCGAACAGCTCCAGCCGCGGCAATCCCAACTTGCCATGGATCAGGAGATAGACCAGCACCGCATTGGCCGGGATGGCGGCAAGCGTGATCCATAGTCCCGGCTCCGGCCGGTTGACCGCGCCCATGAAGCCGCGGATCGCCAGAAACGACAGCGCCGGCGTGATGCCCCACGCCAGGCCCAGCAGATAGTGTTGCGCGAGGCGGCTGGTCGCGGGAGCCTGCCCCAACGCCAACAGGATTTGTTCGCCGAACAGCGGAAGCACCATCATCGGCAGCGAAATCAATAGCGCCGCCCACAACCCGACCCGAAGCGAGCGCCGCACCAGCCGCGGATCGCGGGCGCCGAATGCTTGGGCGGCAAGCGGCGCCACCGCGGACACCAATCCCATACCGAAAGTAAAGGCGATGAAGAAAACGGTGTGCGCCAGCGCCGCCGCGGCAACCGCCGCATCCCCGAGGCGTCCGATCAAGGCGAGATCGGTCGTCATCATCGCGATCTGCCCAAGCTGCGTCAGCGCGATGGGGACAGCCAGCTTCAGCGTCTCGGCCAATTCGACCGCGAGTTGATTGCGGGGATTCCCTGCGGTGGCGGGTGCTGCGACCGGCGCGCGCTCGATTTTATCAAGGGACGTCATCGGGGCACACTAGAGCCATTTCCGTTCCGATTGAATCGGAACGGGGCTCTACTCTATTTGTTTTGACGCGTTTTCTTCACGCGAACCGGTATCCACTTCGCTCGAAAACGCTCTAATACCGCCACTGGCTGAAATGGTGACCTTGGTGGCACGAGCCCGATCTTCCATCAGGCGTCGCTTGTCTACTCCGGTACGCGGGTGATCCTGGCGCCAAGCGCGTTGAGCCGTTCGTCGATCCGCTCATAGCCGCGCTCGATCTGGTCGGCATTGTTGATGGTGCTGACGCCCTTGGCGCAGACCGCGGCGAGCAGCATGGCCATGCCGGCCCGGATGTCGGGAGACGTCATCAGCGCGCCCCGCAGCCGGCTCGGCCCCGCCACGATCGCGCGATGCGGATCGCACAGCACGATGCGGGCGCCCATCGAGATCAGCTTGTCGACAAAGAACATCCGCGACTCGAACATCTTCTCGAACATCAGGATGACGCCATCGCATTGTGTGGCGGTCACGATGGCAATCGACATCAGGTCGGCGGGGAAAGCCGGCCACGGTTGATCCTCGAGTTTCGGCACGTGGCCGCCGAAATCGTCCTGGATCTTCATGGTTTGGTCGGACGGCACCACAAGGTCGTCGCCTTCGACCTCACAGACGATGCCGAGCCGCTCAAAGCCCATCCGGATCGAGCGGAGGTGTTCGACGCCGGCGCGCGCGATGCGCAGCGGCGAACGCGTCACCGCGGCAAGGCCGATCAGCGAGCCGACCTCGATGTGGTCGGGCTGGATCGAATAGGTGGCACCGCCGAGCGTCGCCGGTCCGTGCACGATGATGGTGTTGGTGCCGATGCCTTCGATGCGGGCCCCGAGCGCGACCAGGAAATGCGCGAGGTCCTGCACATGCGGCTCGGAGGCGACGTTGCGCAAATGCGTGGTGCCGTGCGCCGCCACCGCGGCCATCAACGCGTTTTCCGTGGCCGTCACGCTGGGCTCATCAAGGAAGACGTCGGCGCCCTTGAGGCGCGTGGCGCGGAATTCCAGCCGGTCGGTCGCGACCACGGTGGCGCCAAGCTGCTCGAACGCCAGGAAGTGGGTGTCGAGACGCCGCCGGCCGATGACGTCGCCGCCCGGTGGCGGCAGCATCACCTCGCCGCAGCGGGCCAGCAGCGGCCCCGCCAGCAGGATCGAGGCACGTATCCGTGCGCACAGCACCGGATCGAGATCGGCCGAGCGAATGTTCTTGGCGTGGACGACGAGCGTGTTGCGCTGCTGCCATTCGGCAGTGGCGCCGACGGAGCGGATCAGTTCCACCAGCGTTTCGGTGTCGCGAATGCGAGGGACATTTTCAAGCGTCACCGGATGCTCGGTCAGCAGCGCCGCGGCGATGATCGGCAAGGCAGCGTTCTTGTTTCCGGAGGGCTCGATGGTGCCCGTCAGCCGGTGGCCGCCTTCAACGATGTATTGCAGCGGCACGTGCCTCACACGTCCACATTGGCGCTAAGCGAATTATCCTGGATGAATTCGCGGCGCGGTTCGACCACGTCGCCCATCAGCTTGGTGAAGATGTCGTCGGCCTCGTCGACCTCCTTGATCTTCACCTGCAGCAGCGAGCGCTCGTTGGTGTCCAATGTGGTCTCCCAAAGCTGGCTTGGGTTCATCTCGCCGAGGCCTTTGTAGCGTTGCAGCGCCACGCCTTTGCGGCCGGCATCGGTCACCGCCTCGAACAGGCTGACCGGCCCGTGGATGGCGGTCTCGGTGTCTTTCCGGCGCAACAGGCCCGGCTTCGGATAGGCTTCCTGCAGCTTCGCCGCGTAATCGTCGAGCTTGCGCGCGTCGGCGGATCCGAGCAGCGCGTCGTCGATCATGGCGACATCCTTGACGCCGCGCACCGTGCGCTCGAAGAAGAAGCCTTCGCCTTCGGTAAAGCGTCCGACCCAGCCGCGCTCGACTTCATCGGCCAGCGCGTCGAGCCGCCGCGCGATATAATCAGCGGCGGCGTTGGCGGTGGCGACGTCGCCGGTGATTCTCGGGCTCAGCACGCCGGCGATCGCGGCCTGCTCGACCACCTTGCGGTTATAGCGGCTGTGCAGATTATGCAGCGTGCCGCGAATGACGCGGGCATCTTCCACCAGCGCCTGCAGGTCGCGGCCGCTGCGGTCCTCGCCCGACGCCAGCTTGAAGACGCAGTCGTCGAGGCCGGTCTCGATCAGGTAATCTTCCAGCGCGCGCTCGTCCTTCAGGTATTGCTCGGACTTGCCGCGCGTCACCTTGTAGAGCGGCGGCTGCGCGATATAGAGATAGCCGCCTTCAATCAGCGTAGGCATTTGGCGGAAGAAAAACGTCAGCAGCAGGGTGCGGATGTGGGCGCCGTCGACATCGGCGTCGGTCATCAGGATGATCTTGTGATAGCGCAGTTTTGACAAATCGAAATCGTCGCGGCCGATGCCGGTGCCCAATGCGGTGATCAGCGTGCCGATCTGTTCGGAGCCCAGCATCTTGTCGAAGCGCGCGCGCTCGACATTGAGGATCTTGCCGCGCAACGGCAGCACCGCCTGGAATTCGCGGTTGCGGCCCTGCTTGGCGCTGCCGCCGGCGGAATCGCCCTCGACGATGAACAGCTCGGATTTGGCCGGATCGCGCTCCTGGCAGTCGGCGAGCTTGCCTGGAAGTGAGGCGACATCCAGCGCGCCCTTGCGCCGTGTCAGCTCGCGCGCCTTGCGCGCGGCCTCGCGGGCGGCTGCGGCTTCCACCACCTTGCCGACAATGACCTTGGCTTCCCCGGGATGTTCCTCGAACCACGCCGCCAAGGCGTCGTTCAGGACATTTTCGACCACGGGACGCACTTCCGAGGACACCAGCTTGTCCTTGGTCTGCGAGGAGAATTTCGGGTCGGGCACCTTCACCGAGAGCACCGCGGTGAGGCCCTCGCGGCAGTCGTCGCCGGTCAGTGCGATCTTTTCGCGCTTGGCGATGGCGTCGGCATAGCCGTTAACCTGGCGCGTCAGCGCGCCGCGAAAGCCGGCCAGATGGGTGCCGCCGTCGCGCTGCGGAATGTTGTTGGTGAAGCACAGCACGTTCTCATGATAGCTGTCGTTCCACCACAGCGCCGCCTCGACGCCGATTCCGTTCAACTCGGCAGCGATCATGATCGGGGCGGGCACCATCGCCTTCTTGTTGCGGTCGAGATATTTGACGAACTCCTCGACGCCGCCGTCGTAGCGCATCTCCTCGCGCTTCTCGACCGCGTGGCGCATGTCGGACAGCACGATATTGACGCCGGAATTCAGGAACGCGAGCTCGCGCAGGCGATGTTCCAGCGTCGCGAAGTCATATTCGACATTGGTGAAGGTTTCGGTGGAGGCGAGGAACGTCACCTCGGTGCCGCGCTTGCCGTTGGCCTCGCCCACCACGTTGAGCGGCGCGACTGCATCGCCATGGGCGAATTCGATGAAATGTTCCTTGCCGTCGCGCCAGACCCGCAATTGCAGCTTGCTCGACAGCGCATTGACCACGGAGACGCCGACGCCGTGCAATCCGCCCGACACCTTGTAGGAATTCTGGTCGAATTTTCCGCCGGCATGCAGCTGGGTCATGATGACTTCGGCCGCAGAAATGCCTTCGCCCTTGTGAATGTCGACCGGAATGCCGCGGCCGTCGTCGCGCACGGTGACGGAGCCGTCGGCATTGAGCACGACTTCCACCGCGGTGGCGTGGCCGGCCAGCGCTTCGTCGATGGCGTTGTCGACGACCTCGTAGACCATGTGATGCAGGCCGGAACCATCGTCGGTGTCGCCGATATACATGCCCGGCCGCTTGCGCACGGCGTCGAGGCCCTTCAAAACCCGGATCGATTCCGCACCGTATTCGATGGGAACGGAATGCTCAGTGTCGGCGATCGATTGCCGGGCAGGTTCTGTCATGTGAGGCCTTCGAGGATGTCCCGAATCAGCGGCGCAAAACAGGCGCTGATTCACTTATTTGTGCCATGAAAGACGCCATGCGCCTAGCGCAAAGTCTCCATCGGCAAGCTATTGAATAAATGGGATTTTTTAACGGTTTTTCAAGGCGTCAGAAAGCCGATTCCGGGCCCTCGCAAAAGCGCGATTCGGAAGCGATCAAGGCACGGGTTTGGGTTCAGCCAAACTTGGCCGCGCGCTCAGGCGCGGCGGGCGATGCGGCCGGAATCGACGTCGAAAATCTCGCCTGACGCCCCGATGTCGGTGAAGGCCAGGGGATCGGCGCCGGTCATCCAGACCTGCGCGCCGAGTTTTGCCAGTTCTTGGAACAGCGCCGCGCGCCTGCCGGGATCGAGATGCGCCACCACTTCGTCGAGCAGCAATAGCGGCGTGATCCCGGTCATCTCCGCGACCAGGCTGGCATGCGCCAGCACCAGCCCGATCAGCAGCGCCTTTTGCTCGCCGGTGGAAGCGTCGCGGGCCGGCATGTTCTTTGGCGCGTAGATCACCTGCAGATCGGTGAGATGCGGACCGTCGAGCGTCCGTCCCGCGGCGGCGTCGCGCGCGCGGCTGACGCGCAAAATCTCGCGGTAGCGATCCTCTACCGCGGTCGCGGGCTCCGACATCAGCGCGTTTTCCATCCAGCCATCGAGCATGATCTGCGCGGACGGAAACGCGGAGGCTTCACCGCGTGTGCGCAGCATCGCGGCGAGTTTTGTCACGGTCTGGCCGCGCATCGCCGCGACCGCGACCGCAAGCTCGGCGGTCTCGCGCTCGATCGCGTCGCACCAATGATCGTCGTAATTGCGCACTTCCAGCAGCCGGTTGCGCGAGCGCAAGGAGCGGTCGAGCGCCGACACCCGGCTCGAATGCTCGCTGTCGATCGCCAGCACCAGCCGGTCGAAAAACCGCCGCCGCTCGGAGGCCGCGCCCATGAACAGTCCGTCCATCGCGGGCGTCAGCCAAACCATGCGCAGATGATCGCCGAACGCGGCCGCCGAGCCGACCGGCTCGCGATCGACGCGGCAGCGCCGGCTGGTGGCGGCTGCCTCATTGCCGGGGGCGTCGATGCCGGTGCCGAGTGTCGCCAGGCCGAGCGCGCCTTCAACCTCGGCCGAAACCGCCCACGAGCCATCGCCTTGAACGTCGGCGACATCGTCGAGCGTGGCGCGCCGCAAGCCACGCCCGGGCGATAGAAACGAGATCGCCTCGATGCAGTTGGTCTTGCCTGCGCCATTCGGGCCGACCAGCACCACCACGTCCCCGCGTGTCTGCAGGCTCGCCGCGCGATAATTGCGGAAGTGCGTGAGACTGAGGCGGTGGATGCGGGAGGCGGTCATGCTATCTCGGTTGTCATTACCGGGCTTGCAGAGCCTCGGAATGAGCTGCCTCAACTTCTGACGTCATCATCCGCGAAAGCGGATGATCCAGTACTCCGCGCCGCTCAATACTTCATGCGCGCCGGCGACTACTGGATACCCGCTTTCGCGGGTATGACGGCCGTACTTGCTGGCCGGGCGCCACCCTCTCCCACAAGGGGAGAGGGGAGATCAGGGTGCGGCTCGCGGGAAATTTCCTACACCCGCATCGGCATCAGCACGTAGAGCGCGCCTTTGGAATCCTTGTCCTGCACCAGCGTCGGCGAACCGGGATCGGCTAGTTTCAGCACTGCGACTTCGCCCTCGATCTGGGCCGCGATATCCAGGAGATAGCGCGAATTGAAGCCGATATCGAGCGCGTCGGAGGCGTATTCGACCTCGAGCTCTTCGGTCGCGCTGCCGGAGTCCGGGTTGGTCACCGACAACACCAGCTTGCCCGCGGATAGCGCCAGTTTCACCGCGCGGCCACGCTCGCTGGAGATCGTCGAGACGCGGTCGACCGCGGCCTCGAAATCCTTCTTGTCGACGATCAGCTCCTTGTCGTTGTTTTGCGGGATGACGCGGCCATAGTCCGGAAACGTGCCGTCAATCAGTTTCGAGGTCAGCACCACATTGCCGATGGTGAAGCGGATCTTGCCCTGCGACAGTTCGATCAGGACCTCGGCCTCGTTGTCCTCGATCAACCGTTGCACTTCGCCAACGGTCTTGCGCGGCACGATGACGCCGGGCATGCCGATCGCGCCTTTGGGCAAAGCCAGGTCGATCTGTGCCAGCCGATGGCCGTCGGTCGCGACCGCGCGCAGGGTTGCGGCCTTGGCGCTGCCGGCTGTGTGCAGATAAATGCCGTTGAGATAGTAGCGGGTTTCCTCGGTCGAGATCGCAAATTGCGTGCGGTCGATCAGGCGTTTCATGTCGGAGGCGGCGAGCGTGAACGAATGCGTCATGTCGCCGGCGGCGAGATCGGGAAAATCGTTTTCGGGCAGGGTCTGCAGCGTGAAGCGCGAACGGCCGGCGCGGATCGCCAGCACCGAGCGGTCGCCGTCGCCTTCCAGCACGATCTGCGCGCCGTCAGGCAGCTTGCGCACGATGTCGTAGAACATATGCGCCGGCACGGTGGTCGAACCGCCGGTCGCCGTTTCCGCCGCCAGCGTTTCCGTCACCTCGAGGTCAAGGTCGGTGGCCTTCAGCGACAGCCGCGCGTTTTCGGCCCGGACCAGCACGTTGCCGAGGATCGGAATGGTGTTGCGGCGCTCGACCACACGGTGAACGTGGCCGAGCGATTTCAGCAGTTGCGCGCGTTCGACGGTAACCTTCATTGCAATACCCGCCTGATCCCAGAGATGGAAAAGCCGGGCGGCCCGAAAGGCGCGCCGCGGCATTTGAAACCCGAAAAGCCTGATCGAAGCTGGATTTGATCAAACCCGTGGGGGGACCGCAAGGTGGCGCGGATGGCCCGCAAGTGCAAGGGATGCGTGGGCCGTTTCCCACGTTTTGCCGGGAAACCCGATAAGGCGGCGGCGCTAGCCCCTTTCCAGCGGGGCCGAGACAAGCGAATTTCGCTCGTCTCGTTGGGGTGGGATTGCAAATTCGGCGCGTTGCCGGAGGCCGTCGCCCCAACCCCCGATTGCGTGGGAGGCCGTTCCCTCCCCGTTAAGTTAAGGGGAGGGAACGAAGCAGGAGTTCACTCCTGCAACTGGCGCTTCAGCGATTCAACCTCTTCGGAAAGCGACACATCCTTGGCGACCAGCGCCTCGATCTTGCGCACGGCGTGCAACACCGTGGTGTGGTCGCGCCCGCCGAACCGGCGACCGATTTCGGGCAGCGAGCGCAGCGTCAGCGTCTTTGCCAGATACATCGCGACCTGGCGCGGGCGAACCACATTGGCCGTCCGGCGCGACGACAACAGATCCGAGCGGCTGACATTGTATTGCCGGGCGACCACCCGCTGGATGTCCTCGATCTTGATACGCTTGGGTTCCTGCGGACGGATCAGGTCGCGCACTTCGCGCTCGGCCATTTCCAGCGTGACCGGCTGCGCGTTCAGCTTGCTGTGCGCCAGCAGGCGATTGATGGCGCCTTCGAGGTCGCGGCCGTTATGGGTGATGGTTCGGGCGAGATAATCCAGCACCGGCGCCGGCACGTCGAAGCTCGCATGATGCGCGCGCGCCGCGGCGACCCGCGACTTCAAGATCCCGAGTCGCAATTCTTCGCCGAGCGATCCCATCTCGACCACGAGGCCGCCGGCGAGACGCGAACGCACGCGATCATCGAGGCTCTCCAGGTCGGAAGGCGGACGGTCGGCGGCGATCACCACCTGTCGGCCGGCGTCGATCAGCGCGTTCAGCGTGTGACAGAATTCAGCCTGGGTCGATTTACCCTGCAGGAATTGCAGGTCGTCGATCACAAGCACGTCGATGCCGCGCAATGCTTCCTTGAAGGCGAGCGCGGTCTGGGTCTTGAGCGCCGCGACGAAGCCGTACATGAATTTCTCGGCCGTGAGATAAAGCACCTTGCGCTCGCTCCCCGAATTGCCGGCCCACGTTACCGCCTGCAGCAGATGGGTTTTGCCAAGCCCGACGCCGGCGTGGATATAGAGCGGATTGAACATCACGCTGTCGCCGCGCCGTCCTTCGGCAACCTGGCGTGCCGCGGCGTGCGCCAGCGTGTTGGAACGGCCGATCACAAAACTTCCGAAGGTCAGGCGCGGATCGAGCGGCGAGCCGCCGAGAGCGTCATGATTGGCGGAGACCGGCGCGATCGCGGTGGCGCGCAACTCCGGCGCCGGGCGACCATCGGATCGCTCGGTGCGGCGTTGATCGAGCGGTGCGAGCGCTTCCTTTGCAGGCGCCGCGCATCGCATCGCCGTGCGCACCGTGAGGTCGACCCGATGCACTTCCGGCATCTCGGCCTGCCAGCAGGTCAGGACACGCTCGGCATAATGCGCCTGAATCCAGCTCTTGAGAAACCGGGTCGGAACCGAGAGATGGACGCTTTCCGGCTGCACGCTTTCGAGGTCCATTCGTGCGAACCAGCTTGTGTAAACGTCCTCTCCTACGCTCGAGCGCAGCCGGCCCTTCACGCGTGACCAGCGATCCTGTTCGATATTTGCCATTGCCTGACGACTTTTCTGAAAGAGTAATATTGCCTGTGAAACGCGCGCGGGATTCCGCTGTGCGTGCGACCTCACGCGAGGCTTTTTCTTCAGCCATAGACCGGCCGTTCGGCGAAATGCCGTCAGGCAAGAGACATCAGGCTGGAAGAAGAAGCGTTCGCGAGGTCAGCGCGTACTCAACGGTCTGTCCGGATCTCGCGTAGGGGGGCGCGCGCAGGCGCCGTCTAAGCCGTTCCATACGGCATCGCTGGAAAATGAAATTTGATCGAATACCGCGCTGATAAAATAAAGCATGCAACCTCCCCATCCCGCCACGATCGCTCGCGGCAAGTTGTCATCTCACGTGTGTTTCAAATTCAGTAGCCCGCTCCCGAACATCAGAATCGTTCGGTCACTACGCCGCCTCGCTTAGCCCGTCCGTTACAACACGCTCACTTACTTCGCCTTCGGCGCAATTGTGGTTGGCTGGTGCGTATTTCTCTTATTCAAGACGAACGAGACACGAATGCCTCGCCTAAGAAACTTTGACACAAAACCGCCGTCCCCATATCGCTATGAGTTTCGATCCGACAATCGCTTGGAAAGCGTCGCCAACGCGCACACCGCCGCCGATTTGCACGTCCGCCCCGTTCCTTAAACCGCGCTGGTCTCAAGAGCCGTAGGCGTCGCGAACGTTCTTAGAGATACAGCATGGCTTGTTTCCCGCAACGGAAATGATTCAGCGGGTGCGCCTGCAAAACCGACTTCAGCTTCGCAAAGTCAGGCAACGAGGTTTGTTTGCAACAGCAAGGTTTTGAATCTGATTGAAGATTCGATGCGACGAACCAGTGTGACATTTTCATCGACTGCAAAAAATAAAGTCACATTTCCTTAACTTTTGCGCGCGGCGCCTCCGGCTTTTCGAACTGCTGTTCTGCGCTATGCCGATAAGTGACTAAACAAGCGCGCATTTTTTTGCGCGCCGAAACAGGGTAACCCCCAACTGCTGCAAACCATCAAGGCTCAAAGCCCTGGCGCATCTTCCCGACAACGAGCATAAGAAGCGTGATCGTACGCAGAGAGTTTGGCCGTCTGGTGTTTCCAGTGCGGCAAAATTGCACCAAGTAGAATTGCGGGCGTGCAAGAACCACGCACTCTGTGACCTGAGGCACAAGACGACACCCAAAGAAAAAGCCCGGCAAAGGCCGGGCTCTTGTTTGACGAATAATTTTTCGATCAGTTCACTTCGCGAGTTTCGCGATCTGATGCGCGAGCCGAGAGACCTTTCGGCTGGCATTATTCTTATGAATGATATTGCGCTGCGCGGCCTGCATGAGCTCCGGTTCCGCGCGCGTCATCGCCTTCAGTGCCGCGTCGCGGTCGCCGCTCTTGATTGCCTCTTCGACAATGCGGACTGCGCCGCGCATCTGGGTGCGGCGTGACTTATTGATAGTGGTGCGGCGGGCAATCTTGCGCGTCGCCTTCTTGGCGGAGGTTGTATTGGCCATGCTCTCAAATATCCTTCGGCAGTGACCGATCACGGGTGCTCAGGCTTGGTGCCTGCCGTTCAGCCGGGTGATCGACGCTGGTGTATTTCCGGGTGTTCTACGAGAATGCCATTCTCGGAGCCTGCTATATGACTCACCTGACGGCGCCGCTCAAAGAACAGCGGCGGCGGGATTGCGCCCGCCGCCATTGGGGGTCTTATAGAGGGCGCGCTTTGCAGCGTCAACGCCTTCCGGCCCCCTCCGGAACCGGGGGCCGCAGGCGGAAAGCGCGGATAAGATGCTGACGAGGTTGAATTTCCCGCGCTGCGCCGTTAATGGCTGGCGGCGCCTTCGGGCGTGACACAGAAGGTGACGCATGATCCGCGGTTTTTTCCGACTGGTGGGGCTGCTGCTGCTGGCCGGCGGATTTGTCTTCATGGTCTATGACGGAGCGCGCTGGGTCGCCGATCAGACCCTGCAATTTACCCGGTTTGGTCAATTCTGGAACGATATCCATCAGTCCAGCCAGCAGGCCTTCAGGGCCTGGGTGGAGGCCACCGCGCCCTGGCTCTGGACCAGTGTCTTCAAAATTATCCTGGACCAGCCGGTTTTCGCCGTGATGGGCATCTTGGGCATTCTGCTGATGCTGCTGTTCCGGCCCCGCAAGCCGCTGATCGGCTATTCGCGGAACTGACCGTCGGTCCGGTGGATTTACGTTCGATTGTTCAGCGTAACGGGCTGCCGCAGCCTGCGCAGCGACCTATATGAAGCTCACATTATTTTCACGAGCTCGAACGCATCCCGCGGGGAGGTAACCCATGTTTTTCATGCGCAAGACCACCGCATTGCCGAGCGCCGCCGAGGCGCTGCCCGGCCGCGCCACGCCAATCCCCACCGCCACCATTCATTTCGTGAACGGCCACAGGCTGCAGCCGTCTTATCCGGCGGGCCTGGAGCAGACCGTGTTCGGGCTCGGCTGCTTCTGGGGCGCGGAGCGTAAATTCTGGGAGCTCGGCGATGGCGTCTACACCACCGCGGTGGGCTATGCCGGCGGTCATACCCAAAACCCCACTTACGAGGAGGTTTGTTCGGGCCGTACCGGCCATACCGAAGCGGTGCTGGTGGTGTTCGATCCGAAGAAGATCTCCTACGATCGGCTGTTGAAGGTTTTTTGGGAGAGTCACAACCCGACACAGGGTATGCGTCAGGGCAATGATGTCGGCACCCAATACCGTTCCGCGATCTACACCCTCAATGACGCGCAGCGCCAGGCCGCAGATGCGTCGAAGTCGGCCTATCAAAAGGCGTTGGCGGCAAAGGGACTCGGCGCCATCACCACCGAGATCGCACCGTCGGGCGAATTCTATTTCGCCGAGGACTATCATCAGCAATATCTGGCCAAGAATCCGGCCGGCTATTGCGGACTCGGCGGCACCGGCGTGTCGTGCCCGATCGGCGCCGGCGTCGCGGCCTGATCGCGACCAAGCGAGCATCGCCCTTCGGTGTTCAGCCCCCGGCAAAAAACGGATTGTTAACCATAACCGGTGCAAGTCTGGGGTTGTCTCGCCATGAGGGATGGCTCCGGTGCGGGTTGCGCGCGCGTTTCGACTGCCGATCATCGCCATCGTGACCGCGCTCGCTCTGTCGGGCTGCATGCGCACGAATGCTTCGGTCGCCGAAGCACAGCCGTCGAGCGACCTCGACTCCCTGGCCTATGGCCAGTCGTACGATCCAGCGCCTGCCGCTTCATCGCCATCAGGCCTCGCTGATTCCAGGGGCGCCGTCGGCGCGCTGCGCAACAGTTTCGCGGCCGCTCCGCGGCGCGCCTATGCGCCGGTCGCGGTCGCCTACGCTCCCGCGCCCATGCCGGTGGTCCATGACGCGGCCTATCGGCTCGATGCCGGCGACAAGTTGCGGGTTGTGGTTTACGGCCAGGAAGGTCTCACCAATACTTACGCGATCGATGCCGGCGGCTCGATCACCATGCCGCTGATCGGTGCGGTGCCGGCGCGCGGACGTACCCCGGCGGGGCTCGCTTCGGAGATCACCGCCAAACTGCGCCACGGCTATATCCGCGAACCGTCGGTGGCGGTGGAGATCGAGGCCTACCGGCCGTTCTTTATTCTCGGCGAGGTCGCAGCGCCCGGCCAATATCCCTATGTGCCCAATATGAGCGTCGAAAGCGCGGTGGCGATCGCGGGTGGTTTCTCGCCGCGCGCCCGTCGCGACCGCGTCACGCTCACACATACCGATGCTTCCGGCTCGGAGCGGATGGTCGTTCCGCTCGGCACGGCGCTTGGTCCGGGGGATACGGTGTTGGTTGGCGAGCGCCGGTTTTGAACCCAACGCCTCGTCATTGCCGGGCTTTGACCCGGCAATCCATCGTCTTCGAAAGAGCTTCTTTTGATGGATGCGCGGGTCAAGCCCGCGCATGACGAGCTTTCTACTTTTTCAAATGCTTGGCAAAGAAGTCGAGGCTGCGCGGCCAGGCGATGTCGGCGCTGGTCTTGTCGTAGCTCGCCCGCTCATCGCAGTGGAAGCCGTGTTGCGCGCCCGGATAGACGAAGACCTCGACGTCAGGTCGCTTGCTCCTGATGGTCTCGACATCGGTCAGCGGAATGCCCGCGTCCTTTTCGCCGAAATGCAACTGTGTCGGTACTTTCGGCTTGTCGTCGGCAAAACGGACGACGGCGCCGCCGTAATAGCCGACCGCCGCGGATAGTCCTGACAGTTTTGTCGCGGCGGCATAGGCGATGCTGCCGCCAAGGCAGAAGCCGATAATGCCGACCGGGCCGACATTCTTGACGGCATCGATGGCGGCCTGGGTGTCGCGCAGCATCGCCGCCCAGTCGGGATTGGCGACGAATTTGCGCGCGATCGCGATCTCGTCGGGCGAATAGCCGGAGGTGAAGTTGGGCTCGACGCGGTCGAAGATCGCAGGCGCGATGGCGACATAGCCCTCGCTGGCGAGCCGATCGCAGACCGCGCGAATGTGATGATTGACGCCAAAGATCTCCTGGATCACGACGATTGCCGCCCTGGGCGCGCCTGCGGGGTCGGCCCGATAGCCGCCCAGTTGAAAATTATCCGAAGCCGTCAGTTTGATGTCTTGTCCCACGGGTCATCCATTTGTTGAGAGTTGATCTTTTTGGGGGGTGTCGGAAAGAAGTGCGCAAGGGCTGCCGCTCATTGCCACATCCAGTTGTGGCCCCAGTCGCCTTTCCAGCCGGCCAATCTGCCTTTGCGGAATTGCAGATAGAGCCGGTCTTTGTGAAAGAACAAACCGCTGCCGCCGATATTGCGGAAAGCCAGGAAGATCTCGTCGCCGGGACGGCCACTGACATAATTGAGCGGCGTGCCCAGCGCGCGCGAGGCGTCCTCCGGATCCATGCCGAACGCCAGCGGCGTATTGTTCGACAATGTCGCGGTGAAGGGGGGAGGATAGGGACCGCCGAAGGGCGCGAGGCCCTGCGCTTGTGCGGGAGCAAGTGTCCCGCCGATTGCCGCGACCATCGAGAATACCGCCATCGTTAAGCTCCTCATGATGCGGCCCCTTGGGTTGTCTTAGTCTGCGTTGTCTTGGTCTGCGTTGTCCTGACGTCGAGGCTATCGAGGAACGACAGCAGCGCGTCGATGAATGCCTGCGGCTGGTCGATATTGGCGGCGTGGCCGGCGGCCGGGATCACCGCCTTTTTCGCGCCGGGAATTTTCGCCGCCATGTAGTCGGAGGCTGCGAGAAACGGGGTGTCGTCGGCGCCGACCACCACCAGCGACGGCACCTTGATGGTGGGCAGCAATTCGATCACGCGGGCATCGCGCTGGGTCAGCATGCCGCGCGCGGCGCGCGCCAGCCCCGACGCGTCGCGATGGCTCACGCTCGAGCGCTCGCGGCTTGCGGATTTCAGCACGTTGAGCCCTTCGCGCTCGAAGCGGTCGGCGGTCTCGTGCGCGCGTTTGTTCCAGGCTTCGCGGGCGTCGTCCTTCCTGAAGCCCGGCCCGGTATCGATGATCAACAGCGCGCGCACCCGCTGTGGATGGGCGCGATAAAACGCCAGCGACATGTAACCCCCGAGCGAAAGTCCGCCAACGATGGCGCTTTCAGCCCCGGCCGCGTCGAGCAGCGCAGCCATGTCCGCTACCGTCAACGCCTCGCTATAGGCAGACGCGTCATCGGGGTAATCGGACCGGCCGTGCCCGCGCATGTCCCACAACACCAGTTGATGATGTTTCGACAGGGCTTTGACTTGGCCCTGCCACATCTGCGATGTCGATGAATAGCCATGGGTCAGCAACAAGGTCGGCCCGCTGCCGTGGACCTCGTAATGGATTTCGACCCCGTCACGGTTGATTTTTGGCATACGATTTCCCGGTGGGTTGACTGAAGCGGTCTGTCCTACCGCTTATTGTAGCGCGATCCATTCGGCTGTGGGAACTGCACAACTTCGCAGCGGCGAACGCGGTCTCCGCATGGCGCGGCAACCGGCCCATCGCCAACCAATTTGCATTTCCTCCAGATTGGAACGCGATCATTCTCGCGCGCAAGTCGGCATCGGCCCGGTGGATGTCAGACCATTCGACAAATGTGAGTTGCCGCCGTAAGCGGCATCATGCACCGGCAGGGGAAGAGGCCATGCCTAATCTCAATGTCAATGGACGGAATATTTCCGTCAAGGCGGCCATCCGCCGGAGGCTTCCTCCGGCGGATTTTGTATGACGAGCGCAATCGTTAAACTTGTACATTCATCCCTACGAAAGCATTCACAATAGCCCTTAATGTTCGGGGAATGCCTTCTCAGGTAGATATGGCTGTCGGCCAGCGCCGCCATTGCCCCGAGGACCTATGACAGCCCTAGCGAACCAGCCTTCATCCAAACGCCGCCTGCTGCTGGCGTCGGATCGGTCCGACCAGAGCCGCGAATTGGCGAGCATTCTGCAATCCGTGGGCGAGGTCGACACCATTTCGACGTCGGATATTCCAGATGCTCCCGCCGGTCATTTCTCTGGAATCGTGGTCGATATCAATCTGCGATCGCTCGAGAGCGTGCAACTGGTCCGGAACAAGCTGCGCGCCGAAGCCTACCGAGCCATGCCGCGGTTGTTCGTGCTCGCGGACGCCCTTCACCATGGGTCGATGCAGGCCTGGGCGCTGGGCGCAACGGATACCATCGCACGGCCGTTCGATGTTCAGGGCATTCTGCAACGCATCCGCTCCGCCTTTCCGGACAGCAATACGTTCGACGCGACCGACAGCGGCAAGTCCTTGAACCGCGGCGTCGCCGCGGCGCAGGAGGTCATGGTCAAGATATTCGAGAATCCGCCGGCGGGAAGGCCGTTGAAATTCGCCGACATCGTCGAAGCTGAAAACAAGATCCTCAAGGCCATCAAGCAATCCTCGTTGCGCGAATGGCTGGCCACTGTCGGCCGACATCACACCGACAGCTACCGCCACTGCCTCTTTGTCACCGGTTTCGCCGTTGCGTTCGCGCAGCATCTCGGCATGCGCGAAGACGACCAGCGTCGTCTGGCCCGCGCCGCGCTGCTGCACGATGTCGGCAAGGCGTTCATCCCCGTGGCTATCCTGGACAAGCCGGGAAAGCTCAGCGACGAGGAACTGAGTGTCATGCGCAAGCATCCGCGCCTGGGCTACGAGGCGCTCGCGGCCGAAGGCGGTTTTCCGCCGGAGATGCTGGATGTGGTCCTGCACCATCACGAACTCCTCGACGGCACCGGATATCCCCACGGCCTGCGCGGCGATCAGATCAGCGACATCGTGCGCCTGTTGACCATCGTGGATATCCACGCGGCGCTGGTGGAGAAGCGAGCCTACCGGCTGCCGTTCACGCACGCCGAGGCCTTTACGACCATGGAACGGATGGACGGCAAGCTCGACCCGCATCTGCTTCATGCGTTCCGCCCGGTGGCGTTGGGGGCTTGATCGATCGGCTCCCGGCTCCATTCATGCGGGGCATCGAGGTGGGATGCGCTCCGCCGCATCCCTTGAAACTGGAACGATTTTCGCCAGCGCCTTGCTGATCGCTTTGCCTAGTTTGTTATCCAGCGAGCAATCCAAACCCTGTCATTCCGGGATGGTGCGTTAGCACCAGACCTCAGATGTGCAATCGCACATCGGGGAATCTCGAGATTCCGGGTTCGATGCTTCGCATCACCCCGGAATGACGCATCCGGATGCTTTGCCGCAGCCTGCTGCGCTACGCCCGCCCACTAACCCAGCATCTTCCTCAACTCCGCCTTTGCCACCTTCTCCAGCGTCGAGCGCGGCATTTCGTCGACGAAACGGATCTCGCGCGGCACTTTGAAGTCTGCCAGCGAATTGCGGCAGGCGGCCATGACATTGTCATGCAATTCCGCCGGCGCGCCTTCGACGCCGGCCTGCGGAATGATGAACACCACCGGCACCTCGTCGAGCATCGGGTGCTTTTTCGCGACCACCGCGGCTTCGCGAACGCCGGGCACCACGGCGATCACCTGCTCGATCTCGGAGGCCGCGACGTTTTCGCCGCCCACCTTCAGCATGTCCTTGGCGCGGTCGCCGAATTTGATGAAGCCATTGTCCAATAACGTGACGCGATCGCCTGTGATGAAATAGCCGTGCTCGTCGAAACTCTCTCGGGTGGCTCTTTCGTTGTGCAGATATTCCCTGAACAGCGACAGCCCCGGAATGCCCTGGATCAGGAGATTGCCGGTGCCACCGACCGAGGTCGGCGTGCCGTCGTCATCGGTGACGCGGATGACGTATTCGGCAGCCGCGCGTCCGATCGACATCGGCGTATTGGGCTGGTCGACTTCGCCGATGATGCCGTGGGTGATGGTTTCGGTCATGCCCCACCAGCCGATGATCTTGATGCCGAACACCGCAAACGGCGGCGGGTCGCACACCGCGGTGCCCCACAGCCGGAACCTATGCTGCTTCGGGATTTCGTGATCGAGCAGCGCCTTCATGCAAAAGGGAATCGTCGAGGTCCAGGTGCAGCCGTGCTCCAGCGCGACATTCCAGAACCGGCTTGCGGAAAACCGAGGCTGAATGACGCAGGTGGCGCCGACCCACAGGCTCGCCAGCATCGAATAGGCCAGCGCATTGGTGTGAAACAGCGGCAGATAGGTCTGATGCACGTCGCCTTGATGCAGATCCTGGTGCGACGCATTGACCTTGGCGCCCCACAGCGCGTTGGCGTGGGTCCACAGCACCGCCTTCGGGCGCGACGTGGTGCCCGAGGTATATTGCACGCTGCATGGCGCCAACGGATCGGTGGCGCGGCGCGGCCGCTCGGCGCTGTCGGCAAACAGGGACTCGAAACGATCGGTACGTTGGGCGGCGGTGCCTTGCTCGGGCGCCGTGCCGGCGTCGTGGGAGATCACGGCGAGCCAGCGCAAATTCCGGCAATGCGTGGCGATGATCTCGGCATAGGCCGGCTGGGTAATGGCGGCCACCGCGCCGCAATGATTTGCAAAATATTCCATCTCCGCCGGGGCGGAGCGGGTGTTGGTGGTCACCGCAATGGCGCCGAGCTCGACACAGGCGAACCAGGCCAGCACCGCCTCGATGCAATTATCCAGATGGATCAGCACGTATTCGCCCGGCTTGACGCCGCGTGCGGCAAGGCCCGCGGCCAGCGCGCCGACGCGATCGTGAAATTCGCCATAAGCCCAGATCCGCGCCGGCGCATCGAAGGGCGCCCAGATCAGAAACGGATGGTCGCGGCGCGTCTCGGCCCGCATCCGCAGCAGCCATGGTACGTCCAGCCCCGCAAATGGACCCACGACGCCCGGCGCGGCCTGTGAAATCGACATCTATCCTCCCGCGCAGCCCTTGGCGGCTGCTTTCGTATTTTGCTTGGGAGTATTTGTGCCACCGGATGAGGCCGTGGGCAAATCGCTGTGCTCATGCGGGCCGCACCCCAGCCGCGTAGGATGGGTGGATTGCATTAATACCCATCACGCGAAGCGAAAAAAAGTGATGGGTTTCGCAGGGCTCAACCCATCCTACGGGCTGTGGTGAATGAATACTCGTGTGCTTTCTACACTACGCACACGAGGCCGCGGGTGCAGCGGGCACCCGGCATTCCCCACGCCCTCAAAGGGGCGAAAGATAAATGCACAGCTCGGGCGCATCGCGTCGCGGGGCGCGAACGCACGTTTGCTGTTTGACAATTTGCATCATCCACGAAGTCGTCCCTGCGAAAGCAGGGACCCATACGCCGTGTCCTATCATTTTGGGCGCGGAGGCAGAGGCCTTCTGCCCCAACGAACGCCGGTGGCTATGGGTCCCTGCTTTCGCAGGGACGACGAAAGAGTCCGGATCGCTTCCCGTCATACGCATGAAGATGCGCTTCCTCATTCATACGACGAAATCTCGATCAAGCTGCCGTCGGGATCGCGGCAATATACCGAGCGCAGCGTGCCGCGGGCGCCCTGCTTGGCCACCGGGCCTTCCTCGATCGCCACGCCGCAGGCTTTGAGATGCGCGACCACCTGGTCCGGCGTGCTTGACGTGAGAAAGCACAGATCGTCACTTCCCGCGGTTTCATGGTCCGCGGTGAACCACTCGACCTTGTCGGCGCCCAGTGGCCGCACATTGATCTTCTGATCGCCGAACATCAGCGACGTCCGCGGCGTCTTGCCGGGGCCCGGATCGAACACCCTGACTTCCATGCCGAGGATTTTTCGATACCATTCGGCGGAGCGCGCGATATCCCTGACATTGATGACGAGATGATCGAGCGCGTTGATTTTAACCGACATGCATTATCCTTTCGTCGCGGTCCAAGCCCATGTGTCGCACTGGCCGTCCCAGGCTTTGTTTGTTACAACGCGGCTCAATCGTCAATTCAACAAGAACGGGCTGCACGTTTCAATGTGCCCGTCAGGGAGAAACCGCATGGCTTCACGTCGCACCGCGATTTGTCTGATCGCGATGGGTATTTCGGCAATCGCCTCGATCGGCAGCGCTTCGGCGGCGGACTATCCGACACGGCCGGTACGCTGGGTGGTCGGATATCCTCCCGGCGGCGCCACCGATATTATTGCGCGGCTGATCGGCCAGCGGTTGTCGGAGAAGCTCGGCCAGCAATTCGTGATCGAGAACAAGCCCGGCGCCGGCAACAACATCGGCACCGAAGCGGTGGTCAATGCGGAACCGGACGGCTACACGGTGCTGCTGGTGAACCCTGCGAACTACATCAACGCCTCGCTCTACACCAACCTGAAGTTCAACTTCGTCCGCGACATCGCGCCGATCGCGGCGTTCAATCGCGTGCCGAATGTAATGACGGTCAGCAATGATGTGCCGGCGAAGACGGTCGCCGATTTCATCGCCTATGTGAAGGCCAACCCGGGCAAGGTGAACATGGCGTCGTCGGGCAATGGCACGTCGGTGCATCTGTCCGGTGAAATGTTCATGGCAATGTCGGGCACCAAGATGCAGCACGTCCCCTACCGGGGCGCCGCGCCCGCGATCACCGACATGCTCGGCGGCCAGGTCCAGTTGATCTTCGACAACATGCCCTCGATCATCCAGCATATCCGCGCCGGTTCCTTGCGCGCGCTGGCAGTGACGTCGACGGCGCGTTCTCCACTCTTGCCGGACGTGCCGGCTCTCGCCGAGACCATTTCCGGCTATGAGGCGAGCGCGCTGTTCGGCATGGGCGTACCGAAGAATACGCCCAAGGAAATCATCGAGAAG
>WNFK01004333.1_pt1 | contig 25423 bp, 23 predicted proteins | sample 5400281 | NCBI WGS metagenome assembly WNFK01 (sample SAMN13153350, study PRJNA577476) | soil metagenome | isolation source: 20 cm soil on Douglas fir-dominated hillslope | place: USA:California | collected 2013-09-17
CCGATCTCCGCGTCGGCGCTGACCCGTTTCGAGCCGGCGACCCGTGTTCTCTTACTGCTTCTCTGCTTGTCAATGCGCGGATCTCGCGCGAGACTCGTCGGAGTGAGGGCGCCACGGGTTCCGGCGGAGCAACGCGCCGCTGTTCTCGCCGAGATCGGTGCGCTCCTCGGGTCGGCGCTGGACCACGAGCGCGCGTTGTCGCGTCTGGTCCGCCTGGCGGTGCCGGTGCTCGGCGATCTCTGCGCGATCGATCTCGTTCAGAACAAGGACGAGCTCCACCGGGCCGCCTGCGCCCACGTCGACACGACCAAGGAAGCGCTCGTCTACGAGATCCGCGCCCGGCACGGGTTCAATCCCACGGCGGCGCAAGGGGTGCCGGCCGTCATTCGGACGCGTCAGCCGGCGCTGGTCGCCCGCGCCACCGAGGCTGATCTCGAGGCCATCTCGCGGAACGCCGAGCAGCTCGCGCTGTTCCGGCAGCTCGGGCAGAAGTCCTGGATCATCGTGCCGCTCGTGGCTCGCGAGCGAGTCCTGGGTGCGATGACCTTGGCGATCACCGAATCCAGCCGGCGCTATGGTCGGGCAGACCTTTCGCTCGCGACGGCGGTGGGGAGCCAGGCGGCGGCCGTGATCGAGAGCGCCCGACTGGCCCGCGAGGCTGACGAGGCTCGCGCCGCCGCCGAAGCGGCGATCCGGGCGAAGGACGAGTTTCTCTCGACGCTCTCGCACGAGCTGCGCAATCCGCTCAACGCGGTGTACGGGTGGGCAACCATGATCGAGCGCGGACAGCTCGGGGAAGCGCAGACCCGCCGGGCGATGCAGATCATCGTACGAAACGTCAACGCGCAGATTCGGCTCGTCGACGACCTGCTCGACATGTCGAAGGTCGTGAGTGGCCGCATGCGCCTCGCGGTTCAGCCGGTCGATCTCGGGGAGCTCATCGAGGACGGTCTGGAGTCGGTTCGTCACGCGGCCGAGGCCAAGCGCATCCGGCTCCAGTCGGTGCTGGAGGCGCCCGGTCTCCTCGTCAGCGGCGACCCTGGGCGGCTCCAGCAAGTCGTCTGGAACCTCCTCGAGAACGCCGTGAAGTTCACTCCGAAGGACGGACGAGTCCAGATTCAGCTCCAGCGGGTCCGGTCGCACGTCGAGATCGTCGTCAGCGACACCGGGCAGGGCATCGGGCCCGACGTCCTGCCGTTCGTCTTCGATCGGCTCCGCCAGGGAGATAGCGGGAGCACCCGCGCTCAGGGAGGGCTGGGGATCGGCCTAGCGCTCGTCCGGCATTTCGTCGAGCTTCACGGGGGCAGCGTGTACGCGGAAAGCCCAGGCGAAGGGCTAGGCGCGACGTTCGTGGTGAAGCTGCCCCTGATGGTCGCCGAAATGCGCGAGCAGACGATTGCCCATCACGAGAGTCCGCGGCCTGACAGCGCGGCGCTGGCCGGTGCGCGGATGATCGTGGTGGACGACGATCCGACCGCCGTCGAGCTGATCACGGAGGTGCTCGTTCAGGCGGGCGGCGAGGTGATCCCGTGCGGGACGGCCGATGACGCGCTGCAGGCGTTCGCGCGGTCGCGACCCGACGTCATCCTTTCCGACATCGAGATGCCGGGCCAGGACGGCTACTCGCTGATACGAAAGCTGCGGGCGCTCGGGCCCGAGCAGGGCGGCAAGACGCCCGCGGTGGCGTTGACCGCGTTCGGCCGCCCGGAGGACAGGATCCGCAGCCTGCGAGCGGGGTTCAACATCCATGTGTCCAAGCCGGTGGATCCCGCCGAGCTGGTCGCTATCGTCGCGAGCATGCTCGGGCGCGCCGGGTGATCCAGCCGCCCCGAGCAAGGCGCCGCTAGACATCGCCGGTTCGGCGCGGTAGGCTCTGCGCAGTTTCCCACCATAGTTCACTACGGCCGTTGGTGTGGCCGGCGAGTCGAGCCCAACAAGGACTGAGGCGCAATGGGTCGAGGAAGTACCGGGAGCAAACCCACGATCGCCGTGTTCAACTCGAGCGAGGATACCGTCGAGCTCTTGCGCACGGCGTTGGAGGCCGAAGGATTTCAGACGGTCGCGGGGCACATTCCCGACGTGAAGAAGGGCGACCTCGATCTGATCGACTTCGTCAACCACCACACGCCGGCGGTGATCCTCTACGACATCTCGCCGCCGTACGACGCGAACTGGCGATTCCTCCGGCTCGTGCGCAGCTCGGAATCCCTGAAGAAGCACCAGTTCGTGCTGACCACGACCAACAAGCCCGCGCTCGAGCAGCTGGTCGGCCAGACCGAAGCGCTCGAGATCATCGGAAAGCCGTACGATCTGCGGCAGGTCGTCGACGCGGTCCGCACGGCGTTGGCCCGTTCCGCATAGCGGTCCCTAGCTCGGATTCGCCGACGCCGCCTCGGCCGACACGCCCCGCCACCACTGGAAGGCGAGCCCCTGAATCAGCGAGAGACCGAGCCAGACCGCATCGTCGGTGACGTACGCCGACACGAACGTCCCGGTCAGGCCGCGCACCACCAGCACGACCGCGACCGCCGCCACGAGATTCACGGCGAAAAAGATCAGGATCAGCCCCACGGATTCGAGCATCTTACCGATGGCGGCTCCGAGGCCGGCGGTGGAGAGCCGGAGCGTCTTCGCGCCCAAATAGTAGGCGCCGATGGACGTCAGCCCCGCCAGCGCCGCGATGAAGGCCGCCTCCATGATGTCCTCCAGCGCTAGATGTAGCCGGCGACCCGGTAGTAGAGCCACCCGAGCGATTCCTTGATCAGGACACGCATCAGCGCCAGCCGTGACTCGGGGGCGTCGGCTTCGACGAACGTGTCCGAGGGCGCCGCATGCACCTCGAACCCGGCGCGCGCGAACAAGGGGCACGCGCGCGTCAGATGTCCGGCGTTGGTGACCAGCAACACGCTGCGGGCGCCGCGCGACTGAAGGAGCGCCTTCACACGAAGGGCTTCTTCGCGCGTCGTGTTCGCCCGGGCTTCCGTCAGGATCGCGGCGCTGGGAATGCCGTGCAGGCGCGCTTGCTCCGCGCGCACGTCGGCTTCGGTCGGCCCGCCCCCGGTGCCTCCACCCAGGAGGACCAGGACCGGGGCCAGGCCGCGCTGGTACAGCTCGATGCCGTGATTGGTCCGGCGCTGGGATTCGAGGCCCAGCATGCCGGACGGCGACACCGATCCGCCGAGCACGACGATGGCGTCCGAGTGAACGAGGTCGGGCGGGACGGCCATCCATAGGTTCAGGCGATGAGCGACCGGAGTGAACGCGGTGACGAGGAAGGCCACGACTCCGGCGAGTCCAAGCAGACGGCACACCCGATCGAACTGACGGCCCGCGGTGAACACGCCACCTAGTTTCTGTCGGCTTCGCAGTGAGACCAAGAAATCAGGGCGGAGGGCCGGCCGGCCGTCAGCCGAGCGGCAGGCGCATGGCGAACGTGCTGCCGACTCCGGGCGCCGTTTGCACCGAGAGCTGTCCGTCGTGCGCGACGACGATCGAGTGAACGATCGACAGGCCGAGCCCCGCGCCCCCGGCCTCGCCGGTCCGCGCCGCGTCGAGCCGGACGAACGGCTCGAAGATGCGCTCCGCGTCCGCCGGGTTCATGCCGACCCCGGTGTCGGTCACCGCCACCACCGCGTGCTCACCGTCGCGCCCGAGCGAGAGCTCGACCGTGCCTCCTGGCTGCGTGTATTTGATCGCGTTCTCGACCAGGTTGACGATGGCGCGCCGGAGCGTCAAATGATCCCCGTTGACGACGAGCGGCTCGACGGGACCGAGGCGGACGATCACGCCGCGCCCGTTCGCCAGCCGCGCCCCCGTGTCGACCACGTCCATGAGCAACGTCTCGAGCTCGATCGTGTGTCGAGGAAGGACCATCTCCATGCGCAGGCGTGACAGCAGCAAGAGATTCTCGGCGAGCGCGATCAGCTGCTCGACCTCCTCGAGACTCGAGCGAAGCACCTCGCGGTACTCCGGCGGGGTGCGGTCGGTCCGGAGCGCCACTTCGATCCCGCCCTTGAGCACCGTCAGCGGCGTCCGCAGCTCGTGCGCGGCGTCGACGGCGAACCGTCGCACGTGGGTGAAGGCCGTCTCGAGACGTCCGAACATCGCGTTGAGCGTCTCGGCCAGGTGATCGAGCTCGTCGTCCGTCCCGCGCAGCGGCAGGCGACGCGTGAGGTCCTGGGCGCTGATGCGCCGGGCCGCGCGCGACATCGTTCTCACCGGACGCAGCGCGGAGTGGGCGAGCCAGGCGCCGCCGACCAGCGCGAGCCCGAGTCCCATCGGCACCATGATGGCGAGTGTCTCCATGTAGCCGGCCAGCGCGCGATCGATGTCGGTGAACGCGGCCCCGACCTGGATGAATTGCTCGGGGGCCGGCGCCTGCGTGAGCGGGATGGTCAGCAGGCGTACGCGTTCACCGTGCGAGAGGACGACCGTCTCGAATGTGGGATCGCCCGAGCGTCCGCGCTTGCGCGCCTTGGCCGAGAGCCGCAGGGGCCGGCCGCGCAGGGCGCCGGACTCCGCGCGCGGCTGGCCGTCCGGCCCGATGACCCGATAGAACACGTCGAGAAACCTCGTCCCGAGGATCTCGCGGACCTCCGCCTCGGACCGTCGGGCTTCGCCGATCCCGGCATCGCGAACGGTTTGGCCGACCATCAGGAGCTCGACGTCGGCGCCGCTGATCAAGGTTCGCCGGAGCAGGAAGTACGAGACGGCGCTGATGACGAGCACGATCGCCAGCAGGACGCCGCCGTACCACAAGGTCAACCGCGTCCGCACCGAGAGGGCGCGGCCGAGCCACCTCACTCTTCGACCTGCAGCACGTAGCCGGCGCCGCGCACGGTGTGCAAGAGCCGGCGCTCGCGGTCGCGATCGATCTTGCGGCGGAGGTAGCCGACGTACACGTCGATGACATTGCTCTCGGCGTCGAACCCCAGTCCCCACACGTGCTGCGCGATCATCGGCCGGCTCAGGACGCGGCCGGCGTTGCGCAGGAAGTACTCGAGCAGCGCGTACTGCCGCGCGGTGAGCTCGATGCGCCGCTCGCCGCGCGTGACCCGCCGCGTGGCCGGATCCACGACGAGATCGTCGATGGTCAGGATCGGCGCCCGCGCGACGTCGCGCCGTCGCAGCAAGGCGCGCACGCGGGCGAGGAATTCCTCGAACGCGAACGGCTTGGTCAGATAGTCGTCGGCCCCGAGATCGAGACCGGTCACCCGGTCGGGAACGCTGTCGCGGGCGGTCAGGATGAGCACCGGCACCGCGACCTTGTGCGTTCGCAAGGTCTTCAGCACGCCGAACCCGTCCTGGCCCGGCAGCATGACGTCGAGAATGATCAAGTCGTACGCAGGCTCGGTGAGCACGAAATCGAGCGCTTCGGCGCCGTCGGTGGCGAGTTCGACGGCGTGGCCCTCCTCGCAGAGGCCCTGCCGCACGAATCTCGCGACTTTCCGATCGTCTTCGACGACCAGGATTCTCACGCCGCTCCTCCGGGTCGGCGGGCCGCGCCGATCGCCGCGTGCCGACCCCCGGAATCTGGACGAATCGACGATCCTGAGACGTTTCTCATGTGCGTCTCATTTGCTCGTCATGGTGAGCGTTCATCTTCGGGGCAGACGCAGCCAACCCCGACCGTGGAAAGGAACACCATGTGGCTCGACCGCTACTCCGCCGTGTGCCAGGAATGCCCTGACCTCGTCGCCGTTTACGAATCGCCTGACGGCCGCTTCGCGCTGCTGCTCCGCCAGACCGTGGTGCCGCTGCCTGAGGAATTCTCCAGCCTCCGCCGCGCCACTCGCAGCGCCGCGCGCGCGGCGACCACGAAGCTCCGAGCGGCCGGGTTCTCCGGCGGCTTCATGGTTCTGCAATGGCAGCCCCTTGGCACGGCGGCCGCCGTCATGAACGAGTGGCCATGCCGGTACGACGCCGATACCGCACGGCGTGCCCAGCTCATGGCCGTCGCCGAGCGGTACGCGGCCGACGAGCGCTACCTCACGAGCCAGACGCAGTCGCGCCGGCGGACCCCACCGCGGGCCCTCGACGTCTCTCCGCCCTTCGCGTCCTCGACCGAGCTGCACGCGCTCCAGGCCTGGTACGACGCCATGGCGCCGTCCTGGCTCGGCATCGAGCCGCTTCTGCGCCGCGCGCTGGTCCTGAAAACACATCGATGGATCGCCGAGCACATTCTCATCCCGGCGGCCGACGGCCGAACGGCGCCGTTCGAGATCCGCCAGACGATCAAGCACCTCGGCAGCTCGCTCGTCGACATGATTCCGCCGGACGACCGCGCGGTGTGGAGCGTGTGGGTCGGCCTCGTCGTCAGCGATCTCGAGCGAGCGATGCGTCGGCCGACCGACGACTGGAATCAAGCCTGGGCGCGCTGGCTGCTCCTGATCGCCTACAGCGTTCCGATCCCGCGCGAGCGTCCGACTCCGATGTGGCCGGTAAGGCTCACGTCGCTGGCCGGCGCTGATCCGTACCACGTCTGATCGGCAACACGAGAGGGAGACGCGCCTATGACTGACTGGTGGGCCGAGCTCGAGAACGAGCTGCTGAGCTGTGTGGAAGAGATCGGGCTTGCCACACCCGCAGAGGTCGGACGGCGTCTCGGATTCTCCGAGACGTCGGCCGCCTCGCTTCTGGCGATTCTGGTTCGAGAGGGCAAGGTACGGATGTGCCTTGTCCAGTCGGCGACGCCGGCGGCTCATCTCGCGACGGGCGCCGACGTCACGCGCCAGCCGCCGGCCGAGTGACGACCGGGCTCGACGAGATGCCGCCGGCAATGAGATCACCCCGACTCCGGGCCATCATTTCACGTGATTTTCATCGGGCTCTCACACGCGCTCCGCAGGCTCGGGGATGTGATGGTGAAGCGACATCGCGCGGGAATCTCGATGAGCGCCGTGGCGACCGTGGTGGTCATGCTCCTGCTGGCCGTCTCGAGCCCGGCGCAGCAGGAGAGCCGGCCCGACGGGTTCTTGCGTGTGCAGTGGCACGTGGTGGAGCTGCCGGAGCCGATCCACATCAGGCTCGAGGGCCACGTCTACAACACCTCGCCGCTCCGCGTGAGCGACGTCCGCCTCCGCGTGGTGGAGCGCGACAGCGCCGCGCACGAGGTCGGCGAGGCATGGGGGTGGGTCTTCGGTGACGTCCCCGCGGGCGGCAGCGCCTACTTCGCCATTCCGCTCCAGACGGCGGCCGACAGCTACGACGTGGTCGTCGTGTCGTTCGATCCCGTCGCGCGGGAAGCGCCCTGATCGGCCCCGTGTCCGCGCACGATTCACTGGCGCGTGACCTCGCGATCCGTCGGTAGCTGATCCACCGACCAGCCTCCTCCCAGCGCCTTGATCAAGAGCACACTCGCATTGAGGCGACGGCCCCTGATCCCGACCGCCGTTTGCTCGCTCGTGAGCGCCGCCGTCTGCGCGATCACGACGTTCAGGTAGCTCACGATGCCGGCGCGGTACTGGTTGGTGGTCAGAGCCAACGAGCGCTCCGCGGCCCGCACGGCCTCGTCCTGCTCGCGAGCCTCGGTCTCGAGGATGTGGAGCGCCGCCAGGTTGTCCTCGACGTCCTGGAACGCGCCCAGCACCGTTTCCCGGTAGACGGCGACACTCCCGTCGTATGCCGCGCGGGCCGAGGCCGTTTGCGCGCCCCGGAGACCGCCGTCGAACACGGTCTCGGTGACCGCCGGGCCGACCGAGAAGAAGCGGCTCGGCCACATGAGCCACTTCGCAATGCTGCCGCTCTCGAAGCCGGCCGAGGCGCTGAGGGTCACGGTCGGGTAGTACGCGGCCACCGCGACGCCGATCTGGGCGTTGGCAGCGGCGACCCGTCGCTCGGCGGCGGCGACGTCGGGCCGCCGCTCGAGAAGCTCGGACGGGAGGCCGACCGGAATGGCCGGCGGGGTTGCCGGGAGCGGAGCGACCGTGATCTCGAACGCGGCCGGCGGCCGCCCGATCAGGATCGCGATCGCGTGGTCGAGCTGCGCGCGCTGTACGCCGAGATCGGTGGCCTGAGCCTGGGTGGTTTTGAGCTGAGTCTCGGCCTGCGCGACATCGGCGGCCGACGCGACGCCGCCGGCGTATCGGTTGCGCGTGAGCTGGAGCGACGTTTGAAAGGCCGTGATGGCTGCGTCGAGCAGCGCCCGCTGAGCGTCGAGGGTGCGGAGCAGGTAGTAGTCCTGCGCCAGCTCGCTCTGGAAGAGGAGCCGGGTCGCCTCGAGGTCGCCCGCGCTCGCCTGGGCGTTCGCGCGGTTTCCCTCGACGTTGCGTCGGATGCGCCCCCAGACGTCGATGTCCCAGGACACGTCCAGCGGCAGGATGAAATCGTTGGAAGCGCCCTGAGGCGGTCCGATCGAGCTGGCGAGAGTCGCCGAAGGCCGTGAGCGGGTGTAACCCGCTCCGATCGTGGCCGTCGGGAAGAACTGCGAGCGTGCGGCCAGAACGAGGGCGCGCGCTTGCCGGAACTGCGCCTCGGCCACGAGCACGTTCTGGTTCGAGATGCTGACCTCCGCTTCCAGGGAATTCAACGTCGCATCGCCGTAGACTTCCCACCACGGCCCGCGGACGCTTCCGTCGCTCGGCTGCGCGGGCTTCCATTCGCCGTCGCCCGTGATCTCCTTGTAGGCGCCCGGCGTCTCCGCCACAGGCCTCACGTAGTCCGGTCCCACCGAGCAGCCGGCGGCCGCGACGAGCGCGACCGCGACGAGGACTGCGGCGCGGCGTCCGATCATGCGTGCCTCGTTTGGACGACGGCGCCACGCGCGCGCCCGCGCCGGATCCGCTGCACCGCGAGCCGCAGACGGTCGAGCTCGAGGTAGACGACCGGCGTCGTGTAGAGCGTGAGGAGCTGGCTGACCGCGAGGCCGCCCACGATCGCGATCCCGAGCGGCCGGCGCAGCTCGGAGCCGACGCCGGTGCCGAGGGCGAGCGGGAGCGCGCCGAGCAGCGCGGCCATCGTCGTCATCATGATCGGCCGAAAGCGCAGGAGGCACGCCTGGTAGATGGCGTCCTCGGGGCTCCGCCCGCCGCCGCGCTCGGCCTCGAGAGCGAAGTCGATCATCATGATCGCGTTCTTCTTCACGATGCCGATCAACAAAATTATCCCGATGAGCGCGATGACCGAGAGGTCGGTCCGGCACAGCAGCAGCGCGAGAATGGCGCCGACACCGGCCGACGGCAGGGTCGACAGGATCGTGATCGGGTGGACGTAGCTCTCGTAGAGCACGCCGAGCACGATGTAGACGGAGACCAGCGCGGCCACGATCAGGAGCGGCTGATTCGCCAGCGCGGCCTGGAAGGCCTGCGCGGTGCCCTGAAAGCTCCCGCGAATGGCGGACGGAAGCCCCGCGTGCAGGGTCGCGTCCTGGATCGCGCCGACTGCCTCGCCGAGCGCGACGCCGGGCGGCAGGTTGAACGAGAGGGTCACCGACGGAAACTGGCTCTGGTGGTTCACGGCGAGCGAGGTGTTCGTCGGCGCATAGCGGGCGAGCGCCGAGAGCGGCACGGCCGCTCCGCCCGCGCCCGGCAGATAGATGTCGTGAAGCGTCTCCGGGCGCTGCCAGTACTTCGGCTCGACCTCCATCACGACGTGGTACTGATTCAGGAGCGTGTACATGACGGACACCTGGCGCTGGCCGAAGGCGTCGTACAGCGTGTCGTCGATGAGCTGGGACGTGATCCCGAAGCGCGAGGCGGTGCTGCGGTCGATCACGACGGACGCCTGCTGACCGCGGTCCTGCTGGTCGCTGCCGACGTCGACGACCTGGCGCAGGCCGCGCAGGCGCTGCATGATGCGCGGCGCCCACGCGTTCAGATCCGTCACGCTGTCGCCCTGTAATGTGAACTGGTACTGCGCGTTGCTCGCCCGGCCGCCGACTCGCAGATCCTGCACCGCCTGCAGGAAGGTCGGCGCGCCGACCACCATGGCCAGCCGCGGACGAAGCCGGCCGATCACCTGGTCCGCGCTCAGTTTGCGCTCGGCCAGCGGCTTGAGGGCGACGAACATCCGCGCGGTGTTCGTCGTGGTGCCGCTGCCGCCGCCGCCGCCGCCGGTGAAGCCGATCACGTTCTCGACCGCCGGATCGCTCTTGATGATGTCGACGATCTGTCCCAGCTTGTTGCGCATCGACTGGAACGAGATGTCCTGCGCGGCCTGCACGATGCCGGTGAGCCGACCCGTATCCTGCTGCGGGAAGAACCCTTTGGGCACGACCACGAACAGGTAGACGTTGACCGCGATCGTGAGGATCGTGACGCCGAGCATCGCGTGAGGGTGTCGCAATACGGTAGAGCCGCCCGTGCCCGACGTCGGTGCGCTTGCCGAGGAGCGTCGCGCATAGCATGGGCGTCGTGACGAGCGACACCACGAGCGAGATGAGAATCGCCGCCGAAAGGGTCATCGCGAACTCGCGGAAGAGCCGGCCCACGATGCCGCCCATCAAGAGAATCGGGATGAACACCGCGATCAGCGAGATGCTGATCGAGAACACCGTGAAGCCGATCTCGCGGGCGCCGACCAGCGCCGCCTCGAGCGGTCCCAGGCCGGCCTCGCGATGGCGCGTGATGTTCTCGAGCACGACGATCGCGTCGTCGACCACGAAGCCAGTGGCCACCGTCAGCGCCATCAGCGAGAGGTTGTCGAGGCTGAAGCGCAGCAGGTACATCACGCCGAGGGTGCCGACCAGCGACACCGGCACCGCCACCGCGGGCACGATCGTCGCGCGGATACTCCGAAGGAACGCGAAGACCACGAGGGTCACGAGGCCGATCGAGATCAGGAGGGTACGCTCCACGTCGAAGAGCGAAGCGCGGATCGTCGTCGTCCGGTCCAGCACGACCTTGAGGTCGATCGCCGCCGGGGTGATGGCCTTGAGCTCCGGCAGGAGCGCCCAGATGCGGTCGACGGTCTCGATGATGTTGGCGCCGGGCTGACGGAAGACGACCAGGAGCACCGCCGGCTTTCCGTCCGACAGCCCGACCGTCCTGACGTCCTCGACCGAGTCCTGGACCTGAGCCACGTCCTCGAGCCGCACCGCCTGGCCGTGCCGGTACGCGACGACCACCGGCACGTAGTCCGCCGCACGCAGCATCTGATCGTTGGCCAGGATCTGCGACGTCCGGGTGCCGTCGCTGAAGGAGCCCTTCGGGCGATTCACGTTCGTGGTGGCGAGCACCTGACGGACGTCCTCGAGCGCGATCCCGTACTTGTTGAGCGCCGAGGGATTGAGCTCGACCCGAACGGACGGTAGCGAGCTGCCGCCGACGATGACCTGGCCGACGCCCTTCACCTGCGCGAGCTTCTGCTGCAGGATGGTCGAGGCGACGTCGTACATCTGCCCGCGGCTCTTCGTCGGCGACGTGAGGGCGATGATGATGATCGGCGCGTCGGCCGGGTTCACCTTGCGATAGCTCGGGTTGGTCGGCAGCGCCGCGGGCAGGTTGCCGCGGGCGGCGTTGATGGCGGCCTGCACGTCGCGCGCGGCGCCGTCGATGTTCCGGTTCAGATCGAACTGCAGCACGATGTTCGAGGCGCCGAGGAAGCTCGTGGACGTCATCTCGGTCACGCCCGCGATGCGGCCGAACTGCCGCTCGAACCGAGATCGTCGGGAAGTCGACCTGCGGCAGCGACGACACCGGCAAGAGCGGATACGCGAGCGCGCCGGCCAGGAACAGCCCGATCGTCAGGAGCGTCGTGGCCACCGGCCGCCGGATGAAGGGCGCCGAGAAGCTCATGCGGGCTCCGGCCCGAGTGCCCGAGGCGCCCGTCGCCGCTGGAAGCGGCGCGCCAGGTCGTCGAAGGCCAGGTAGATGACCGGTGTCGTGTACAGCGTGAGCACCTGGCTCACGATCAAGCCGCCGACGATCGAGACGCCGAGCGGCCGGCGGAGCTCGGAGCCCACGCCGGTTCCGAGGGCGAGGGGCAGGGCGCCGAGCAGCGCGGCCATCGTCGTCATCATGATCGGCCGGAATCGCAGCAGGCACGCCTGGTAGATCGCCTCGACGGGCTCTTTGCCCTCTTCGCGCTCGGCGTGCAGCGCGAAGTCGATCATCATGATCGCGTTCTTCTTCACGATGCCGATCAGGAGGATCACGCCGATCAGCGCGATCACGCCGAACTCCATGCGGCACACGAGCAGGGCCAGCAGCGCGCCGACGCCGGCCGACGGCAAGGTCGAGAGAATCGTGATCGGATGGATGTAGCTCTCGTAGAGGACGCCGAGCACGATGTAGACGGCGACCAGCGCCGCCAGGATCAGCAAGAGCTCGTTGGCCAGTGCCGCCCGGAACGCCTGCGCGGTGCCCTGGAAGCTGCCCTCGATGCTGGCCGGCAGGCCGAGCCGCCGCGTCGTCGACTCGATGGCCCGCACGGCGTCGCCCAGCGACGCGCCGGGCGCCAGGTTGAACGACAAGGTCACCGCCGGGAACTGGCCCTGGCGGCTGATCGCGACCGGCGCCGTCTTCTCCGTCGCGGTGGTCAAGGTGCCGAGCGGCACGGTGCCGCCGTTGGCCCCGCGGACGTAGAGGCTGTCCAGGCCCGAAGCGGTCTGGCGAAAATCGGACTTCACCTCGAGGACCACGCGGTACTGGTTCACCTGCGTGAACATCGTGGAGACCTGACGCTGACCGAAGGCGTCGTAGAGCGTGTCATCGACGACCTGCGGCGTCACGCCGAGCCGCGCGGCCGTGCTGCGATCGATCACGATCGCGGTGCCGATGCCCTGGTCCTGCTGGTCGGTGCTCACGTCGCGCAGCGCCGGCAGGGCGCGCAGGCTCGCGAGAAGTCGCGGAGCCCAGGCGGCGAGCTCGGCGCCGTCTGGGTCCTCCAAGGTGTACTGGTACTGGGTTCGGCTCACGCGATCCTCGACGGTCAGGTCCTGCACGGGCTGCATGAACAGCTGGATGCCCTGCACCTTGGCCAGCTCGGGCTGCAGGCGTCGGATCACGTCGATCGCCGCCACCCGCCGCTCGCGCAGCGGCTTGAGGCTGATCAGGATCCGGCCGCTGTTGAGCGTCACGTTGGTGCCGTCGACGCCGATGAACGACGACAGGCTGGCGACCGCTGGATCTTGCAGAATCACGCGGCCCAGCGCCTGCTGGCGCTCGGCCATCGCCGCGAACGAGATCGACTGCGGCGCCTCGGAGATGCCCTGGATGACGCCGGTGTCCTGGAGCGGAAAGAAGCCCTTGGGGATCTCGAGGTAGAGCACGACCGTGAGCCCGAGCGTGGCCGCGGCGACCAGCAGGGTCGCGGTGCGCCGCGCGAGGACCCACTGGAGTGTCCGTCCGTAGAACTCGATCGTGCGCTCGAACGCGCGCTCGGACATGCGGTACAGGCGGCCCTGCTGTGCGGCCGGGGTGTGACGCAGGAGCTTGGCGCACATCATCGGCGTCAGGGTCAACGAAACCGCCGCTGAGACGAGAATCGTCACGCCGAGCGTCACCGCGAACTCACGGAAGAGCCGGCCGACCACATCGCCCATGAACAGGAGCGGAATCAGCACCGCCACCAGCGAGACGGTCAGCGAAAGGATCGTGAAGCCGATCTGCTCGGAGCCCTTCAGCGCGGCCTCGAGCGGCCGGTCGCCCTGCTCGATGTAGCGCGCGATGTTCTCGATCATGACGATCGCGTCGTCGACGACGAAGCCGGTCGAGATCGTGAGCGCCATGAGCGACAGATTGTTGAGGCTGAACCCGAGGAGCGACATGGCGCCGAAGGTGCCGACGAGTGAGAGTGGCACCGCCACCCCCGGAATGACCGTCGCCGCCAGAGTGCGCAGGAAGAGAAAGATCACCATCACGACCAGCGCGATCGCGAGCAGGAGCTCGAACTGGACGTCCTCGACCGAGGCCCGGATCGTCGTGGTGCGGTCGCTCAGCACCGCTACCTGGACGGCCGGCGGCAGGGAGGCCTGCAGCTGCGGCAGCAGGCGCTTGATGCGGTCGACCACCTCGATCACGTTGGCGCCGGGCTGGCGCTGGATGTTCAGGATCACCGCCGGCACCTGGTTCATCCACGCCGCCTGCTGGACGTTTTCGGCGCCGTCCACGACGTCGGCGACGTCGGAGACGTGCACGGGACCGCCGTTCTTGTAGGCGACGATGATCGGCTTGTAGTCACGGCTCGTCAGCAGCTGGTCGTTGGCGCCGATGACCGACGCGCGGCTCGGGCCGTCGAAGGCGCCCTTGGCCTGGTTCACGTTCGCGGCGGCGAGCGCGATTCGCAGATCCTCGAGGGTCAGGCCGTAGGCGGCCAGCGCCTTGGGATTGGCCTGCACGCGGACCGCCGGCCGCTGCCCGCCGCTGATGCTGACGAGGCCGACGCCCGGAAGCTCGGCGATCTTCTGGGCGAGCCGTGTGTCGGCGAGGTCTTCGACGGTCGGAAGCGGCAGGGTCGCCGACGTCAGCCCGAGCGAGAGGATGGGCGTATCGGCCGGGTTGACCTTGCTGTAGACGGGCGGCGTCGGCAGGTCGCGCGGCAGCAAGGTGAGGGCGGCGTTGATCGCGGCCTGCACTTCCTGCTCGGCCACGTCGAGGCTCAGGTCGAGGCTGAACTGCAAGGTGATCAGCGAGCTGCCGCTGGAGCTGGTCGACGTCATCTGGTTGAGCCCGGGCATCTGGCCGAACTGGCGCTCGAGCGGAGCCGTGACCGACGACGCCATCACGTCGGGGCTCGCGCCCGGATAGAACGTGAGGACCTGGATCGTCGGGTAGTCGACCTGCGGGAGTGCTGCGACCGGGAGGAGCCGATACGCGAGCGCGCCGGCGAGGAACACCGCGGCCATCAACAAGGTCGTGGCCACCGGGCGCAGGATGAACGGGCGAGAGGGGTTCACGGTGCGCGCCGGGACGCGGACGCGCCGCCGCCCGCGCTTTGCAGCGCGACCTGGATTCCCTCGCGCAGGCGGTCGGCGCCGTCGACGACGACCATCTCCCCGGGCGACACGCCGGAGTCGATCGCGGCGTTGTCGCCTTCGGTGACGCCGACCTTCACCGGGCGGACCGTCACCGCGTGGTCGGGTTTCACGACGTACACGAACGTGCCCTGGGCGCTCTGCTGGATCGCCGCCGAGGGCACCACGGTCGCGCCGCGCTTGACCTCGAGCCGCAGGTGCGCGTTGACGAACTGGCTGGGAAACAGGTGCCCGTCCGTGTTCGGAAAGACGGCCTTCAGACGGACGGTCCCCGTGGTCGGATCGATCTGGTTGTCGACGGTCAACAAGCTTCCGCTGGCCAGACGCTGCTTCTGCTCGCGATCCCACGCGTCGACCGGCAATTTCACGCCGGAATTCAGCTTCGCGAGCACCGGCGGAAGACTGTCCTCGGGGATCGTGAACACCACCGCGATCGGCTGCAGCTGCGTGATCACGACCAGCCCGTTCTGGTCGGTCGCGTGGACGATGTTGCCGGGATCGACGAGCCGGAGCCCGAGCCTCCCGCTGAGCGGCGCGGTGATCCGGCAGTACGTGAGCTGGAGCTTGACGTTGTCGATCTGGCCGCGGTCGGTCTCGACGACGCCTTCGTACTGGTGAACCAGCTCGCCCTGGGTGTCGAGCTGCTGCGTGGGAATGGAGTCCTCGGCGACCAGGGTCCGGTACCGCTCGAGATCCACGCGGGCGTTGCGGAGCAGCGCCTCGTCACGCGCGAGCTGGCCCTGCGTCTGCGTCAGCTGCACCTGGAACGGCCGCGGATCGATCTCGGCCAGGAGGTCGCCGGCGTCGACGTGCTGCCCTTCCTGGAACGGCACCTTGATCAGCTCGCCGTCGACGCGGGTGTGGACGGTGACGGTGTTCAGCGGCGTGACTGAGCCGAGGCCGGTGAGATAGACGGCCATGTCGGAGGCCCGCGCGGCCGTCGCGACGACCGGCACGGGCGCCAACCGGCCGGCCTGTCCGGGGGAGCTCGACGACTTCGACTGCGCGTTCCCCGACTGGACGCGGACGACGTATGCGCTCACGCCGAGCAAGACGATCACCCCCAGGGCGATCAACCACGGTCTGAAACGCCTCATACCTCTGTGATACCGAGCCCCCGACGCTTCGTGAGTAAAGAGTTGGGCAAGAAGTGTTAAGCGCGGTCCCCGGCGCTTAACACTTCGCGCCGAACTCCGCATCGCGCCTCGATTCGTGAGCGGCCGTACGAGAGGCGGACGGGTCGGGTCTCGTCGGCGTGCTCATGAAGAGGTATTCAGGAATAGAGGGGACTCGGCGCCGGCGCGAGCGGTGATGCGCGGCCGGCCGGCTCGTCCAGCGGGATGCGCAGCTCGACGACGAGGCCGCCGTCGGGGGCGTTGTCGGCTCGCACGGTTCCGCCGTGGAGGCGGATCGTGCGATCGGCGATGGTCAGGCCCAGGCCGACGCCGCCGCTGTGGCGGTCACGCGCGTCGCCGACGCGGTAGAAGGGGTGGAAGATGTGCGGCAGGAGATCGTCCGGGACGCCGCTGCCGTGGTCGCGCACCGTGATGACGACGTGCCGCGGCGTGCCCGCGCGCATCGAGACCTCGACGGCCGTGCCCTCGCGGGTGTGGCGCACGGCGTTGCGCACGATGTTCTCGACGGCGCTTCGCAGCAGGTCGGGTGCGCCGATCGCCACGCACTCGCAGGTGGCCGTGACGCGCACCGCGCGGCCCCGGCTGCGCACCTCGAAGTCGGCGTCCTCGGCCACGTCGCGCACGATCGCCGCCAGATCGACCGCTTCGCGTGCCGGCTCCATCGCTCCGCTCTCGAGCCGCGCCAGCATGAGCAGCTCCCCGATGAGCGCATTGAGGCGCTCGGCCTCGCGCTCGATGCGGTCGAGCGGCCGCTGGTCGTCGCCCGCTTGCTGGCGCGCCAGGCCGAGCGCGACGTGCAGGCGCGAGAGCGGTGAGCGAAGCTCATGCGAGATGTCGCGGAGCAGGCGCCGCTCGGAGGTCATGAGCGCCTCGATCCGCTCGGCCATCCGATCGAAATCGCGCGCCAGGTCGGCCAGCTCGTCGCGGCGCCGCCCGACCGCCGGCGCCACACGCACGGCCAGGTTGCCGCCGGCGAGCTCCTGGGTGGCGGCGCGCAAGCTGGCCAGTGGGCGGGCCACGTATCGCGCGAGCGGGTAGCACACCGCCCCCGCGGTGATCAGCACGGCCAGCAGTCGCAAGAGCTGCGCGGAGGGCGCGTCGTGGAGCAGCCGGACGAGACCGATCGGGGTGCTGGCGACGAGGTCGTAGCGCCGGCCGGAGAGCCCGGCGAGCCGGTGAGCTTTCAGCGCCAGCCCGCCGTCCACCTGCATCTCGGCGAAGCCCAGCTCGTCGGCGCGTCTGGCTGCCGCGATGACACCCGCCGTGACCGGGTGCCCGGTGGGGTCGCGGCCGCTCTCGTCGATCAGGACCGCGTGGATCCGCGTCTGGCGCTCGAGGTGCTGGAGATACGCGGCGAGAGCGGACACGCCCTCGCCCTCGAGGATCGAGACGGCCCGGCGGCCGTAGCCGGCAAGCGCCGTGTCGCTGAACCGCTGGACTCGCACCTCGGTGGGAACGGAGGTCGCGATCACGGCGGCGTGCAGGGCCAGCGCCACGAGCACGAGCGACGCCCAGAACCAGAGCACCATCTTCAGGAACATGCCTCGGATCATGAATCTCCTCGCGCGTAGAGATAGCCCACCGCGCGAAGCGCGCGGATGCGCTCACCGCCGTCGGCTCGCGGCCCGCCGGCCGAGCGCGCCGCGCGCCAGCTCGTCGCGCCGCACGACGGTCCCGGCTGCGCGCAGGAGGATCTCGAGCACGCTGAACTCGACCGCCGTGAGCTCCACCGGGGCGCCCGCCCGCCGCACCACGTGGCGGCGCACGTCGACCTCGACGTCGTCGACGCCGAGCCGCTCGTCGGCGGGCTCGGCCGCGTCGCCGGCCGTGTCGTAGAGCGATCGGCGCAGGATGGCGCGGATGCGTGCGACCAGCTCGCGCGGATTGAAGGGCTTGGAGAGATAGTCATCGGCGCCCAGCTCGAGCCCCACGATGCGATCGACGTCGTCGCCGCGCGCGGTCAGCATGAGCACCGGCAGGCGCGAGGCGGCGCGCAGGTGGCGGAGGATGTCGAAGCCGCTGACGCCGGGGAGCATCACGTCGAGCACGATCAGGCGGTAGTCACCCGACAGGGCGCGCTCGACGGCGCGCGTTCCGTCGCCTTCGACCTCGAGCGAGAAGCCTTCGCGCGCGAGGTATTCGCGAACGAGCTCGCCGAGCTCGGTGTCGTCGTCCACGAGCAGCACGCCGACGGCCCGGGCCGGCGTGGTTGGCGGCATCAGCATGTCGTCGATCGACCCCGGCGACCCCGGAGCGGCCCGAGGCCGTCCGGAGCCGCCGAAGACGCGCTGGTGACTCAGCCGCGGCTGGCGACGTCCCCGCTCATCGCGGGGGAGAGCACGGAAACCTCGTCCGGCCGGGCGGGCCGGACGCTGTTGACCACATTGCGCTGCCCATCCGAGGAGAAATCGACCTTCACCCACTCGCCGATCTTGAGACCGGTGAGCATCTGCGGATCGGGAGCTTTGAGCTCCGTCCCGTCCGACAGCTGGATCAGGTTGAGCGCGCGGTCGATGAAGCTGACCTGGGCGATCTTCACTCCGCTATAGCCGGCGCCCGGGCCGTCGGCCAGTGCGTGCCCCACCGGAGCGATCAGAGTAAGCGACACGGCCAGCATGAGAATCTGGAATCGACGCATAGTGTTGTCTCCTGTCGCACCACTTGCGGCCCGTGGTCACCACGGGCCATCTCGATCGAGTTAGAGCGAGACCTGCGAGAGGAGAGCCGGCGGAGCGCGCGACTCTTGCGAGGGGAGTCGAACGCTCGAGAGAAACGCTGCCGTGTCGGCGATGAGGTCGAGTGTTGGCTGAGCGCGGCACGGGATGCTGACCGCGACGGGACCGATCGCGTCGTGACTCGACGGTCCGCGTCCGGCGGCGTGTCCGCGCTCGTCGTCGCTGGACGCGTCGCTTCGCCACGTCGGATCGACGGGAACAGTGTCGGCGAGGGCGCCGAGCGACTGCAGCATCCCGACGAACGCGAGCGTGATCAATCCAGCGAGCACGTGATTCAACGTACTCCCCCATCCCGATCGACTCAAGTTATCGGGCCGCGCCGAGCGGCGGCTTGACCACCGTCGGGGCCGCGTGTTAGTTGTCCCACGCCGCGCGAGACGCGACCATGTCGGCGCGTTTTCGATCCGCGGCGCTCGTCGGCCATCGCCGCCGCTGTCTCGACACCTAAAGGGGCGGCGAACAAGGAGAGATTCGATGCTGTGGACGTTGCTGGCCGCGCTTTTTTTGACGATCCTTCCCGTGCCTGCGGCGGCGCAGCGCTCACCGGTCATCCTGTCGACGACCACCAGCACACAGGATTCGGGTCTGCTCGACGTCCTGGTCCCCCTCTTCGAGCAAAAAACCGGCTACACGGTCAAGACGATCGCGGTGGGTACCGGTCAAGCGCTCGCGCTGGCGGCGCGGGGCGAGGCCGACGTCGTGCTCGCCCACGCGCCCGCGCTCGAGAAGAAATACGTCGCGGACGGCAAGATGCTCGACCGCCGGCTCGTCATGTACAACGACTTCGTCATCATCGGTCCGGCGGACGATCCCGCGAAGATCAAGGGCGTGACGAAGGCGGCCGACGCGATGAAGGCGATCGCGGCGACCGGCTCACGCTTCGTCTCGCGCGGCGACAGCTCCGGCACGCATCTGCTCGAGAAGACGTTGTGGAAGCTGGCCGGCGTCGAGCCGCAGGGCGCCTGGTACATCGAGGCGGGGCAGGGCATGGGCGCGACGCTCGGCATCGCCGACGATCGGAAGGCCTACAGCCTGACGGACCGCGGGACGTTTCTCGCCTTTCAGAAGCGCGTGCGCCTGCCGATCCTGGTCGAGGGCGACAAGCCGCTGCTGAACATCTACTCCGTGATGCTGGTGAATCCGAGCAACGGCCCGAAGGTCAACACGGCCGGCGGCGCGGCGTTCGCCGAGTTCATGCTGTCGGCCGAGACGCAGAAGGTCATCAAGACGTTCGGCGTCGACAAATACGGGCAGCCCCTGTTCGTGCCCGTCGCCGGCGCGAAGGAGGAGGAGATCGGCGGCAAGGAGTGACGGCTAGCTGCGCTCGAACGCCCGCTTGATCTCCGTCTCGGCCCAGAGCATCGACTCCTTGGGCTTGGAGGCGTTCGTCACCACCCGCGCGAACATGTTCGGGATGATGTAGCTGTTCGTGATCAGCTGAATCTTCTCGTCGGGCGGCGCGGGCCACCCGTACAGGTGCGAATACTTCGCCGCCCCCTTGAGCGGTTTGTATTTCTTGTCGATGTCCCACACGGGGTGGTTTTCCATGTCGCGCCAGGTGGGATGGTTGTAGCTATCGCCCGAGATGATCCACTCGTGGTACTGCGCGGGCTCGAAGAACCACTTCAGGAAATCGCGCGCGACGTCGACATTCTTGCTGAACTTCCAGATGCCGAGGCTTCGCGGGACGCCGACGGTATGGCGACCGTTCGGTCCCGCCGGCGACGGGTGAAAGCCGGTCAGCTCGGCGACCGGAAGCTTCTCCTGCTTGGCGACCACGTAGTGGCTGATCGGGTTGTGAATCCAGGAGCCCTTCCCCGAGTTCAACCACTGGTTGTTGCCCGCGTTGTCCCACGAGAGCACGGCCGGGTCCATCGCGTCGTTGTAGAGGGTCTGCACGTACTCGATCGCCATCTCGGTCTGCTTCGAGTTGATCGCGATCGTCTTGCCGTCCTCGGCGACGTCCTTGGCGCCGAAGCACCACAGGATCGAGTAGAGCGTCGAGACCGAATCGGTGGTCTGGCTGATCGCGAACCCGACGGGGTTGCCGAGCTTCTTCAGCTTGCGCCCGGCGCGCAGCAAGTCGTCCCAGGTATCGGGTTCGCGCTCACCGACCTTTTCGAATAGATCGATCCGATGACTACCCGGGAAGGAGGTGTACATGAACGGAACGCCGAGCCACTGCCCCTTGACGAGTGCGTGCTCCTTCAGGAACGGATACCAATCTCCGTGCTTCTTCGCGAGGTCGCTAGCGATATCGGAGACGTCCGCCAGTCCGGGCTGGAAGAGCCAGGCGTAGTGCATCTCCAGGCTCATGATGTCGTGGCCCGACTTGCTCATGATCTCCGCCGACAGCTTGGCGGGCATCTGCACGCTCTGGATGTGGTCGATGCGCACGTTGACGCCGGAGGCCTTCGTAAAGCGCTTCGCGAGCTCGGCCAGCTTCACGTCCGAGGCGGGCGCGTAGTTGACGGCGGTCAGGAGACTCAGCTCGCGCGCGGCCCAGCTGGCCGGCGCGCGGCCGGCGGCGAGGATGCCGGCGACACCCGCCATAGCGCGTCCGCCGGTCCTGAGGAACGCACGCCGTCCGGCGCTGCTAGGGGAGCTTCCGACGGTCCGTGGCAGTCCGCTTTGGCTCATCGCCCGCCTCCTGGCGACGGACTCTATGTTGACGCGGGGGGCCTGTCAATTGCGCAGTGAGCCAACTCTCGGACGGCGACGTCGCTACGACGGGAGCGCGGGCTCCCGCTCAGCCGCAGTGCGGCTGGCTCAGGTCGTCGGGCTCGAGGCAGGCGATCTCGAGATCGATCACGGCGCGGATATCCTCGAGCTTTGCGACGAGCTCGGGATACCCGGCGGCGGCGAGGTCGACCTCGACCTGACAGAGGTGTGCGGCTGCTCCAAAGAGTCGCCGCAGGCGCCGCGGGTCGGACATGCTCGACCCGGGGGCAAGACGCGTGCCGTTCTCCAAGCTCTCATCGCTGCTCAGCTTTGGCGTTCTGACACCTGATCGGACGTCCGTGCGGCGTCGCGCCGGACGGACAGCGTCACGGGCTCGACAGCGAGGATGCTAGGATGGGCGGCCGCATTGCGGCGCACGCGATGAGTGGCGATTTCGGCTTCACATCCCGGGAGTGGCGCAGCTTGCGCGCGCTCCGAACACCCGTCGGGATCCAGCGGGCATTGGAGGCCATGCCCTATCACGTCGCCTCCAGCGTCTGGTCACCGCGACGCGTGCTCTGCGAGGGCACCGCGCACTGCCTGGAGGGCGCTATTTTTTCCGCGGCGGCGCTGAGGGTCCTGGGCTTCACACCCCTGCTCCTCGACCTGGAGGCAGTCCAGGACACCGATCACGTCATCAGCGTCTTCCGGGTGCGCGGCCACTGGGGCGCGATCGCCAAGTCGAATTTCTCGGGGCTCCGCTTTCGCGAGCCGGTCTACCGCAGCGTGCGCGAGCTCGTCATGAGCTATTTCGAGGCCTACATCAACCTGCGCGGCGAGCGGACCCTGCGCGCGTACTCACGTCCGGTGAATCTGGCCCGCTTCGATCGGAGTCACCGGGGCTGGATGACGTCGGAGGCCGACCTCTGGTGGATCGCCGAGCATCTCGTGGGCGTGCGGCACACGCGCCTCCTCACCTCTGCGATGACGCGGAGCCTCTCCCGGGTGGATCGGCGCTCGCTCGACGCCGGCCTGGTCGGATATCGCGCGCACTGACGATCAGGAGGCGCCGGTCGGGGGGGTGCGGGCCTCGGGCGGTAGCAAGCTCGCTTCCTCGCGCGCGACGTAGACGGTCGTCGACTCGTCGCGCCAGACGACCGCCCAGCCCATCGATCGGAGTCGCTCCTCGGCGAGGGCGTCCCGGCGGTCGGTCTGCCGCCGATCCGGACCGTGCTCGAGCTCGCGCAGGCGGCGCTCCCCGAGCCGGCGGTCGACGATGACGGCAACCTCGGCGTTGCCGGCGAACTCCTCCTGCAGGTATTCGTGAAGCTTCGGCCGGTGGCGCGAGACGATGAACACCAGCTGAGCCATGGGCTTGAAAATCGTAGCGTCATCGCCCGGCGCGGGTCAAGAAAGGCGGCCGCGCGCGAGATTTGATTTGGCGCTGAACCTTCGATATAACGCACCCTGTGATCCGCGCCCGTGCGGCGGTCTGGTTCGTCCTCTCGCTCGCTCTGATCCTCGACTCGGCGATAGCCCAGGCCCAGACGACCGAGGCCGACGTCTACGTCGCGCAGGCCGTGCTCGAGTTCGACGACAAGAAATACGATGCCGCGCTCGAGAACCTGCGCCGCGCGCTCCAGCTCGAGCCCGATCACGTCGAGGCGCTGTATTTCACCGGCGCGGTCTACGCGGCCCAGAAGCGTCCCGATCTGGCGACGCCGTATCTCGAGCGAGCCCGCGCGAAGTCGCCCAAGGATCCGTCGATCGCCTACCAGCTGGGCTTGGTCTACTTCGCCCAGCAGCAATACGACAAGGCGCAGCCGCTCCTGGAAGAGGCGTTCAAGGCGAATCGCGATCTGGACAGCCTCGGTTACTACGTCGGATTCCTGCGCTATCGCAAGAAGGACTACCGGGGCGCGATCGCCGCGTTTCGCGAGGGACGATCGAGCGATCCGGAGATCCAGCAGCTCACGCGCTTCTACAACGGTCTCGCCCTCGGCGTGCTCGGACTGCCGGGCCAGGCGGCGGCCGAGGTCGAGCAGGCGATCCGTCTGGCGCCGGGCTCGCAGCTGACGGGACCGGCCGAGCGGCTTCGCGATTCGATCGTGGCCTCGGGCAACAAGGACCGCCGGTTCTCGTTCGAGGCGCGCGTGGGGCTCACCTGGGACGACAACGTGGACGTGCGCCCCGTGGAAGACAACGACCCGCCCATCGAACCGTTGGTGGCGGAGATCCGGCGCCACAAGCACGAGTCCTTCGGCGAGCTCTTCGGCGTGAACACGAGCTACGTGTGGTGGCGGACGCCGGACTGGGAGTCGTCGATCGGCTATTCGTTCTTCATGACGTACCAGGACGCGATGCCGTCGTTCAACGACGCCTACGATGACACGATCCTCGGCACCGAGCAGTTCCTGCAGCGCCACACCGTGGCCCTGTCCGGCCTCGTCATCGAGAGCGACCGGAACTTCACGCAGGGCTTCTTCCGCTTCCAGGCGAAGATTTTCGAGAACGTCGATCAGGCCGTGCTGATCGCGAACGACAACCGGACCGGCGACAACTACATGGTGGGCTTCCTGCACTACATCCGCTTCGCCGAAGACCGGCACTACATCAAGGCCGGCTACCAGTTCGACTGGGACGACACCGGCAACACCAGCGGGCGGAACTGGATGTACTTCGGCAACCGCGTGAACTTCGGCGCGCAGTACACCTTGCCCTGGTGGGGGCTACGGCTGAAGTACGACCTCGACGTTCACTTCCGTGACTACGTGTACAAGAACACGGTCCTGCCGACCTACGCGCCCGGCTCGAAGTGGCGCCAGGACCAGGAGATGACGAACGGCGTGCGCGCCGAGCTGCCGCTCCCGGCCAACTTCACGCTCGCCGCCGAGTATCTGGTGACGCGCGACTGGTCCAACATCGAGGTCTACTCCTACCTCCGCAACGTCGTCTCGCTCAGCCTGATCTGGTCCTACTGATCCTCGCCAGACGCGCTTCTCGTTGCCCTACTGACTGGCCCCGACCTTCACGGTGCCGCCGTTCTGCACCGCGACCAGGCTGCCGGTGAGGCTCGACAGCGGCGTGGTGGGAGTCAGCAACACACCGTTGATGCGGATGGTGCCCGCGGCGGCGGCGGCGATCGGGTTGGCGCCGATGCGGAAGCTGTCGGTCGGCCCGGAGACGGGGATCCCGTTGACGATCGCGGTCGGCACGATCGAGTTGGTGACGTTCAGGACGTTACCGGTACCCGAGAAGCTCACGAGCGAGCGGCCGATCGAGGCCGACGAGCCGCCGGACACGTTGAGCAGCAGACCGTTCAGGATGCTCAGGGTGCTGCTGTCCGCGAGGTTCACGAGGTTGCCCGCGATGTTGAGCACGCTGCCGCCGGCCACGTTCACGAGGTGACCGTTGGCCACCGCGAGGGCGCTGGCCCGGAGATTGATCATCGCCACGGCATCGTTCGGGATCGATACCTTGGCGCTTCCGACCAGGTTGACCGCGTGGTCGCCCGTGGTCATCCCGCTTCCGCCGTTGAGGTTGAGGAGCGGCGCCGTCGCCTCGAGCAGCGCGGTGTCGATCCGGTACGCGTTGCCGGTGACGACCGCAACCGCCCCCCGGTCCGCGCTGAACAGCGGAGCCTGGGCCCCAGGCAGAATCGGCTGGTCGCCGCCGATGGTGAGACCGGTGTCAGGATCGATCTGGGTGATGCCCGCGCGGCCTGCGAGATCGAAGAGGTGGCCCGGGGCACCGGCGCCAACCACGAGCACGCCGCCGGCCATGGAGACGAGCGGATCCGTGCCGGTCTGCCTGATTTGAGCACCGGAGTCGAGGCGCAGGAAGCTTCCCGACATGAAGACGGTGCTGTCGCTCATGCGGGCCAGCCCACCCTGAGCCGTGATCGTGCTGCCGCTGAGCCAGATGAGCGGATCGAGCGAGCTCCCCACGACCGTCACGCCGGGCGCATCGAAGAAGGTGGA
>WNFK01189936.1_pt1 | contig 25417 bp, 20 predicted proteins | sample 5400281 | NCBI WGS metagenome assembly WNFK01 (sample SAMN13153350, study PRJNA577476) | soil metagenome | isolation source: 20 cm soil on Douglas fir-dominated hillslope | place: USA:California | collected 2013-09-17
AACTGCATTCGGCAGAGTAGTAGAATCCGGCGCGTGGCGTGGGAGCGAGAATCCCGCGGGCAACGCAATTTTAGGATTGCATTGCTCTTGCTGTGTCCCGCGTATTGCGCGCACGTGGCGGCAGGAGGCGCAGCGAAGCCGTCCATTCTTGATACACCAATGCCATGAAGGAGGATCATGCGACGCAACTCTTTTCTTGTCGTGTTCTCGATGACGTTAGTCCTGTTGGCCGGCTCGAGCATTAATTTGCGTGCACAAACGAAGTCCGCGACTGAAAAAGAGAAAGCGCCATTGCGCGTCGCGCTTGCAGGACTCGTGCATGGGCATGCCTCCGGATTCTTCGACCAGTTTCAGCACCGCGAGGATCTGCAGGTGGTGGGAATCGCCGAAGCCGATCGTCGGCTCGCGGCACAATTTGCCAAGAGCTACGGCTTGGCGCCAGGTCTCTTCTATTCCGACCTGGAGGAAATGCTGAAGGCGACCCATCCTCAGGCGGTACTCGCGTACACGAACACCTACGATCATCGCGGCGTGGTGGAGATCTGCGGGCGGTATGGCGTGCACGTGATGATGGAAAAGCCGCTGGCGGTCAGTTTCGAAGATGCGCGGGCCATCGAGAAAGCGGCGCGCGCGGGCAAGATTCAGGTTTTGGTGAATTACGAAACGACCTGGTATCGCAGCAATCAAGCCGCATACGATCTGGTGCACGATAATGCCATTGGAGAAATTCGAAAAATTGTCGTGCATGACGGGCATCGCGGCCCGAAAGAGATCGGCGTCGGGCCGGAGTTTCTTGCCTGGCTCAGCGATCCCAAACTAAATGGCGGCGGCGCACTCTTTGATTTTGGCTGCTATGGCGTGGACCTGGCGACCTGGTTGATGGAGGGCCGCAAACCGGACTCGGTGACCGCCATCACGCAGCAAATCAAGCCGGATGTCTATCCGCGAGTGGATGATGAGGCGACGATCATCCTGACGTATCCCCGCGCGCAGGCGATCGTGCAGGCTTCCTGGAATTGGCCGTTCTCCAGAAAAGATATGGAAGTGTACGGGCAGAAGGGTTATGCCATCAGCGTCGGGCGCGATGCGGTGCGCGTGCGGCTTCCCGAAAAAGAGGAGATATCGGCCGACTCGAAGCCATTGGAGAAAACGAAGGAAGATTCCGTTTCCTATCTGCGAGCGGTGCTCTTGGGAGGTCTGAAACCGGAGGGACAGTCTTCTCTCGAAACGAATGTGATTGTGACGGAAATACTCGACGCCGCGAGACAGTCCGCGGCCACGGGCAAGACCGTTTCCCTGGCGGGAACGCGATAAAGCCATTGCGATGTGCTTTTTTATTTTACGGAAACGGGGCGGTCCAGCGCCTCGCGGACTTTTTGCGTGAGCACTTGCGGTGTAAACGGTTTTTGGAGGAAGGAGATTCCTTCCTCAAGCGTCCCATCCTGAGCGATCACGTTGTACGTGTAGCCGGACATATACAGCACTCGCAGATTGGGATAACGGCCGGTGAGCCGCTTGGCCAGTTCGCGCCCGCTGATGCCCGGCATCACCACGTCCGTCAACAGCAGATGGATTTCAGCGCCGTTGTTTCCGGCCAGGCGCTCCGCGTCTTCCGGCGTAAGTGCTTCGATTACTCTATACCCTCGCTCGGAGAGAACCATCTGCGTCAGCTCGCGCACGGCGGGTTCGTCTTCCACAAGCAGGATGGTTTCGTGGCCCCTGCGCGCCGTGAATGCGGGCGTTTCCGCCGCCGGCGAAACCTGGACGTCGTCTTTGACGCGCGGTAAATAAACCTTGAAGGTCGTGCCTTTTCCCAGCTCGCTGTAAACCCAGATGTAGCCGCCGCTCTGTTTCACGACGCCGTACACGGTCGAGAGACCGAGCCCAGTGCCCCGGCCGCTTTCCTTCGTGGTGTAGAAAGGTTCGAAAATGTGGGCCACCGTGTCGGCGGTCATGCCGATGCCGGTGTCCGTGACGGCCAGCAAAACGTAAGGTCCCGGACGGACGACGGTATGATCGAGGGTATACGCGGAGTCGAGATCGACGTTGCTCGTTTCAATGAGGATCCGGCCGCCGTTGGGCAAGGCGTCACGCGCATTCACGACCAGATTCATGATGACCTGCTCGACCTGGCCCGGATCAGCCTTGATCGCTCCAATGTCTTTCGACACAAATGTTTTCATGTCGATGTTTTCGTTCATGAGCCGCCGGAGGAGCTGGTCGAGATTCACCACGATGGCGTTGAGATCGAGGATTTTTGGCCGCAGAACCTGCTTGCGGCTGAAGGCCAGCAACTGCCGAACCAGCGTGACCGCACGATCGGCAGCCTCTTCGATGCGCCGGATATCCCTGTGCAACTCCGGCCGGTCCAGGCAGCGCTGCATAGCCATCTCGACGTAACCCTTGATGATGGTCAGAAGATTATTGAAATCGTGTGCGACGCCTCCCGCCAGCCTCCCCACGGCCTCCATCTTGCGCGCCTGCAGCAATTGATTTTCGAGCACTTTCCGGTCGGTGATATCGACGATCAGGCCTTCCATGACAGGATGACTGTCACTGCCGCGCACCACGACCGCTGTGTCGCTCACCCAGATGGTCTGCCCGTCCTTGCGCGTAATGCGATATTCGGCCTGGAAGGGTTCGCCGCGTGCGCTGGCTTCCTCCGCGGCATTCACGATGGGGCGGTCTTCGGGAGGGACGTGACGCATCCAATCTGTCGAATTCGCAAGCCATTCCTCCGCCGAGTAGCCGAACATCGTTTCGACCTGTGGGCTGACGTAGAGCCATTGGCCATTGATGCCGAGTTCCGCGATGTAACTGATGGCCGCGACCTGTTCGATGAGCATGCGGTATTTGATTTCGGTTTCGTCGCGCGCACGCTGCGCGCTCACGCGCTCGGTAATGTCGCGGCTCACGCAAATCGTGCCGCCATCGGGCAGGGTGGTAACGGTCATTTCAGTCGGGACCACTGTTCCGTCGCTGTGATGCACGGTCAGCGGCCCGAACCATTTGCCATGTTGTTTCAGGGCTTCGCGAATCTCCGACTCTACCGGCGCCGAATCACGGGAGGCGGCAATCTCTCGCCATGACTTGCCCAGCATGGCTTCCCGATTTGTGTTCCCGATCATCCGCGCGTACGCCGGGTTGACATAAATGTATTTCCCTCCGGCATCGAGAATGGACAAGCCATTGATGGCGGAATCCATGGCCAGCGTATGGGTCTGCACGGCGTTCGCGCTTTTTGCCTCATGAAACTGACTGATTCCCAGCCGCGCGGCGTAGCACACGATGGAAACTCCAAGAAGTGAGAAACGAAGCAGGCGCCACTCTGCTTCCAGTTGCGAGACCTGCCAGAGTATGATCAATGGCGCCAGCGCAAATGTAGTGTTGGTCACCATCAATTCGCCGAACGTCTTTCGCAGCAATCGTGAACCAGTTTCCGCAGCAGGGCTCGGCTGCCACTGCGCCGCCCACATCGCACCAACGAGAAACGGCGATGTCCATAACAGGTCCCGCAATGTCCCAGTTGGGGCCGGCTTGATAATTTCCAGGTACTGGGCCAGCGCCGCGCACACCGTCAAGAACAGCAGGTAGAGAGCGAGGCCGCCATAAAGTTTCCGGGTGTGCTGTTTCCGCGCGCGCAGCGCCTGGAACGCAGCCAGCGCGGTGAGCAAAGCATCTTCCACGTTCTCGACGCGCATCCCCCGCAGGAATGCAGAGTAGTTGTCAAGGCGATGAGCCGGCACGTAGTAATATTCGAGGTAAATAAAAAAGAAGACGATTCCGATCTGGATGAAGTCAAGGACGGATTCTGGGTCGATCCGCGGAGAATCCTTGTCCTGGTCCAGGAATAGGGTTATCGCGATCAGCACGCTTTCCAAACCGAATAAGAATCGTACCGCCGAGGTTGTGGGCGGTTCGCTGTGGAGCACCACTTCGTAGTACATCCAGCCTAGGTTTGCTACCCCCCACATTGCGATGCTCGCGCCGAAGATCAGCCAGAAGGTGCGGCTCAAGCCGTGCCCGCGGCGAGATGCCCCGAAAGCCATGACCGCGGCAAGACCGCAAGCAAAGATTTGCAAGCCGTTTGCGAGAAACGACCCTAGTGTGGATGTGCCAAGCGTCAGCGCTTCGACAATATGAAGGCCGACGATAACGGACACCAATGCCAACAACTTGCGGGACATCCGAAGAGGCTCCTTCATGAATTGGTTGAATCGTTCTAAAGCTCAGTCTAGGGCAGTTATTCGCAGGATAGGGAAGACTTACGGACAGGGGTTCCAAAATGGAAAAGACCCCCGTGGGGCCGGGGGCATCCGGCTGTCTTGTATAGATGCTTTTTGCAGAACGGGATAGGCCGCAAAACCGGCGAGCGGCGTTCCAACGGGTAGCGGTCCTGAGACTGCACCGCGGCGGCGAGCCGGCTGCGCAGCGCACTCAGCTGGCTGCTCGGAGTTCTTCGCGGATGACGCGGCGGAGCGTTTTCTCCAGCGGTTCGCGAGTGCGCTGGATGTGTTGGCGCAGGGCTTCGTTGATTAGCGTTTGGTAGCTGCCTCCGCCGGCGCGGTTCGCCTGAGAGCGGAACCAGGCGAGAATTTCTTCGTCCAGCCGTATAGTGATCCGCGTCTTTCTCTTGGACACGGAAACTACGGCTCCTCGCTTTGCGTTTCGGAAATCATATTCGCGTTTCATAAGCCTTCCTCGTGCTGCCGCTTCTCGCGTGCCGTGGCGAACCGAGCGGAGATTGGCCGGACACTTTCTTCGCGCCACGTGTAAACCACCACCAGCAAACTGCCGAGGGCGTCCCTTCCTATCGTGATCCAGCGCTCCTCGTCCGAGGAGAGGGGATCTCTGTCGTCAAAGCCTGATTGTCTTCGAGGGCGATCGCGGCATCGGCGAAGTCAACGCCGTGCTTGGAAAGGTTGGCGCGAGCCTTGGCCGGGTCCCACTCATAGGTCACGGCACCATGATATGCACATTCGTGCATACACAGCAACTATGGTGACGACGGGGTTTCCGGCGGGGCAGGGAAGCCTGACACACATCAACCCCTCGTGAATTCCGTCCTTTGCCTTTATCGCGGATTACTAACTGCCTTCGATTGGTCGCTTCTTAACGCCCTTCGAGTGGGTACCGGTCCTGAGACTGCACGGCGGCGGCAACCCGGCGGCGCAGCGCAATGGTGTCCACCGGCGCGCGCTTCGCGAAACGCTTCAGGACGGCCATTTGCGTGGTGAGCATGTCGCCTTCGTGGATGGCGGCGATGGCGCGCTTGGCTTCGCGCTCGACGCGCTCGGCGGCGTCATTGATGAACACGCGCGCGGCATCAATCATGGTTTGCGTGGCGGATTCGCCCTTCGCCGCGGCAGCTTTTTGCGCGCGCAGCAGGCAGGACTCCATCGCGTAGATTTCCATAACCACGTTCGAGAGCGCGCCGATCAGTTCCTGCTCGTCGGCCAGCCTTTCGCGGAATTTCTGGACTGCGCCTCCGGCCGCTTGCAGAAACATTTTCTTGGCGTTGGCGACAACGCGGGATTCGGTGGCAAGAACGCCTTCCGGGGCTTCCTCGAAGGACGGCCCCGCGAGGATTTCATCCGCCAACTTCATGGCCGCGGGAATCAGCGGGAGCTGGCCGCCCATCGCGCGCTTCATCAGCATTTGGATGATCAGCATGCGATTGATTTCGTTGGTGCCCTCGAAGATGCGGTTGATGCGCGAATCGCGATACGCGCGGCATACGGGATAATCCTCATGGAATCCGTAGCCGCCGAAGATCTGCACGGCTTCGTCCACCACAAAATCGAGCATCTCGCTGCCGTAGACCTTGGCGATGGAGCTCTCGATGGCGTATTCCTCAAGAACTTTCATAGTGTTCTGAATCTTGTCGCCAGAGCCGGAAGCCGCGGCCATCGCCGCTTCGATGTTCCCCGCGGAGCGGTACACCATGGATTCCACCGCGAAAATCTGAATGGCCATTTCCGCCAGTTTTTCCTTCATCAAGCCGAAGTCGCCAATCTGTTTTCCAAACGCTTTGCGCTCCTTCGCATATTTCGAAGAGGTCATCAGTACGTGCTTCGAACCGCCCACGCAGGAAGCGCCGAGCGTGAACCGCCCGGCATTTAGGATATTGAACGCCACGATGTGGCCGCGGCCGATCTCGTGCAACAGGTTTTCTTTCGGTACCTTGCAGTTTTCCAGGAAAATCGGCGTCGTCGAGCTGCCGTGGATGCCCATCTTGTGCTCTTCGTTGCCGGGCTTGAAGCCGGGGAACGTGCGCTCGACGATGAAGGCCGTGAATTTTTCTCCGTCGATCTTCGCAAAAACAATGTAAACATCGGCAAAGCCGCCGTTAGTGATCCACATCTTTTGGCCGTTGAGAATGTAGTGCGTGCCTTCTTTATTCAGTTCCGCGCGCGTCAGCGAATTCTGCGCGTCGGACCCCGCTTGCGGCTCGGAAAGGCAGTACGCGCCGATCCACTCGCCGGTAGCCAGCTTCGGCAGATATTTTTTCTTCTGCGCTTCCGTGCCGAAGTAAACGATCGGCAGCGTGCCGATTCCCGCGTGCGCTCCGTGCGTCACCGCGAAGCCGCCGTAAATCGAAAGTTTTTCCGTAAGTACCGTCGTGGAAATCTTGTCGAGGCCCGCGCCGCCGAATTCCTCCGGCACTCCGCCGCCCATCAAACCGACTTCGCCGCCTTTTTTCACCAGCGTGGCCATCAGCCCGGCCTTTTTGTTTTCGAGATCCTTGATGAAAGGGAAAACTTCCTTGAGGACAAATTCCTCCGCCGTCTGGCCGATCAGCTTCTGATCGTCCGTCAGATCGGCAGGCGTGAACACATCGCTCGGCTGCGGCGATTCCAGGAGAAAGCTGCCTCCCTTTGCTGCGGGCTTGGTAAGAGTAGCGGTGGCCATCTTGGTCGCTCCTAGAGGGAAGTCGTTGCAATAAACGGGATTTGGTCAGACGCTTGTTTAAGGTGGGCCACGCCGACCGTTCCAATCCATTTTACTCCCGCACGATGATGCAGTAAACACCGTTAAGTTGCCGGTGTCGGATCAGTCTTGACCCCCCTTGCAACAACCCCGCGTGGGCTCTGAAAGTGGCGAGCGGAGCCGTCTGGGGATATAATCCACCGTCATTCCACGCATCACTGAGGGACTACAATGAAGCCGATCCACTGCGTTCGTAGGCTAACCTTGCTCGTGCCAGTGCTCGGCGCTCTCTTGTTCTCCGAGCTCGCCTTGGCCCAGGCTCCGCCGCCGCCGGCTCCTCCCACGCTGCCCAGCGAAACGCCGGCCCAGTTCACACCCGTCACGGATAGCTTCGACTACGCCAGGCGCGAAGTGATGATTCCGATGCGCGACGGCGTGAAGTTGCACACTGTCATCCTTGTGCCCAAAGGCGCTAAGAACGCGCCAATTCTTCTTACCCGCACGCCGTACGACGCCGACGATCTCACCACCCACGAGCACAGCTCGCATCTCGGACCCAGCCTCCATGGCTATGACAACGCACTGGAAGTCATCCTTGAAGGCGGCTACATCCGCGTTGTCCAGGACGTCCGCGGCAAGTACGGCTCCGAGGGCGACTATGTGATGACGCGCCCGCTGCGCGGCCCGCTGAATCCCACAACGGTCGATCATTCCACCGACACCTACGACACCATCGAATGGCTGGTGAAAAATATTCCGGAGAGCAACGGCAAGGTCGGCGTCCTCGGCATTTCCTACGATGGATTTCTGCCCTTGATGGCACTCGTCAATCCCCATCCCGCGCTCAAAGTCGCCGTGCCGATGAACCCCATGGTGGACGGCTGGATGGGCGACGACTGGTTTCACTACGGCGCCTTTCGCGAACTGAACATGCCCTACATCTACGACCAGGAAGCCGCGCGCAAGAGCGATGAGCACTGGTGGACCAGCAACTACGATGATTACGACCTGTACTTGCAAGCCGGTTCGGCCGGCGAACTCGGCCGCCGTCATGGTCTTGAGCAGGTCGGCTTCTGGCGCAAGCTTCTCGATCATCCGGCATACGACTCTTGGTGGCAGCAGCAAGCGATGGACAAGATTCTCGCCGCGCAGCCGCTGAAAGTTCCGACCATGCTGGTGAACAGCCTCTGGGACCAGGAAGACATCTACGGCGCGATGGCCGTCTACAAAGCGATCAAAGCGAAGGACACGGGCAACGACAAAGTGTTTCTCGCCATGGGCCCCTGGCATCACGGGCAGGAGATCGGAGATGGCAGTTCGCTCGGCGCGCTGAGATTCGGGAGCGATACCGGCTTGTATTTTCGCAGAGAGATTCTGGCGCCGTTCCTGGCGCAATATCTGAAGGACGGCGCACCGAAGAGCGACGTTGCGCCGGTGTCGGCGTTTGAAACCGGCACGAACACTTGGCGGCGCTTGCCGGCGTGGCCCTCCAGCTGCGCCAGCGGCTGCACCGTAAAACCCGCGCCGCTCTATCTTAATGCGGGGCAAAAGCTCAGCTTCACCGCGCCGGCGGTCGGCGAAACGTCATTCGACGAGTATGTTTCCGACCCCGCCAAGCCCGTTCCCTTTAGCGGACGCCCCAGTCATCCTGTGGGCTTCGCCAACAACGTGCCTTGGGCCAACTGGCTTGTTGACGACCAGCGCGGAGTCTCCGGCCGCCCAGACGTTGTGGTCTTCATCTCCGACACACTGATCGCTCCGATGAAAATTAGCGGACAACCGGTCGCCAATTTGATCGCCTCCACCAGCGGCACCGATTCCGACTGGGTCGTCAAGCTCATCGACCTTTATCCCGACGAAGTGGGTGCGCAGCCCGAGATGGGCGGCTATCAACTCATGGTTGCCGCCGACATCTTTCGCGGCCGCTATCGCGAAAGCTTTGAGACGCCCAAGGCCCTCGCGCCGGACAAGCCGCTGCTCTATCGCTTCGCGCTTCCCACGGCAAATCACGTCTTCCTCCCCGGCCACCGCATCATGGTCCAAATTCAGTCCAGCTGGTTCCCGCTGTACGACCGCAATCCCCAGACTTTCGTTCCCAACATTTTCTGGGCCAAGCCGGGCGACTATCGCAAGGCTACACAGCGCATCTACCATGCGCCCGGCCAGGCAACTTTCATCGAGCTGCCGATCGTCTCCGCACCATGAGGCGTTGACGCGGGAAGCCGAAACACTCCACCGCAACCCGCGTGACTCTTCCCCGTCATCGCTGGTATCCTCTACCCTTTCATTTCACTCGCGGTGGAACTAATGCGTAACGCTCTGTCCGTATTTCTTTTCCTTGCCTTTGCCGCCACTTCTCCGGCCCAGCAAACTGGGCCCGCGTCTCACTTCGATGGCAACTCCTGGTGGTCGCACGTCAAATTTCTTGCGGATGATTCACTCGAAGGCCGCGACACCGGCAGCGAAGGTCTTCGCAAGGCGCAGGCATATGCGGTCGAGCAACTCCAGAAAGCCGGCCTCGAGCCCGCCGGAACCAATGGTTTCTACCAGCCCGTCCACTTCAACCAATACGAGGTCGATGAATCCAAATCCTTTCTCTCACTCGTCACGGGCGGCCAATCCAAATCTCTTTCTTTTGCCGAAGATGCGTTTATCAGTTCCCGTGCCACGCGCACCTCCGCTACTCTCTCCGCGCCTTTGGTTTTCATCGGCTACGGCCTGCAAATCCCGGAGAAAAATCTCGATGAGCTCGCCGGCCTCGATCTGAAAGGAAAGATCGTCGTTTATCTCGCTGGCTCTCCCTCGGACATTCCTACTGCTCTCGCTTCGCACTATCAAACAGCAGGCGAACGCTGGAAATCCCTGCATGCGGCCGGCGCCATTGGCACCATTAACATATTCAATCCTGCGTCCATGGATATTCCCTGGTCCCGCATTTCCGTCAACCGCAATCACCCCTCCATGGACCTCGCCGATCGCGAGTTCGATGAAACTCCCGGCCTTCAATTAGGCGTGGCCTTCAACCCCGCCTCCGCTGAACAACTCTTCGCCGGTTCCGGCCACACCTTCGCGGAAATCGCCGCCCTGGGCAAAGATCGCAAGCCTCTGCCGCACTTCGCCTTGGCCAATTCGCTCAAAGCCAACGCCGTCATCCTCGCCAAAGCCCTCGAATCCTCCAACGTCGTTGCCAAACTCACCGGTTCCGATCCCGCTCTCAAGAACGAATTCGTCGTCCTCTCCGCGCATATCGACCATGTCGGCATCGGCGCGCCCATCAACGGCGATCGCATCTACAACGGCGCAATGGACAATGGCTCCGGCAGCGCTCTGGTCTTGGATATCGCCGCGAGCCTAGAAGCTCATCCCGAGAAGACTCAGCGTTCCATCCTCTTTGTTCTCGTCACCGCCGAAGAAAAGGGCCTTCTCGGTTCCAAATATTTCGCGGCTCATCCCACCGTCGCGCCGAAATCCATCATCGCCGACGTCAACGTAGATATGTTTCTTCCCATCGTCCCGCTGAAAATTCTCAAGATCGGAGGCCTCGAAGAATCCGATCTCGGCACGCGCGCCGCTGCCATCGCGCAGTCCATGGGCATCAAACCCATCGTCGATCCCGAACCGCTCCGCAATCTCTTCATCCGCAGCGATCAATACAACTTCATCAAGAAGGGCGTTCCTTCCGTCAAATGCGACGTCACCTTCGAGCCTGGCACGCCCGAACAGAAAATTTTCAAGGACTGGCTCACCAACCGCTACCACGCGCCATCCGACGACGTGAACCAACCGGTCGATCTCCAGACCGCCGCCCTCTACGAGGAGTTCACCCGCCGCCTCCTCCTGGACACCGCCAACACCAACGCGCGTCCGAGCTGGAAGACGGATTCCTTCTTCCGCCGTTATGCAGCCGACTAAATCTCGATCATTTGCTTTGTAGGGCCCGCCTAGAACTCCCGTCGGGGAGGCGGGCCGAGCCTCCACGCGGGAGCCAACAAAAAGCGCTGTCAGCGTCAGGATGACGTTTGAATGTTTAGTGAAAGTGAGTGATTACAACCAGTTGTTGTTCTAGCCGCGCTTGGCCTGCTTCAGAAACGTTCCTTTCTCAAGCTCGTTGAACGCCTGGCGGAGCTGTTCCTGCGTGTTCATTACGATCGGGCCATACCATGCCACCGGCTCTTCCAGCGGCTTGCCCGAGACCAGCAGGAAGCGAATGCCGTTGTCGCCCGCCTGCACCATCAGTTCGTCGCCGCGATCAAACAGCACCAGAGAACGGTTGTCCGCCTCTGCGGGAGGCTTGGTGTCCGCCCAGCCCACCGGCTCCGTGGGCACCGCGAGGGGTTCGGAAGCGTTGCAGAACTTCCCGTTGCCCGCAAAAACGTACGCGAACGCGTGCCGAGTAATCTCCACCGGCAGAGTCTTCCTCCGTCCGGGCGGCACGGACACATCCAGATAGATGGGATCGGCAGCGATGCCATCCACCGGTCCAGTCTTCCCCCAGAATTTCCCGCATACCACGCGCACGTGCGTCGCGTCGTCGTCCTTGATCTCCGGGATATCCAGCGCTTTCACCTCTTGATACCGCGGCGCGGTCATCTTCAGCGACGACGGAAGGTTTGCCCACAGCTGAAACCCGTGCATCCGTCCGGTGCGGTCGCCCTTCGGCATCTCCTGGTGAATGATCCCGCTGCCTGCCGTCATCCACTGGACGTCGCCGGCCGCAATCGCTCCGCGGTTCCCCATGCTGTCGCCGTGCTCCACGGTGCCCGCGAGCACATACGTAATCGTCTCGATCCCGCGGTGCGGATGCCATGGAAACCCCGCCAGATAATCTTCCGGCACGTCGTTGCGGAAATCATCCAGCAGCAGGAACGGGTCGAACTCCGAAGTGTTGCCGAAACCAAAAGCGCGCCGCAAATGCACCCCCGCGCCTTCCGTCGTCGGCTTGGATTTGATCAGTCTCTTTACCGGTCGTATGGACATAGCCGCCTCCTTCACCGAGAGTGTACCGATTGGATGCTCCGCCGCCAATCTTTAGTGACATGCCAATGGACAAAAACAGTTAGGAAACAATCGATCCAGGCGAGAAAAGCGTCCTCGCCCAAGCCGCGAAAACCTGCTAGAGAACTATGCGCATTTGCAATGGACCAGTAAAAATGTCTTAGCAAAAAGAATGTTCTATATAGAATGATCCCGCTGTTGCGGATGGGCTTGATGCTGGCAAGTCTGCGCGGGGCGCTGGAGCGGCACCGCGGCTAAGAGAAGTTTTTTCGAATTGAGGAGGATACAATCGGAAGGCCCGTGGTGCATTTCGAGATTGGATGCAAGGACATTCCAAAAAAACGCAGGAATTTTACAAAAAACTTTTTGACTGGAAAATCCAAGCGACGGGACCGGCGGCGATGATCGCAGCGGAGGCCAGCGGCATCACCGGGCACATCACCGCGCTCGGGCATGAGCCGCATCATTACACGATTTTTTACGTGGACGTGGACGACGTGGCGGCGTATCTGGAGAAGGCGAAATCGCTCGGCGCCAAGGCGCTCGTGCCGCCGGTAGAAATTCCCACGGGGACATTTGCCTGGATGCAGGATCCAGAGGGGAACACAGTGGGGCTATGCAAGTCGAAGAAATAGCACTGAGCTCGTACCTCGGGCCACGGAGAAAACAAGAGGAGCTGCCATGAAGAACAATGCGAAATTGTGGACGGCGACGGTGTCGGTTGCCCTCGTGCTGAGTGTTCCGCTGTGGGCGGCGTTGCAGGAAAAAACGCCAGAGAAGCCGGCGATTGCGCCGGCGGCGAAACCAGGCGCGGCGGAGATGGAGCGGCTGAAATTTTATCTGGGTGAGTGGGACTACACGGAGACGTATCCGAAATCGGCGTTCTATCCGAACGGGGGAAAGAACACCGGCGTGTACACCAGCAAGCTGGGGCCGGGCGGAAATTCGCTGATCAATTCGTTTCATTCTCAAGGACCTGTGGGCGACTTCGAGGGATTAATGGTGATGACCTGGGATACCAAGGAAAAATCGTACAAAGCGTATGTGTTCGGGAATGATTTTCCGGGAGCGATGGTGGAGACGGGGCAGTTTGAGGGCGACACGCTCATTTACCGTGCGGAATTTCAGGCCGAGGGCGCGACGCTAAAATTGCGAAATGTTACGCGGGTCACTGGCCCCGGAACTCTGGTAAGCGAAGAATTCATGGCCATGAAAGATGCACCGGAAACTTTACTCGTGCGAGTGGAAGCAAAGAAGCGATAAACTTGACTGGCGTTAGTGCGTCGCGGTAACGGTGCTGTCCTTGAACTTGATCGACAAGAATCGTGAAGGTCTATCGCTGGCGTTGCGGATGGTTTGTGCGGTCCGACGCGAAAGCCACAGTTGACTGCCGCCGGACAGTTTTACGTTCGTTTGCCCAGTCCGCTGGACTGTCAACTCGGCCTGGTCCAGAGCCACGAGAAGCATGTCTGTTTCTGGAATATCCCGAAAACCAGCCTTGGGTTGCAATTCCACGGAATACACATCGATTTCATCTGTCTCAAACGACGGCGAGTTTGTATAGGAGTTCAGGCGCCGCTCATGCGTACAGGGACCGGGCTCACCGGCCGCCACCTTATCGCAGCGATTCTTGGGCTCACCCTGAGGTCTTAGCAATTCGATCGTAACGTTGTTGAAGGGGGAGCCAGCGTCGGTGCGGGCGATGTGGGCGAAGCCGCCGCGGGAGTAGCCGACTTGCCCGTCGGTCATTACGAGATGAGCTTCAGGCTTGCCTGCGACGGCATTGATGACGTCGCCGGGACCGAGGGCCACGTAGATGTAGGGCACGTCGTGCTGGTGGAGAAGTGTTGCATCGTGCGCGGGAACACTTACGCGAAGAACGCGGACATAGGAATTTTCCAGGACGAGACGATGGTGGGGTTCTTTCGCTGCGGGAACGGCGACCGGCGCTTGAGCACTGAGAGAAAATGCGAAAAGAAGCAGTAGCGAGCAAAGAAGCGGCTTCATCCTTGACCTCCGTCGGACGCAAACCCACAGCGAAAGAAAAGATGGCGAGATAAACTCGCCGCTACAAGAGCAAAGCATGCCGGGCTGAAGCCGAGCGCTACGAAATCAAAACCCACCGGTCTAAAGACCGGCCACTACATTGGAAAAGTCTCAAAGGCGTTCGAAGATGCCGGCGGCGCCCATGCCGCCGCCGATGCACATGGTGACCATGCCGTAGCGAGCATTCTTGCGCTGGAGTTCGCGGATGATAGTGGCGGTGAGTTTTGCGCCGGTGCAGCCGAGCGGGTGTCCGAGGGCGATGCTTGCTGGATGACGGCGAGGGATTGCGCGGCGAAGGCTTCGTTGAGCTCGATGACAGCCATGTCGTTGAGCGAGAGGCCGGCGAGCTTCAATGCTTTGGGGATGGCTTGAACGGGACCGATGCCGAACTCTTCCGGGAGAACGCCGGCGGTGGCATACGCGACGAAGCGCGCGAGGGGCTTGAGGCCAAGCGATTTGGCGCGCGCGTCGCTCATGATGACGGCGGCGGCGGCTCCATCACTCATCGGGGAGCTGTTTCCGGCGGTGACGGTACCCTTCGCGTGAAACGCGGGCTTGAGCTTGGCGAGGATGTCGAGCGAAGTGTCCGCGCGGGGGAGTTCGTCGGTGGCGAAGACGAAAGTTTGCGTTGCGGGTTTTGGTGCAGACCTCGCTTTGGGCGATGCGCCGTTGCCGTTGGGGAGCGCGGTGATCTTCACTTCGACGGGGATCGTTTCGTCTTTGAAATTACCTGTGGCGATGGCGGCGAGAGCTTTCTTGTGGGAATTGGCGGAGAACTGGTCGGCCTGCTCACGCGTGATGCCAAATTTGCGCGCGATGTTTTCCGTGCCGAGGCCCATGTTGATGTAAGCGTCGGGATAATTGTCGACGAGCCAGGGATTCGGCGAAATTTTGTTGCCGCCCATCGGCACCATGGACATGGATTCGGTGCCGCCCGCGACGATGACTTCGGCGGAGCCGGCGCGGATGCGTTCGGCGGCGAGGGCGATGGCTTGCAAGCCGGAGGAGCAGAAGCGGTTGATGGTCATCGCGCTGGTTTCGACGGGCAGTCCGGCGCGAAGCGCGGCGATGCGCGCGACGTTCATACCCTGTTCGCCTTCGGGCATCGCGCAGCCGAGAATCACGTCGTCAATTTCCTTGGCGTCCAGGCCGGGGACGCGCGCGAGCGCTTCCTTGATAGCGAGCGCGGCAAGATCATCGGGGCGCGTGGCGCGGAGCGAGCCTTTGTAGGCACGGCCGACGGGGGTGCGGACGGCGGAGACGATGACGGCTTCTGGCATGGCGGGACCTCGCAGGTCGAGATTCAGAGTTTATTGTTGGGCGAGAGTGCGGAAAAAGCAACTCCCGGTGATTCACCGGTGCGGAGATGGTCCTCAGTTGTCAGTTAGCAGTGTTCAGTCAGGCTATCTGTTTTCTGCCTATGCCACAAATCCATCCTTTGTCGCGTTCCTCGATTACCTGAACATTCGAGTAACCGGCGCTTGTGAAGAGTTCGCGATACTCATCAACGCTCAGGAGCGTCATGCCTGTTCGCGAGGCGTATTTTTCGGCGAGCTTTGCAGCGATGGTGTTGGCTCCTTTATAGATTTCCGCGATGAACATGAGCGTGCCACCGGGCTTCAGGACTCTGAAGACTTCGCGCATGTCACCGGGCAAGTTGGGCCACCAAAAGTGGGTTTCCACGGCCGTGACGAGATCGAACATGCCGTCCGGAAACGGCAACTGAGAAACAGAACCGCGCCGGATCTCGACGCGGCCGAGATCCATCCATCGTGCATTGGTTCTCTTTGTTGCGGCGACGCTCTCGTCGGAATAATCGACGGCGTAGACTTTTCCCTGCGTGGCGATCGCCGCTAACTTACTGACTGTCCTGCCGCCACCACAACCTACATCGAGGATCGTGTGGTAGTTCTCTATCGACGTGTGCTCTAAGCCCCAATCGGTTAGCTTGGAATGGCTCGAATTCATTCGCCACAAAGTGAATCGGCCGAGCCATCCTATTGGCTTGCTGCATTGATTTCTCGGTGCGCTCCTGCTGGTCACGGTTGTTCACCCTGTCACACAGTCTAACCGTTGAAACGAGCCGGACGGGATTATCGTGGCAGTCTCACTTGCTGACAACGCGGGCGAATCGGAAAATAGCCGCTGGCACCCACATCTCAGGTAACCGCGTTATCGGGACGTCGCTCAGAATACCCGCTGCAAGGGTGGGAGCCACGCCATTTATGAAGGCAGTCTTCGGGCGGGAGTCAATGAGTCGTAACGAAGTATCGCACTCAGGAACACGTGGATAACGATGTTGATTCCCCAAATCAAAACGCAGGCCACGGACATTCTTCGTGGCTTTCTTAAGACACACCAGAGCAGCAGCACAGTGCCGGACTAGGACTCCACTTGTTGCAGAAGCAGGAAATGTTACCTGCTATGGACAAAAACAAAAGGCGCTTGTAAAGAGTCACAAGCGCCCTTCATTTAGATCAATTCGTTGAATACCTCAGGGATCACCTCCTTCTCGACAAGTGCGTCGATTGAAGCCTAAAACTATTTTTATCACGGTGAATCCCTATGTGTCTACAACGCCGGCGATGCTTGTCGGGTAATCGGAAACTGACCCGTTACTGAAATTCAAGGAAGACTTTGCGTGGAGGGCCAACTCCGCTGGTTTTGGACAACCTATGCCGGTCAGCGCCAAGCCGTGGCGGACAAACATGCCGGATCGCCTAAGGATGACGACCTATTTACCTTTCCTTGAGAGGAGCGCCTTTGCGCGGAATGAAGATGGTGCCGGGAGGCTCGAGGTTGAACTTCTTCGAGTAGTTGCCCTGGTTGACGGCAATGCTGACGCGGGCGCGAGAATCGATAAACAGAAGCGAATCGCCGACAGGGACATCCATGAAAGTCTTCACGTAAGGCAGGGTCACCGATTTCTTGTTGATTTCGATCCTGAGTTTGTCGCCGAGATTGTAGCCGAGGTTCTTGAATTCATCGCCGGAAATATCCGTCACCAGGGAGCCGAAGGGGTCGTCGAGTGCGATGATGTCGCCGGTGATGCCCTTGTCGGTGGTGGCGGAAGTTTTTGGAGTGAGGCGGACGAGTTGAGGGACCTCGGGGCCGACGAGATTGAAATCCCATCCGGCGGCGAGGTGCGCGCCCGCCGGAGAAAAAATGTCGCGGCCATGAAACGTGGAAGATATCGCGGATTGAATCATCCAGTTTGGATTGGTGATCTCGCGCGCGGAATCCAGGCCGTCGCGATCCATCACGGGGGTGATCAGGCCATTGTCGGGAAGAACAAAAAATTGACCCTTTTTTGATTTGACGATGATCGCCTTGCGCGAAGTACCGACTCCGGGGTCGACTACCGCCACAAATACCGTTCCAGCGGGATAGTAAGGGGACACCGACTCCAGGAGGCGCGCAGCCTCTTCGATCGAATACGGCGTCACCTGATGGGTGATGTCCATGATGCGCGCGGCCGGCGCGATGCCGACCATCACGGCCTTGCAGATGGCTACGGCGTCATTGGCTGTCCCGAAGTCGGTCATGAAGACGATGGTAGAACGGGCACCGGATGGGGAGAGGGACGAGGAAGCTGCATCCTTCGGCGACGGAGTCTTCGAGCAGGCGGCGCCCATCAGAGCGAGTGCGAGCAGCGGAAGAACAAATAAGCGAATGCGAGAAAGCATCAATCTCCCCTAAACCTGGAAGAAAAAAGTATACAGGAAGGCCTCAGGAAAGTGCGCAAATCCCCGTGTCCGGCGATGTTTCTTGATTGATTGGATTCAGAAGATAATTCCAGCAGACTTAATTGATTTCGCAGGGAAGCTAAGTAAGAAGAAGCAATCCTGCCCCCCTTCCAGAGAAGGCCCCGTCCAATGGCGAAAGTAAAATTCGAACAAAGGAGAACTATGTGCGCCGAAGCATGTGTGTTGCATGGATGTCGTGCTTCTTCGCGGTGAGCGTAATGGCTGACCAGGTAACGCTCAAGAATGGAGACCGGCAGACGGGAAGCATCGTCAAATCGGACGCCAAGACTCTCCTCATCAAAACGGAATTTGCGGGCGAAGTGAACGTGCAATGGGAGGCCGTGAGCGCCATGGTGTCGTCCCAACCGCTACACCTGGCTTTGAAGGATGGACAAACGATCGTCGGGACAGTGACCGCCGCGAACAATAAGCTGGATGTCGCGACGAAAGAGACGGGATCGGTTACTGCTTCCAAGGATGCAGTGACCGCCGTGCGCAACGACGCCGAGCAGAAAGCCGATGATGAGCAGATCGAGCGCTTGCGCCATCCTCACTTGCTGGATTTCTGGAGCGGGATGCTGGACACCGGCCTTAGCTTGACACGAGGAAATTCCGAGTTGCTGACATACGCGCTGGCCGGCAAAGCCGTGCGTACTACGGAACGCGATAAAATTACGGTATATTCCAACGCCATTTACGCGAAAACCAGAGTGAACGGCGTTAACAGCACGACAGCGCATGCGATTGTAGGGGGCATTCGCGGAGATTTGAACGTGGGCAAGAAATGGTTTGTGTTCGGCTTCACGGATTTCGAGTACGATGCATTCGAACATCTCGATCCGCGCAACGTCTTGGGTGGCGGCCTGGGGTATCACGTTTTCGCGACGGAAATAACGACGTTCGATCTGTTCGGAGGCGCCAGCTTTGAGCAGGAATACTTCTCGCCCAATCCGCCAACTGTGCTCACCAGCCTGACCCGGAAGATGGCAGAAGCTGTGGCTGGGGAAGAGCTGGACACAAAACTGAATCGACCGATGACGTTGAGCGAGCGATTTGCGCTCTATCCAAGCCTCAGCAACACGGGGAACTACCGCTACCAGTTCGACACGAGCGCGGCCGCGAAGTTGAAAAACTGGCTGAGCTGGCAGATCACCTTGAGCGACCGTTTCCACAGCGATCCGCTACCGGGCTTGAAGAAGAATGATTTGCTTCTCACCACGGGCGTGCGGGTGACATTTGGCAAGGGCGCATTCTAAAAGGGAGGCAGGCGGGGTCTTTATCCTTACGGCGAAAAAAGAAGAAGGAGGAGGCAAAAATGGGACTCATTTACTGGATTGTAGTTGGGTTGATCGCCGGCTGGCTCGCGGGAAAAGTGATGAGGGGCGGCGGATATGGTGTGCTGGTGGATATCATTCTCGGCATTCTCGGTGGCGTCGTTGGCGGCTGGTTGTTCGGAATGCTCGGGCTTTGGCCGGGCGGAGGCATTATTGGCTCGATCCTCGTCGCATTTGTTGGCGCCGTAATTCTGGTGTGGATCACGCGGCAGTTGAAAAAGGCGTAGCCTAGCATCGCGAGAAATCAAGAGGTGTTCCCAAGGCTGGGAGAGCCGGCTGGGCAGATCTCTATTGTCTTGAGAAAGCCCTAGCGTGATTTACCGGTGTCCGCATGTGAGGTCAGAAACCATTCGGCGGTTGGTGCGCGCTGATATTTTAGGCGTGTACGCGTCGATTGGGCTGCCGCGGCCTTGCCGAGTTTTTCTTGCGCAATTGCTAGTTGCCGGAGCGCCAGCGGCGAACGGGAATCCGCGGCCAGCTCGTCGGCGGCATTTGCGAAATCACCCTGAGAGAAGAGCAAGTACCCTCGGGCGGACTCATAGTGGCTTTCCACAATCAGATCACGCGAGGTTGCGGCATATCTTTCGAGCTTGGAAATATCCTCCGCGGCGTGGTCTAAAAGTCCGTTGAGTGCGTCAACGCGCACGCACTCGCGGAGTACCGCCGCGCGGGCCGCACCACGGTCAGATTCGCTCATTCCCTCGAGTGGCTTTTCCAGAAAAGCAGAAAGAGTTTCGAGCTGCTTAGATTCGTCTCGAAAATCGGAAGCAAGCATGGCGCGTCCGATTCCGATCTCGAATTGAGCGTTGGGTTCCTTTCGCTTACCAGCTTCTTTAGCCAGGGCGTCGAGCGCCTTGTAACCTTCCGAAGGCTGTCCTTCCCAGAAGTACTCCAGGGCCTCTTGGTATCTGGCGTGGAGTTCATCCCGGTGATTGTCAGAGATCTGGATTGCCCGGTCATATTCCTTTCGCGCGTCGCTGAAATTACCCATAAGCGTCAGGGTATCCGCCAAGCCGAGCTGCGAGGAGAAATACGTGGGATCGATCTGCAAACCCGCGCTGTAATGCTCAAGCGAGCCACGATCGTCACCTGTCATTCGCAAGACTTCGCCGAGCGAATCTTCCGGGTTGGGAGAGCCCGGCTGCAATTCCGCGTAGTGCTCTAAGGTGGCTACCGCTTTTCCCGGGTCGGGATCGCCAGTCTCAATGTAGGCGTAGCCGAGCATGTTCAGCGCCGGGGGAAAATTCGGATCGAGCCGGCGCACTTCCTCCATCCTCGCCCGTGCACGGTCGTAATCCTGCTGAAAGTAAAGCCATTCCGCCGTCAAATAGAGGACATGCTTATCCGTGGGATAACGCTTCAGCAGATCGTTCATATTCATGATCCCGGGAAGGAGGTCGCGATCCTGAACGCTGGTCAACCAGCGGACCAGGAGCTGCTCGTCGGGAGTGGCGCGAGGGAGCAGGGATTTGGCTTTTGCCAGAGCCGCCGAGTCCGGAATGCCCCGGCGTGAAGCGAAGGAGAGCAGCGCATGGCCCAGCGCAAATTGCGGATCCTTCTCCGATGCATGCCGGGCATGCACCACCGCGTCTGCCAGCAGGCCATTTTCGTACTTGTCCAAGGCCAGCTCGGCAAATTTGCGGGCTTCTTCGGATTTCGTTGCGAGCGGAATTGTGCCAAAGAGCTGCTGCGTAACCGGTGCCGCGGGCTGGGTCTTCGCACCGGAACCTGAGGCGGCCTTCTCGGCGATAGGTGTGGGAGCCTGCGCCCACCCAGTGGCCGCGAACAGCGAGGGGAAAATCAGAAGGAAGAAGGGCGCCAAGAAACGATTCATGACCAAACACCCCACCTTTGTCCAAAGGAGAAGAATTGAGTCCTCTCTGAAACTCTAGCGCGGTGCCACGAGACAGAGATACTCGCCGTAAGGGCGTGTGCGCAGATGGTTAAGAAGCGGAGACACGTGGTGCATCCGGAAGGGAGGCGCACGGTTGGACACAATGAACGAATAGGTGCTTGCCATTGATGGGAAGAGAAAACATACTCTTGCTAACACCTGCCTGAAAGTGAGCGCGGGGATGATGCATGTGAATGCTAGCGGTAATCGGCTGCGAATCACAACCCTCTTGTTTATCGCTTCGGTGCTCGGTAGTTCGAGCATTGCAGCTATCAAGAACATGGCGGTCGTTGTTTCTGCGGGGAGCAAACTCTCGGACATCCCACTGGCCGACCTGGTGAAATTGTGCAAAGGCATCCAGAAAGCATGGCCGGACGGAAAGAGTTTCACTCTTGTCATCAAGAATCCGGAGTCTCCTGAGATGCGCGTGGCAGTGCAGAAACTTTTCGGTGATGCCAGCGGCGACTTCAAGGCAGCGATCGCAAAACTAAACGAGTCCCGCGTGGCTGTCAAGATCGCGGGGAGCGACGAGGAACTGCTGCGCACCGTGGAATCCACGCCTGGGGCAGTGGGAATTCTCGACGTTTATTCCATCAACAGTTCGGTGAAGGTCCTGCGCGTGGATGGCAAGCTGCCCTTTGACATAGGCTACGCTCTAAAGGGAAGTTAGAGAGTCTCTGCAGGGATTCCCTCAAAACACCCTTCCTTCTATCGGCTGACCCAGAGTGGCCCAGCAAGAAGCCTCTCTTTCGATCACCAAATCGGCACATCCTCGATAACCCAAGAAATACCGGTTAGAAACGCTTGGCGATGCGAGCCATTTCGGGCACCAACGTCACGTTCTCAGTTGGGGCCGAAACGGGGCATCGGGGAAGATTTGAGATTCCTGCCCGGGTTGCAGCAGCCTTCCCAAGACAGGGCCGCGCATGCGAAATTGGCCGGTCGCGAAAGTCGGCAGGCGCACGGGAATGAAACGAAGGACAGCCAGGTATCACTACTGACAGAGCCTGAAGACGCCTGTACGTAAGTACAGGTTTTCCACAGCTCGTACAGGGAAAAAGAGGCGAAAGTTGTGGCGAAAGTCGAACGTCGCATAACTTATTTGTTTTGTGAAGATTAGATAGTAGTAGTCCCGGAAGTTGTAGTACTGGGAGACTGGTTTAGGCCTCAGAATGTGTCTTGCGTACCATCGCTTTTGGGACATGGATGGTGTCAAATGGTACAGGTACGAGGGAATTCTTATGGACCCTCCGGACAGGGTGGGGCATCTAAGCCAGTGAGTGAACAGCTTTAGAAGTGAAACACAGACTATCGGCCAGCGTTAAGTGGGTTGGGGAACGAGGAAAGATGAAGACCAAGGACAAGAGCCGAAAGTGGATGTGGATGTTCCTGGCAGTGATGGTTTCGCTGCAAGTGTATTTCGTGTGGGAACTGCTAGCGGCGTTTGCATTGTTTGCCGCAGGATTTGCGGCCATCGCTTTTGTGATCGGCAGTTTGTACATGCTGCACAGCGGTTGGGCATTGGCAGTGGAGCGTATCGCGGACAGCCAGCACCCGGTCATGTTGGCCACGCGGCAGGGCATCAACACGATCGAAGACATGGCGCGCAGGCCGTTTCGGCGTCCGGGTTCTGCGCCGGCCCGCTAAGTTTTTAACGACTTTCTGGCCTTGGCCAGGAGCACACGCAGAGCTTGTCACCCTGCCTCCTTCAGAGTGACACAGCCTCCGCGGCAATAGGAACGAAGAAAAAGAGCCAACCGTCCTGAGAGAGCGGTTGGCCTTTTTTCTTTTGGGGAGATAGGAGATTGCATGCCGCAGCCGCTCTCCAATTCTTTGGCTGTGCCAATGTGAATCAACTCAGTCCTCAATTTGTCGAGGATTGGACCGGAATCGAGGATGTTGTGGCCGCACCGGCCTGGCGTGACAACTGTCTCTCAATGGGTTAGAGGGTCGATATCGGGATCAGGAAGAATTTCCGGATCGTCCTCACCACGCGAATCGCTGTCTGCCTCGAACAAAGTCTTCCCGTTGTCTTTGATGAGCCCGTCCAGGGTGGATTTCGAGTGTTCATCCACGGCACTGACGGCGGCCACCAGACAGGAGTACAGAAAAGCCTTCATTCCTTTGCGAAATTGGTCCCTGGAACGCTCGGCGGCACGGGCAACTTCGTTCTCCAATGCCAGGCGGCGAGCCTCGGAGGTGGCGCGGCTTTCCGCGTCGAGTGAGGAAAGGGCAGAAACCGCCCGCCCCTTAGTCTCGGCCAAGACAGCATTTGCCTGCTGGTCCGTCTGCCGCTGGAAGGCCCCCAGGGCCGAATTCACCGCGCTCTGCACCAGCGCCTGCACTTCCGCGGAGCGCGCATCGAGCTTCAAAAGCGCCTCCTGCGTCACGGCTTGGCTATTCTCCAGCAGCAGTTGATAGCGGCGGTCGACGAAGCGGGCAATGGCAGTTTCGAACTGGGATGTAGCCTGGGCCACCGCCTCGTTCAGCCGCGCGTGGATCTGAGGCTCCCTTTCGTGCGTCATTCGTTCCACAAATTCCTGCGACCTCGCCAGTTCGCGCCGCAACTCCGCCGCCTGTTTCTCCAGGCGCTGCGCCATCTCCTCCGCCTGGCCGCGGTACTTTTCCATCTGTTCTTTCCAGTGCGAGGCGACCTCGCCGGCGAATTCCTCCTTCGAGAAAGGCCTCATCGCCTCCACGCGCGTGGGAAAAAGTTCCTGAATCTCGCGCACGCTCGACTCACGCACGTCATTCAGCGAACTAAGCGCCTCGCGCAGCGCTTCGTCCACTTGCTTGGCTACCGCCGCTTGCGCCGCTTTCTCAGCCGCTTGCTGCAATCTTCCCTGCAACGCCGTGACGAGTCCGTCCGGCGTGATGACGACGCGCTGCGTCTTGGGGGCCTCAGCCAGCTTTGGTGCTTGCGGGTTCGAAACGGCCGGCGAAGGAGAAGGGAATGTGGCGACGTCAGCCAATTTGTGCTCGGCACTTACCGGCGGCTCGTCCAGTTTCGTGTCCATGGAGGGGGAATCTGGAGCAGGTTCGACCGCCGTTGCGAACTGCGCCATCGTTGAAGTTGTTCCTCGGGCCCTCATCCAATCCTGAGGTGGCGTGACAACCCCCCAAACATTTCCCGGGTTTTCCAATTCCACGCCGACCTGCTGCAATTCCCGCGCACTTTGGGACATGTGGACCGAGCGCACTCTTGCGCGTACAGCCGGGGGCCTCGGCAGGACATTTAATCCCACTACCTGCAACGTGACCCACGATCCGACGCCGTAATCGTGCCGCGACGGATAGCGGCAACCGTGCAGGTTCAGGCTAGTCGAGACGGTTCTTTCCACAAACGGCTCGCCCATGCGGTTCTGACCAAAGACGATCAGCGGGACGGAACGCTCGATGCGCGTGCTGCGCCGCGCGTCTTCCCCAACGGAATTGCGAGGAGTATCAATCAGAGACGATTGGCTCACGTCTGCTCCCAAAAGTTGCAGTTCCCAATCCCCGTAGCTCCAGAAGACTGTCGTCCGGCAGAGACATGTTTTCCGCGGGGAGCAAATTCGATTTAACTGTGAAACCGGTTCCAGCACATTTTTGCGAAGTGCGCGTCCCGCAGAACCCCACGTGGCAAATGTTAGCCGAAGCCCGCTCCGTTGTCGATATTTGCGTGGAGGGTTGCCGGATTCCGGAAGTTCAAGTCTAGTCGAGCACTTTCAGGACGCGACGAAGTGGGCTATCTCTGATAGGCTGTGCGTCCTTGAAGGAGGAACTCTCTGATGCGCCGCTTCGTTATTGCGTTTGGGTTGAGTCTCGTAATGCCAATGCTTGCCCTTTGTCAGACCGCGCACCGCGTTGCCGTCCGTGCGGGAAAGCTGATCGATGGGAAGAGCGAAAAGCCGCTCGAGAATGTGCTGATCGCAATTGAAGGCGACAGGATCGTGTCCGTTGTGGCAGGAGGAAGCGCGCCTGCCGGTGTGGACTTGATTGACCTTTCTAAGGCCACAGTTTTGCCTGGTTTCATCGATACCCATACGCACATCCTGCTGCAAGGCGACATCACAGCCGAGGAATACGACGCGCAATTGCTAAAGCAATCGATTCCGTATCGCGCGATCCTCGCCGCGCGCAACGCGCAGACCGCGCTTTCCCACGGATTCACGGCCATTCGCGATCTGGAGACGGAAGGCGCGATGTACGCGGACGTGGACGTGAAGATGGCGATTGCCAATGGCGAAGTGCCTGGCCCGCGCATGCAGGTGGCCACGCGGGCGATGGCTCCCACGGGAATGTATCCGCTTCTTGGTTATTCCTGGGAATTAAAGGTTCCCACCGGTGTGCAGTACGTGGATGGAACCGACGGCGCGCGCAAGGCCGTGCGCGAACAGGCGATGTACGGCGCCGATTGGATCAAGTATTACTCCGACCGCCGTTACCATTTTGAAATCGACGGGGTGCTGCACTCGATGGTGAATTTCACC
>WNFK01199127.1_pt1 | contig 25381 bp, 24 predicted proteins | sample 5400281 | NCBI WGS metagenome assembly WNFK01 (sample SAMN13153350, study PRJNA577476) | soil metagenome | isolation source: 20 cm soil on Douglas fir-dominated hillslope | place: USA:California | collected 2013-09-17
TGTGGGCGCCCGCGTCCGATGGATCGATCCGGCGGGCGAACGACCGCAGAACCGCGGCGTCGCGCTCGGACAGCGTCAAGTCAGGCGGATGGCGTCGAAGATGGCCTTGAGGGACGCCAAATCGGGGAGCAGCAGGAAATGGCCGCGCAGGCCTTCCTCCGCATCAATGCTGAACTCGGTCTCGACGCAGAACACGAAATCCCGGTCGTGACCGAAGTTCAAGTAAGTCGTCGTGAGCACGGCGGCCGACACGTCCACGACGAGGCTCGGCACCGACGGCAGGAGCAGCATCCCCATGAAGTCCGACAGCGCATTCATGTAGGCGCCCGACAGGATGTTGCCCGCCTCCTTGAGGCACGACTGCTCGATGGTCTCGAACGCGCCGGTCGTCCCGAGCGGGCGGCGCAGCAGCATGTCGCACAGCTTGCGGCCCACCGGCTCCGGGAACAGCAGCAGCGTGCGGCCCGTCAGGTCCCCGAGCATGTGCATCAGCACCGCGGCGACGACCGCTTGCGGGTCGCCGAGGATGTTCGGCACTTCCTCGAGCCGCGCGATGTTGATCTCGGGCACGGAGATCATGATCCGGCGGTTCGTCATCTGTGACAGCGCGGTCGCGGCGTGGCCGGCGCCGATGTTGGCCACCTCCCGCAGCGCATCGATCTGCAGCGCCTTCAGGTCCCGGACGTCCTCCATGCCCTCCTCCTCGCTACACGAGTCCCGCGGCGTCGAGAATCAACGCCGGGACTCCATCGCCCATGATCGTCGCACCGCTGAAGACCGGCAGCGTCCCCTGGGGCGCCTCGAACCCCTTCACGACGATCTCCTGCTGGCCCAGCATCCCATCCACCACAATCCCCGTGCGCCGCTCGCCCATCTCGAGCACGATGACGGGCCGCCGCGCCGGCGGCGCGGCGCCCCCGACGCTCAGCAGGCTCCGCAAGTGCACCAAGGGCACGACCCGGTCGCGCAGCACCATCGCCTCGCGCCCTTCCATCGTCGTCATCGCGATTGCGCCGAACTCGGCCGTCTCGGCGACGTAGGTGAGCGGCAGCGCGTAGCGCTCGTCACCCACCGCCGCGATCAACGCCCGGACGATCGCGAGGGTCACGGGCAGCCGCATCACGAAGCTGGTGCCCTTCCCCGGCTCCGTGCGGATCTCGATCGACCCGCCCAGCGCGCGGATCTTGGTCATCGCGACGTCGATCCCGACGCCCCGCCCCGACACGTTCGTGACCTCGGCCGCCGTCGAGAAGCCCGGGCGCGCCAGCACGCGCAGCAGCTGGTCGTCCGACAGCGCTTCCGTATGCGGGTCCACCAGCCCCTCCCGCAGCGCCTTGGCCAGCACCTGCGCGCGATCGATGCCGCGGCCGTCGTCGGTGATGCTGATCGCGACACTCGAGCGCTCGCGCACCGCGGCGAGCACGATCTCGCCCTCCGGTTTCTTGCCGCGCTTCTTCCGTTCGGCCGGCGCCTCGATCCCGTGGTCCACCGCGTTGCGCAGCAGATGCACCAGCGGATCGCCCAGCTCGTCGAGGATCGCGCGGTCGAGCTCGATCTCTTTCCCCTCGACCTTGAACGACACCTGCTTGTCGAGCTGGCGCGCCACGTCGCGCACGAGGCGCGGGAATCGGTCGAACACCTGCCACACGGGCGTCATCCGCGCCTGGATGATCTCCGCCTGCAAGTCGGCCGAGAGGCGCGACACCTGGATCGCCACGTCGTCGATCGCGGCGTCACGGCGTTCCGCGGCCAGGTCATTGAGGCGGCCCCGCGTCGTCACCAGCTCGCCGATCAGGTCCATCAGCGAATCGAGGCGCCGCAGATCCACGCGGATGTGCCGGCTGCGCCCACCGGCGCTCTCGACGGGGGTCACATGCTCGTCGTCGCTCTCGCCGCCGCCCACCGTCACGCGCTCGACGTCGCCGACCGACCGAACCGCGGCCTCGATCTCGCCCACCGTCCGCGCCGTCTCGAGCCGGAACACGAAGCGGCCGTCGAAGTCCTCGGCTTCAAACGCCGCGGGCGATGGCGCGATGCCCTGGACGGCGCCCAGGCTCTGCGCTTTGCGCACGATGAGCATGGCGCGGCCGCCCTTGATCTGCGCCTCCGGCCGCAAGACGACCTGAATCAACCTGCCGCTGGCGACGACCTCGGAGGCGGGCGGCGGGACGAACTCGGGTTGCGCGCGGACGACCCCGGGCGCGAGACGCGCCATCGCGCGATCCAGATCCGCGGCGACGCCCGCAACGTCGGCCTCGCGCTCGCGGCCCGCCACCGCGAGGTCGACGGCTTTCTCGAGCGCGTCCGTGGCGCGGAACAGCAGCTGGAGGGTCTCGTCGGCCGGCGGCTGCCCGCCCCGCCGCAAGTGATCGAGGAGGTTCTCCATCCGGTGGGCGAGGTCCGCGACGCGGGCGTAGCCCATCGTCGCCGCCATCCCCTTCACCGTGTGCACCGCCCGGAAGATGCCCCCGACCGGCTCCGGCGCCGTCGGGCGCCGCTCCCACTCGAGCAACAGCTCGTTGCAGGCGCTCAAGTGTTCCCGGCTCTCGGCCAGGAACAGCTCGGCGTACTGCGACAGATCCATCGCTACCCCAGCACGCGCTGGACGGCTTCGAGCACGCGGGACGGCTGGAACGGCTTCACGACGAAGTCCTTGGCGCCCGCCTGGATAGCCTCGACCACGAGGGCCTGCTGGCCCATCGCGCTGCACATCAGGATTTTGGCGTCGGGGTCGTTCTTCACGATCTCCCGCACCGCGTCGATGCCGCCCATGTCGGGCATCACGATGTCCATCGTGACGAGGTCGGGCTTCAGCTGGCTGTACTTCTCCACCGCCTGAGACCCCGTCTCGGCTTCGCCGACGATCTCGAATCCGGCTTGCGCCAGGATGTCGCTGATCATCGTCCGCATGAAGATGGCGTCGTCGCAGACGAGAACGGTGTGGCTCACTGCTCCCTCCCCTGAGTAGTCAGAACCGGGCCCAGCAGCGCGGCAACGTCCAGTACCACGAAGAGCTGATCGCCGCGCCGGCCCACGGCCCGCACCAGCATCGGATCGATGCCGGCGAGTCCCCCGCCGGCGCGCTCCTCCAACGCGGCCGGAGCGACGGCGAGCATGTCCATCACTTCATCCACCGTGAAGCCCGCGAGCCGGCGGCTCTCGCCCACCTCGAGCAGCACGGTGCTTCCCGCGGATCCCTCCAGCGGGGCGGGCGGCGCGGGCTGGCCGAGCGCGCGCCACCCCTCCACCACGGTCACGAGCGTCCCGCGGACGTTCACCAGCCCCGCGACCACCGGGGGCGCGCCCGGAATGCGCGTCGTTGGGAGGCGCGGAAGGATCTCCCGCACCGCATCCACCAACGAGCAGTCGGACGAGGGTTGCTTCACTCATCGGATGCGAAGAAGCCAAGATACTGCAAGGGGTTGCGCTCGGCAAGCAAGTTCGCGTCGGCCGCCGCATCGGCGAGCGCGGGGCGCAAATCCGCGGGCCATTCGGAGACGAGCGTGAGCGGCGCCCCGCTCACCGGATGCGCGAACGCGAGGACCGCCGCGTGCAGCAGTTGTCGGGGGGCGAGCCCCTCGAGCCGCTCCGCCGCGCGGCGCTCCGACGGCGTGACGCGGCGACTGCCGCCCAAGGCGTACTCGCGGTCGCCCACGACCGGGTGGCCGATGTGCGCGAGGTGGACGCGGATCTGATGCGTGCGCCCGGTGCCGAGCCGCAGCCGCACGAGGTCGGCGATGCCGAAGCGCGCGACGACGGCCGCATGGGTCAGGGCGTGACGACCGCCGTCGGCGACGGTCATTTTCTTCCGGTCTTTGGGATTGCGCGCGATCGGCGCTTCGATCTCGACGGGGCTCTTGCGCAAGTGGCCCCACACGAGCGCGGCGTACACGCGCGTCACCTCGCGGCGCTCGATCGCCGTGGCCAGCCGCCGATGCGCCGCGTCGGTCTTCGCGACGATCAGCAAGCCCGACGTGTCGCGATCCAGGCGATGCACGATGCCCGGCCGTCCCTCGTTCGAGCCCCCCCCCTCGGACAACGGCGTCCCGCGTCCGACGAGCACGTTCACGAGACTGTCGCCCCAATGCCCGGGACCCGGGTGCACCACGAGCCCCGCCGGCTTGTCGAGCACCGCGAGGTGCTCGTCCTCGTACACGAATCGGAGATCGGCATGCGCCGGCGCGTAGGTGCGCGGTGGGGCGTCGGGGGCCAGCTCCACGGTGACCTCCGCGCCCCGCTCCAGCAGCGCGGAGGCCCGGAGCGGGCGTCCGGCGCTGGTCACGAGTTTGTCGGCGATGAGGCGGGCAGCCTGCGTGCGGGAGATGGCGAGCTGATCGGCGAGAAAGCGGTCCAGGCGCTCCGTGGTGCTCGCCGAGACGCAGAAGACGACGGTCACGGCTCCGCCGCCTGCGCCTCCTTGGCTCGCTGGTGCGCGCGCCCCTCTTGCCACAGAGAGAGCGCGAGCGCGATGGCACCGACGGTAATGGCGGAATCGGCGACGTTGAACGTGGGCCAGCGCCACCCGCCGACGCCGATGTCGACGAAGTCCACGACGCCCTGCGCGCTGCGGACGCGGTCGATGAGATTGCCCGCCGCGCCGCCGCACACGAGGGCGAGTGCGAGGAGGCGGAACCGGTCGCCGGGCCGGGTGGAGCGGACCATCGAGCCCAGGACGATCAAGGCGATGATGGCCAGCCCGAAGAAGATCCAGCGCGAGTTCTCGCCCACATCCAAGCCGAACGCGGCGCCCTGGTTGTAGACGAGGCGGAGCTGGACGACATCGCCGATCACCGAGAGCGGCATGCGCCGGGCGAGCGTCGCTTCCGCGATCAGTTTGGTGATGACGTCGGAGACGACGACCGCCACGGCCGTGCCCCAGAACAGCCTCCGCTCAGCGGCGCTTTCCATCTTCCTCCTTCGCCTTGCACTTGATGCACAGCCGGGCATGGGGGAGCGCGTCGAGCCGGTCGAACCCGATTTCCTCGCCGCACTGCTCGCATTTGCCGAAGCGCTCGGGCGTCCCGTAGAGCCGGCGCAGCGCCTCGTTCACGTGCCAGAGGTAGCGGCCTTCCTGCGAGGCGAACAGGAACGCCTTCTCGCGCTCCATCGCATCGGTGCCCTGGTCGGCCATGTGAAACGAGTAGCTCGACAGGTCGCCGTCGGAAGCCTGCAAGCTCGAGTTGAACGATTCGCCGTAGTGCCCCAGCTCCTTCATCACCCGGGCGCGCTCCTCGAGCAGTCGCTTCTCGAGATGGCTCAGCTGTTTCTTGCTGAGCCCGCCTTTGACCTTCGGCTTCACTTTCACCTTTGATTTCGCCGGCATTTTATCTGGTTCCGCCCTTTCGTCCGTCGTGGCGCCGCAATGCGATGGTCACGCGGTAACCCTCGATGTCCACTTCCCGGGTCAGGTCCGCGTCGCCGAGCACCGATCCCAGCACCGTCCGCCGCGCGAGCGTCTCGCCTTCGACGAACGCCTGAAACGCGGCGGTGGCGGCGACGACATCGTCCGCACCAGCGATGCTCAATTCAATTCGCGTCGTGTATTCATACCCTGCCTCCTTGCGGAGACGCTGCACGCGGTTCACGACCTCGCGTGCCAGGCCTTCCTGCACCAGGTCCTCGGTCAGCTGCGGATCGAGGGCGACCACATACGGGCCATCGGCCTGCACCAGCCAGTCGCCCGCGACCTCGCGGGTCACGCTCACGTCCTCCGGGAGCACCTGCCACGCCCCCGACGGACCGGTGCGGACGGGCTCCCCACGTTCGAGCGCGCGCAGCTGCTCCGCCGTGAGCTGCGACACCGCCGCGGCCACCTGCGGCGTCTCCTTGCCGTAGCGCTTGCCGAGGGTGCGAAAGTTGGCTTTGCCCCCGAGCCGCACCAGGTCGTGGTCCGATTCGACCACCTGGACCGCTTTGACGTTGACTTCGGCAGCCAGAATATCTAACAGGTCGGACAAGGCCGGGCCCTGCGCGGCGGGGGGGACGGCCATTTGCATGCGGGCCAGAGGCTGCCGGACGCGGAGATTCTTGGCTTCCCGGGCCGCCCGCGCCAGGGAGGCGAGGCGCCGGACCGTATCCATCGCCTGGAGCAGCTCGGGCTCGCGCCGGCCGCGGTCCACCGGGAAGGGGGCGAGGTGCACCGACGTCCCCGTCAGCGCGCGATGCACCCAGTCGGCGATGAACGGCGCGGCGGGCGCGAGGAGCCGCGTCGCGGTGACGATCGCCTCGTGCAGCGTCTCAAGCGCCACCGGGTCGGTCGCCCGGTCGGGCGCCCAGAACCGCGGCCGGTTGCGACGCACGTACCACCGCGACAGATCCTCCCCGACGAAGTCCATGATCGCCCGGGCGCCCGCCGTGACGTCGTAGGCGGACCATGCCTGCCGGACGGCGGTGACGACCTCGTCGAGCCGAGCCAAGAGCCAGCGATCGGCCGAGGGGCGCGCCGCGGGCGGCGTCGCCGCGGTCTCGGCGGGGGGCCGCCAATCCTGCGCGTAGCGTTTGAAGAAGTCGTGCGTCGCGCGCAGCGTGTTGAGGAACCCGCCCGCCACCTCGGGGATTTGGCGCGGGTCGAATCGCTTCGGGAGCCACACCGCGCTTTGACCCACCAGGTAGAGGCGCACGGCGTCGGCGCCGTGCTCTTCGATCACGGTCCAGGGATTCACCACGTTGCCGCGGCTCTTCGACATCTTCTTGCCCTGCACGTCGAGCAGCAGGTCGTTGACGATCACGTGCTTGTAGGCGGGCGCGTCGAACGCCGCGACGGCGATGGCGAGCAGCGAGTAGAACCAGCCGCGCGTCTGGTCGACGCCCTCGCAGATGTAGTCCGCCGGGAAGTGCGCCTTGAAGTCCGCCTGATGCTCGAAGGGATAGTGCCACTGGGCGTACGGCATCGCGCCCGAGTCGAACCACGCGTCGATCACCTCGGGGACGCGATGCATGGTGCCGGCGCACTGCCGGCAGGGCCAGTCGTAGCCGTCGATCCCCGGCTTGTGCGGGTCGAAACCCGCCGGCAGCGGCTGGCCCCAGCGCTGCGACAGCTCCTCATAGGAGCCGATCACTTCGCGGTGTTCGCGGTCGCGATCGCACTCCCACACGTTGAGGGGCGTGCCCCAGTACCGGTCGCGCGACAGCGCCCAGTCCACGTTGTTCTCGAGCCATTCGCCGAAGCGACCGGTCCCCATTTCGGGTGAGTGCCAGTCGACCTCGCGATTGACCTCGAGCATCCGCACCTTGATCGCCGTGGTGCGGACAAACCACGAGCTGCGCGCGTAATAGATGAGCGCCGAGTCGCAGCGCCAGCAGAACGGATACGAGTGGCTCAAGGCCATCGTCTCGAGCCAGCGCCCCTCATCCTTGAGCCGCTCGATGATGAGACGGTTGGTTTCCTTGTCGGTGACGAGCTTGCCTTCGATCTCCGGCCAGCGCGTGCCTTGGAAGGTCCCGTCGGCCCCGACCGGATTCACGAAGGCGAGCCCGTGCTGCTGGGCCGCGGCGTAGTCGTCGGCGCCGAAGGCGGGCGCCATGTGGACGAGGCCGGTCCCCTCCTCCGCCGAGACGAACGTCCCCGCGACGACGACCGCTCGCTGGCCTTCCTGCGGCAGCGGCACCACCTCGAGGGGTCGAATGTACTTCTGCCCGACCAGGTCGCGGCCGGCGTATCCGGCGACGCGCTCGGCCTGCGCCAACGGTTTCCCGTGCACGTGCACGTCACCGGCGCGTTCCACCGCCGCAATGTAGCGCACGCCCTCAACCGCCCACTCGCCATACTCGACGTCGGGGTGCACGGCCACCGCCACGTTGGACAGCAACGTCCAGGGCGTCGTCGTCCAAATCACGAGCTGTCGTTTGGGATCGCTCTGGAGCGGGAACGTGACGAAGACGGAGTTGGTCTGAACGGTCTCGTAGCCCTGCGCCAGCTCGTGCGACGACAGGGCCGTGCCGCAGCGCGGGCAGTACGGCAGCACCTTGTGGCCGCGATAGAGCAGCGCCTTGTCATGCAGGCGCTTGAGCAGCCACCACACCGTCTCGATGTACTCGTTCGAGTAGGTGATGTACGGATGCTCGTAGTCGAGCCAGTACCCGATGCGGTCGGAGAGCGCCTCCCAGTCCTTCTTATAGGTGAAGACGCTTTCCCGGCATAGACGATTGAACTTCTCGACGCCAAACGCCTCGATCTCGCGCTTGCCGTTGATCTTCAGCGACTTCTCGACTTCGATCTCGACCGGGAGGCCGTGCGTGTCCCACCCGGCGATGCGGGTCACGCCCTGCCCCAGCATCGTGTGGTAGCGACAGATCAAATCCTTGATCGTGCGCGAGAAGACGTGGTGGATCCCCGGACGGCCGTTGGCCGTCGGGGGCCCCTCGAAGAACACGAAGGGCGGGCCGTAGCGCGTCGCCTCGCTGACCTGCGCGAACAGGCGCTCGTGTTTCCACGCGGCGAGCAACTGCTTCTCGAGCGCGTCGACGGCCTGATTGGGGTCGATCGGAGAACGCGGCGCGGCGGGAGGCGGCTTCAAACGAGTCGCTCCAAGACGCCGCGCACCACGGCGGCGAGCCGCGGCTCGGCCTCCCGCGCGACGGCGATGATCTTTTCGACCGACGTGGACTCGAGCGCATCGGGGAGGCACATGTCGGTAATGATGGAGAAACCCAGCACGCGCATCCCCTGGTGCACCGCCATGATCACCTCGGGCACGGTGCTCATCCCCACGAGGTCCGCGCCGACCGCCCGCAGCATGCGGTACTCGGCGCGCGTCTCGAGGTTCGGGCCGGCCACGGCGACGTACACGCCCTCGCGCAGCAGGATCTTCAGGTCGACGGCGACGGCGCGTGCCAGCGCGCGCAGATCCGGATCGTAGGCGGCCGACATGTCAGGGAAGCGCGGGCCGTCGGCGTCGTCGTTCGGCCCGACGAGCGGGTTGTCACCCAGCAGGTTGATGTGGTCGGACAGGAGCACCAGGTCCCCGGTCGCCCACAACGGATGCATGCCGCCCGAGACGTTCGAGACCACGAGGGTGCGCGCGCCCATCGCCTTGAGCACACGAACGGGGAAACCGATCTGCTGGAGGGTGTAGCCCTCGTACTTGTGGAACCGCCCCTGCATCAGCGCCACGCGTTTGCCCGCGAGCGTCCCGAGCAGCAGCCGGCCGGCGTGCGTCTCCACCGTCGAGAGCGGGAAGCCCGGGATGTCTTCGTAGGCAATCCGCGCGTCGGCCTGTACCGCCTCGGCCAACGCCCCGAGCCCCGTCCCGAGGATCACCGCGACCTCGGGGACGAACGGCGTCCGCGCCTCCGCCTTCTTGTGGATGGCGCGAACCGCGTCGGCGACCGCCGTCACCCGCGCTGTCCGTCGAGCGCGCGCAGCTCCGCCAGTTGCCGGTCCAGCAACGCGCGGAATCCGCCGAGGTACCCCTGGAACTGGCGCTCCGCCTCGGCCATGCGCACCTGCACCACGCCCTCGGCGTTCTTGGCTTCATCCACTAGGCGCTTCGCCTCTGCTTCCGCCTCGCGCACGATGACCTGCGCCTCGCGCTCGGCCGCGTTGCGGGTCGCTTCGCGCAGCTGTTGCGCCGCCACCAGCGCCTCGTTCATCGCCTTCTCGCGCTCGCGGAACACCCGCAGCTGGTCGGTCAACGCCGCCAGCCGCTCTTCGAGTACCGAGCGCTCGCGGATCGCGCGCTCGAGCGCGTCGGCGACGCGAATCTGAAAGTCTTCGACGCCGATGGTTTCGTAGCCCCGCAGCGTCTTCCGGAACTCCTGCTTCCGAATGTCCAGCGGCGTGAGATTGAAGGCGTCGTCGCTCATGGCGTCGTCTCCTTCTCCCTTGGGCCGAATAGGACGGTACCCAAGCGGATCACCGTTGCTCCCTCCGCGACCGCTGTAGCGTAGTCGGCGGACATCCCCATCGAGAGGGTCGGCAGCCATACCCCTTCCTCCTTGATCGTATCCCGCAGGGCGCGCAGGCTCCGGAAGGTCCGGCGCTGCACATCCTCGTCATCGGTCAGTGGGGCCATCGTCATCAGCCCGTCCAGCTGGAGGTGCCCGAGCGCGGCGATCTGCCGCGCCAGACCCGGCGCTTCGTCCGGCGTGCAGCCGCTCTTCTGCGGCTCGCGCGCCACATTCACCTGCAATAGCACCCGCACTGGTATTGCACGCTTATTCAGCTCGGTCGCGAGCTCCAACGAATCCACCGAATGCACCAACTCGAATCGACCGGGCACGACTTTGGCTTTGTTGCGCTGCAGGTGCCCGATCAAATGCCACCGAATTCCTAGCTCCTGACTCCGAGCCCCCAGCTCCTCCTGCTTTTGCACCGCTTCCTGGACGCGATTCTCGCCGATATCGACGAGTCCCGCGCCTCGGGCGGCGGTGACGGCGTCGGGACCGAACCCCTTGGTCACCGCGACGATCGTCACGTCGTGCGTCCACCCGCCGGCGGCCTGCCGCCGCGCGATCTCGGCCCTCACCTGGGCCAACCGCTCGGGGAGGGCCGCGAAACTCATGGCCGAAGAATATACTCGCGGCGCAACCTACGGGCGGAACAGGCTTTGGATACCCTGGGTTTCGATCTGGTGGATGACAGTCGCCAGCGCTGGGGTGGGGTTCAGGTGGTAGGCGCGGCGCAGATAGGCGAGGCTGCGGCCCTGGTCGCGACGCTGCGCCGCCGCGTTCCCGAGCTCCAGGAACGGGATCGACAGGGAGGTCGCGACCTGGCGCGCGGCCGGCTCGAGGTCCAGGGTGTCGGCCTCGAACAGCCGCCCGTAGCGAAACACCGAATCCACGAGCAGCGCGGTGCGCGCGGTGTCGAGCAGGGTGCCCTGGATCGATGGCGCGAACCGCTTCACTGTGTCGGGGCGTCCGGGGAGGACGCTGTAGGCGAGCCCCTGCGCCACGAGATGCTGGTCGAGCCCGAGCCAGGCGCCGCGACCCGACGACACGCCGAACGCCACTGGGCGCACGGGTAACGACGCGCCGATCGTGAAGAAAATCACCTGGTCGTTGATCCGAAAGACCTGGCCCGCGCGGATCGGCACCTCGATGCCACCACCGCGGAAGATGCCGCCCTGGCTCGCTTGGAACGGCCGCAGCGAATCGATGTCTTCGCGCGTCAATTGCAGCGGCGGCCCGGGAATCGCGCGGCCGGGAGGGGCGAGCGCGCGATACACCGCCGGCGCCCCGGCTGGGTCGAACGGCCGCGTGGGTCGGGTGGCGATCTGCTCCTCGTACCAGTCGAGGGTCGCGAGCGACAGGTTGATGATCGTGACGTCCTGCCGGACGGTTTCGACCTCCTGGAGATACCACACGGGGAATGTGTCGTTGTCGCCGAAGGTGAAGAGCACGCCGTAAGGCTCGACCGATTGCAACATGTTGTAGGCGAGGTCGCGGGCGATCGTCGCATCCGGCCCGTGACGCCGGGAGGCGGCGCTGAAGTTCAGCGCGAACGGAAGCAGCGCCAGGGCCGCGGCGGTCGCGATCGCCCAGCGCCCGGCGCGCTGCCACGCCCGGACCAGCCAGACCAGTCCGATCCCGGCGACGAGTCCCCACACTTGGAAGCTGACCGTGAAGAAATAGTCGCGCTCTCGCACCTCATGCTGGGTGAAGGTTGGGTATTGCTGCAGAAAGAGGGAGAACCCAGGCTTGAAATTCATATACACGACGAGCCCGAGTCCGGTCACGAGCCACAGGGTGCCCAACAGAAACGCCGCGCCGCGATCGCGTCGCGAAGCCTCGTGCCAACCGAGCGCGCCGAGCAGCGCGTACACGACCATCGGGATGAGCGCGAAGACTTTCAGGCTGCGCCCCCACTGCCACGCGAAGTACTGCGCGTAGTTGACGAGCTGCTGCGCGAACAGCGTCACGGTGCGCCCGGGGTTGTCGGGGCCCGTGTCAAACATCGGGTTGTCGAACAGGCCGCGCGCGGGGTACTGCTTGCGTCGGATGACGGCGAGCAGCTTGTGCCACGTCTCCGGATCGGCCTCGTCGAGGACGGGCTGCAAGCCGGAGCGTATGTACAGAAACGCATACGTCGACACGCCCACGGCCGCGATGCCGAGCGCCGCGAGCGGGAAGACCGGCGAACCCGCGAGCGCGCATGCCACGAGCGCAGCGACGAACAGCACCCCCGCCACGTACACGAGCACCGTATTGCCGAGGCCGACGGCGATCAAGACGACCCAGAGCGCGCTCACCGCCGCCCATTCCGCCCACTCGACGCGCCGCTCGCCCGAGTCCGCGGCCGGGGCGGCTCGCAGCGTGACGAACACAAATACCGACACGGCCGGCCCCACGAGCAGCGTCAGCAAGTGGTTGCCGATCGACAGCGCGGCGAGGTAGACGATGAGCAGGAGGTAGTGGGCCGCGCGAGGCGTTCCGCGCGCATCTCGCCACCGCAAACACAACCAGCAAATCGCGGCGATACTGAACGTCGCGACCGTATAGACCTCGGTCTCGTTGCTGTTCTGCCAACCGGTGAACGTGAACGCCGAGAGCACCGCGGCCGCCGCGGCTCCGCCGACGCGCCGCAGCGTGTCTTCACCAGCGAGCAGGCGGTGCGCGACGAGGAAGAAGCAACCCGCGCCCGCAGCCGAGAAGCACGCGCTCATCAGGTTGAGGCGCCACGCGTAGGCGCCGAGCCGGAGCACGTCGCCCCAGACGTGGCCGAGCATCACGAACAGCGGCGTGCCCGGTGGGTGCGGGATACCGAGGACTTTCGCCGCGGTGATGAATTCGCCCGCGTCCCACAGCGTGACAGTGGGCGCGAGCGTGATCAGGTAACCGAGCAGGACCAGGGCGGCGACAGCGGCGGCCGCCCGGTATGGAGGCCGATCAGGTGGCAGGCGCGGTCACCCGCTCGCCGCCTTCCAGGTGCGAGACCACCCCGGAGAGGAGGTCGCGCACCTGCGGCGGCGTGAGGTGGCGGTACAGCAGGCCGTGACTGGCGATGGAGATCGTCGACGTCTCCTCCGACACGACCAGCACCGTGGCGTCGGTCTCTTCCGACAGGCCCAACGCGGCGCGGTGCCGGGTGCCGAGCGACTTGTCGTTCACCTTGAACTGGGTGAGCGGCAGGACGCAGCCCGCGCCGATGATCTGATCGCCACGCACCAGGACCGCGCCGTCGTGCAGCGGCGAGTAGGGTGTGAAGATCGTGGTCAGGAGGTCGGCCGAGACCTTCGCTTCCATCGGGACCCCGGTCGTAATGAATTCCTCGAGGCCGATGTCGCCTTCGATCGCGATGATGGCGCCGGTGCCGGCGCGCGACAGGCGGTCGAGCGCCTCGGCAATCTCCTCGGCCACCGATTGGCGATCGCCCCGCGAGAACACCCGCATGAAGCGCGATTGGCCCAGCCGCGCGAGCGCGTTGCGCAGCTCGGGCTGGAAGACGACGACCGCCGCGAAGGCACCGTACGTGAAGACGACCCCGAGCAGCGAGCTGATCATCGTGAACTTCGCGAACACGGCCACGAAGTAGGCCATGGAGAGAATCACGAGGCCGACGACGATCTGCAGCGCCCGCGTGCCCACGAGGAACAGCAGGAAACGGTAGATGACGAACGCCACGAGGAGAATCTCGAAAGCGTCGGGCCAGAGGCGCGGGGCGAGGAATCTGAAGGCGTCGAAATTCACGTTGGGTTCGTCGTAGCGCTCGCCAGGGTGAGGGACTCGCGCGTCAGGGCGACGTCGTGGACCCGGAACAGCCGCGCCCCTCGCTCCCAGGCGAGGGCGCACGCCACCGCGGTCACGCGGTCGCGATCCTCAACCGGCCGCCCGGTGGCGGCGCCCAGAAACCGCTTGCGCGACGGGCCGACCGCTACAGGATACCCCAAGGCGGCGATCGTGGCCAGCTCATCGAGCAGGCGAAAGTTCTGCGTCGCCGTTTTGGCGAAGCCGAGCCCGGGGTCCACGACGATCCGCTCCCTCGCCACCCCCGCCTGTTCGGCCCGCGCGGCCGCGCCCGCCAGCTCGGCGGCGACCTCGGGAGCCACGTGCCGGTAGTGCGACAGGTCGTCCATCGTGTCCGGGGTGCCGCGCATGTGCATGACGATCAACCCGGCGCCCGCGGCCGCCACCACCGCGGCCAGCGGCGGATCGTGCGCCAACCCCGACACGTCGTTCACGACCGCTGCGCCGGCGTCGAGCGCGGCGCGAGCCACCTCGGCCTTGCGCGTGTCGACGGAGACGGGGCCCAGCTCGCGGCGCACCAGCTCGCGGATGACCGGGACGACCCGCTCGATCTCCTCGCGCGCGGGGACCGGCGCCGCGCCGGGCCGCGTGGACTCGCCACCGACGTCCAAGAGGCGTGCGCCGTGCGCCGTGAGCCGTGCGCCGTGTTCCACGGCCGCCTCGACGGTGGCAAAATGGCCGCCATCCGAGAACGAGTCGGGGGTGACGTTGACGATCCCGATGATGACGGGCTTGTCGAGTTTCAACTCGGCGCCCGAGATCGCCCAGGTGCGGGGGGGCTCGGCGTGCGCGGCGAGGAAGCGGCCCAGCTCGGGCGCGAGCCGCGCGAGCGCCGGTGGGGCGCGGTCGTAGCGCGCCAGCGGCGCCAGGCGGCTCGCCGCGGCGGCGACCAGCGCCCAGCCCTCGCCGGTAAGCACGTCGGCGCCGCTCTTCGCGCCCCAGTGAACGAGCGCTTCGCGCTCGGATTCAGTGATCTCATCGAGGAGGACAACGAGCGACTGTACGCCGGTGGCGGCGAACCAGGCGGGCTGTGTTTCCCAACCACGGGCCGCGAGCGCCGCACGCACCGCCTCGGGGGGGGAGGTGTGCGCGGCGAGCGCGGTGACCCTCACGCGCCCGCGGGCTCGGGCGGCGGATTCCCCAAGACGGGGCCGGGACCGCGCGCGGCCTGCGGCTTGTCCTTTTCTTTGGCGGGCGCGTCGCCACCGAGCGGCGCCGCGCGCACCTGCGGCGGCAGCGTCTTCCCCGCCACCACCATTTCGACCTCGTCTCGATCGAGCGTCTCGCGCTCGAGCAAGGCGGCCGCCAGCCGGTCGAGCGCCACGCGCCGTTCGGTCAGAATCCGGGTCGCGTCCGCGAAGGCGTTGGTGAGGATCCGCTTCACCTCTTCGTCCACCAGCTTCGCCGTGCTGTCGGAGATCTCACGGCGCTGGAGCACCTCGCGCCCGAGGAAGATCTCTTGCTCGCGATCGCCCACGGCGATCGGCCCGATGGCGTCGCTCATGCCGAACTGTGTGACCATGCGCCGGGCGATGTTCGTCGCCTGCTGAATATCTTGCGCCGCCCCCGGCGTGACCTTGTCCGGCCCGAACACCAGCTGCTCGGCGACGCGGCCGCCGTACGCCATCGCCAGCCGGGACAGGATGGATTGCTTGGTGTACTTGTGCAGCTCTTCCTCGGGAAGGTACGCCGTGAGGCCGAGAGACCGGCCGCGCGGGATGATCGTCACCTTGTGGAGCGGATCGGCGCCGGGCACGCTGAGCGCGACGAGCGCGTGGCCCGCTTCGTGATAGGCGACCAGGCGGCGCTCCTCGTCCGAGAGGACGCGGCTCTTGCGCTCGAGGCCGAGCATCACCTTGTCCTTCGCGTCCTCCAGGTCCTGCTGATCGACCTGCGCCTTGTTGCGCCGGGCCGCGAGCAGCGCCGCTTCATTGACGATGTTGGCGAGCTCCGCGCCGGCGAGCCCCGGGGTCCCCTTGGCAATGGGCTCGAGGTTGGCGTTGGAGGCGAGCGGAATCTTGCGGGTATGCACCCGCAGGATCTGCTCGCGCCCCTTCAAGTCGGGCATGTCCACGACGATCTGGCGGTCGAAGCGTCCGGGCCGCAGCAAGGCCGGGTCCAGGATGTCGGGGCGATTGGTCGCGGCGAGCAGAATCACGCCGTCGTTCGACTCGAAGCCGTCCATCTCGACGAGCAGCTGATTCAGGGTCTGCTCGCGTTCGTCGTGCCCGCCGCCCAGCCCCGCCCCGCGGTGGCGGCCGACGGCGTCGATCTCGTCGATGAAGATGATGCACGGCGCGTGCGCCTTCCCCTGCTCGAACAGATCGCGCACGCGCGACGCGCCGACGCCGACGAACATCTCGACGAAGTCGGATCCCGACATCGAGAAGAAGGGCCGGCCCGCCTCGCCCGCGATGGCCTTGGCCAGCAGCGTCTTGCCGGTCCCCGGCGGGCCGACGAGCAGCGCGCCCTTGGGCAGGCGGCCGCCGAGCCGCTGGAACTTCTGCGGGTCCTTCAGGAAATCGATGATCTCCTCGAGCTCCTGCTTGGCCTCATCGCACCCGGCCACGTCGGCGAACGTGATCTTCGGCGTATCGCCCGCCAGCAGTTTGGCTTTCGACTTGCCGAACGCGAAGGCGCGGTTTCCGCCCTGCTGCATCTGGCGCAGCATGAAAATCACGAGGCCGAAGACCAGGAGGTACGGCAGGAAGACCACCAGCACCGCCCCGAACGACTGCCCCGGCTCGCGCGCGCGGATCGTCACGCCCTTGGCGAGAAGCGACTCGACCCAGGCGTTATCGGGTTCACTGGTGAGGAGCAGGTTGAAGCGCTCGACGGTCAGGCGCTTCACGGTCACGGGCCGCTTGAAGGCGCCGCGGACCTTTTTGTCCGCCACTTCGACCGACGCGATGTTGCCGGTCTCCAACTCCTGCCGGAACTGCGTGATGTCGATCTCGGCTTCTTCGCGCCGCCCTTTGGAAGCGACCTGGACGAGCGCGATGGTCCCGACGATGAGGAGCGCCCAGAACGAGAGCGTCCGCAGCGTGCGGCCCCAGTTGAATTCCCGCGGTGGCGGGGGGATACGGTCGGCCATCTACGTCAGACTCGCAATATAAGGAAGGTGCCGGAAGTTCTCCGCGTGATCGAGACCATACCCCACGAGGAACAACGTGGGTGCGTCGAATCCCACGAACGCCGCTTCCAGCTCCAAGTGAGCTCCAAGTGTGCCGCAATGTGCTTATGCAACAACGCGCAAATGCTGAGACTCTTCGGTCCGCGCTCCCGTAACAACGTGACCAGCCGGTTCAGCGTCTTGCCGGTGTCGATGATGTCCTCCACCAGCAGGATGTGCTTACCCTCGAGCTCCGTCTCGGGATCGTACAGCAGCCGCACGTTGCCGCTCGACACCGTACTGTCGCCGTAGCTGGCGGCCACCAGGAAATCCACTTGCAGCGGCCGCTCGATGCGCCGCACGAGATCGCTCAGAAAAATGAAACTGCCCTTCAACAGCCCCAGCACCAGCAGATCGCCCTCGGGATACGCCGCGGTGATCTTATGGCCCAACTCCCGCACCCGACCCGCGATCGTCTCCTCGTCGAAGACGATGGATTTGAGCTCACGCCCGCCGGTCTGCCTGAGCTGCGCCGTGCTGGGTAACATCGAGCCGTACCGCCTTGGTTCCGGGCGCGGGGACCCCGTCCGTACTGCGACAGATGCCCGGCACCCATAGAATGGTCTCACCACGGGCGACCACGGGATAGCGAGCCCTCTCGCTGCGCGGCACCCGCGCCTCCATCAGGAGCCGCCGCAGCGGCCGGTGCCCCACACCGCCGAGCGGCAGCAGCTCATCGCCCTTGGCGAGCGCCCGCAGCTCCCAGCCCGGCCCGTCCACCCAAGTCGTCCAGCCGCCGCGGTCGATCCGTCCAGGCGCGTCGCCGGGACTCCAATCGATCCGAAACGCGCCGAACACGGCGCTGCCCCGCTCTCCCGCCGGCATGACCCGCTCGGCCGCGCAGTCCATCGCGCGGGCGACGCGCAACCGGTCGAATGCAACTTCCGCCACCCACCCGCCACCGAGCGAGAGGCGGCGGCCGGAGGGGCGCCGCGCCAGCGCCACGAGGCGCCGCGCCCGCGCCGGCCCGAGCACGAGGCCCCCACCCGCCCTGCGCGCCGCGGCGCGCAGCAGCGCAACAGCCAATGTGTCATCATAGCCGCGCAGCGTGTCCCGGGCAACGGCAAAACCCGCGGACGACGCCTGAAGCCCAAGCTCCGGAACGAGTTCCAGCGCGCGGTCCCACGCGCGTCGGTCCGCGGCGGCCTGGCGGCCAAGGCGGCGCAAATCACCGGTGACGCGCGTGCCGAGCCGCTCTTTCAGAAGAGGGAGCAGCTGCGTCCGCACCCACGAGCGCAGGTGGCGCGGGTCGGCGTTTGCGGGATCATCGTGCGCGGTGAGCCCGCGCGCCGCGATGTGCGCCACGAGCTCGCGATGCGTGAAGGGCAACAGCGGGCGCACCAGCCCCTCGCGGCCACGGCGGGCGATCCCGGCGAGTCCCGCCGGTGCGCTGCCGCGCAGCGCGCGCAGCACGACCGTTTCGATTTGATCGTCCTGGTGATGCGCCGTGACGAGGTAGGCCGCGCCCAGGCGGTGTTGCACTTCACGGAGCCACGCGTAGCGCGCGCGCCGGGCTACGGTTTCAGTGGTGTCTGGTCCCAGGTGTAACTCGACAGTTTCGAACGGCCACCCGTATTTCTCCGCCAGCTTTCCGACCGTCCGACCGACCGCCCGTCCGGCCGTCTGAATTCCGTGATCCACATGCGCCACGACGAGCGTCAAGCCGAGATCGGGGGCGATGCCGTGCAGCAGATCCAAGAGCGCGACCGAGTCGGCGCCCCCCGAGACGGCGACGAGGGCCGTTCCGGGCGCGCGGAAGAGGCGCGCGCGAGTGACGTGGGCGTGGAAGCGGTCTGGGAGCGACGACGTCTGGCTCATGTATCTTTAAAACTATGCTGCCTCCCGAGCAGACGTACCAACTGCTGCGGAACCTGACCTCGCCGGTCGTGGCCGTGACCTCCGAGCGGGACGGCAAGGAGAACGGCATGATCTCGGACGCCGCGATCCGGGCCTCGATCGTGCCCACGGTGCCTCGCCTCTCCGTCTACGTGCACAAGTTCAACTTCAGCCACGACCTCATCTTCGACAGCGGCCGGTTCGTGCTCCACCTGCTCCATACCAAGCAGTTCGATCTGATCCACCGCCTCGGCTTCGTGAGCGGCCGCGATCGCGACAAGCTGGCCGACGTCCCGCACCGCAGGGGTGTCCTGGGGGCACCTGTGTTGGACGACTGTTACGCGCACTTCGAGTGCAAGGTGGCGAACGTGATGGACACGGGGAGCTCGACGCTGTTTCTGGGAGACGTGATCGAGGTGGGCTTCGGTGCAGCTAAAGCACCGCAGGGTGAAGTCATGACGGCCGGCCATTTCCGCGCGAACATGCCGGCCGAGTGGCGGAAGGAATACGAGGCGGGGCTCGTGACGGCGCAGCGCTTCGCGGAAGAGCGGTCGCGCAATATCCGCGCGGTCGTCTGGCGGGGACTCCAGCCCTAGGCTAGCTTCGCGTCTCACATTTCTGGAGCCTGTGATGCGTCGCACATTCCTGCTTGCCGCCCTCGGCTCTGCCCTTTTCGCCTGCCAGCAGCCCGCGCCCGAAGCCATCTCCGACGCCGACGTCGCCAAGATCCGCGCGCTGGCGGCCGAGTTCGCCCGAGCCGCGGTCGCGCGTAGTGACTCGGCGACCGCCGCCCAGTACACCGAGAACGCGGTCTTCATGCCGCCGAATCAGCCGGCGGTCGAGGGTCGCGTCGCGATTCAAGCGTGGTTCAAAGCGTTCCCCCCGATGTCGGCGTTCAGACTGATGGTCCTCGACGTCGATGGACGCGGTGATCTCGCGTACGCTCGTGGCAGATACACGTTGACGATCGCGGCGGCGGGCAAGAGGCCGGCCGTCGAGGATCGCGGCAAGTTCGTCGAGGTGCGGCGCCGCCAGGCCGACGGCCGTTGGCTCATGACGGCCGACATCTTCAACTCGGATGTGCCGCTGCCGCCGCGCTAGCTCGCTCGTACGTGGTGAACTGCTTCTAAGGAGCCGAGGCAACACCTGTCGCGCGCACGCCACGCGTGCACCCTCTCCACAGCGAGGCGGCAAAGGGTATGGAATGTGCATACCCGACCGGGTGCTGTGGCTATTACGCGCGAAAAGCTTGTGCTATCGGCTGTGCTCGCGCTCGCGTTCGCCTGCCGGTTGGACAAGCTCCTCGAAACGCCCCGCCCCCTGGGCCTCGGCGTCGCACCAGATCGGGTCGCGGAATCCGCGCCCGAGGGGAACGAGGCGCGCCCCCGCGCGCTCATGGTGTCGAGTCCGTCTCGCGTGATCAACTGGACGGCCCACACCGACAGCGCGTCTTCCTGGTTGGACCTGACCGACACTTCCGGCCGGACGCCCGACTCCCTGCGGTTCACACTAAACACGAACGGGCTCACGCCCGGAATGTATCGCGAGACGATCGTCGTCGCGGCGCGGGACTCCACTACGTCCACCGTGCGCGTGCCAGTCGAGTTGCGCATCAATGCCGTCTCTCCCACGACCGGCGACCTCTCGGTCAGGGTCGGTACTAGCGGCGGTACGCCCGACCCCGACGGCTATGCCGTGACCATCGACGGCGCCCAAAGCCGCCCTCTCGCGATCAACGATACGACGCTCTATTCCGGGCTCGCGCCCCGGAGCTACACCGTCCAGCTCGGCGACCTCGCACCCAATTGCACGGTGACTGGCGGAGCCACCCGCAGCGGCGTCGCGGTATCGGCCGGGCAGACCGCGGCGGTGACGTTCGCGGTGAATTGTCCGACGACGCCCCCACCGACGGGTGACCTCAAGGTCCGCACCACCACCACAGGGGCGACGCCCGACCCCGACGGCTACACCGTCACGATCGATGGTGGCCAGAGCCGCACGATCGCGAACAACGACAGCACGACGTACACGCTCGCCGCCAGCACGTACACCGTCGTGCTCGGCGACATCGCGTCCAACTGCACAGTGACGAACGGCGCCTCCTCTCGCACCGTCTCGGTGACCGCCGGCCAGACGAGGACTGAGACGTTTGCGGTGAGTTGCCCCACGCCGCCGCCGCCGACGGGTACGCTCACCGTGAGCGCGAGCACGACGCCCGGCGGTACGCCCGATCCCAATGGCTATACCGTGACCGTCGATGGCGGTCAGCTCCGCACCATCGGGATCAACGGGAGCACGACGTACACCCTCGCCGCCGGGAGCTACACCGTCGATCTCGGCGACGTCGCCACGAACTGCACGGTGAGCGGCGGCACCTCGCGCACCGTGACCGTGACCGCAGGGCAGCCGACGTCCGTACCGTTCGCAGTGGACTGTCCCACGCCGCCGCCCCCGACCGGCACGCTCACGGTGAGCGCGAGCACGACGCCCGGCGGTACGCCCGACCCCAACGGCTACACCGTGACCGTGAACGGCGGACAGCTCCGCAATATCGGGATCAACGGGAGCACGACGTACGATCTCGCTCCGGCGAGCTACACCGTCGATCTCGGCGACCTCGCCACGAACTGCACGGTGAGCGGCGGCACCTCGCGCACGGTGACCGTGACCGCAGGCCAGCCGACGTCCGTGCCGTTCGCGGTCGACTGCCCCACTCCACCGCCCCCGACCGGTGATCTCACCGTCAGCGCCGCAACGACGGGCGGCACGCCCGATCCGAGCTATTCCGTGACGGTCGACGGCGGCCAGATGCGCACCATCGGGACGAACGGGAGCACGACGTACACGGGCCTCACCGCGAGCAGCCACACCGTGCAGATCGGCGATCTCGCATCGAACTGCGCGGTCAGCGGGCAGAACCCGCGGTCGGTGAACGTGCCGGCCGGCTCGAGCGCGAGCACGACGTTCAACGTCGACTGCCCCACGCCGCCGCCCCCGGCGACGCACCTCGACTTCACGACGCAGCCGCCGGCCACCATCATCCTGAGTACGACCTTCTCGGTCACGGTGACGGCCCTGAACGACCAGGGCGGCGTCGCGACCGGCTTTACCGGCGCCGTGCAGTTGACGCTGCAGGGACCGATTACGGTGGGCGGCCTCCAGGGCACGACGCAAGTCAACGCCGTGGGCGGGGTGGCTCGCTTCACGAATCTGCAGGTCACCGGCCTATGCGTCGGGTGCAGTCTCGTGGCGAACGCGGGGGGCCTCACCGGCGCGACGAGCAGGACATTCAGCGTGGTGCTCGGCCAGTGAGCGCCGTGCCATGACCTGCCCGCACTGCCAAGCCGGATTCCTGCCGGAGGGAGCGCGCCGCTGTCCGCTCTGCGGTCAGCTGCGCAGCGGCAGCCAGACGGCGGTCTCGGTGGAGGTCGAGCCCGACGATCTCCCCGTGGAGGACTACGGCGCGATCGACGAGATGGTCAGGACCGAGCTGGGTGCGCTGTTTCGGATCGAACGCCCGTTGAAGCATGGACGCACGTCCCACGTCTATTTTGCCCGCGACGCATTGAAAGGAGGCGGCCGCGAAGCAGCACTCAAGGTCCACGTGCTCCCCGCGAGTGTCACCGCCGCGGACGCCGCGCGATTCCAGCAGGCGGCGCGGACCGCCGCGGGGCTCGATCACCCCAACATCGCAGCGCCGTACCGCCACGGCACGACCGACAGGCTGTGGTGGTACGCCATGGACTACGTCCCCGCCCCGTCGATCGCGGCGCGGCTCGAGGCCGGGATGGGCCACCCGCTCGACATGCCGCTGACGTGGCGCGTCGCGCTGCAGATTGCGACCGCCCTCGACTACGCGCATCGCCGCGGAATCGTGCACGGCACGCTGAAGACGACCGACGTGCTGCTCGACGACGCGGGGTGGGTCCGCGTGGTAGACACGGGGCTGGCGCAAGCGACGGCGCCCCTCGATCCGCGAGTTGATCAGTACGGCTTGGCCCGCATCGTGTACGAGTGTCTGACGGGAGCGCCGCCCCCTGCCGGCGCGGTGAACGCCCGCGAGCTGCTGCCCGGCGTCGGGCCGCGCGCCGCGCAGGTGCTGCAACACGCGTTGACGCAGACCCCCGGCCGGCGTTTCGCGGGCGTGCTCGATTTTGTCGCCGCCCTGACGGGGGGTGGGCCGCAGACGTCAGGCCTCCCGACACGCTCGCCACCCACTGGCGCTCGAAGACCGGTCCTGTTGTTCGATCCGGAGGAAGAGCCGCCGCGGCGGCGGTGGAACCGGCTCGCAATTGCTGCGGCCCTGACGCTGAGCGTCGGCGTGCTATGGCTCGCGGCCCGGCCGAGCCAGGCGGGAACCAATGATCGTGTCACGCAAGGGCTCGCTGCGGTGCGCCCGCCCGCGCCCACGCCTGTAATCCCGCCGCGCCAGCCGTCCACGCCGCCGCCCCAACGGCGGGTCACGCCGGTGGACGTCCGACCCGGTTATCTGTCCCTGAGCGCGCGTCCTTGGGCGCTGCTCTCGGTTGACGGCCGGTTGATCGGCAACACGCCGAGGATCAAGGTGCGTCTGTCCCCGGGCGTGCACCAAATCCGGCTGCAGCGGGCGGGCTTCAAGACGTATGAAGCCGCAGTCGAGGTGAAGCCGGGCAAGACGGTGTCCATAACGAACATCACTCTAACCGCGACATCCCCGTGAGCCTCGTCCGTTCGACTCTGCTCGCCATGCTCGCGATCGCCGCTGCGGTGCCCGCCGCCGCCGCCCAGAGCGCGACCGGGCTGGTGGCGCGGGCCGTGACCGCATATGAGGGCCTCGAGCTCGACGCCGCGGCGGGGATGCTGCGCCGCGCCTTGACGCCGCCGCTCGCCGACAGCCTCGGCAGCGCCGAGCGGGCGCGCGCGCTCAGTTACCTCGGCGCCATCGAGGTGCTCCGGGAGCACCGCGATTCCGCGGTGGCGGTCTTCCGGCGTCTCGTGTTGCTCGACCCGCGCTACCGGGCCGATACGTTCGTCTTCCCGCCCGAAGTGACCCGTTTATTCGACGACGTGCGACTACGGACGCGGGTTGTGGCGATCCGTGTGCCGGACGATACGGTCGTTCCCGTGCAGCAGGGCTGGTTCAACGTGTGGCTGTTCCCGAGCGCGCCGCACGACGTGACGGTGATGATCGCACGCGAGGACGGTCGACCGCTGCGCGCGTTGTATGCCGGGCCCCTCGGCGACAGTCTGCGCGTGCGTTGGGACGGTCGTGACTCGACGGGCGCGCTCGCGCCGCGAGGGCATCTGTGGCTGACGGTCGCGTCGCGTTCCGGTGGCGCCGCGGAGCGGCTCGTGCAACTGCCGCTCGACTTCGATGTCGCGGTGGACACGATCACGCACCCCGTGGCGCCCGGGGCCGATCAATTGCTCCTCGAGCGAGCGAATCGGCGCACAGGGGTGCGGTCACTCGTGAGTGGCCTCGTGATCGGGGCCGCGGCCGTCGCGCTGCCGCAGATCGTGGCGCCGGGTGAGCGCTCGAGCGGGACGCGTCTGGTCGTGGGAAGCACGCTCGCACTGAGCGGCATCATCGGCTATCTGGTGCAACCGGCCGGGCGGTCCCTGCCCGATAACGCCGCGACAAACCGGGTGCGGCAGGGCGACTGGCAGCAACGGACCAACGCCGTGATCGCCGAGAACGCGCGACGCCGGCAAGGGGCGTCATTCCGCGTTCGCACCGCCGGGCACACCGTGGTGATCGAGCAGGGGGAGCGGGCGCGATGATCGGCCCCAGGCGTTGGGTGGGACTCCACCTCGCGGCGGCCTGCATGGCCGGATCGCTCGCCGCCCAGTCGCTCGACTGGTCCGCCGGCGCGAGCGCGGTCGGTGTCCGCGCGCACAGCGAGGGGAGCCGGACTACGGGAACGGTGTTCGGCGGCCTCGCGTCGGCGCGTTTCGGCCGGTTCCAAGTGGAGGGCCAATACCTGCAGGGCGCGGTGCAAAGCCGAGACCTGGTGCAAGGGCAGTTGGCGGTGCGCTACGACGCCACGCGGTGGCTCGCCGCGCAGACCGCGGCACGGGCGCGGGCGTACGTCACGCCCGCCGGGACGGAGCGGTGGGTGACGTGGCTCCTCGGTGTACGCGTTGAAGCGCCACTCATCGGGACGACCGTGCGGGGAGACGTGGGGTTGTGGCGCGCGCTGGCGCTGAGCGCGAATGTCGGATCAAGCGACGGGCGCTCGGGGCGCGGCGGCGACGCCGGCATTACGTGGCAGCTCGCCAGCCGCCCGGTGTGGTTGCGTTTGGCGTATGGGATCGATCGGAGTGCCGTCTCGGGCGCCGGGCGCCGTGAGACGGTGGAAGAGTTCACTCTGACGGTAGGCGTGCGGCGGCGCTAGACAGCACCCTTCCAGGGATCCGAGGGAGCCGACGGGCGCGCAGCAGCGCCGTGCTCGTGGTGCTCGACCTGCTTGACGGACTTGACGGGCTTGACGGGCTTGACGGGCTGCACGTGCTTGACGCGCGTGACGGACTCAACGCGCTCGACGTGCTCGACGCGCTCGACGCGCGCTTCGTCCGCCGGAGGGTGATCCAGAGGCGAGTCCTCGTACACGATTGGCGGGGTGCAGGTGCAGGTGCCCATTTGGGGCAGCGCGACCTGCGCGCTCGAGCGGGGCGGCCGATACTCAATCGTCCTGCGGTCGCCAACAACGC